>Ga0180215_1003233_pt1 | contig 15523 bp, 11 predicted proteins | sample eDN3rd37CBELigBY_FD_128871 | JGI IMG/M metagenome (GOLD analysis project Ga0180215, IMG submission 128871) | Enriched backyard soil microbial communities from Emeryville, California, USA - eDNA 3rd pass 37_C BE-Lig BY (version 2) (version 2) | ecosystem: Environmental > Terrestrial > Soil >...
CACTTCACGCTCGACCTGCGCGAGGAGTTCCGGGCCGGCGTCGTCGAGCCGTGGCTCGCCGAGCACGCCGCCGGCCTGACGCCGAACCCGTGCGTGCGGTGCAACGGCAGCGTGCGCCTGGACGCGATGGTCGCGTTCGCCGACCGCCTCGGGGCCGCCGCGCTCGCCACCGGTCACTACGCGCGCCTGGACGGCGACCGGCTGCGGCTCGCCGCCGACCGGGCGAAGGACCAGACCTACATGCTCGCCGCGACGCCGCCGGAGACGCTGCGGCGGCTGCGCTTCCCGCTCGGCGCGCTGCGCAAGGCGGAGGTCCGGGCGCTGGCGGCCGAGGCCGGCCTTCCGGTGGCGCGCAAGCCGGACTCCCAGGACCTGTGCTTCCTCGCGGGAACCGACCGCGCCGCCTTCCTCGCCCGGCACGGGGCGATCGAGGACCGCCCGGGCGACGTCGTGGACCGCGACGGGAACGTCGTGGGCCGCCACCGCGGCCAGCACCACTTCACGGTCGGCCAGCGCCGTGGTCTGGGTGTCGCCGCCGGCGAGCCGCGCTACGTCCTGGCCAAGGACGCCGCGCGCAACACCGTCACCGTCGGGCGCCGCGAGGACCTGCGCACGCGCCGCGTCCGCGTGCGCGACGTGCGCCTGCGCGGGGAGCCGGAGGCGGTGAAGCTGCGCTACCGCACGCTGCCGGTCGCGTGCAGCGTGCGCGGCGAGGAGGTGCGCCTCGCCGAGCCCGTCGACGGGGCCGCGCCCGGGCAGACCGCGGTGTTCCTCGCGGGCGACCTCGTCGTGGGCACCGCCACCATCGCCTGACCGCCTAGCCGCGCCCGCGGACGGATGCCGTCCATGCGGCCACGCACCCTGCGGCGCCGCGCCCAGCCTGCCGATGGCAGCCACGTGACCACCGTGCACGCCGTCCTGCTGCCGCTGTACGCGGCCGTCGCCGTGGCCTGCGCGACGGCGGCGCTCGACCGGGCGTGGCGAGCCGCGTGGCTCCTGCTCGCGGCCTGCGGCGCGCTCGCGGCCGGCGGCTTCGCGATGTCGCTCGCCGGCGCCGACCCGGCGCCCGCGTTCCTCGCCGCCTGCACCGCGTTGCTGCTCGCCGCCCTGACGCTCCTGCGCTCCGTGCTGCCCGGCGCGCGCGGCGAGCTGCTGTTCGACGGCGCCGTGCTCGGCCTGGGCGTCGCGACCGTCTGGACCGGCTTCGTCGTGGTGCCCGCGCTGGACGGGCCGGTCACCGACCTCGAGGCCGCGATCGTCCTCGCGATCGGCGGCGGCGTCCTCGCGACGGCATCGGTGTGCGCGTCGGCGCTGGGATCGCGCGGCGGCCATACCGCGCTGCGGCGGCTGTCCGCCGCGCACATGCTGCTCCTCGTCGCCGCGGTGCGCCCCGGCGACCCCGTCGCGCACGCCGTCGCCCTCGGCCTGGCCCCCGTCGTGCTCCTGTCCGCGGTCGCCGCGCGCCCGCGGGAGACGTTGCGCGCGGACCCCGACGACGACGGCGCCGACGACGCCGTCCGGCGCCACCTGCTCGCCCCGGTGGCGTGCATGACGATCTTCCCCGTGTCGCTGGCCGTCCTCCTCGCCGTCCGCGGCGCCCACGTCGCCGAGGTGGCGATCTGGGGCGCGGCGTGGTCGCTGGCCGGCCTGCTCGTCTTCGCCCGCCAGAACTGGCTGCTCGGCGACCGCCACCGGGCCGTCGCGCTCGAGCGCGACCTGCGGCGCGAGGTCGTGCGCCAGAACGCCGAGCTCAACGCGCTCACCGACCTCGCGGACGCGATCACGCGGGTGCGCGGGGAGGAGGAGCTCGTCGCGCGCGGCCTGCGCGTCCTGCTGCGCCTCACCGGCGCCGGCAGCGCCCACATCGAGCTGGGCGACGAGCGGCGCAGCCTGCCGGAGGACGCCGCGCCGCCGCAGGAGGCGTTCGGCCACAGCCTGAGCCTGCCGCTCGTCGTGCGCGACGAGCGCATCGGCAGCGTCACCCTGCACCGCGAGGACGCCCCGTTCGCCGGCGATGCCCAGCGCCTCGTCGGGCTCCTCGCCGACCAGCTCGCCGTCGGCGTCCACCACGTCCGCGACCTGCGCGAGAAGACCCACCAGGCGCTGCGCGACCCGCTCACCGGCATCTACAACCGCCGTGTGCTGCTCGACCACCTCGCCCGCGAGCTGGCGAGCGCCGCGCGCGAGGACGGCGAGGTCGCCCTCACGCTGCTGGACATCGACGACTTCAAGGCGATCAACGACGTCCACGGCCACGACGCCGGCGACGAAGTGCTGCGCCGCGTCGCCGCCTGCGGGCGCGACGTCGTGCGGCCCGGCGACACGTTCGCCCGCATCGGCGGCGAGGAGTTCGCCCTGCTCACGCCCGGCGCCGGTGCGCAGGAGGCGCTCGTCGTCGCCGAGCGCCTGCGCCGGGCCGTCGCCGCGCTCGACGTACTGCCCGACCGCGCCGTGACGGTCAGCGCGGGCGTCGCCGCGTGGCCGGCCGACGCCCCCGACGAGGACGCGCTGCGCCGCGCCGCCGACCTCGCGCTGTACCGCGCGAAGGCGAGCGGCAAGAACCGCTGCGAGCTCGCCGGAAGCGCGCCCGCACCCGCCTGACCGCGACTCATACACTGGCCGGTATGACCGGCACCACGAGCGATGAGATCCGGGAGACCTTCCTCTCCTTCTTCGAGCAGCGCGACCACCTGCGGCTCGCATCGGCATCGCTCGTGCCGGCGACGTACGACCCGTCCGTGCTGCTCACGACGGCGGGCATGCACCCGCTCAAGCCGTACTTCCTCGGCCAGGAGCGACCGCCGCACCACCGGCTGACGACGTGCCAGAAGTGCTTCCGCACGACGGACATCGAGAACGTCGGCAACACCGCGCGCCACCTCACGTTCTTCGAGATGCTCGGCAACTTCTCGCTGGGCGACTACTTCAAGCAGGGCGCGGTCGAGCTCGCGTGGGAGCTGTCGCTGGAGGGCTTCGGCTTCAAGCCCGAGGACATCTGGATCACCGTGTTCGAGGGCGACGAGGAGCTGGGGCTCGGGCCCGACGAGGAGGCGATCGAGGCCTGGGAGTCCGTCGGCGTGCCGCGCGAGCGCATCGTGCTGTGCCCGCGGTCGGAGAACTTCTGGCAGGCGGGGCCGACCGGCCCGTGCGGGCCGTGCTCGGAGCTGTACCTCGACCGCGGCGTCGAGTACGGCTCGCCCGACGACCTGCCCGGCGGCGAGAACGAGCGCTTCCTGGAGTACTGGAACCTCGTGTTCATGCAGTTCAACCAGGACCCGGTGAACACGCTCACGCCGCTGCCGAACAAGAACATCGACACGGGCCTGGGCCTGAACCGCATGGCGCTCATCCAGCAGGGCGTCGACTCGATCTTCGAGACCGACCAGTTCGCGCCGCTCATGGACCTCGGCCGCGAGCTGTCCCCGCACGACGACCCCGACGTGCGGGCGCTGCGCATCCTGGCCGACCACTCGCGCGCGATGACGTTCCTCATCGCCGACGGCGTCGTGCCGTCCAACGAGGACCGCGGCTACATCCTGCGCCGCGTCATGCGCCGCGCGATCCAGCAGGGCCACCACATCGGCATCGAGCCGGGCTTCCTGCCCCGCTTCGTCGACGTGGTCGTCGAGGTCATGGGCGCGGCCTACCCGGAGCTGGTCTCCGAGCGCGAGGTCATCAACCGCTGGGTGCGGGCCGAGGAGGAGGGCTTCGGCCGCACGCTCGAGCAGGGCACGCGCCTGCTCACGGATGTCATCGAGCGCTCCCGGGAGACCGGCGCGATCCCGGCGGAGGACGCGTTCCGGCTGCACGACACGTTCGGCTTCCCGTTCGAGGTCACGCGCGAGCTCGCGCTGCGCGAGGGCCTGGAGGTCGACACGGAGGGCTTCGACGCGCTCATGGAGCAGCAGCGCGCCCGGGCCCGCGCGGGCGGCCGCGCCGGCGCGTCGCTGAGCAGCGACCTGCGCGCGAAGGCGCAGGAGCTCGCGCGCCAGGCCGCGCCGACGGACTTCACCGGCTACGAGGCGCTCGAGCAGCGCACGACCGTCGACGCGCTGGCCGGCGACGGCAAGCAGGTCATCCTCAAGCTCGCCGAGTCGCCCTTCTACGCGACGGGCGGCGGCCAGGTCGCCGACGCGGGGATCATCGAGTGCGAGGACGGCGACTGCCGCGCGCGGGTGGTGGACGTGCTGCGCCTCGGCGACGACCAGGCGGTGGTCGCCGAGCCCGTGGAGGGCGAGCTCAAGCCCGGCGAGCGCGTCGTCGCGCGGGTGGACCGCAAGGCGCGCCACGCGACCGCGGCGAACCACACCGCCACCCATCTGCTGCACGCGGCGCTGCGCCGGCGGCTGGGCTCCCATGTCCGCCAGGCCGGCTCCTACGTGGGCCCCGACAAGCTGCGCTTCGACTTCACGCACGGCTCCAAGCTGTCCGACGAGGACATCCGCGCGATCGAGGACGAGGTCAACGAGTGGATCGTCGCCAACGAGACGGTGCGGCCGATCGTGACGACGCTCGAGGAGGCGAGGTCGCTCGGCGCGATCGCGTTGTTCGGCGAGAAGTACGGCGACGTCGTGCGGATGGTCGAGATCGGCGACGGCTCCTGGTCGCGCGAGCTGTGCGGCGGCACCCACGTGCGCTCCACCGCGGAGATCGGGCTGCTGAAGATCACGAGCGAGGGCTCCAGCGCCGCCAACGTCCGGCGCATCGAGGCGATCACGGGCCGCGAGGCGGTCGCGTACATGCGCAGGCACGACGCGCTGCTGCAGGAGGCGGCGCGGGCGCTGCGCACGCAGCCCGAGCGCGTCCCCGCGGCGATCGCGGACCTGCAGGCCCGCGCGAAGCAGGCGGCGAAGGCCGCTGCCGGCGGCGGGGTGGACGTCGACGGGCTCGCCGCGCGCGAGCAGGCGCTCGACGGCGCCCGGGTCGTGATCGAGCGCGTCGACATCGGCGACGCGAAAGCGCTCGTGGACGCCGCGGACCGCGTGAAGGGCCGCCTCGGCGACGCCGCGGCCGTCGTCCTCGGGACCGCCGCGAACGAGCGCGTGCACCTCGTCGCGGCGGTGACGCCCGAGCTCGTCTCCCGCGGCGTGCGCGCCGGCGCCGTCGTCAAGGTGGCCGCCGAGGTCGTCGGCGGCGGTGGCGGCGGGCGCGACACGATGGCGCAGGCCGGCGGCCGCGAGCCCGCGAAGCTCCCCGAGGCGCTCGACGCCGCGCGGGCGGCGATCGCGTCGGCGCTCGGCGCCGGCTAGGCGGGCGGTGGCGGGGGCGGGCCCGACGTCGCGCTCCAGGGTCCTCGCGCTGGACTACGGCAGCGCGCGGTGCGGCTGCGCGCTCAGCGACCCGACGGGCACGCTGGCGACGCCGATCGAGCCCGTGCTGCGCCCGGCGACGCGGCGCGGGATCGGCCGGCTCGCCGAGCTCGTGCGCGAGCGCGAGGTCGGGCGGGTCGTGGTCGGGCTGCCGCTGAGCCTGTCCGGCGCCGACACCGCCCAGACGGAGGAGACGCGCGCGTTCGCCGCGCGTCTCGCCGAGCGCCTCGGCCCCGACGTGCCCGTCGAGCTCTACGACGAGCGCCTGACGACCGTGCAGGCGCGCCGCCACGAGTCGGCGTCCGCGCGCCCGAAGGCGTCGCTGGACTCGCGCGCCGCCGCGCACCTGCTCGAAGCATGGCTTGCGGCGCGACCGGATCGCGGCGACTTTGCGTAGGCTCGCCGACCATGGTCGAGATCCACATCCGGATGAAGGTCCGGGACTTCGATGTCTTCTGGCAGGGATTCCAGGAGCGGGGAGCGCCGCTGCGCGCCCGTCACGGCTCCAAGGGGGCCAAGGTGTACCGCTCGCAGGACGACCCGGCGGGCGTTCTGCTGCTCCTCACCTGGGAGAGCCGCGAGCGGTTCGCGCAGTTCCTCCAGGACCCCGAGGTGCAGGACTCGATGGTCAGGGGCGGCGTGATCGGGAGGCCGGACATCGTGCACGTCGAGCCCGTCGGCGAGCTGCCGGCGTAGCCGGGCGTCAGGTCGCCGCCGGCTCCACCGGCGGGTGCAGCGTGCCGCGCCGCGCGACCGCGAGCGCCGAGCCGACGGCGGCGCTCGCCACCGCAGCGCCGACGGCGGCCCGCCAGCCCGCCTCGTCCACGAGGACGCCGCCGAGGGCCGCCCCCGCGGCGATCCCGGCGACGATCGCCGTCAGCGGCCAGGTGTAGGCCTCGGTCTCCGTGCCCGGCGGCGCGACCCTGCCCGCCAGCTCGTTGCGCGTCGCGAGCAGCGGCGCGATGAACACCCCGGCGGGGATCACGAGCAGCGCCATGAGCGCGGGCGAGGTCGCCAGCAGCAGCGCCGACAGGCCGACCGGCAGCGCCAGCGCGACGCGCAGGTGGGTGTCGCTCGCCGACCCACGCCGCGGGCGCGCGCCGTAGACCAGCCCGCCCGCGGCGCTCGCGCACGCCCACAGCGTCAGCAGGACGCCCGCCAGCTCCCGGTGGCCCGCGTCCGTCGCGAAGGCGGTGATCGCGATCTCGAGGATGCCGAACGCGAGGCCGACGGGGAGCATCGTGACCACGAGCGTGCGGACGCCCGCCGCGCGCAGCGCGCCGAGCAGGCCCGACGGCGCGGCGTCGCGTGGCTCGGTGGGCTCGCGGCCCAGGACGGCGAGGAACGCGAAGGTCCCGGTCGTCACCGCCACCGCCGAGACGACGAGCGCGGCGCCGGGGGAGACGAGGACCGCGATCGCGGCGGTCAGCGCCGGGCCGGCGATGAACAGCAGCTCCGTCAGCACGGAGTCCAGCGCGAAGGCGCCGTGGATGAGGCTGGGCCGGTCGCGCAGCATGCGCGGATACAGCGCGCGCAGCAGCGAGGACACGGGCGGCGCGGTCGCGCCCGTGACGCCGGCGAGCGCGACGAGCAGCCACGGCGGGGCGGAGGAGGCCAGTGCGACGATGCCGATGAGCCCGGCGGCGGTGGCGACGGCCAGGGCGCCGAGCACCGAGGGGCCCGCGCGGTCCACGAGCCGCGCCGTCAGCGGCGTGCCCACGCCGGTGCCGAGCGCGAGCGCGCCGGAGGCCAGGCCGGCGATGCCGAACGAGCCGCGCTCCTCCTGGAGCAGCAGGACGACGGCCAGGCCGTTGATGCCGATCGGCAACCGCGCGACGAGCGCGGTCAGGCACAACGACAGCATGCGTGGCACGCGGAGGATCCGCGAGTACGACCCCATGCGTACCACGCTACATGCAGGTGCACCGAGTTCGCCCGTAGCGGTCCGCCGCTAGGGTGAGCGCCTACGCGTGGGCCTCCGCGCCCGTCCCTATGCCGCTGTTTCGCCGACACGACACCAAGCGCACCGAGCGCACAGCGGAGGACAGGGAACGTGCTCGCCGCGAGCGCGAGGCTCGCCGCGCTGCTCGCAGGGGTATCGCTCCCCCGCCCGAGCCCGAGCCCGAGGACGCCGCGCCCGAGCCGGTCGAGCCCGCGCCGCCGCCCGCGGAGCCCGAGCCCGAGCTCGTCGAGCCGCCACCGGCGCCCGAGCCGGAACCGGAGCCCGAGCCAGAACCAGAACCCGAGCCGGAACCAGAGCCTGAGCCGGAGCCTGAGCCTGAGCCCGAACCGCAGCCCGAGCCCGAACCGGCGCCGCGCGCCGAGGAGCCCGGCGCCACGCAGGAGTTCTCGGCCTCCGACGTCGCGGAGGCCCGCGGCCAGAGCCCGCGCGGCGCCGACCCCGACGACCTCGACATCCAGTGGCAGGACGCCGCCCGCGGGGGCGGCGGCGAGCCGATCCCCGGGCGCCCCCTCAAGCGCATCCAGCCCGAGCCCGCGCCGCCGCCGCCGGCGCCCGCCGGGACGCTGCCCGACAGCGAGCCCGCGGTCAGCCCGCGCCGCAGCGCCCGCCGGTCGCGCCGTCGCGGTGGCCCCGTCGTCACCCCGCCGGGCGACGTGCCGCGCGGGCCCCGCAGGCGCGGGCGCCGCGGCCCGGCGCGCATCGCCGCGCTGATCGCGCTGGTCGTCGTGATCGCCCTCCTGCTGTGGCTCGTCAACGCGTTCGTGCAGCCGTTCGCCGGCGAGGGGTCGGGCACCGTCGCCGTCCGGATCCCCGAGGGCGCGAGCTCCAAGGAGATCGGCGACGTGCTGGCCGACGCCGGCGTCGTCGACTCCGGCTTCTTCTTCTCCCTCCGCGCGAGCCTGTCCGGCAGCCGCGACGAGCTGCGCTCCGGGCGCCACATCCTGCGCCGCGACATGAGCTACAGCGCCGCCATCAAGGCGTTGAGCGCCGACCCCGAGCAGGCGGAGGCCGCCCCGGTCGTGAAGGTGACGATCCCCGAGGGCCGCACGCGCCGCGACATCCGCGACATCGCCCGCAAGGCGGGCCTGCGCGGCAGCTACCTGGACGCCACCGCGAAGGCGCCCGAGGGCTTCGACCTGCGCCGCTACCGCGCGCCGCGCGGCCGCTCGCTCGAGGGCTTCCTGTTCCCGGCGACGTACGAGCTCGACGCCGGAGCGAACGTGCGCACGCTCGTCTCCCGGCAGCTCGAGGCGTTCCGCGCAACGTTCGCGAAGATCGACATGACCAGGGCGCGGCGGCGCAACCTCACGCCCTACGATGTGCTCATCATCGCCTCGATGGTCGAGCGCGAGGCGCGCGTCGCCCGCGAGCGCAAGCTCATCTCCGCCGTCATCCACAACCGGCTGCGCGAGGGCCTGCCGCTCGGCATCGACGCGACGATCCGCTACGCGACGAGCAACTGGTCGCGCCCGCTGCGCCAGAGCGAGCTCGACCGCGACTCGGCGTACAACACGCGCAAGCGCACCGGCCTGCCGCCGACGCCGATCGGCAACCCCGGCCGGGCGTCCATCGAGGCGGCCGCGAACCCGTCGAATCGCGACTACCTGTACTACGTCGTCAAGCCCGGCACGTGCGGCGAGCACGCGTTCTCGCGCAGCGAGGAGCAGTTCCGGCGCGACGTGCGGCGCTACAACGACGCCCGCGAGGCCGCGGGCGGCCGTTCCCCGACGAAGTGCTGACCCGGCGGCGGCTCGGCGTCCTCGGCTGGCCCGTCGCCCACAGCCGATCGCCGGCGATGCACAACGCGGCGCTGCGGGCGGCCGGCCTGGAGGGCTGGACGTACCAGCTCCTGCCCGTGCCGCCCGAGCTGTTCACCGCCACGGCGCGCGCGCTCGGCGGTGCCGGGTTCCGCGGCGCGAACGTCACGATCCCCCACAAGGAGGCGGCGCTCGCGCTCGCCGACGAGGCGTCGCCCGCGGCCGCCGCGATCGGCGCGGCCAACACGCTCACCTACCGCGACGACGGCACGATCCACGCCGACAACACCGACGCGCCGGGGCTCATGGAGGCGATCGGCGACGCGCCGCACGCGACGGCGGTCGTCCTCGGTGCCGGCGGCACCGCCCGCGCCGCCGTCTGGGCGCTGCGCGAGGCGGGAGCGCACGTGCGCGTCTGGAACCGCACGCCCGAGCGGGCCGCCGCGCTGGGCGTGGAGGTGCTGCCCGTCGGGGGCCCGCTGCCGGAGGCGGACCTGCTGTGCAACTGCACGAGCGTCGGTCTCGGCGATCCGTCCAAGACCTTCAAGCAGCTGCCGCTTTCTCCCGATGCGCTGCACAGATACGCGACGGTGGTGGACCTGGTCTACCGGCCCGGCGGGACGGCGCTGGAGCTCGCGGCGCGCGAGCGCGGCGCGACGGTCGTCGGCGGGCTGGAGGTCCTCGTCCGCCAGGGCGCGCGCTCGTTCCGCACGTGGACGGGCCGCGAGCCGGACCTGAGCGTCATGCGCCAGGCAGTGGCCGACCCCCCGTGACCGACTCGACCGCCGACATCACCTCCGACGACGCCGCGGCCGCGCGCGTCCAGCCGCTCACCGACGTGAGCGTGCCGCCGGAGGAGCGCGACGGGTGGGACGGGATCACGAAGCCGAAGCGCAGCGGGTCGAGCGGGCCGCGCTTCCTCACCGACGTCATCGTCGAGATGGGCGTCTGCGACGCCGAGCGCGTCGAGCAGGCGATCGCCACGGCCCGCACGGCGGGCACCACGCCCGAGCAGGAGCTGCTCGCCGCCGGCGCGCTGTCGCACGACGACCTCGCGCGGGCGCTCGCCGAGCGCCACGGCCTGGAGCACGTCGACCTCACCGCCTTCCAGGTCGACATGGCCGCCGCCGGCCTGATCTCCGTCGCCGCGGCCCGCCGCTACGAGGCGGTCCCGGTCGCCTACCGCGGCGAGCGCACGCTGCTCGTGGCGATGGCCGACCCCGCGAACGTCGTCGCGATGGACGACATCGCGATCATGACCGGGTTGGAGATCCGCCCGGCCGTCGCGAGCCGGGAGGACCTGCAGGCGCTCGTCGGCCGCCTCGGCCGCATGGAGGACGTCGTCCCCGACATGGTCGACGGGCCCGAGCACGAGTTCGCCCAGGCCGAGGTCGTCGACCTTCGCGAGGCGGTCGACGACGCGCCGATCATCAAGCTCGCCAACCAGATCATCGCCCAGGCGGTCGAGCAGGGCGCGTCGGACATCCACCTCGAGCCCGAGTCGGACGCGATGCGCGTGCGGCTGCGCATCGACGGCGTGCTGACGGAGTCGACGGTCGTGCCGCGGGCGATGGTCGCCGGCGTGATCAGCCGCATCAAGGTGATGGCCGAGCTGGACATCGCCGAGCGGCGCATCCCGCAGGACGGCCGCGTCGGCCTGAGCATCGACGGCCACCACGTCGACCTGCGCGTCGTGACGCTGCCCAGCGTGCACGGCGAGTCGGTCGTCATGCGCATCCTCGACAAGGAGTCGGTGGTCATGGACCTCGACCGCCTGGGGATGGGCGAGGACGACCGCGAGCGCTTCGAGCGCGCGATCCACGAGCCCTACGGCGCCGTGCTCGTCACGGGCCCGACCGGCTCGGGCAAGTCGACGTCGCTGTACGCCGCGCTCGGCGTGATCAACACGCCGGAGAAGAACATCATCACGATCGAGGACCCCGTCGAGTACCAGCTCGAGGGCGTCACGCAGGTGCAGGTCAACCCGCGCGCGGGGCTGGACTTCGCCACGGGCCTGCGGTCGATGATGCGCGCCGACCCGGACATCATCATGGTCGGCGAGATCCGCGACCGCGAGACGGCGCAGATCGCCGTGGAGGCCGCGCTCACCGGCCATCTGCTGCTCTCGACGCTGCACACGAACGACGCGGCGACGGCGATCACCCGGCTCGTGGACATGGGCGTGGAGCCGTTCCTCGTCGCCAGCTCGGTCGGCTGCGTCGTCGCGCAGCGCCTCGCGCGGACGCTGTGCCAGCACTGCAAGCAGCGCGCGATCATCCCGGTCTCCACGCTGCGCGCCAACGGCTTCCCGTCGTGGCTGGACGTCGAGGCCTATGAGCCCGTCGGCTGCGCGCGCTGCAACGGCACCGGCTACAAGGGCCGCCTGGGGCTCTACGAGGTCATGGTCGTCACCGAGGAGATCCGCGGGCTGGCCATCGAGCGGGCGCCCGCGGAGAAGATCACCGAGGTGGCGGTGCGCGACGGGATGCGCCGGCTGCGCGAGGACGGGCTGCGCAAGGTCATGCTGGGCCGCACCTCGCTCGCCGAGGTCGCCCGCGTCACCGGGACGTCCTAGGCCCCCGCGCCGTACGCTGCCGCCATGCGCTCGGCGGCGGCTCTCGCCGGCACCCTGGCGGCGCTCGCGGCGCCCGCCGCGGCCACGGCCTCGTCGGAGGCCCGGCGGCTCTCCGACGAGCGGACGGTCACGCGCTGGGCGTATCCGGAGCGCGCGGCCTGGGCGCGCGCCGCGCCGAGCCCCGGCGCGCGGCGGGTGACGCGGCTGCGGCGGCTCACGGAGGATGGTCGGCCGGAGCTGTACGTGGCCCTCTCGGACCGCGTGGGGGCCGACGGCGCGATCTGGGTGCGCGTCCGGCTGCCGCGGCGGCCCAACGGGTCGACGGGCTGGGTGCACCGGTCCGCCCTGGGCCCCTGGCACCGGGTGCACACGGCGCTGCACATCGACCGCCGCCGCCTGCGCGCGACGCTGCGCAGGCGCGGACGGGTGATCTGGCGCGCCCCGGTAGGCGTCGGCGCGCCGGCGACGCCCACGCCCGCGGGCGTCTTCTACGTCCGCGAGAAGCTGCGCGGCCTCGGGCCGGCATACGGGCCGTGGGCGATCGGCACGAGCGCCTACTCGCGCCTCTCGGAGTGGCCGGGCGGAGGCGTCGTCGGCATCCACGGCACGGATGCGCCGCAGCTCGTCCCCGGGCGCCCCTCGCACGGATGCGTGCGGCTGCGCAACGCGGACGTGCGAGAACTCGTGCAGCTTCTTCCGCTGGGCACGCCCGTGCGCGTGCGCTGAGCGGCATCGTGCGATCATCCGCCGACCCGACCCAGGGGGATCGCGGTGTCACGTCGGTGGAGGGCGGCGGGGATCGCCGCCGTTGCGCTGTGCCTCGCGTCGTCGATCGGCGCGCCGGACGCCGGAGCCGGCACCGGTACCCGCGACGAGGTGCGCAAGGTCACCTTCGTCGCCCGCCAGTGCCAGTCGTTCGCCGACATCGCGGCCAACCGCGCGCGCAACAACATCCAGGAGAGCCTCGAGGACCTGGGCGTCGACAGCGCGTACGTCGGCGGCGACGCCGTCGACCCCGACGTCGAGGCCGCCCAGTCGCCGCGCTGCACGCCGCTGCCGTCATGGCGCTTCACCTTGGGCCGCGGCATCGAGACGCGCGCGGTGTCGGGCCCGTGGGGGTCGCTGTCGATCGTCACCGACCCGTTCTCGACCGACATCCTGACGCGGGACTCCGTGCCGCTGCTCGACAGCCACGGCGCGTCGACCGGGCGCAGGATCGAGGGCGCCTACACCCTCACGCTCACGAACACGCAGGCTTCCCTCGCGGCGACCTCGAGCCGGCTCTGGGTCCAGGGCGGCACGCCCGCGGACCCCGTGCTGTTCGGGCAGTTCCCTGACCGCTACGCATTCGGCGCGCTGCGCTGCGCGATCGACGTCCTCAACGGCGACAACGTGGAGTGGATCTCCTACCCGGCCGGCGCGCGCCACGTCTTCTGCTTCGCCTACTACGTCACGCCGCCGCCGACGAGCGGGACGATCGTCGTGCGCAAGGCCGTCGACGACCCGAGCGTCACCGCCAGGCAGGCCTTCCCGTTCCAGGGCGACATCTCCTACACGCCGGACGGGCGCTTCACGCTGGAGGCGTCCGGCGCGGCCGCAGGGACGGAGCGGTTCTACCGGGCGGGCGGGCGCACCTGGTCATGGCGGGAGCTGGACGTGCCCGGCTGGGGCCGGGTCGGGCTGTCGTGCTCGTCGGCGACTGGCGCCAGCACGGCGGCGACGGACCTCGCGGCCGGGACCGTGTCGGTCGCCCTGGCGGCGGGCGACACCGTCACCTGCACCCACACGAACCGGCCGCTGCCGCCCCCGGCCGGCCTGACGCTCATCAAGCGCACCCTCGACGGGATCGGGGCCTTCCGGTTCGAGGTGGAGGGCCCTGAGAGCGCGACGCAGGAGATCACCACCGAGGAGGAGGGGGCCCCGGTGGCCGGCGCGCCGCTCGAGCTGCCCGCGGGCGACTACGAGATCACGGAGCGCATGCCCGCGGCCGATCCCTCGGGGCGCTGGCAGCGCGAGGACGTGTCGTGCGACTGGCGCGCGCGCAGCGCGAGCCCGCCCCTCAGGGTGACGCTCGAGGCGGGGCGGGGGCTCGTCTGCCACTTCACGAACCGGTTCGTGCCCGGCGGCTCGATCAGGATCCGCAAGCGCACGGAGGGAGCGGCCGGGACCTTCGGGTTCCTCGTGCGCCCGGTCGACGACCCCTCGCAGAGCTTCGAGCAGCGCGCCGAGACCAGGCGCGCGGGCCAGACGGTGACCGCGACCGGCGATGACCTCTCGAGCCTGCCGCTCGGCCGCTACGAGATCGTCGAGACCGCCCCGGCGCCCTCGGCGGGCGGGCACTGGCGCATGGAGTCCGTGGTCTGCGACGGGGCGCCGCGCGGCGGCGCGCTGGGCCGGACGGTCGTGACGCTCGGGCGCGCCGCGCCGCACGTGACCTGCACGTTCGTCAACCGGTTCGTGCGCGCGCCGGAGCCCGAGCTCCCGGAGCAGCCGGCGCTGCCGCCGCCGGCGGAGGGCGGCGATGTGCTCGTCGGCGGGCGCAGCTTCGGGCGCCCCGCGGACCTGCGCATCTCCAAGCGGGCGTCGGCGCGGGTCGTGCGACTCGGGCGGTCCGTCCGCTACACGGTGGAGGTCGTCAACGACGGCCCGGGCGTCGCGCTGGGCGTCGTGGCCAGCGAGGTCATCGCGCCCGGGCGCACGCCACTGCGGCTGCGCGCCACGAAGGGCAGCTGCCGGGGCGCGCCGCGGCCGGCGCGCTGCAGCCTCGGCACGCTGCGCCCCGGGCAGCGGGTCCGGATCGCCGTCGACGCGCGACCGCGGGGCCTCGGTCGCATCCGCAACCTGGTGGCCGTCGTCTCGGCCACCGACGACCCCGATCTGAGCAACAACCGCGCAGGCGCGTTGGTCACCGCGCTGCGGCCCGTCGCGCCGCGGTTCACGGGCTGAGCTCGTCCGGCGGCGGCTCGGGGGCGGCGGGCTCCTCCGCCGCCTCCGGCGGCTCCGGCTCGGGCTCGGGGATGACGATCCGCAGCGTGCCGTCGGCGTCGCGGCGCATGACGACCTTGCCGGCGAGCAGCTCGCCGGGATCCGCGCGGCGCGATGGCTCGTGGCGCGGCATCGGCTACTCCACCGCCGCGGGCGGGGTGCGGTCGAAGCCCGCCGCCCGGTAGGCGTCGTGCTCGTCGAGCGTCTCGTGCTCGAGCAGGGCCCGGGCAAGCCCGTCGAGGCGGTCGCGGTGCTCGGTCAGCAGCCGCAGCGCGCGCTCGTAGCACTCCTCGACGATCGTGCGCACCTCGGCGTCGACGATCTGGCGCGTCTCCTCGGAGGGCCCGCCGTTCGTGCCCGGGAACAGCATCGGCTCGTCGCCGGGGCCGGGGAGCACGCTCACGAGGCCGATCCGGTCGGACATCCCCCAGCGCCCCACCATCTGGCGGGCGATGCGGGTGACCTGCTCGAGGTCGGACTCCGCGCCCGTCGTGACGTTGCCGTAGACGAGCTCCTCGGCGGCGCGCCCGCCGAGCGCGCCGACGATGCGCCCGCGCAGGTAGCGCTCGTCATAGCCGTAGCGGTCGCTCTCGGGCGACTGGAACGTCACGCCCAGCGCGCGCCCGCGCGGCACGATGGAGACCTTGCGCACCGGGTCGGCGCCGGGCTCGAGCATGCCGAGCACCGCGTGGCCGGACTCGTGGTAGGCGGTGCGCTCGCGCTCCTCCTGCGAGAGGGTGATCCGCCGCTCGGCGCCGAGGACGATCTTCTCCAGCGCGTCGGTGATGTCGCCGAGCTCGACCTTCTCGTGCTCGCGCCGCGCCGCGGTGAGCGCCGCCTCGTTGATGAGGTTGCGCAGGTCCGCGCCGACCATCCCCGGCGTGCTGGCGGCGATCGCGTCGAGGTCGACGTCGTCGGCCAGCGGCACGGAGCG
>Ga0180215_1003235_pt1 | contig 15492 bp, 19 predicted proteins | sample eDN3rd37CBELigBY_FD_128871 | JGI IMG/M metagenome (GOLD analysis project Ga0180215, IMG submission 128871) | Enriched backyard soil microbial communities from Emeryville, California, USA - eDNA 3rd pass 37_C BE-Lig BY (version 2) (version 2) | ecosystem: Environmental > Terrestrial > Soil >...
ACCGCTCCACTGGCGCCACTTCGCCGCCTTCGCCTGCATCATGGGCGCTGTCGGTTTCCTGTTCGTCGGCCGCTGATAGCCGAAGGCGTCAGTCGCGGCCGGCTGCCGTGACTGACGCTCTGGAGCTCACTGCTCCGGCAGGTCCCGCACCGCCGCATCGCGGGGGCTCTCCGAACCGATGCTCGCGCCCCTCATGTCCAGATGCTTGGCAAAGAACGGCAGCACCACTTCGGAGAAGCGCTGGCCGATGCGATTGACGTGGTCGCCATCATAGATGGCCCATTCGTGCTCGACACCGAACTTCTCCAGCTCTTCATGGATCAGCGTGTCGTCGGCCACCAGCCCGTCCTTGTCGCCCACATCGGCGCCGATCGCGTCGAAGCTCTTCAGCGCGCCGACATGGCTGGAGACCATCGCCAACGGCGAATTGTTGGCCCACTTGGCGATGACCAGCTGGTCGATCTCGCCCGCCTCGTTGATCGGGAAGTCGACGTAGTAAGGCGGCTTGTTCGGGTTCGGCGCCCAGGCGACAGCGGAGGCCAGCCCGGCGCGCATGCCGAAGCCGGCCTCGTCCACGCCCTCATAGGGGACCGCCGCCATCGCCTTGGCGGACTCCACCGTCTCCGTACGGGGGGAGACGCAGCAGGCGCTCTGAGCCCAGATGGAATCGAACCGCTCCGGATAGGTCATTCCCACCACCCAGGTGCCGTGCCCGCCCATCGAGTGCCCGGCGAGCCCGCGCCCGTCCCGCGTCGGAATGGTGCGGTACGTCTTGTCGATATAGTCGACCAGGTCGAAGGCGACGAACTTGCGAAAGTCCCCCGTCGTCACCGAATTGCCGTACATGCTCCCGCCCATCTTCGTCAGCGTGTCCGGCACGACGACGATGAACTCGTTGCCCTGCGCGGCATTGGCGGCAACCGCCTCCGGCACGCGCATGAAATCGTAGAAATTGCGCCCATCAATGGCGAAGCCGTGGAGGTAATAGACCACCGGATAGCGGCGGTTCGGCTCCTTGCCGTAGCTCGGCGGCAGGACGACCATCGCCTCGCGCGTGGTGGCGTTGCCCTCAAGGTTCCCCTCCAGCGATGGGCCGGGGACCTGTGCGGTCTCCACTGTGATGCCGGCCGGCACCGGCGCTTCGGGAGCGGTGATGTTCTGCGCCCGCGCCGGAATGGCGGTAATTGCCATCGATGCTGCCGCAGCGGCGAGAAGAGCCTTCAGCAAATCCAATCCCCTCATTTGTCCAGATGTTCGCCGAAGAACGGAAGAACCTCGGTTCGAATGCGCTCGGCAACGCGGTTGCCGTGATCGCCTTCGTAAAGCTCGAACTGGTACTGGACGCCGAACCGGTCCAGCTCCTCCCGGAACAGGCGGTTGGGCTCCAGCAGGAAGTCCTTGTCGCCAATATCCATCGCAAACGCCTCAAGCCCGTTCAGGGCGGGCAGGTATTGCGGGATCAGCACCAGCGGAGAGTTCGCGGCGATGCGGTAATTGGCCAGCGGATCCAGTGTGCCATCCGGCCGCAGCCCCGTATCCGCCTTCAGAAAGCCCTCGTCCTTCGGGTCCGGGGACCAGGTGACGAGCGTGGAAACCGGCGCCAGCCCGCCGAAATCGGCCGCGGCGACATCGGCCTCGCTCATCCTCTCGATGCGCGCGGCAACCTCCGGCGTCAGCACCATCGGCTCAAGGCAGCAGGCGCTCATCATGTAGATGCTGGAGAAGGTCTCCGGGTGCTTCATGGCGATGCGGATCGTGCCGTAGCCGCCCATCGAGTGGCCCGCGAGCCCGCGACTGTCGCGTTCCGCAATCGTGCGGTAGTTCGCGTCCACCCACTTCACCAGGTCGCGCGCCACGAAGGTCTCGTAGTCCCCGGTGGTGGGGGAGCTCGAATAGAAGCCGCCCTTGTGCTTCGAATTGCCGTCAGGGATCACCATGATCAGCTCGTTGCCCGCAGCGGCAGCCTCCTGCACCGCCGCATCGAAGCTCGCCATCTCCTGATAGGCTTGCGGCGTCGCGGTGTAGCCGTGGAGGAAGTAGAGCACCGGGTAACGCTTGCCGGAGTTCTCGTCATAGCCGGGCGGCGTGACGACGAGGGCGCCACGCTCCGCAGGGTTGCCCTCCAGGTTGCCTTCGATCGCCGGGCTGTGGAACGTCTTCCACTCGATCCGCGCCGTCTCCTGCGCTCCCGCAGGCAATGCGCAGGAGGCCAGCAGCGCCGCAGCCGCGGTGCAGAGCCGTTTCATCATGCTTGCAATCCCCTCTCGCCCCTTATGCGCCGATCAGTTCACGGCCGATCAGCATGCGGCGAATTTCGTTCGTTCCTGCACCAATGTCGAGCAGTTTTGCGTCGCGCAGATAGCGCTCCACCGGAAAGTCCGTGGTGTAGCCCGCGCCGCCCAGCGCTTGCACCGCCTCGCCGGCAACGCGGAAGGCATTCTCGCTTGCCAGCAGGATGGCGCCCGCCGCATCGAAGCGCGTCGGCCCACCCGTGCTGCAGGCTCGCGCCACCGCATAGGTGTAGGCGCGCGCCGATTGAAGGGCGACATACATGTCCGCCACCTTCGCCTGCATCAGCTGGAAGCTGCCGATGGGGCGCCCGAATTGCTGCCGCTCGCGCACATAGGGGATCACGGTATCGAGGCATGCCTGCATGATGCCGAGCTGCACGCCGGCCAGCACGGCGCGTTCGTAATCGAGCCCGCTCATCAGCACCGCCGCGCCCCGGCCCACTTCGCCGAGCACATTCTCATCGGGCACCACGCAGCCTTCGAACACCAGCTCCGACGTGGGGGAGCCGCGCATCCCCAGCTTTCCGATCTTCTGCGCCGGCCGGAAGCCGTCGAAGCTGCTTTCCACGATGAAGGCGGTGATCCCCTTACTGCCCGCTTCCGCATCCGTTTTGGCATAGACCACCAGCACCTCTGCCTCGTGCCCGTTGGTGATCCAGAACTTGGCGCCATCCAGCCGCCAGCCGCCCTCCACCCTTTGCGCCCGCAGCTTCATGGAGACCACGTCCGACCCGGCGCCGGCTTCGCTCATCGCAAGCGCCCCGACATGTTCTCCGCTGATCAGCGCAGGAAGGTAGCGCGCCTTCTGCTCAGCCGTTCCCCAGCGCGCGATCTGGTTGATGCACAGGTTCGAATGCGCGCCGTAGCTGAGGCCGACAGACGCGCTGGCGCGGCTGATCTCCTCGATTGCGACGACATGTTCGAGATAGCCGAGGCCGAGACCGCCATCCTCTTCCGCCACGGTGATGCCGTGCAGGCCCAGCTCGCCCATCGGCTCCCACAGCTCGCGCGGGAAGCGATCTTCCCGGTCGGTGCGCTCCGCGATCGGGGCCACCGCCTCGTCGGCGAAGCGGGCGACGCTCTCGCGAATCATCGCTGCCTCTTCGCCCAAACCGAAATCGAAATCCGGGGTCGCGCGCATGTCGGCCTTCCTCTCCGCTGAGGGCATAGCAAGCGAGGGGAAGGGCGCAACCGTCGCCGCCATTTCGCCATTTTGGTCAACCCGGCGCGGTAAGGTGCCGTTAAGTCGCAAAGAACTTTTGCTGAATGGTTTTGTGCGCTAATCGAATCGGGATAGGGGAGACGTCTTGAAGACTCCGCATCATGATGCGTGGCCGGTCGCGCCGCAATCAACGTCCCCCAGCGAGGAGGAGCGCACGCGTGCGCTCGCAGCGTACGGCATAGATGCGCTTGACGATGATCCCGAGCTGACGGCGATCGTCCAGTTCGCCGCACGCCTGTGCGAGGTGCCGGTGGCGCTCGTGACCCTGGTGGATAGAGAGCGGCAGCGTTTCCTCGCCCGTCAGGGCGTGGAGGAGCGGGAGACGCCGCGTAGTTCCTCGTTCTGCGCCCACGCCATGGAGCAGGGCGGCATCATGGAGGTGCCTGACGCGCGGCTGGACCCGCGTTTCCGCGCCAACCCCGTGGTCACGGGAGAGCCGGGCATCCGCTTCTACGCCGGCTATCCGCTGGTGTCGGACGGCGGCATCCCGCTGGGGGCGCTCTGCGTGATCGATTGCACGGCCCGGCCGCAGGGGCTGACGGCGTTTCAACGAGAGGGGCTGGTCGTGCTGGCCCGCGCCGTGATGCGCCGCCTTCATTCGCGGCGGGAGGAGCTGTTGACCGCCCGGTTGGCGGAGCAGCACCTAGAGCAGCGCGAGACTCTCTTGCGGGCGCTCGCCGATTCGGTGCCGGCAATGGTCTGGTCGGCCGATGCCCATGGGCACTTCGACTATTTCAACCGGCAGATGATGGAGTTCACCGGCCTCGACAGCCCCTTGAGCGGGGAGGCCTTCCATCCGGACGATTTCCCGGCCGCCAGCGCCAAGTGGCGCGAATCGCTGCGCAACGGAACGGTGTACGAGATCGAGCACCGCGTGCGCCGGCATGACGGCGAATATCGCTGGGTGATGGCCCGGGCGGCTCCGGTGCGGGACCAGAGCGGGCAGATCCTGCGCTGGTTCGGCACCGCGGTCGACATCAACGCGGTTCATCAGATGTCGGAAACTCGCGACCTTCTTGCGCGGGAACTGTCGCACCGCATCAAGAACATTTTCGCGGTCGTTTCAGGCCTCATCTCGCTGTCCGCGCGCAAGCGGCCGGAACACAAGGATTTCGCCGAGGAGCTGATCGGCACGATCCGCGCGCTCGGTCGCGCCCACGATTACGTCCGTCCCGCGGGCGCCGATCACCGCAACAGCCTGCTCGGCCTGCTGAGCGACCTGTTCAGCCCCTATGCAAGGGGTGGCGCCAATCGCGTTCGTGTGGTGGGCCATGACGCGGCGACCGCCGCCCGCGCCGCGACTCCGCTGGCCCTCGTGTTTCATGAGCTGGCGACCAATTCCGCCAAATACGGCGCGCTCTCCAACGAAGAGGGCGTGGTGGAGCTGACGATCGAGGATCGCGGCGAGCATCTGCTGCTCCACTGGATCGAGCGGGGCGGCCCTCCGCCGGCGGGAGAGCTGGCGGACGGCTTCGGCTCGCGCCTCGTGGAAATGAGCGTGACGGGGCAGCTCGGCGGATCCTGGAGCCGGCGATTCGACCAGGATGGGCTCGTCTGCGAACTGTCCGTGTCAAAGGCCGCCATCGCGCCATAAGCGGGCTGCCGAACGGCAGCGGCAGCCGACCCTTCTGCGGTTTTCACCAGCGCGTAACGCCGCCGGGATCGCCCCTTCGCCGGCGCGAACACCCGGCGAGGCCGCACCCGTCCACGCGTTTTCCCCGCCGAATCACCCGCTCGCCGCTCGCTTCCTCGGGCCGAAATGCCTACATTGGCACATCACGAGAACGCCTACCGGAGCCACAACATGTCGCTGCTCGAAGCCCGCAAGACCTACAAGCCCTTCGAATATCCGTGGGCTTACGAGTTCTGGAAGCGCCAGCAGCAGATCCACTGGATGCCGGAGGAAGTGCCGCTGGGAGAGGACTGCCGCGACTGGGCGCAGAAGCTCTCCGATCATGAGCGCAACCTGCTCACGCAGATCTTCCGCTTCTTCACCCAGGCGGACGTGGAGGTGCAGGATTGCTACCACGAGAAATACGGCCGGGTGTTCAAGCCGACCGAGATCAAGATGATGCTGGCCGCCTTCTCCAACATGGAGACGGTGCACATCGCCGCCTACAGCCACCTGCTCGACACGATCGGCATGCCGGAAAGCGAATACGGCATGTTCCTCGAATATGAGGAGATGAAGGCCAAGCACGATTACCTGCAGCAGTTCGGCGTCGATTCGGACGAGGACATCGCCCGCACGCTCGCCATGTTCGGCGGCTTCACTGAGGGGCTGCAGCTGTTCGCCAGCTTCGCCATGCTGATGAACTTCCCGCGCTTCAACAAGATGAAGGGCATGGGTCAGATCGTCAGCTGGTCGGTGCGCGACGAATCGCTTCACTGCGAAGGCATCACCCGCCTGTTCCACGCCTTCGTGCAGGAACGCGGCTGCCTCACCAAGGCAGTGAAGGAAGACATCATCGACATGTGCCAGAAGACGGTGCGTCTCGAAGACAACTTCATCGACCTCGCCTTCGAGCAGGGCCCGGTGCAGGGGATGAGCGCGAAGGAGATCAAGAAGTACATCCGCTACATCGCGGACTGGCGCCTCGGCCAGCTGGGCCTGCAGCCTGTCTACCTGATCGAGGACCACCCGCTCCCCTGGCTCGCCCCGCTGCTCAACGGCGTGGAGCACGCCAACTTCTTCGAAACCCGCGCCACCGAATATTCCAAGGCCGCCACCCGCGGAAACTGGAACGACGTGTGGGCCAGCTTCGACTCCCGCCAGAAGGCGAGGGCCGCGAATGAGGAAGAGGGCGAGGCCGACGAGGGGCCGGGGTTGTTTGATGCCGGTGCGGCGGGGGTGCAGGCGGCGGAGTGACCGCTGATGGCCGACGACGATGTAAAGGAACTTGAGCTATACCATAAGCACTTCACCGATCTGTTCGTTTATCAAGCACGGCAACGGATTGATACGATCCACTTCTTCATGCTCGCGGTAGCGGTGGCGGCGAATGCCGTTGTTGCGGCTGGCGCGAGCAACTTCGCGAAGGCTGTCATCGCTTTTGTCGCGGGCTTGGTGACCATTGTCTTTCTGAGGCTCGACTTCCGGAATGCTCAGATTGTAGAGATTGACGAGAAGCCGCTGCGCTATCTTCAGGCGCTCACCCGCAAGAGGATGCAGGTGTCGCAGGAGTGGGTCACGTTTCAAGTCGCCGAGGACAACGCTCGATCCTTGGCGAGCTATGGCCTCCTCGTCCCGGCAATGTACATCTTTGTATTGTTGAGCTGGTTCGTTACTTCAGCATATTTCGCTTATAGGTGGGCGGAAGCAATAAACCTCCATCTGGCTTATCCAATCGTCTTCGCCTGTGCGCTTCTTCTCTTAGGGATCGTCGCTACGGTTTATGGAAAGCCCAAGCCTTCAGTGGCGGTCACAAAGGAAGAAGCGGTCGCTGAGGAGATCGATCGGGACGGCTGACTCCCCTCCCGCTTGCGGGAGGGGCTGGGGGTGGGCCTGCAACGCTCGCAGGCGAGCAATCGCGTCCCGGATTACCGCCACCACGCCCTCAACATTCCCCAGCACCTCCGCATTTGTGAAGCGCAGCACGCGATAATCCTCGGCTGTCATCCAGCGGTCTCGGGCCTTGTCGCGCTCAGGTGAGAGGTCGTGCGAGATGCCGTCGCACTCGATCACCAGCCTCAGTTCACGGCAAAGAAAGTCCGCGAAGAACGGCCCTACCGGCATCTGCCGGCTGAACTTCGCGCCGAGTTGGCTGCGAGAAAGTGACCGCCAGAGCAGCCGTTCGGCTGGTGTCGCACTATTTCGCAGGTCTCGGGCACGTTGCGTGTTCCTCGGGCTCCAACTTGTCACGCGAACATACTGGCCCACCCCCGGCCCCTCCCGCAAGCGGGAGGGGGGACTCGCCCCGCCCCGGAACACCCCCTCTTCCCACCCGTTACCCGGCCAACCGCGTTTTGCCCTGAAGCAACAACGAAGGAGCCACCATCATGGCTGACCCTCCCGCGCCGTCCGCACGCCCCAATTGGCTGTGGATCCTCCTGATCGCGTTGCTCGCCGTCCTGCTGCTCGCCTGGCTGTTCAGCCCCTCGGGTGACAGGGACGGGGCGGTCGAAGACCCAATCGTCACCGGCGACGTGACGGAACCCGGCGCAGACGCAGGCGCGGGAGCGGTCGGCACCGGCCTTCCCGAACAGGGTGACGGCACCGGCCTCGCCGAGCCTGTCGACCAGACCGAGCCGGGCGCCGGTGTCGAGGTCAACCGGCAGCCCGACTAGGCCTGCCGCCCCGCGCCTTCCCCGCACAGGAAATGCCCCCGTCCATGACGAGGGCGCTCCAGGGTTCTTGGGGGGAAATCAGCCGACCGGTGCCCTTCCGACGCCGGTCGGCCCAAGCTTACTCAATCGGGGGCTGCGTCGGATTCGGCTCAAGCCCATCATCGATGGTCGGATCAGCCGGATCGTTGTCGAGCGTCGGGTCCACCGGAGCCGCAGGCGTGTGATCCTCGTGCGTCAGCGTGTCGCTGTCAGGCGGGCCGAGGGGATCGGTCGGGTCGGTCAGCGGATCATTGCCGAGCGGATCATCATCCGCCGGGGGCAGCGTGCCGGGGTCCAGCGGGTCTGACGGTGGCAGCTGGCTCTGCGGAGCCGGGGCAGGTTGCGTCGTCGGGGTATCGCGCGCGGTTGTGGACGGCGGCGGAACAGTCGACTGCGTATCCTGCGCCTGCGCCACACCGGCCGTGCCGGCAAGAAGCGCCGCAGCGGTTAGTGAAGAGAAAAGATGTTTCATTTCAAGCACTCCCACAAATCATGTGGTGAGGGGACGCTTGAGAACGGTTGTTGGCCACGGCGATTGCGACCAACTGGACAGGGAAGGAGACAGGCCGAACCCGTTTATTTGAGGTTCAGCAGGGAATTGCGACGAACCGAGTTTCAGGCGCTCAGCGAGACCCGCCGGAGCTGCCGGTTCGCGCGAGGGCGAGGGCATTCTCTCCGCACCAGCTGCTGCGGCGGCCTTTCCAGTCCTCAGCCAGCCCCTCGCGCACCAGCACCTCGCCCAGGCTTTGCCCTTCGCGATACACGCCGCGCAGCAGGCGCCCGTACTGGTCCTTGTTGCGGCCTTTCGCCTGTAGCTCGAAGGGGCCTTCATTGAGCAGCACCATCAGCCGCGCCGTCGCCCTCGCGCCCAATTCCGCTTCGAAAGCGCATTCGGGCTGGCTCACCTCTGGCGTGTTGATGTCGAGGATGCGGATCTTCTCGCCCGCGTACCAGAAGGTGTCGCCGTCGACGACGCAGTTGTCCCGGTTCGGCCCGCTGCACTTGTCGAAGGCCGCGCTCTCCGTATCAGCCGCCGCAGCCTGCGGAACAAGGCCGAGCGGCGCTACGCCGATCAGCAAGGCGGCGAGCGCGGCAGCGGCGGAGCGGAGAGCCGAGGAGGGGGAGATTTGCGGTGCGACCATCGAATCATGGTAAACGCATTATGGTTAACGAACAATGGCGGGTCGCGTCCGCAGAGTTCCGGATGCCCTGCTGCACCTCGCTCCTCACGCAGCCGCTAGGCAGCGCCGCCCTCAGCCGCTAGAGCGCCCGGCCATGAGCCCAGAGCAGGACCCGCAAATGCTCGCCAAGGCGGAAACGCTGATCGAGGCGCTGCCTTATTTCCAGCGCTACGCCGGGCGCAGCTTCGTCGTGAAATATGGTGGCCACGCCATGGGCGACCCTGACGCCGCGCGTGACTTTGCCCGCGACATCGTGCTGCTGAAGGCGGTCGGCATCAATCCGGTGGTGGTGCATGGCGGCGGTCCGCAGATCGGCGCGATGCTGAAGAAGCTGGGCGTCGAGTCCACCTTCATCGACGGCTTGCGCGTCACGGACAGGAAGACGGCCGAAGTGGCCGAGATGGTCCTGTCCGGCGGGATCAACAAGGAACTGGTCGGCTGGATCTCACAGGCCGGCGGGAAGGCGATCGGCATCTCCGGCAAGGATGGCGGCCTCGTCACCGCCACCAGGATCACCCGGACGGTAAAGGACCCGGACAGCCGCATCGAGCAGGAGATCGACCTCGGCTTCGTTGGCGATCCGGAGGTGGTGGACATCACCGTTCTGGAGACGGTCAGCCGCGCGGGGCTGATCCCCATCGTCGCCCCCATCGCCGCGGGGCCTGATGGCGAGACCTACAACATCAATGCGGACACGATGGCCGGCGCGATCGCCGCGGCCCTTGGCGCCGCCCGCCTGTTCCTGCTGACGGACGTGCCGGGCGTGCTCGGCAGCAAGGGCGAGCTGTTGACCGATCTGACCCCGGCGGACATTGCCCGTCTCAAGGAAGAAGGGGCGATCACCGGCGGCATGATCCCCAAGCTCGAAACCTGCGTGAGGGCGGTCGAGGCAGGGTGCGAGGCGGCCGTGGTGCTGGACGGGCGCGTGGGGCACGCGATGCTGCTGGAGTTCTTCACCAGTCGCGGGGCCGGCACGCTGATCCGGGCTGGTTAGAGCCATGCGGTCGAGGCTCCTGCCCTTCGGCCTTCCCCTGCTGCTTCTGGCCGCCTGCTCGGGTGAGCCTGGGGAGCAGCCCACCGCTGACCCCAGCGCGCCGACGACAGCGGCCACGCCCGACCCACTCGCCACGCCAGCCGCGCTTCCTCCGCAAGTTGCCGATTATCCGGCGCTCGAAAGCCGTGACTGCCGGGTGGTGGCGGAGTTCTATCTTACGGCGGTGGGGGAGGGTGACTTCGCTCGCGCGGCTCTCGTGTGGGACGATCCCGTCATCGATGCGGCCCGGCTGGAGGCGCTGTTCGCTGGCTACCAACGCCCGCAGGTCACGATCGCTGACGTGATGGAAGAGGGGGCTGCGGGCTCGCTCTACTGCACCGTGACCGGCGCGCTCATCGATGCGGCCGACCCGGCAAAGGCCCCTGCCCAGGGCACGCTGCAACTGCGGCGCGTCAACGATGTGCCCGGCGCCACGCCGGACCAGTTGCGCTGGACCATCCGCCAGAGCACCTTTGTGGAGCCGATGGAGCGGTCCGGCCGCGGACAGCCCGGATGATGCGCCGCTTGATGCCGGGGGCTTCGGTCGGCTAGGCAGGCGGTCCGCTATTCGAGAGGCTTGCGCACCCGTGTTTTTCCTGACCCTGTCGCAGATCGTCGGCTACCTGATCTCGGTGATCATCGTGCTGGTCATCGTCCAGTTCGTGCTGAGCCTGCTGATCTCCTTCAACGTGGTGAGCATGCACAATCGCTGGGTCGCCGCCATCTGGCAGGCGATCAACGCGTTGCTGGAGCCGCTTCTGCGCCCCATCCGGCGGATCATGCCCGATACAGGAGCCATCGATTTCTCGCCGCTGATCCTGATCGTCGTCCTCAACATCATCAACATCGTGCTGGAAAACCTCGCCTACAGCAGCCTGACATGAGGCGCCTTGCCCCGCTGGCACTGCTGCTGCTCGCGGGTTGCGCCGGTGGGCCGGGCGGCCCTTTGGGAGGCGGCCGAGGCCGAGCCGGGCCGCCTCTCGCTCCGGCCGCTCAGCCGACCAGTGTCATCGCCACGGAACTCGCCTTTGCTCGCGCGGCGCGGGAGGAAGGCCAGTGGGCGGCCTACCGCCGCTTCGCCGCGCCGGGAGCGCAGATCCAGGCGGATGGAGCTCCCGTCAGCGCCGAGAACTGGCTGGCGGGCCGCACAAACCCGCCTGCGGCCGATCGCTGGGTACCGCGCCAGGCGTGGTCGAGCTGCGATGGCTCCGCGGTCGTGGTCACCGGCATCAGCGCCGATGCTGACGGCAACTGGAGCCGCTTCACACGAGTTTGGGAACGGCAGCAGCGCGGCGAGTTTCGCTGGGTCTACACCCGCTCCGCGCCCGATGCCGATCTCACGCGGACGCGGCAGGAGAACGAGCAGGAGCGTGCGGCGGATGAAGCCAGTGGAGACGCGATCCTGGTCGAAGCGGGCAACTTCATCCGCGCGCGGGTGGCCGATTGCAGCGCTCCGCCTGCTGGCGAGGACCCTATTGCTGCAGCAGGCAGCGCTACGGGGACCTCGCGGGATCGGACGCTGAGATGGTCCGTCGACGGTTCACAGGGGCAGGCGGGCGGTCTCGTCGCCTATAGCTGGAACGGGACCGGGTGGGACCCGGTTGACGCCGAAGGCGCTGCATCCGAAGCGGGATAGGAGATGCTCGAGCTTTTCCTTTCAGCTTTCGTCACCCTCTTCGTGGTGATCGACCCGCCCGGCTGCGCGCCGATCTATGCGGGGCTGACGGCCGATGCCAGTGCGCAGCACCGCCGCGCCATGGCGATCCGCGCCTGCGCCATTGCCGCCGCGATCCTGCTGTTCTTCCTGCTGGTGGGGCAGGACCTGCTCGCCGCGCTGCATATCGAGCTCGATGCCTTTCGCATTGCCGGCGGCATCATGCTCTTCCTGATCGCGCTCGACATGGTGTTCGAGAAACGCACCCAGCGGCGGGAGGAGCGGGCAGAGAAGGTCCGCGGCACGCCGGAGATCGAGGACGTGTCGGTCTTCCCGATGGCCATGCCGATGCTGGCCGGGCCGGGCGCGATAGCCTCCGTCATGTTGCTGCAGAGCACCGCCGATAGCGTCACCGGTACGCTGATCGTGCTCGCGGCTCTTGCGGCAGTGCTGCTGCTGACGCTGCTGGCCCTCCTCTTGGCGAGCCCACTGATGCGGCTGTTCGGCACGCGGGTGGAAGCGGTGCTGACACGCCTGCTGGGCGTTCTGCTGGCCGCGCTCGCCGCGCAATATGTGATCGACGGCTTGCGGAACAGCTTCCTCTAGCCGCTGCGCGCCCTTCACGAGATGCAAGGGTGCCTCGTTTCCGCTATTCTCGTGCCCTGCTGACTGATCGGGAGGGGGCGTTTGAGGTCATGCGGATTGCTCTACGAACATCGCTTGCCGCACTCGCCGCGCTGAGCCTTGGCGCGTGTCAGCACGGGGGGCAGCTGGCGCAGGCGGCACCGGCCAATGCCGCGCCCACCTGTCGGGCGGTCGATTCCACCGCCTCCGGCCCAGGAAAGGCATGGTTGGATCAGCAGGGTTGGCGCTTCGCAAGCCCCGAATTGGCGGAGGCCGCCTATCGCAAGCTGGTGCAGGACGCCTCTCCGTGGCCGGACTGGTATGTCCCGCAGCAGGTGGTCCTTTCCCCCGGCACGCGCTTCCAGATGGCGCTAGCCAGCACGCAACCCAGCACGGAGCCCGGCGGCTTCGGCACGTTCGACCTCATCGATGAAGTGTCGGACGTGCGGGAGGGGCTTGCCGTGCGTCAGGAGTGGAAGCCGGATGTGGCGCGAGTGGTAACCTACGAGGTCACAGCCCCGCTCCCGGCCAAAGTCGGGCCGGTCGGCGCGCAGGTCGATCCCGGAACATGCAGGCTGCTCTGGGGCAGGTTGTCGCAGCTGGAGATGACGGTCCCTCGTGAGGACCGGATGAAGTACCTCAAGATCATCGAGGAGCGCAGCATCCTCGGCGGAGAGTAGGCTCCGCCGGCGGGCCTATTGCAGCGTGACGACCTTGTCGTCCGGGCCGCTGCGGCCGAAGAACTGCATCAGCTGGACCAGCAGCTCGCAGCGCGTGGCGAGGTCCGGCGCTTCCAGCAGCGCCTGCTTGGCCGCCGCGTCGAACGGCGCGATCTGGCTGACACCATTGATCAGCGAAGTATCGTCGAGCCGCTCGACCGATTCCCAATCCACGCTGTAGCCGTGGCGATCGGCGAAACGCCGCGCCTCCATCTCGAAGCTGGCGCGCTCGGTGGCGCTCAGCACCTCGTCCTCCGGATCCTCCAGCAGCTCCGCCTCGATTTGCCGGAAGGGGGTGCTCACTTCCAGCTCGCGCAGCAGGCGGAAGCGCTTCTCGCCGCCGAGGACGATATTGTACCGCCCATCCTCCAGCGCCTCGACATCGTCGATCCGGCCGACGCAGCCGATCGCGAAGAGCGGCGCACCCTCTGCCAGCGCCTGTGGCTGGATCATCGCGATGCGCCTGTCCCGCGTCAGCGCGCTGCCGACCAACTCGCGATAGCGCGGCTCGAAGATGTGCAGCGGCAATTGCAGGCCGGGGAACAGGATCGCCCCGGCCAGCGGGAAGATCGACAGGCGCGTCGCAGTCATCCGAAGAGCAGCAGGCTGAGGCGCCGGCGCTGGGCCGACACCCACGGATCCTCCAGCCCCACCGCCTCAAAGATCTGCAGCAGCTTGGCCTTGGCCGCGCCGTCATTCCATTCAGGCTCGGCCTTGATCATCTGCAGCAGCGTTTCGGCAGCGTCATCCCGCTGGCCGGCGGCAAAGGCGGCTTGGGCGAAGGCGAACTGCGAATCCATGTCCGCCGGGCGCTCGGCAGCGGCGGCGCGCAGCATTTGCAACTCGCTTGCATCGACATTGCTTGCCGCCAGGTCCAGCGCGCTTCCGGCTTGCGCGACCACCGGATTGGTCTGCAATTCGGGTGAAAGCCCATCGAAAATGGTCCGCGCCTCGTCGGTATGGCCCGCCGCCAAGAGCGCGCGGATGAGGCCGGAATGCGCGCCCGCATCCTCCGGCGCCATCTCCACGATCTGCTGGAAGATGGAGGCGGCTCGCTCCGCATCGCCCTCGGCCAGCACCTGCTCGCCCATGGCGATCAGTTGCGCGATGTCGGCCTGCTCCTCGCCGCCATCGCCACCCTTGATGGGCAGTTGGGCGAGAATGGACTCCAGCGCCTGCTTCAGCTGGCTTTCGGTGCGCGCCGGGGTCAGGTCTGCGACGGGTTGCCCCTGGAACATCGCGTAGACGGTGGGGATGGAGCGAACCTGGAACTGGCTGGCGATGAACTGCTCCTGGTCCACGTCCACCTTCACCAGCAACACGCCCTTGGACGCGTATTCGGCGGCAACCTTCTCCAGCACCGGGCCCAGCGCCTTGCACGGCCCGCACCATTCGGCCCAGAAATCCAGGATGACCAGCTTGTCCCGCGAAGGGTCGACGACCTGCTTGCGGAAGCGGTCGACCGCCTTCTGCTCGTCAATGCTGAGGCCGATACTTGCCAAAGGGTGCGCTCCTGCTGCTCGCGTGGAATAGCCTAATGTGGACCTTTCGGGGGATTTGTGAAGAGCGTGGGGCTTCCGGCTGCCGATCCGACCGACGACGTCCGGATCGCCATTTTTGCGCTTGCAGCCTGCCGGACCTGCTGCTAGTCGCGCGCCTCCCCACCCGGAGCCATCCGGGATGGCGCCAGTGAGCGGGCGTAGCTCAGGGGTAGAGCACAACCTTGCCAAGGTTGGGGTCGAGGGTTCGAATCCCTTCGCCCGCTCCATTTTCCAGAACAAAGCGGATCAGAGTAACGGTTTCCCTGCGGGGACACCGGGGCGCAATCGTGCGCCACCTGCGGGCAGCCTCGCCCGACCGTCCAGGTTGCAACAGTATGCGCCGGAAAGCGCCGCGACGATCTTGCGGATGTCGCAGCGCTCTCCCTGATGAGCAATTGCGGCCCGGGGCGCTTCAGGCGCCGTGCTGCGCCAGTTCCTCGCCGGTCAGCGTCACGACGTGCAGCAGGTTGGTCGCGCCGGCCACGCCGAAGGGGACGCCCGCCATCACCACCAACTTGGTGTCCTTGGCGCCGAAGCCGTGACGCAGCGCCATCCGCTTGCCCTTGGCGATCATCTCCTCGAAGCTGCCGATGTCCTTGGTCGCTACCGGATGCGCGCCCCACAGCAGAGCGACGCGGCGGGCCACGGTCATGTTCGGGGTCAGGACCATCACCGGCACTGCGGGCCGCTCGCGCGCCACCCGGCGGGCGGACGAGCCGGAGCAGGTGAAGACGGCGATGGCGCTGATCCGAACGGTGTCGGCAATAGTCATGCAGGCATGGGCGAGCGCATCGGCGGTGGTGGCGTCCGGCGGAGTTTCCAGCAGGCGCACGCGCTGGCGATAGGCTTCGTCCTTTTCCACCTGGCGGGCGATCGAGTCCATCATCAGCACCGCTTCCTC
>Ga0180215_1003238_pt1 | contig 15488 bp, 12 predicted proteins | sample eDN3rd37CBELigBY_FD_128871 | JGI IMG/M metagenome (GOLD analysis project Ga0180215, IMG submission 128871) | Enriched backyard soil microbial communities from Emeryville, California, USA - eDNA 3rd pass 37_C BE-Lig BY (version 2) (version 2) | ecosystem: Environmental > Terrestrial > Soil >...
GCGTCGAGGGCCAGGTCCTCCCGTCGCAGGCTCGCGCCGAGGCGGCGGGCACCGCGACGGAGGCGGGCGACCTCGACGACGTGCCCGAGCTCGGCCTGAGCGACGACGTGTTCGCCCACGACTCCTCCGAGGCGCCCGCGGAGGGCGTCGCCGAAGGGCCGGACGCGTCCGCCGAGCAGCCCGAGCCCGAGCAGGACGAGGGCACCGACGCCTGATCGGATGGCCGGCGCGTCCGGCCGTCCACCACGTGGGCCCGCGGCGCCGCCGTCGCGGGTCCCGTTCGTGGGCCTGACCGGTGGGCTGGGGGCCGGCAAGTCGACCGCGCTCGCGGCGCTCGAGCGCCTGGGCGCCGTCACGCTCTCCACGGACGCCGTCGTGCACGACCTGTACGCGTCCGACGAGGTGCGCGACGCGGTCGTCGCCCGCTGGGGGCCCGAGGTGGCGCCCGAGGGCGTCGTCGACCGCCGCGCGGTCGCCGCGCGCGCGTTCGCCGACCCGGCGGAGCGCGCCTGGCTGGAGGGCCTGCTGTGGCCGCGCGTCGGCGAGCGCGTCGCCGCCTGGCGCGAGGAGGTCGAGCGCATGCGCCCGCGACCGCGCGTCGCGGTGGTGGAGACGCCGCTGCTCTTCGAGGCGGGCCTGGAGTCGCGCTACGACGCCACGATCGCCGTCGTCGCCGACGAGGCGCTGCGGGCCGAGCGGGCCGCCGCGCGCGGGCACGCGGCGGTCGACGAGCGCACCGCACGGCAGCTCACGCAGGAGGAGAAGGCCTCGCGCGCGACGTATGTGGTGCGCAACGATGGGACCCCCGAGGACCTCGAGCGCGAGCTGTCGGCCGTGCTCGACAGACTCCTCTCCGGATGAGCACGAGCACGGCGACACGCACACGGGCCTCCGCCGGCGGGCGGCGCATGACCCCCGCGCGCCGGCGTGTCGTGCGCCGGCGGCGCATCGGCGCGCTGCTCGTGGTCGCCGCGCTCGCCGCCCTCGGCGCGCTCACGCTGCTGCCCGACGTGGAGAAGGCGGTGCAGGAGGTGGCGCTGCCGCTGCGCCACGAGGACATCATCCGCCAGCAGGCGGCGGACAAGGGCCTCGATCCGGCGCTCGTCGCGGGCGTGATCTACGCAGAGTCGCGCTTCCGCGACCAGACGTCGCATGCGGGCGCGCGCGGGCTCATGCAGATCACGCCCGACACCGCGGACTACATCGCCGAGAAGTCCGGCGGCACGCGGTTCGTGCAGGGGGACCTCGCGACACCGCAGATCAACATCTCCTACGGCTCCTGGTACCTGCGCTACCTCCTGGACCGCTACGACGAGAACGTCGTGCTCGCGCTGTGCGCGTACAACGGCGGCGAGGGCAACGTGGACCGCTGGCTGCGCGAGGGCCACATCTCGGAGACGGCGTTCACGCTGGACCGGGTGCCGTTCCCGGAGACGCGGGAGTACGTCAAGAAGGTCCTTGCGGCGCGCGAGGACTACCGCAGGCAGTACGCGCGGGAGCTCGGGCTGTGACGTCCGACCTCGCCGCAGCCCTGGCGCCCGACGTGCTCGAGCGCTTCCTCCGCTACGCGCGCATCGACACCCAGTCGCGCCGCGAGCGCGAGCGCAGCCCGTCGACGCCCGGGCAGCTCGAGCTCGCGCGGCTGCTCGTCGACGAGCTGCGCGCGGCCGGGCTGGGGGACGCGGACGTCGACGAGCACGGCTACGTCATGGCGACGCTGCCGGGCAACGGGACCGGCGCGACCGTGGTCGGCCTCATCGCGCACCTGGACACGAGCCCGGACGCGCCGGGCGCCGGCGTCGAGCCGATCGTGCACGAGCGCTACGACGGCGGGCGCATCGAGCTGCCGCGCGGCGGGACCGTGCTCGACCCCGGCGAGATGCCCGACCTGGCCGGCCGGGCCGGGCACGACGTGGTCACGGCGAGCGGGGACACGCTGCTGGGCGCCGACGACAAGGCGGGCGTCGCCGAGATCATGGCCGCGGTCGCGTACCTCGCCGCCCATCCGGAGCTGCCGCGGCCCACGCTGAGGGTCGGCTTCACGCCGGACGAGGAGATCGGCGAGGGCGCCACGCTCTTCGACATCGAGCGCTTCGGCGCCGAGTGCGCCTACACGCTGGACGGCTCGAAGCTCGGCGAGCTGCAGGACGAGACGTTCACCGCCGCGTCGGCGACCGTGCGCATCGAGGGCGTCGACGTCCACCCGGGCTTCGCGACCGGCAAGCTCGTCCACGCGGGCCGCCTCGCGGCGCGCATCCTCACCGCGCTGCCGTCCGACCGGCTGACCCCGGAGACCACCTCGGGGCGGGAGGGCTTCATCCACGCCTACGAGATCACGGGGACTCCGGCGCAGGCGCGGATCGAGTTCATCGTCCGCGACTTCGACGACGACCTCCTGCGCGAGCACCTCGACCTGCTGCGCCACACCGCCGAGGAGGTCATGGCGACGGAGCCGCGGGCGCGGATGTCGTTCGAGTCGCGCCCGCAGTACCCGAACATGCGCACGCACCTGGAGGCGTTCCCGGAGGTGGTCGCCGCCGCCGAGCAGGCGATCCGCGCCGAGGGGATCGAGCCGCTGCGCACGCCGATCCGCGGCGGCACCGACGGCTCGGTGCTCAGCGCGCGGGGCCTGCCCACGCCGAACCTCTTCGCCGGCGGCCACGAGTTCCACTCCGTGCGCGAGTGGGTGTCCGTGCAGGACATGGCCTCCGCGGCCGCCGTCGTCGTGCGGCTGGCCGGCATCTGGGCCGACGGCGCGCCGGGCCGCGACTGACGCCGACGCGCCCGCTTCGCCGGCGCGCCTCAGCCTCCGCGACGGCCGGCCGACCATCCGGATGAGCCATCCCCATGAGCAGTGTCCGGCCCATCAGGTTCTTCGGCACGCGCGCCGCGCTGGCGCTCGTCCCGCTCGTCGCGCTCGCGGGGGTGCTCGGCATCGGCCGCACGCAGGACAAGGCGCAGCGCGAGCAGTCCGCGCGCCTGACGATCGCCCACCTCCGCGCGGAGGCCGGCGCGCAGGACGCGGCGGCGTGGCGGGCGATCGCCGACGGCCGCGTCGACGCCGCGCTCGCGTCGCGCGTGCGCCGCGCGTTCGCCGGCATGTACGCGACGGTGCAGGCGGTCGACGACCACCCGAGCGCGCGGCGGACGCTCCTGCCCGCGATGCTGCGCTTCGAGAACGCGCTGGGCGACGAGCTCGACCACATCGCCTCCGGGCGCCTGGCCGAGGCGCGCCGCCTCGACACCATCCGCGTGGAGCCCGCGTTCGCCGCGCTCGAGGATGCGCTGCGGCGCGAGGAGGCCGAGCACGCACGCCGCGCCGACGCCGCCGAGCGGGTCGGCGACGTCGCGCTGTGGCTCATCGCCGTGATGACGCTCTGCTCGGTGTCGGGCGTCTTCCTCCTCTTCCATCGCGCCCGCGCGCGCCGGCTGGAGGCCGAGTTGCGCGAGGAGTCGCTGGAGCGCACGGTGCGCGACCGCGAGCACGATGCCAACCACGACGCGCTCACGGGCCTGCTCAACCGGCGCGGGCTGCTCGAGCAGGTCGACGCGGCCCTGGCGGAGGCGCGCACGGACGGCTCGGTCGGCGCGGTCCTGCTGCTCGACATCGACCGCTTCAAGGAGGTCAACGACGCGCTCGGCCACACGGCGGGCGACGCGCTGCTGGCCGAGCTGGGTCCGCGCCTCGCGCCGCTGCTGCGCGAGGTCGACTGCCTCGCGCGCCTGGGCGGCGACGAGCTCGCCGTGCTCATGCGTCCTGGCGGCCGGCTCTCGCGCCGCGCCGCCGAGCGCCTGGCGGCCCGCATGCGCGCGGCGATCGCGGCGCCGTTCGTGTTCGACGGGCTGCCCGTCCAGCTGCAGGCGAGCGTGGGGATCGCGATGTTCCCCCGGGACGGCGCCGGCGCCGACGACGTGCTGCGCTGCGCCGACGTCGCGATGTACCGGGCCAAGCGCGACCGCTCCGGCGCCGCGGTCTACGACGCGTCCATGGAGGAGGACAGCCGCGCGCGGCTGGCGATGACGGCTCAGCTGCGCCGGGCCCTCGCCGAGGACGAGCTCGTCGTGCACTTCCAGCCCAAGGCGCGGGTCCGCGACGGCGCCGTCGCCGGCGTCGAGGCGCTCGTGCGCTGGGAGCATCCCGAGCGGGGCCTGCTCGCGCCGGGGATCTTCCTCGACGCCGTCGAGCGCGCCGGGCTCATGCACGAGCTGACGGTCTGCGTCCTCGACCAGGCCATCGAGCAGGCGGCGTGCTGGGCGCAGGAGGGGCTCGACCTGCAGGTCGCGGTCAACCTCCCCGAGGACAGCCTGCGCCAGGTCGACCTGCCGGGCGAGGTCATGGCGCTGCTCGCCCGCCACGACGTGCCGCCGCACCGCCTGCGGCTGGAGGTCACCGAGGACGTGATCATGCGCGATCCGCTGCTCATCGGCGACGTCGTCGGGCGTCTCGCCGGCCACGGCATCGGGATCTCGCTCGACGACTTCGGCACGGGCTACTCCTCCCTGGCGCACCTCAAGCGCCTCGCCGTCGACGAGCTGAAGATCGACCGCGCGTTCATCGACGGGATGGCACCCGGCAACGACGACGCGATCATCGTCCGCTCGACGATCGAGATGGCGCGCAACCTGAACCTCACGGTCGTCGCCGAGGGCGTGGAGACCGAGGCGGCGTGGCGCCAGCTCGAGGAGCTCGGCTGCGACGAGGTGCAGGGCTACCTGCTGGGCCGGCCGCTCGCCGCGGGCGAGCTCACGCCCTGGCTGCACGCGCGCCGCCGCCCGTCAGCCGCGCCGCGCGGCTGATCGGCCGCCGCGATCGCCTCCGAGTTCGCCGCACGGCGGCGTACTCTGGAGGCGATGCCCGAGTTCCGTCTGGACAGCACGTTCACGCCGACCGCCGACCAGCCGCAGGCGATCAAGAGGATCGCCGAGGCGATCCGCCGCGGGGACCGCGGCGTCACGCTGCTGGGCGCCACCGGCACCGGCAAGACGATGACGATGGCGGGGGTCATCCAGGAGCTGCAGCGCCCCACGCTCGTCATGGCGCACAACAAGACGCTGGCGGCGCAGCTCTGCAACGAGTTCCGGACGTTCTTCCCCGACAACGCTGTCGAGTACTTCGTCTCGTACTACGACTACTACCAGCCCGAGGCCTACGTCCCGAGCCGGGACCTCTACATCGAGAAGGACTCGGCCATCAACGAGGAGGTCGACCGGCTGCGCCACGCCGCGACGGCCGCGCTCTTCGCCCGTCGCGACGTGCTCATCGTCGCCTCCGTGTCGTGCATCTTCGGCCTGGGCTCGCCGGAGACGTACGACCGCAACGTCCAGATCCTGCGCCGCGGCGACGAGGTCGACCGCGACGCGCTCCTGCGCAAGCTCGTCTCCATCCAGTACACGCGCAACGACCAGGCGCTGAGCCGCGGCACGTTCCGCGTGCGCGGCGAGACGCTCGAGGTCTTCCCCGCCTACGCCGAGACGGCGTACCGCGCGACGCTGTTCGGCGACGAGGTCGAGCGCCTGCAGCACTTCGACCCGCTCACCGGCGAGCTCATCGAGGACGACCTCGAGCACATCGCGGTCTGGCCGGCGACGCACTACAACGTCAAGGAGGGCACGATCGACCGCGCGGTCGAGGAGATCGGCCGCGAGCTCAACGAGCAGTGCGCCAAGCTCGAGGCGGAGGGCAAGCTGCTGGAGTCGCACCGCCTGCGCCAGCGCACCCAGTACGACATGGAGATGCTGCGCGAGGTCGGCTTCTGCAACGGCATCGAGAACTACTCGCGCATCCTCGACGGGCGCGCACCGGGGTCGCGGCCGTACTGCCTGCTGGACTACTTCCCCGAGGACTTCATCTGCTTCATCGACGAGTCCCACCAGACCGTGCCGCAGATCGGCGGCATGTACGAGGGGGACCGCTCACGCAAGCAGACGCTCGTCGACTACGGCTTCCGCCTGCCGTCGGCGCTGGACAACCGGCCGCAGACCTTCGAGGAGTTCCTCTCCATCACGCCGCAGATGGTGTTCGTGAGCGCGACGCCCGGCGAGTGGGAGCGCGCGCACTCGACGGAGATCGTCGAGCAGATCGTCCGCCCGACCGGCATCGTCGACCCGGTCGTCGAGGTGCGCGAGACGCGCAACCAGATCGACGACCTCATGAACGAGATCCGCCGGCGCGTCGACCGCGACGAGCGGACGCTGGTCACCACGCTCACGAAGAAGATGAGCGAGGACCTCACCGACTACCTGCTCGAGATGGGCTTCCGCGTGCGCTACCTGCACTCGGAGATCGACACGCTCGAGCGCATCCAGATCATCCGCCAGCTGCGCCTGGGCGAGTACGACGTGCTCGTGGGCGTCAACCTGCTGCGCGAGGGGCTCGACCTGCCCGAGGTCTCGCTCGTGGCGATCCTCGACGCCGACAAGGAGGGCTTCCTCCGCGGCGAGACGTCGCTCATCCAGACGATCGGCCGCGCGGCGCGCAACGTCGACGGCACCGTGCTGATGTACGCCGACAAGATGACCGCGGCGATGAAGGCGGCGATCGACGAGACCGAGCGCAGGCGGGCGATCCAGATCGCCTACAACGAGCAGCACGGCATCACCGCGCAGACGATCGTCAAGGGCATCTCCGACATCGCCGACTTCCTCAACCAGGAGTCGAAGGTGCCCGGCAAGCGCGGGCGGCGCAGCCGGCGCAAGGCCGAGGAGCCCATGACGCTCAGCGAGCTCGAGAAGACGATCGCCGAGCTCGAGGAGGAGATGCTCGCGGCCGCCGAGGACCTGCGCTTCGAGTACGCGGCGCGCGTGCGCGACGAGATCCGCGACCTGCGACGCGAGCTGCGCGAGGCCACGGCCAACGAGGCGCCGGCCTAGTCGCCTGCTGCGATGCGCGAGGTCGTGCCACGGGTCTCGCGCGCGGAGGCGCTGGCGCGCCGGCTGGAGGAGGAGATCACGAGCGGCGGGTTCCCGCCGGGCTGGCGGCTGGGCACGAAGAAGGAGCTGCGCGAGCGCTTCGGCGTGGCGGTCGGGACGCTGAACGAGGCGGTGCGGCTCATGGAGACGCGCGGGCTCGTCGCGGCGCGGCCGGGCCCCGGAGGCGGGCTGTTCGTCGCGTCGGTCTCCGACCAGTCCCGCCTCGAGCACACGATCCTCGGCCTGGACTGGGCCCGTGCCACGCTCGGCGACTGCCTGGAGATGCGCAACGCGCTGGAGCCGCTGGTCTGCCGCGACGCGGCGCGCAACCACGACGAGGCGGACATGCGCGAGCTGCGCGACCTGCTGGCCGCGCTGGAGCGCAGCACGGGCGACCCGCACGCGTGGTTCCGCGCCAACTGGGCGCTGCACCGGCGCATCGCCGCGACCGGGCGCAACGTGCCGCTGCAGAGCGTCTACCTGGCGATCGTCTCGTTCCTGGAAGGCGGCCTGGAGGGCTTCGAGTTCGAGGGCAGCGATGACGTGGCCGGCATCCACCGCGAGCTGCTCGACGCGATCGACGAGGGGGAGGGCCCGCGGCTGGAGCGGGCCATCAACGCGCACATGGACGCGTCGCCACTCTCGCCGAAACGAGCATGATGATTATCATCATTTCGATGGATCTCCGCACGCTGCGCGTGGACAACCTCGGCAGCCTGCTGCGCCCGCCGGCGCTGCTGCGCGCGTACGAGGAGCACGCCGACGGCCGCATCACGGACGCCGAGCTGGCCGAGCGCCAGGACGAGGCGATCCGCGACGCGGTACGCCTGCAGGAGGCGCACGGGCTGCCCGTCATCAGCGACGGGGAGTTCCGCCGCCGCCACTTCAACGAGAGCTTCGCGAAGGTGTCCGGCTTCGCGAGCGGCTCGCTGGCGCCCGTCGCGCCGTCGCGGCCGCCCTCGGGCCAACCCGCCGCGCCCTCGGGCGAGCGGGTCGCGACGGTCCTCAGCCAGGTGACCGAGCGGCTCGCGCTCGTGGAGAACGGACCGCTCGCCGAGTTCCGGTTCACCCAGGCACTGACCGACCGGCCCGTCAAGGCGACGCTCGTCAACCCCGACGGCGTCGCGCAGCGCTACGACCCGACCGGCACCTCCGCCGAGGTCTACGAGGACGTCGACGCGTTCCTCGACGACGTCGTGCGCGTCGGGCGCGAGATCATCGCCGGGCTCGTCGACGCCGGGTGCCGCTACATCCAGATCGACGCCCCGCGCTACGGGACGTACCTCGACGAGGCCGCCCGGGAGGAGCTGCGCTCGCGCGGTCGCGACCCGCAGCGGGCGCTGGAGCGGGCGATCGAGGCCGAGAACGCGCTCATCGCCGGCTTCGAGGGCGTGACGTTCGGGCTGCACGTGTGCCGCGGCAACCGCCGCAGCCAGTGGCACTTCGAGGGCGCCTACGACGCGATCGCCCAGCAGCTCGCCGCGCTCGACCACCACCGGCTGCTGCTCGAGTACGACTCCGACCGCGCGGGCGGCTTCGAGCCGCTGCAGCACGTCCCGGAGGACACCGTCGTCGTGCTCGGGCTCATCACGACGAAGACGGGGGACCTGGAGAGCGCCGACGACCTCAAGCGGCGCATCGACGAGGCCGCCCGGTACCTGCCGCTCGAGCAGCTCGCGCTCAGCACGCAGTGCGGGTTCGCCTCGGTGGCGGAGGGCAACCTGCTCACGGAGGACGACCAGTGGCGCAAGTTCGACCGGATGCTCGAGGTCGCGGCGGACGTCTGGGGGTCGTCGTGACCCGGCGGCTCGTCGCGCTCCTCGCCGTCGCGGCCGCGCTCGCGGCGACCGCCTGCGGCGGCGACGACGGGGACTCCGCGTCGCCGGGCCCGGGGGAGCCCACCACGCTGAAGGCCGGTGTCAGCAGCATCGGGGACCTCGCCCCGATCTACCTCGGCGAGAAGAAGGGCTTCTTCGAGCAGGAGGGCCTCAAGCTCGACCTGCAGCCCCAGCAGGGCGGCGCGGTGACGGTGACGGGCGTCGTCAGCGGCGACCTCGACTTCGGCTATTCGAACACCACGTCGCTGCTCGTCGCGCAGGCGCGCGGCCTGCCGCTCGTCGCCCTCGCGCCCGCGGCGCAGGTGGGCACCGACCCGAAGACCGAGGACTACACGGCGATCATGGTCAAGCCCGGGAGCTCGATCAGGTCGCCCGAGGACCTCGCGGGCGCGACGCTCGCGGCGAACACGCTGGAGAGCCAGACCGACTCGACGGTGAAGGCCGCGCTGGAGCGCAAGGGCGTGGACCCCGCCAGCGTGACGTTCACCGAGGTGCCGTTCCCCGATCAGCTCGCCGCGCTGGAGAAGGGCAGGGTGCAGGCGATCACGCCGATCGAGCCGTTCGTCACGCTCGCCGAGGAGGCCGGGATGAAGACCGTCCTGCCCGGCTACTTCGCCACGGGCATCCCGAACTACACGACGGGCGCGTACTTCGCCAACAAGCGGCTGCTCGCGGAGCGCCCTGACGTCGCCGAGCGCCTGCGCAGGGCGATCGGGCGGTCGCTCGAGTACGCGCAGGCCCACGAGGACGAGGTGCGGGCCACGATCCCCACGTTCACGTCGATGGAGCCGGACCTGGCCGAGCGCGTCTCGCTGCCGAGGTTCCCGAGCGAGTTCGACCGCCGGAGCCTCGACCGGCTGGCCGACCTCATCGTGAAGTACGGGCTGAGCGACAAGCGACCGGACGTCGACGCGCTGCTCGGATCCTGACTACCGGCCGGGCGGCGTGCGCGGCGCGAACGCGTCGGCGGCCAGCGCGCCGACGACCGTCTGCAGCCAGAGCGCCTCGTCGCCGTCGATGGCGGCGATGCGCCGCTGCGCCCAGCTCGCCAGGTCGACGCGCGAGCCGATGGCCACGAGCGGGCCCACGACGGCGTAGCGCCCGTCCTCGAGCGCGACGAGCGCCCCCGGCTGGTCGCGGCGCACGCGGATGCGCGCCACGACCCGCTCGCCGAGGACCGCCTGCGGCGCCTGGACGGGCCCGTCGACGAGCTCCTCGGAGTACGGGCGCACGGTGAAGACCGGCGCGCCGGTCGGGTTGCGCCGCCGACGCGGCCTCGGCCCGAGCGGCCCGCGGCGCCAGCGCTCCATGAGCTCCTCCACCTCGCGCGCGACCTCGCGGCGCACGAGCAGATGCAGGTGGTCGCCGGCGCGCAGCCGGGTGGAGCCGCGGGGCGGGATCGCCTCGCCGTCGCGGACGATGACGTTCACGACCGCCTCGCGCGGCAGGTCGAGGTCGCGGACGAGCGCGCCGTTCGCCGCATGGTCGGGGCCGATGGGGAACTCCACGACCATCGCCCCGAGGCGCCGGATCGCGCCGACCTCCGCGATCGGCTCGGGCAGGGCGGGCTCGGTGGTCGTGAGCCCGAGCCGCCGGGCGAGCGGCTCGAACGTCGGCCCCTGCAGCAGCAGCGACAGGACGACGGCGAAGAAGACGATGTTGAAGAACTCGAGGCTGTCCGGGATCCCGGCGATGACCGGGAACGTGGCCAGCACGATCGGGACCGCGCCGCGCAGGCCGGCCCAGGCCAGGACGACGCGCTCCTCGCGCGTGAGCTCGGAGAACGCCGTGGCCGCCAGGCTCGCGACCGGCCGGGCGACGAAGGTCAGCACGAGCGCCAGCAGGACGCCCTCCAGCACCACCCCGCCGAACTGGGCGGGGAAGACGAGCAGGCCCAGCGCGAGGAACATCCCGAGCTGCGCGACCCACGCCACCCCCTCGTGGAAGGCGACGATCGTCCGGCGGGCGGGGATCGGCGCGTTGCCGACGATGAGCGCGGTGATGTAGATCGCGAGGAAACCGGAGCCGCCCAGCACGTCGGCCACGCCGTAGGCGAGCACGCAGATCGTGAGCGACGCGACGGGGTACAGGCCGACGGTCGGCAGCTCGACGCGGCGCAGGATCTGCACGGCGGCCGGGCCGAGCGCCAGCCCGACGAGGGCGCCGATGCCGACCTGCTTCGCGAAGAGCACGACCATGTCGGCCGCGTCGTAGTCCGGGTTCTCGAGCCACTGCACGAGCCCGATGACGAGCAGGATCGCGACGGGGTCGTTCGAGCCCGCCTCGCCCTCCAGCAGCCGGGCGAGCCGCGGCTTGAGCGCCGAGCCGCGCATGAGCGCGAAGATCGCCGCGACGTCGGTGGACGCGACGATCGACCCCAGGAGCATGCCCTCCAGCGGCGGCAGGTCGAACAGCGCCGCGGCGGCGAACCCCGTGATCACGGCGGTCAGCAGCGTGCCGAGCACTGCCAGCGAGAACGCCGTGACCGCAACCGGCCGCAGCTGCTCGACGTCCGTGGTCAGGCCGCCCTCGTAGAGGATCACGACGAGCGCGACGATGCCGATGTCGCGCGCGAGCTCGTAGTCGTCGAAGTGGATGATCCCGAGGCCGTCGCTGCCTGCGGCCATCCCGATCGCCAGGAACAGCAGCAGCCCGGGCACGCGCAGGCGCCCCGCCAGCAGCGATGCCGCCAGCGAGGCCGCCATGAGGAGACCTGCAGCGAGGAGCGCCTGTCCCATCTAGCTGCGCCGGAGTCGTCGGGTGGGCCGGCCGTCTCTACGCATAGCGGAGCAGGACGTAGCCGGTGACGATCACCATCGACAGCAGCGTCACGGGGACGCCGATGCGCAGGAAGCGCATGAAGCCGATGGGGTGCCCCTCGCGCGCCGCGATGCCGGCGGCCGCGACGTTCGCGGCGGCGGACATGACCGTCAGGTTGCCGCCGAAGCAGGCGCCGAGGGCGAGGGCCCACCAGTAGGCGTCGTCGCCGTCCGCGCCGGCGACCTCGTCGACCACCGGGATCATCGTCGCCGTCAGCGGGATGTTGTCGACGATGCCGCCCACGATCGCCGCAAGCCACGCGATCCCCAGGAGCTCTGCGGTGCGGTCGCCCGCGGTCGCGGTGACGAGCGCGTCGGCCAGCTCGCCGATCGCCCCGGTCTCCTCCAGCGCGCCGACCATCACGAACAGGCCGAGGAAGAAGAAGAGCGTCGCCCAGTCGATCCCCTGGAGCACGCGCTCGACCGGCTGGCGCGACACCGCGAGCATCGCGCTCGCGCCCACGAGCGCGACCGTCGTCGGCTCCACGTGCACGAGGTGGTGGACGAAGAACGCGAGGATCGTCGCCACGAGCAGCGGGCCGACCCGGCGCAGCTCGTCCGGGTTCGTGATCGCCGCGCGCGCATCCATGCGGTTGACGTGGTCGCGGGCGTGCTCCGGGATCCGCAGGCTCCTGCGAAACCAGAGGAACAGCATCCCCACGACGATCGCGAGCGTGGGGACGGCCACGGGCGCCAGGTGCTCGATGAACGCCACGAACCCCAGGCCGGTGAAGCCGCCGATCATGATGTTCGGCGGGTCGCCGATGAGCGTCGCCGTGCCGCCGATGTTCGACGCGATCACCTCGATGATCACGAGCGGCACGGGGTCGATCTCGAGCTCGCGCGCGATGCGGAACGTCACGGGCACCACGAGCAGCACGGTCGTGAGGTTGTCGAGGAACGCGGAGAGCAGGCCGGTCGCGCCCGCAAGCAGCAGCACGAGCGCGAAGGGGCGCCCGTGGGCGAGCTGCGCCGCGCGGATCGCCACGTAGGTGAAGATCCCCGTCGTCTCCGCCAGCCGGACGGCGATCATCATCCCTGCGAGCAGCCCGAGCGTCTCGAACTCGATCGCCTCGAGCGCGCCGTGCTGGTCGATCGACCCGAGCACGAGCACGACCGCGGCGCCGGCGAGCGCCACCTTCGTCCGGTCCACGCGCTCCGAGGCGATCAGCGCGAGCGCGCACGCGAAGACGCCGGTCGCGAGGAGCACGGCGGCGACGCTATGAGCAGGTCCCGCCCTGCGGAATGGGTGGCGATACCCATGACGGAAGGCGCCCGGGCGCGCAACGGTGCACCTGCAGTGTTCGACAGCATCTGGGTCGCCTACGACGAGGACCACGAGCCCGCCGGCTGGGCGCTGACCGTCGGCGCGGCGCTCGCGCGGGCCGGCGGCTCGCAGCTCGTCGTGACCCATGTCGCGCCGCCGGCCGAGGAGGCCGTCGACGAGAGCGAGGGCATGATCGTGGAGCTGCTCGGCCTGCGCGAGGACGTGCGCCGCCGCCAGCGCATGGCGCCGGCGGTCGCGCTCGCGGCGCCGGGCGTCGAGGCGGAGGTCTCCGTGGTCACCGGCCCGGTCGTCCCGGTCCTGCTCGACCAGCTGCACGACGCGCGCCCGGACCTCGTCGTGCTCGGCGACGGCCGCGGGCGCGTGGTGCGGGCCCTGCGCGCGCGGGCGCCGTGCCCCGTCCTGCTCGTCCGCGAGCCCCCGTCGGCGTGCGAGCCGGTCGTCATGGTCGCCGCCGACGCGCGCCGGCGCCTGGTGGAGACGACCCGCCTGCCGGTGCTCGTCGTCCCGCGCGGCGCCCGTATGGTTGGTGGCGTCTCCGGTGCGATGAAGACGTCCGAGCTCGTCACCGCCGCACCCGCGCGTCGCCGTGCGGCGCGGCGTGCGAGCGCCACCCTGCTCGCCCGGCTGTTCGGTGCGTCCGCGCTCATCGTGGCGCTCGGCACGCTCGCGCTCCTGCTCACGCCCGTGAGCGTCAGCCGCGAGCTCGTCCTCGCCGAGGCCGCCGTCATCCTCGTCGGCCTCGCGGTGCTGCTCGCCGGAATCCTCGTCGTGCTGCGTCGCGGCCTGGCGCCGCTGCGCGAGCTGGCCGAGGTCATGGGGTCGATCGACCCGCACCATCCCGGCCGCCGGCTGCCCGACGACGAGGGCGCGCCGTCGGAGGTCCGCGCCCTCACCGCGGCGTTCAACGACATGCTCGACCGGCTCGAGGACGAGCGGCGCGAGAGCGCGCGCCGGGCCCTGGCCGCGCAGGAGGACGAGCGCGGGCGGATCGCGCGCGAGATGCACGACGGGATCGGGCAGACGCTCACCGCCGTCGCGCTGCAGGCCGAGCGCGCCGCGAACGCCGGCGAGGCCGACGCCGAGCTCCTCGGGCGGCTGGCGGCGTCCGCGCAGCAGGGCGTGGAGGAGGTCCGCCGCCTGGCGCGCCAGCTGCGCCCGGAGGCGCTCGACGACCTGGGGCTGGGCAACGCGCTCATCACGCTGTGCCGGCGGATGTCGGAGGGCGACGTCAAGGTCGAGGCGCACCTGGAGCCCGGGACGCCGGCGCTCTCGCCCGAGGCGGAGCTCGTCGTCTACCGCGTCGCGCAGGAGGCGATCACGAACGCGCTGCGCCACGCCCAGGCGACGCGCGTCGACGTGACGCTGCGCAGCGCGGGGGAGGGGGTGCAGCTCGTCGTGGCCGACGACGGCGTCGGCATCCCCGACGACGCCGAGCTGCACCGCAGCGGCATCGCGGGCATGCGCGAGCGCGCGCTGCTCGCGGGCGGGCGGCTCGTGCTCACCTCGGAGGCGGGAGAGGGCACCGAGCTGCTGCTGGAGCTGGGCGGCGACGGGGCAGGGCGGGCATGAGCACGCCGCTGCGCACGCGCATCCTCCTCGCCGACGATCACACGCTCGTCCGCGAGGGCCTGCGCATGGTCCTCGACGCGCAGCCGGACCTGCAGGTCGTCGCCGAGGCGGGCGACGGCACCGAGGCGCTGCAGATCGGGCTCCGCGAGGACTTCCACCTCGCGGTGCTCGACGTGGCCATGCCCGGCATGACCGGCCTGCGCGTCGCGCGCGAGCTGATCGCGCGCCGGCCCGGCGTGCGGGTCCTCATGCTCTCCATGCACGACAACGAGCAGTACTTCTTCGAGGCGCTCAAGGCGGGCGCGTCCGGCTACGTCCTGAAGTCGGGCGCCAACCGCGACCTCGTCGACGCCTGCCGCTCGGCCATGCGCGGGGAGCCGTTCCTCTATCCCGCCGCGGTGCGCGCGATCGTGCGCGACGTGCTCGAGCGCGCGCGCGACGGGGAGCAGCCGCCGGGCGACCCGCTGAGCCCGCGCGAGCAGGACGTGGTGAAGCTCATCGCCGAGGGGCACACGAGCGAGGAGATCGCGAGGATCCTGCACATCGCCCCCAAGACCGTCGACCGCCACCGGTCCAACGCGCTGGAGAAGCTCGGGATGCGCAACCGCGTGGACCTCACCCGCTACGCGATCCGCAGCGGCCTCGTGGAGCCGTAGGCCCGGCGACGTCCGCGCTCGCCTAGCGGCCCCAGACCTCCTCGGCGACCTCCACGACGAGGCGCAGCTTGGCGGCCTGCTCCTCGACGGTCAGGTCGTTGCCCTTCTCCGTGGAGGCGAAGCCGCACTGCGGCGACAGGCAGAGCTGGTCGACGTCGACGTACGTCGACGCCTCCTCGATGCGGCGCTTGACGTCGTCCTTGCTCTCGAGCTCGGGGCGCTTGGACGTGATGAGGCCGAGCACGATCGTCTTGCCCTTCGGGACGAGGCGCAGCGGCTCGAACCCGCCGGAGCGCTCGTCGTCCCACTCCATGAAGTAGCCGTCGACGTCGAGCTGGTTGAAGAGCGCGTCGGCGACGAACTCGTAGCCGCCCTCCGCCACCCACGAGGAGCGGTGGTTGCCGCGGCA
>Ga0180215_1003242_pt1 | contig 15476 bp, 14 predicted proteins | sample eDN3rd37CBELigBY_FD_128871 | JGI IMG/M metagenome (GOLD analysis project Ga0180215, IMG submission 128871) | Enriched backyard soil microbial communities from Emeryville, California, USA - eDNA 3rd pass 37_C BE-Lig BY (version 2) (version 2) | ecosystem: Environmental > Terrestrial > Soil >...
CCTCCGACGCGGCGGGCGCGTACGCGGCGGCGGTCGTGGCGGCGAAGCTCGTCGTGTGGGTGGCGATCGGCATCGGCCTGCACCTGCTGCCGGAGGCGACGCGGCGCGCCGCGGCGGGCGAGGACCCGCGACCGGTGCTCGTGCGCGCGCTCGGCCTGCTCGCGGTCGTCGTCGTGCCGTCGCTCGTGGTCTTCGCCGCCGCGCCCGAGACGCTCCTGCGGGTGGCCTTCGGCGGCGAGTTCGTCAGCGCCGCCGACGCGCTGTTCGTGCTCGGGCTGGCCATGAGCCTGCTGGCGGTGTCGACGCTCGCGGTGCAGTACATGCTCGCCCTGCACCACACGACGTTCTTGTGGGTGCTCGCGGCGGTCGCGATCGCCGAGCCGCTGCTGCTCAGCCGCGACGACCCGGGCATGCGCTCGTTCGCGGCGATCGTCCTCGCGCTGCAGTGCGTCGCCGCGGTGTGGTCGCTCGCGCTGGGCCTGCGCGCCCGGCCGCGGCCGGTGCCGCAGCCGGCCTGAGATCCGCGCGCGCCCCTAGCGCGCGGCGGCGAAGCGGCCGTACGCGCCGCCCATGAACACGAGGCTGTCGCCCTCGCGCAGGCCGAGGGCCTCGACGCGGGCGACCACGATCGTGTGGTCGCCGCCGTCGTGCTCGGCCTCCAGCGTGCAGTCCAGCCAGGCGATCGCGGCCTCGAGGATGGGCATGCCGGAGGGGGCGGGATGGTGCGCGACGCCCTCGAAGCGGTCGATCCCGCGCGTGGCGAAGCGCCGCGAGATCTCCTCGGACTCGTGGTCGAGGATGTTGAGGACGAACTTGCCGGCCGGGCGGATGTGCGGCCACGTCGACGATGAGCGGGCGGGGCAGAACGCGACGAGCGGCGGGTCCATCGACACGGAGATGAACGAGTTGAACGCCATGCCGTGCAGCTCGCCCTCGTGGCGGGTCGTGACGACGACGACGCCGGTCGGGTAGCGGCCGAGGACCCGGCGGAAGTGCGCGGCCTCGGTGGGCGAGAGATGCTCGGGGGGTGGCTGGATGTTGTCGGTCATGTCTGGTCTCAGGCCCCGATCGACATGAGCGCGTGCTCGATGGGGATGCCCTGGCGGCGGGCGGCGCCCTCGGGCAGCAGGACCTCGTCCGCCGTCACGAACGGCACGTCGAGCGTGGCGGCCAGCTCGCGCAGCTCCGCGTGCGTCGCGACCTCGCCGCTCGGCGACAGCACGTGGCACAGCGCGGCGGCGCGCCAGGCGCCCGCCTCGCGGCACAGCGTGAGGGCGGCGGCGGCCGGTGTCGGGATGCGCTCGGCGAGCGGCGTCACGACCGGGATGTGGCCCGGGCACACGAGCTCCTGCGCGCCCGCGTCGGGCGACGCGGCGACGCGCAGCGTCCGCGCGCGGTCGGCCGCCGAGATCCCCGTGCCGACGCCCTCGCGCGCCTCCACGGACAGCAGCTGGTGCTCGTCGAGCGCGCGGGAGCGCGCGCCGGGACGATGCGGCGTGTGGCGGTGGGCGAGCACCTGCAGCTCCAGGCAGCGGCGCATGGGCAGCGCGAGACGGACGAGGCCGCAGCCGTGGCGCGCCATCGTGGCCACCGACTCGGCCGTCGCATAGCGCGCGGCGGTCACCAGGTTGCCCGTCCCGGGGCCGTCGGCGCCGGGGGCGAGGACGACCATGCCGCCCTGGGCGAGGGCCCTCCTCGCCGCCTCCAGCCTTCCCGCCACCGTGTCCCCCTTCATGTGACCCCCTCGGTCTCCCCGCTACGCACCGGCCTCGACGAGGAGCTCCCTCACCGCCGCGACCTCATCATCGTTGATCGAGTGCTCCGGATCGTCGTGGATGGCGAGGCGCACGTCGGCTCCCGCCTCGGCGAGCAGCCGCGCCGTGCGCCGCACGCGCGCCACGGGCACCCAGTCGTCGTCCGTGTGGCCCGTCACGAGCACGGGCACGCCGTCCAGCGGCTCCGGCGGCGCCTCGAGCTCGTCGTCGGTGCCGAAGGCCCCGCCGGTGAGGATCGCGGCTGCCGCGTAGGACCGAGGCTCGCGCACGAGCAGCTCGGCCACGATGCAGGCGCCCTGCGAGAAGCCCGCCAGCGCGATGCGCTCGACGGGCAGCCCCGCCTCGTGGGCGAGGGCGACGGCGGAGGAGCAGGTCTCGATCGCGCGGCCCACCCAGGGCTCGTTGGCGGCGACGGGGTCGAAGAAGCGGCCGGGGTACCACGAGCCGCCGGGCGCGGCCGGGAGGATGAAGGCGGCCTCCGGCAGGTCGAGCCGCTGCACGAGGTGCTCCAGCATCCAGTCGGGGTCCTGGTCGCGGCCGTGGACCACGACGACGGCGACGGACGCGCTCTCGAGCGGGGCGCCGGCGAGGACGGTGCCGACCGCGGGGCGCGGGTTCACCGGGCTCAGGCCCATGCCGCCCCCTGGGAGGAGCGGAGGGTGCGCCGGCTGCCGAACGTCATGCTGATGGAACTCCCGCGGGGCTTCTGTGCGCAATGCGCACACTTGTACGTCGTGCGAACACTACCCCCGCTTGAAATTCCCTGTCAAGGGCGGGGTTCGAGTGTATAACCTCACCCCTGACCCCCCTCGTACAGCTGTGCGCCCTGCGCACGGCGTCGACCACGGGGCACGCGGCGCCCGGTGAGCGCCTCGAGGAGAGGAAGCGACGTGCCCAGCGTCTTCGACGACATCCAGTTCTACCTCTTCAACCATCACCACTACATCGACGTCCCCGAGAACGCCGACGAGTACGAGTCCGTCTGGGTCGACCTCCCGAACGCGCTCTTCGATCCCGAGCGCGGGCACGAGCTCTACCAGCGCTTCGCCCGCGAGCTGCGCCTCGCCGAGGCGCTCGGCTTCGACGCCATCGCGCTGAACGAGCACCACTCCACGCACTACAGCCTCATGCCGGCCACGAGCGTGCGCGCCGCGTACATGGTCGCGCAGACCGAGCGGATCAAGCTCATGGTCGCGGGCGTCCCGGTGAACCTCTCCTGGCCGAGCCGCGTCGCGGAGGAGTACGCGATGCTCGACGTCATGTCCGGCGGGCGCATGGAGTTCGGCTTCCCGCTCGGCACGGGCATGGAGTACTGGTCCAACGCCGCGCAGCTCAACCCGGCCACGTCGCGGGCGCGGTTCCGCGAGGGCCTGGAGGTCATCAAGCAGGCGTGGACGCTGCCCGGCCCCACCCGCTACGACGGCGAGCACTTCAACTACCGCTACCTCAACCCGATCCCGCGCCCGCTGCAGAAGCCGCACCCGAAGATGTACATCGTGGGCTCGGGGAGCGAGGAGACCGTCGCGCTGGCCGTCGAGTTCGGCACGGGCTACTCCATCGTGTTCGTGCCCATCCGCCAGCAGCTCAAGGCGTTCGCCGACTTCCGCCGCATGAGCGAGGAGGCCGGCCGCGAGGTGCGCCCGGAGGACATCGTCATCACCAACATCGTCTACGTCGCCGACACGGACGCGGACGCCGTCCGCGAGGCCAAGCCGCACATCGAGAGCTTCTTCTCGTGGTTCCACCGCGTGCCGCCGCGCTACCTCCTGCCGCCGGGCTACGTCTCCACGGAGGAGTTCCTGCGCCGCGCGCAGTCGACCGCGCTCGCCGAGGGCACGAAGGCGACATGGGACGACATGGTCGCGATCGGCCGCATCGCCTGCGGGTCCCCCGACACGGTCGCCGACCTCCTCTCGCACTGGGCGGAGGATGCGGGGACGAGCAGGCTGCTCGTGACGCTGTCGATCGGGGACATGCCCGAGTGGAAGGCCGTGAAGAACATGACCCTGTTCGCCGAGGAGGTCATCCCCCGGATCCGCGCCCGGGGCAGCCGCGCGGCGGAGGCGGAGCCGGTGGCCGCGGGAGCCCGGTCGTGACGGCGTTCACCAACCGGACGCTGGACGTCAACGGCGTCGAGACGGTCGTGCAGATCGCCGGCGAGGGCGAGCCGCTGCTCTTCCTCCACGGCGCGGGCACGATCACCGGCTTCGACAGCCTGCTGCCGCTCGCGGAGCGCTTCCGGCTCATCGTCCCGCACCACCCGGGCTTCGGCCTCTCCGGCGACGACCCGACGGTGAGCCGGATCGAGGACCTCGCCCGCCACTACCTCGACGTGCTGGACCTGCTGGGCGTCCGCGAGGTCTCGCTCATCGGCCACTCCATGGGCGGCTGGCTCGCCTCGACGCTCGCGATCGACTCGACCGACCGCATCCGGCGGCTCGTGCTCGCGGCGCCGCTGGGCCTGCGCGTGCCGGAGCACCCGACGACCGACCTCTTCACCATCCCCAACGAGGAGCTCCTCGAGCACCTGGCCGCCGATCCCTCGATCTTCGAGGGAAAGGTGCCCGACCCGCCCACGCCCGAGTTCCTCGCGCACAGCTTCCGTGAGACCACCTCCGCGGCGCGCCTGTTGTGGGAGCGCCCCTACGACCCGCGCCTGCCGCGGTGGCTGCACCGTCTCACGATGCCGACCTTGCTCCTCTGGGGCGATGCCGACCGGCTCATACCGGTCGAGCAGATCGACGTGTGGGCCGACCTGGTTCCGGGGGCGGAGCGCCGGATCCTCCCCGGCGTCGGCCACCTCCTGTTCGACGAGTCCGCGGAGGCGGTCGCCGCCGCCGGGGACTTCGTCGGAGAGGAGCTGACCGTCTGAGGACGGGCGCGCCGCGGACGGTCCCCGCCGGGGGGTCGGGTGCCGTCCGCTTCCGCCCCGCACACTCAGCCGGCACGCGGCGCGGCGCCCTCGGGCGCCGCGCCCGCATCGCCGCCGCGCGGTCTACCCTGCGCGCCGCGTGCGCGTCAGGCCCCTCCACCTCGCGGGCGTCGTCGCGCTCGCAGCGCCGGCCGCCCTGGCCTTCGCCTCCGGCGGCTACTTCGCCGAGGCGCGCCTCGTGGCGCTCATGGCCGCCTGGGGCCTCGTCCTCGCCGCGCTGGCGCTCGGCGCGCCGCTGCCGTCGGGCCGCCCGGCGCGGGTCGCGCTCGCTGCGCTCGCCGGGCTGACCGCCTGGGTCGCGATCGCCGGGAGCTGGTCGCCGCTGGCCGCGACGGCACGCGCGGACCTCGAGCGCGACGTCCTGTACCTCGGCGCGCTCCTGGCCGCGACCATGCTCCTGCCGGCGGTGCGACGGCCGGCCGAGCCGGTGCTGGCCGCCGGGGCGCTCGCCGTCGCGCTCTACGGCCTGGCCGGGCGCCTGCTGCCCGGCGTGGTCGCGCAGGAGCAGACCGCGTCGGCCGGCGGGCGGCTCGACCAGCCGCTGACGTACTGGAACGCGACGGGGGCGCTTGCGGCGCTCGGGCTCGTCCTCGCGCTGCGGGTCGCGGGCGAGCCGGGGCGCCCGCGCGGCCTCCGGGCCGCCGCCGCGGCCGCCGCGGTGCCGCTGTGCACGGCGCTCGTGCTCACGTTCAGCCGCGGCGCGCTCGTCGCGGCGGGGGTCGGCGTGGTGCTCGTGGCGCTCCTCGCGCCGACCGCCGCGCAGGGCCGGGCGATCGCGTGCGCTCTCGTCCCCGGCGCCCTCGCCGCCGTCGCCGCGACGCGCTCGGACGCGGTGCGCGCGCTCGAGGGCGACCTCGCGACGCGCGAGCGCGAGGGCCTGGTCGTCCTCGCGGCGCTCGTCGTGCTCGCGGCCGCCGCGGCCGCCGCCCAGCACGTCGCGGCCGGCCGGGACCGGTCCGGCCGGTCCCGCGCGCCCGCGCTGCGCCTGGCGGCGGCCGCCGTGGCGGCGGCGATCGTCGCGGTCCCGCTCGCGGTGGCCCTGGCGGGCTCCGGCGGCGGCGAGGGGGCCGGCTTCGGCGCGTCGGCGTCGCGCCTGGGCTCGGCGGCGTCCAACCGCGCCGACTACTGGCGGGTCGCCTGGGAGGCGAGCGGCGAGCGCCCGCTGCGGGGGCTCGGGCCCGGCGGCTTCGGCCCGGCGTGGCTGCGCGAGCGCACCTACGACGAGTCCGTCCGCGACGCCCACTCGCTCCCCCTCGAGACGCTCGCCGAGCTGGGCCTCGTCGGCGTCGCGCTCCTGCTCGCGCTCGTCGGAGCGGTCGCCGTGGCGGCGCGGGACGCGCTGCGAGCGCACCCGGCGTGCGCCGCGGGGCCGGCCGCGGTCGTGGCGACCTGGCTCGTGCACGCCACCGTCGACTGGGACTGGGAGATGCCGGCCCTGACGCTCGTCGCGGTCGCCTGCGCCGGCCTGCTGCTCAGCGCCGTCGCAGCGCCGCGGCGCGGGGGTTGAGCGCGCGGGCGCGCCTCCGGGCGGCGGCCGCCCCTGCCTCGTCGCCGCGCGCGGCGCGCACCGCAGCCACCGCGAGCCAGCTGACGTAGTCGTCCGGCTGCCGGCGCGCCGCGGCGTCCGCGAGCCGTGCGGCCTCGGCCCCGCGCCCGGCGCGCAGCAGCGCGACGCTGCCGCGCGCCAGCGGCAGCGCGCCGTGGCACTCGCGCAGCAGCGCGCCGGCGAATCGCACCGGGGCGGCCTCGGCGGCCGCGCAGGCGCGCGTGCCCTCCAGCCGGACGGCGCCGAAGGCGATCGCGGCGACGGCGACGGCGGCTGTCGCGAGGCGGACGAGCATCCTCGCCGGGAGCATGACGCCCTCTACCCTTGGGTGCATGAGCACGCAGAGGATCGAGAAGTCCGACGCGGAGTGGCGCGAGAGCCTCTCTCCCGCCCAGTACGCGGTGCTGCGTCAACAGGCCACCGAGCCGCCCTGGACCGGCCCCTACCTCACGGAGAAGGGCGACGGGATATATCGCTGCGCGGGGTGCGGCGCGGAGCTGTTCCGCTCCGACGCGAAGTTCGACTCGGGCAGCGGGTGGCCGAGCTTCACCGAGCCGGCGGTCGCCGAGGCGGTCGAGCTGCGCGAGGACCACAGCCACGGGATGATCCGCACCGAGGTGGTGTGCCGGCGCTGCGGCGGGCACCTCGGCCACGTGTTCCCGGACGGCCCGGCCCCCACGGGGCAGCGCTATTGCATCAACGGCTGCGCGCTCGAGTTCGACCGCAGCTGACGCCGTGAGCTGAGCGCCGGCGCGCCCGGCGGGTCGGAAGCCCGTCCAGGCCGCGCGTGCCCGGCCGCGGCGTGGCCGATGGCAGGAGGGATGCAGCTCGTCGATCCCCGCCTGCCGCGAGCGATCCGGCGTGCCTGGCTCGCCGTCGTGGCCGTCGGGGCCGCGTATGTCGGCGTGCTCGCTGTCGAGATCGCCACGGGCGCCGAGGCCTTCCCGGTCGGCGCGCACCGGGCGATCCAGTTCGCGCTGCTCGGCGCGGGCGCCGCCCTCGTGCTCTCCCGGGCGATCGCGCAGCCCGAGCACCGCCGCGCGTGGCTGGTTCTCGGGCTCGGCCTGCTGGTGTGGATGGGCGGGCAGCTCGTCTCCACGCTCACCACGCCGATCGGCGAGAGCCCCGCGTTCCCGTCGGCGCTGGACGCCGGGCTGCTGGCGGCCTACCTCGCGCAGTACGTCACGCTGTTCCTGCTCGCGCGCGCGCACCTGCGCCGCGTCGCGCGCGCCACCTGGCTCGACGGCGCGATCGCGATCCTCCTGCTCGGCGCCGTGGGCGCGCAGTGGCTGCTCACGCCGCTCCTCGACCACCACGGCAGCCTCTCCGGGGCGATCGTCACGATCTGCTATCCGGCCGCCGACCTCATCCTGCTCGGCATCGTCGTCGGCGTCGCGGCCCTGCACGGCCGGCGCCCGGGCGGCGTGTGGGTGACGCTCGGCGTCGCGATCAGCCTCACGGCGGCGGCGGACTTCGCGTTCGCGCTGGGCTCCGCGGCCGACCCGGGCAGCGACGTGAACGTCACGACGGGGCCGCTCGGGATCCTCTACGCGATCGGCGCCTTGGGCCTCGTGGCCGCCGCGATGCGCCCGCACGTCCAGCGCCCGGCGGCGAGCCTGGAGGGCCTGCAGCGCATCGGCGGGCCGCTCGCGTTCTGCGTGGTCGTCGTCGCGCTGCTCGCCTACGACGCCTACGGGCGGCTCTCGCGGGCCGCGGACCTCCTCGTCGCCGCCGCGGCTGTCCTCCTGTTCGTGCGTGGCGCGCTCGCCTTCCGCGAGAACGCGCAGCTCGCCGACTCGCGCCGGCAGGCGCTCACGGACGAGCTCACCGACCTCCCCAACCGCCGCAGCGCGTACCTCGAGCTCGACGCGCGCTGCGCATCCGGCGAGCCCGTGGGCGTGCTCATGATCGACCTCGACCGCTTCAAGGAGCTCAACGACACCCTCGGGCATCTCGCCGGCGACGACGTGCTCGTCGCGGTGGCGGCGCGGATCCGCGCGGCAGTGGGCGAGGCGGGCCGGCTCAGCAGGCTCGGCGGCGACGAGTTCGCCGTCGTGCTCGCGCCCGGAGCCGGGGAAGGCGAGGCGGTCGCCGTCGCCCGGCGCGTCCTCGACGTGCTCGACGAGCCGCTGGCGATCGACGACCTCGTCCTGCCCGTCCGGGCGAGCATCGGCGTCGCGACGCTGGCCGACGGCTCGCGCGAGGAGCTCCTGCGCCACGCGGACGTCGCGATGTACCGCGCGAAGTCCGTGGGCAGCGGCGTCGAGGTGTACGCGACCGAGCGCGACGGCCACAGCCGCGAGCGCCTCGCGCTCGCCTCCGAGCTGCAGGACGCGATCAGCGGCTCGCAGCTCGTCCTGCACTTCCAGCCCAAGGCGTGCGTGCGGACCGGGGCGATCGCCGGCGTGGAGGCGCTCGTGCGCTGGGAGCACCCGTCGCTCGGCCTCGTGGCCCCGGCGGAGTTCGTCCCGCTCGCGGAGCGCTCGGGCCTGGGCCGGCTGCTCACACTGGAGGTCATCGCCCAGGCGCTGCGGGCGCAGCACGACTGGCGCGCGCAGGGCCTGCACGTGCCCGTCGCCGTCAACACGTCGGCGGCGACGCTGCTCGACGTGCGCTTCCCCGACGACGTCGCGGGCCTCCTGGAGCGCTGGGACGCGCCCGCCGGCGTCCTGAGCCTCGAGCTCACCGAGGACACGATCATGACCGACCCCGAGCGCGCGCAGGACGTGCTCGCCCGCCTGTCGGAGCTCGGGATCGACCTGTCGCTCGACGACTTCGGCACCGGCTACTCGTCGCTCGCGATGCTCAAGCGCCTGCCGGTGCGCGAGCTGAAGATCGACCGCTCCTTCGTCACCGACATGCTCGGCGTCCCCGGCGACGCGGCGATCGTCCGCTCGACCGTCGACCTCGCGCGCAACCTCGGGCTGCGGGTCGTCGCCGAGGGCGTGGAGACGCCCGACGCCTGGGAGCGCCTCGGCGAGTGGGGCTGCGACCTCGCCCAGGGATTCCTCATCAGCCGGCCCGTGCCCGAGGGCGAGCTGCTCGGGCTGCTGCGCGCCCGCGTCTAGCGCGGGTTGCGCGGGTGGCCCCCGGCGCGGGGCCCGCGCCACGGCACCGGAGCCACCACGTCGGCGACGTGGAGGCGTGCGCCCGCGCGCAGGGCCCGGCGGGCGCGCAGCGCGCCCGGCACGAGCGCCAGGCCGTCCGCGAGCCCGGCGACGTGGTCGCGCAGCGCCCCCGCGCGTGCCGCGTGCCACAGCCAGGCGGCCTGGCGGTAGGCGACGGGGCCCGCCCAGCGGGCCGGGAAGTGGCGCGCGACCAGCAGCAGCGTGTTGCGCGCCACGAGGCGGCGCACCGGGCGCGCCAGCGACGCGGCCGAGCCCTGGCCGGCGTGCAGCGCCACCGCGGGCTCGTACGCGCAGCGCCACCCCGCCAGGCGCAGCCGCAGCCCGAGGTCGACGTCCTCGAGGTATGCGACGAAGGACTCCTCGAAGCCGCCGAGCGCGAGGAACGCCGAGCGCAGGTACAGCGCGGCGCCCGCACACGCCGAGAACACCTCCCCGGGCTCGTCGTAGGCGCCGGTGTCGCGGCGCCCGTGCCCGCGCTGCTCGCAGACGCCGTCGCGGCGCAGGACGTCCCCGCAGTCGTCGAGGACCGACGGGTCGTCCAGGCGGACCATCTTCGTCGCGACCGACGCGACGCCGGGGCCCAGGCGCCGCTCGGCGCGCTCGAGCCAGTCGGGCGCCAGGCGCACGTCGGTGTTCACGAGCGCGACCGCGTCGGCATCGACGGCGCGGACGCCGCGGTTGGCGGCGGCGGCGAACCCGGCGTTGCGCTCGAGGGCGAGCACCTCGATGCCACGCGCGCGCAGCCACGACGCCGAGCCGTCCGACGACGCGTCGTCGACGACGAGCAGCGCGTCCGGGCGCCGCGTCTGGGCGCGCAGCGACGCCAGCAGGCCGGGCAGCCAGCGCAGGCCGTCGCGGCAGGGCACGACGACGGCGATGCGCACGGCGCGTCAGTCCCGCGCGCCGCGGCGCCGCGACGCGCCGCGCACCGGCGTGTGCTGTCGGCCCTCGCGGTGCGCGGGCGGCTCGTGGCGGGCCGAGCGGACGATCTCCCGCATCGTGTCCGCGAAGCGGCGCACGCCGAAGCGCGCGGCGTTGCGCACGCAGGCCGCGGGATCGACGGCGTCCGTGTCGAACGCCGCCACGGCCGCCGCGAGCGCGTCGGGGTCGGGCGTGTCGAAGAACGTGCCGGTCACGCCCTCCACGACGGTCTCGCGCACGCCGCCGTCGCGCAGGGCGATGACCGGCCGCCCCGCCGCCTGCGCCTCCACCGCGGCGATGCCGAACTCCTCCGTCGCCGTGACGACGAGCGCCCGGCACGCGGCGAGGCGCTCGGCGACCTCCTCGTCGCGCACCCTGCCGGTGAACGTCACGGTGGGCCCGGCCATCCGCCGCAGCCGCCGTGCGTCCGGCCCGTCCCCGATGACCGTGAGCGGCCGGCGCAGGCGCGTGAACGCGCGCACGGCGAGCTCGATGCGCTTGTGCGGCATGAGCTCGGCGAGGACGACGTACTCCTCGCCCGGGGTCCCCGGGCGGAAGCGCTCCACGTCGACCGGCGGGTGCACGACGGTCGCGTCGCGGCCGAAGTAGCGCGAGATCCGCCCGCGCGTCGTCTCGGAGTTCGCGACGTAGCGGTCGACGCGCTGCGCGGCGATCCAGTCCCACTCGCGCCAGCGCCGGAGGATGACCGACAGCGCGGCGCGGCTCAGCGCGCCGCGCCCGGCGAGCGCCTGGTCGCGGGCGTTCCAGGCGTAGCGGAACGGGTTGTGGCAGTAGCAGACGTGCACCGCGTGGTCGCCGGCGATGACGCCGTGCGCCCACGCGCTCGAGGACGACAGCACGAGGTCGTACCCCCCGAGGTCCAGCGACTCCATCGCGTACGGGTACAGCGGCAGCAGGGCGCGGAACGTGCGCGCGGTGGGGCGCATCCGCTGCAGGAACGTCGTGGTGATCGCCCGGTGCGCGAAGCGGCCCTCGGTCCCCTCCTCGTCGTAGACGGCGGTGAAGACGTCCGCGTCCGGGAAGAGGTCGCACAGGACGAGAAACACCCGCTCCGCGCCCCGGAGGTCGAGCAGGAAGTCGTGGACGAGCGCCACGCGCGGTGCGGCCGCCGCCGACATGGCGCCGCAAGGTACCGTGCCGCTCCCGTGCCCGCCGTGCTGCTGGTCATCGCCGCCGTCCTGTTGCTCGCGCCGCCCGCCGGCGCGGCCGAGCGCCAGGCGCCGACGGGGTTCATGGGCGTCATGGCCGACGGGCCGCTGCTCGACCCGGCGATCACCGACCTCGGCCGCGAGGGCGCCCTCATGGCGGCGAGCGGCGTGGAGGCGCTGCGCTTCGCCGTGTACTGGTCCGACATGCAGGCCCGGCGCGGCGGGCCCGTCGACTTCACCGCCACCGACCGCGTCTTCGCGGTCGCCGCGGCGAACGGCATGCAGGTGCTGCCGGTCGTGCTGCGCGCCCCCGCATGGGCGCGCGAGAACCCCGAGAGGATGGCCTCGCCGCCGCGCGGGGACGCCGCCTACGCCGCGTTCCTCACCGCGCTCGTGGCGCGCTACGGGCCGAGCGGCACGTTCTGGGCCGAGCGGCCCGACCTCCCGCGGCGCCCGCAGCGCCGGTGGCAGATCTGGAACGAGCCGAACATCGACACGTACTGGTCCTCCCCGCGGCCGTTCGCGAAGCGCTACGTGCGGCTGTTGCGCGCGTCCTACCGCGCGCTGAAGGCGGCCGACCCCGGCTCCGAGGTGGTGCTCGCCGGCTTCGCGAACTTCTCGTGGCGCGCGCTGGCCGACGCGTACCGCGCGGGCGCGCGGCGCTGGTTCGACGTGGCCGCAGTCCACCCGTTCAGCGGGCGCCTGGCCAACGTCCTGAAGATCGTGCGCCTGACCCGCGAGGTGATGGCCCGCCGCGGCGACCGCCGCAAGGGCCTCATCGTCTCCGAGCTCACATGGCCGTCCGCGCGCGGGAAGACGCGCAACACGATCGGCTTCGAGACGACCGAGGCCGGGCAGGCGCGGCGGCTGCGCAACGCGTACACCGCGCTGCTGCGGATCCGGCGCAGCGCCCGGATCCGTCAGGTCTTCTGGTACACGTGGCTCTCGCCCGACCGCGACTCGCCCAACTCGTTCTCGTGGTCGGGGCTGCGCAAGCTCGGCCCGGCCGGCACCGACGCGCCGGTCGACAAGCCCGCTCTCGCCGCGTTCCGCGCGATCGCGCTGCGCGTCGCGGGGCGCTCCGGCGGTTAGAGTCGCGCGGCCGCCTGCTGCCGACCCGGGGAGGGAGATCGATGGACGAGCCGGTGCTGCGCGCCGACGAGGCGACGCGCTGGGATCACACCGCGGATGTCGTGGTGGTGGGGACCGGGGTCGCAGGCTGCTCGACCGCCGTGAACAGCATCGACCTCGGGATGTCGGTCGTGATGGTCGAGAAGGCGCCTACCCCCGGCGGCACGAGCGCCAAGGCGGCGGGCGGGATGATGGTCCCGGCCAACCACTTCCTGCGCGAGCAGGGCATCGAGGACCCGCGGGAGGACTTCCTGAGGTTCCTCGCGCGCGTGGGACGCCCGCTGCTGTACGACCCGTCCGACGAGCATCTGGGGTTGCCCGAATGGGAGCTGCGGATGATCGAGGCGTACTACGACAACGCGGGGCCCGCGTTGCAGCGCATGGCGGAGCTCGGCGCGATGCGCGTCGCGCACCAGCCGGAGTGGCCGAGCTACAACGAGCTGCCCGAGGACCGCTGCCGCTTCGGCCGCGTGGTCTTCAACGTCGACGACGACGGGGAGATCGCGGTCGGCCGCCAGGCGATCGAGCGGTTCGTCGCCTGGCTCGCCGGCCACGGGGCGACGCTGCTGACCGGCCGGCGCGTGAGCGGCGTGTTCGTCGGCGACGACGGGCGCGTGGTCGGCGTGCGCGCCGGCGCGGAGAGCCTGCGCGCGCTGCGGGCCGTCGTCTTCGCGACGGGCGGCTTCACGCACAGCGAGCGCTACGCGCGGGAGTACCTCAACGGCATGTACGTCGGCGGCTGCGCGGCGCACACGAGCGAGGGGGACCTCATCCCCATCGCGAAGGCGCTCGGCGTGCCGCTGCTGCACATGCACTCCGCGTGGGGCTCGCCGGTCGTGCTCGAGCACGCGCTGGCGGACGACCCGACCATGATCGCCAACTTCTCCCTGGCCGGCGACAGCGTCTTCAGCGTGAACCGCTACGGCCACCGCGTCTGCAACGAGAAGGCGACCTACAACGACCGCACGCAGTCGCACTTCGTGTGGGACCCGGTCCGCGTCGAGTACCCGAACTTCCTGCAGTTCGCGTTCCTCGACGAGCGCGCCCGGGTGCGCTACGCCCGCGGCGACGGGCCGATGGACCACCAGGCCGGCAACTTCATCCCGCCGCTCGGCGAGGAGTCCCCCTACGTGCTGCGCGCGGACACGCTGCCCGAGCTGGTGCAGCGGCTGCGCGAACGGCTCGCCTCCCTGGAGCACCGCACGGGCTCGGTGCAGCTCGCCGACGACTTCCTCCCCACGCTGCAGGCGACGATCGAGCGCTTCAACGCGTTCGCGCGCAACGGCGTCGACGAGGACTTCCACCGCGGTGAGACGGCGATCGAGCGGTTCATGCACGGCCCGGCCGCCGACGACAACGACCTGCCCAACCCGACGCTCCATCCGCTGGCCGACGAGGGCCCGTACTACGCGACGATCCTCGCGCCGGGCTCCATCGAGACGAAGGGCGGCCCGAAGGTCAACCCCTCCCTGCAGATGCTCGACGGGCGCGAGCAGCCGGTGCCCGGCCTGTACGGCGTGGGCAACTGCGTCGCGTCCGCCTCCGGGCAGGCGTACTGGTCGGGCGGCAGCACGTGGGGCCCGTACATCGCGTTCGGCCGCGTGGCGGCGAGGAGCATCGCGTCCGAGCGCGTCGCGGTGCCGGCCGGCGGCTGAGCCCGCGCGTCAGGCGGACGGGTACTCCGCCGCGTTGCGGACGAGGCCTCGGGCCAGGAAGTCCGCGCGCGGCGGTGCGAACACGTCGACGAGCCAGGACATCCCCTCCCCCGCGTCCTGGGAGGTGTGCTCCACGCCCGCCGGGATGATCGTGACGCTCGGCGCGCCGCAGCGCACGTGCTCGTCGGGCCGCCACGCGCCGCTGTCCGGCGTCCACGGATAGCGCAGGTGGTGCGTCCAGTCGCCGGCGAGCACGACGGAGCCCTGCTCGAAGTCGTCGTGCCAGTGCGGCGACAGCCGCGCCGGGTCCCGGCGGCTGTGGCGCGGGCCGAACACGTTGATCATGAGGTCCCCGGAGCGGAACACGCGCATCTCACCCTCGCCGGCCGGATGGTCGGCGAGCGCGTGCGCGCGCGTGCCGGCCGCGATCGGCTCGGTCGGCCGCTCCGGCAGCGGCGCCACCGCCTGCGGCCGGGTCGCGTACGCCTGCGCGTTCACGCTCTCGCGGGCGACGTCGTCGCTGCGCGTGGTCACGACGAGCACGACGCGGCCGTCCCCCTCGGGCTCGATCGAGCTGTCGCCCGGCTCGACGATCACCAGGGCGTCGGCCGGCGCCCGCAGCGTCCCGGAGGCGCTGTGGACGGCCGCGCCCGTGCCGAGCAGCAGCGCGAGGTACTCGTCGGGATGCGCGGCCCGGGCGAGCCGGTCGCCCGCACGGACCTCGGGGCAGGCGATCGCGAAGTTCGCGGCGCGCACCCACCGGCCGCCGGCCGGGTCCGCGCACGTCGCCCGCGGGGGCTGGACGGCGGCGACGGCCATGCGCGCTCAGCCGACGGCGACGTCCACGGCCCTGCGCAGCTCCTCGAGGATCGGCTCGGCCGCGCCGGGACGGACGTGGCCGAAGCCCAGGATCGCCCGCGTGGCGCCCGCCCGGCCGTAGGCCTCGATCTCGGCCGGGTCCGTCGCGACGCCCGCGACGTGCACGGGGACGCCCGGGTTCTCGGCCGTGAACGCCGCGACGCGCTCGACGATGCCGGGCGCGTTGATCGGCGCCCACCCGTCGCCGTACTCCAGCGCGCGCTCCTCCGAGCCCGGCGAGTTGCCGCCGTACAGCAGCGGGACGCCGCCCTCCTGGACCGGCTTGGGCCACGACCAGATGCGGTCGAAGTCCACGAACTCCCCGTGGAACGTCGCCTCGTCCTCGCGGAAGATCTCGCGC
>Ga0180215_1003244_pt1 | contig 15473 bp, 17 predicted proteins | sample eDN3rd37CBELigBY_FD_128871 | JGI IMG/M metagenome (GOLD analysis project Ga0180215, IMG submission 128871) | Enriched backyard soil microbial communities from Emeryville, California, USA - eDNA 3rd pass 37_C BE-Lig BY (version 2) (version 2) | ecosystem: Environmental > Terrestrial > Soil >...
CTATCAGCCGGCAGCGTCACCATAACAGTCGTCTTGTGCCCGGCAAACTCTTTGCGGTCTTCATTGATTGACAGTTCTTTACTGGATAATACTATGAACTTTGTATGGTTAAAATCAAAATCATGGATATCCTCTTTAACGATCGCCAGTCCATATACTTCTGCCGCTAATTCATTAGCGATGGCGCCGGCCCGCAAATCTGGATTTTCTTTTACATATTGAGCTGCTGCTGCAGTTGAAGTAGTGCTTTCGCAAGGGATGCCTTTCAGCTCTTTATGCAGAAATTTATGGCATTGTGCAATAGCATGGGAATGGCTATAGACTGCATCAGTTTTATCCCATTCGTTCACATGATCAGGATGGACCATAAAATGCTGGCGAATCGGGGCTGTCAGTTCGCCGATAATTGGAAAATCCACTTCATGGATTAAATAATCCAATGTAATATTCACTGAGCCTTCCAATGCGTTTTCAAGAGGAACTACCGCCAGTTCTATTTCATTCTCATTTAATGCATCAAAACAGGCAGGTATCGTTGGGTAGGCAACGGCTGTCTCATTCGGAAATAAACTCCTTGCAGCAATATCTGTAAAGGTGGCTTTTGGGCCCAAAAATCCTATCTTCACGGTAATTACCTCCTTTTCGTCAGACTTATCATAAATCACTGAAAATTTTCTTTATACTTTACTACTTTAACATATGTATGTAATTTGCAAAATAAAAAACTAAAAAAGGGCAGGGTACAGAGCGCATTTTCTTACGCACCCGTCCCCAGCACCTCTACTTTTTCTACAAACTCCAATTTTCGAAGCCTACCCAAGAGCTCCTCAATCTCGATGCCCATTTCAGTTACATTCAGGGAAAGCGTGACATTTGCCCTTCCCTGGAGCGGAATGGTCTGGTGTATGGTTAGGACATTGCACCCCGATGAAGCCACAACGCCCAATAAATGTGATAAAGTCCCCGATCTGTCTTCCAAATGAAAGAATAAAGTGATCAGCCGTTCTTTGACAACAGTATGGAAAGGAAACACAGTGTCTCTATATTTATAAAAAGCACTTCTGCTCAAATCAACTTTTTGGACAGCATCCCAAACCGATTCGGCTTTTCCCCTTTCGATCATTTCCTTCGCATCCAAAGTTTTCTTCATTGCTTCAGGCAAAACATCTTCGCGAACCAAATAAAATTTCTTATCGAATCTATCTTTTCTCATTTCTCCACCCCGTCAATCGTGAAGGTTAGTCAATAAACTCGAATTCATAATCAAGCAGCTTAACTGTATCACCGTCTTTTGCTCCTTTTTCACGAAGAGCATCATCCACACCCATTCCGCGCAGCTGTCTTGCAAACCTGCGGACAGATTCATCTCTTGAGAAATCAGTCATCTTAAAGAGCTTCTCAATAGCATCGCCAGATACGACGAACACTCCTGCAGGGTCTCTCGTAATGACAAACTCCGTCTGGTCAGCTTCATGCTTATAAAGAACGCGGTGCACACCTGTGTCTTCTTCTTCTTCATGTGACAGCGGGAATTCAGGCGTTTCTTCAAGCTTATCCGCAACGGCAAATAATAAATCCCTTAACCCTTGTCTTGTTAAAGCGGAGATCGGAAAAATCGGATACTCTTCTTCAAGCTGTTCTTTGAATTTCTTAAGATTTTCCTCTGCATCAGGCATGTCCATTTTATTAGCCACAATGACTTGAGGCCTTTCAGTGAGACGAAGGTTATACTCTTTTAATTCTTTATTGATGGTTAGATAGTCTTCAAATGGATCCCTGCCCTCAACAGCAGCCATATCGATAACATGGACAATAACTCTGGTTCTCTCAATATGCCGTAAAAATTGATGACCAAGGCCTACTCCCGAATGGGCGCCTTCAATTAATCCAGGCAAGTCTGCCATGACAAAGCTGCGGCCGTCTTCAGTCTCAACCATTCCCAGATTGGGAACAATCGTCGTAAAGTGGTATTCCGCAATCTTCGGCCTTGCCGATGATACAACCGATAGCAGCGTGGATTTTCCGACGCTCGGAAAACCGACTAAACCAACATCAGCTAAAAGCTTGAGCTCCAGCACAACATCTCTTTCCTGGCCCGGTTCGCCATGTTCGGACAATTCTGGAGCAGGATTAGCCGGTGTGGCAAAACGGGTATTCCCTCTGCCTCCGCGGCCCCCGCGGGCTATGACAGCTTTTTGCCCGTGCTCAGTCAAATCTGCGATTACTTCCCCTGACTCGGCATCAGTTACGACTGTTCCCGGCGGGACTTTAACAATCATGTCTTTTGCATTTCTTCCATGCTGATTTTTAGACATGCCATGCTCACCGCGGGGAGCTTTAAAATGGCGCTGATAACGGAAATCCATTAACGTGCGTAATCCCTCATTCACTTCAAAAACAACATTGGCACCCTTACCGCCATCTCCGCCGGCTGGGCCTCCGTTCGGCACATATTTTTCACGGCGGAAAGCAACCATTCCGTTGCCCCCGTCTCCGCCTTTAACATAAACTTTGACTTGATCGACAAACATATATTATTCCTCCCGTCTGCAGTATGTCCCAATTGTCTGGCATTCAGCCAAATTACAGGCACTGACTGGATCCACTCTTACACTTAAGAAATGCTCCAGCCTGCAGAGTTTCACACTTAGTATTGCTTTTTGCGGCGGAAATCACTCTCTGCCATTCGCAATGAATGGCACAAATAACTCCAGTGCAAGCTCCTCTTCAGCTAATACCTGAACAGCAGCCGTTATGTCATCGTTCTTCTTTTTGAAGAACTGATCCAATTTATCGATATCTGTTAGTATTCCGCTAAAATCAAAAAAGAAACGAGCCCCTTCTTTTTCATGCCTGATGGATACAGATAAATGATTATCATGGTAAGGCTTTACTGATGAGTCCAAAATGGCAAAAAAAGAGCCTGTCCACTCAGAAAGGATAATGTCATCCAATCGGCCGGAAATGGTATCATCAAGCACCTCATATTCAAGCTGAAAGTAGTGGTTTTCCCAATTATAAGTCAATAAAAGCGAAGCAAACTCAGGAAGGTTTAAGTTCGAAAGTCTTGCTTCCTGCTGTGCTTCCACCACGATTTCATCTATGATTTCCTTAGCTCTGTCTACCTTGTTAAGGGAAAGGTTGCCTTTAATTAATTGTATTTTATTCAGCCAGTCATGCCGGGCATGACGCAGCACTTCAATCATATTCCAGTCTTTTTCCATATATGCACTCCTGTATGGTTATTAGGCTGACAGAAGACTGTGCTTGCTGTAAGTATATCAAAAAACATAAGTACAGTAAGCAAATTTATGTTAAATAAGAAAATATTGCTTATGCGAAGAAGAGCTGCTGTCTTCTGGAGCTATAAATTCATCAGATAAAATGTGAAGTGCACTGGCGGATTTTTTTGCCAAAAAAAGAAAACCCTAACCTTGTGGGCTAGGGTTTTCTCGAAAAGGCTTACGCCTCTTGAGCTGCAGGATATACGCTCACTTGCTTGCGGTCACGTCCAAGACGTTCGAACTTAACAACACCGTCAACTTTCGCGAATAGTGTGTCATCGCCGCCTTTACCCACGTTTACACCTGGGTAGATCTTAGTACCGCGCTGACGGTACAGGATTGAGCCGCCAGTTACGAATTGTCCGTCCGCACGCTTAGCGCCAAGACGCTTAGAGATTGAGTCACGGCCGTTCTTTGTAGAACCTACTCCCTTTTTAGAAGCGAACAACTGAAGATCTAATTTTAATAGCATTTATTCCACCTCCTGCTTTTTGAAGGTAATCTTTATATACGTTCCGTAGTCTTCTTCAATCGTCTGCAATGAAACAACCATACCTTCAAGAAGAAGCTGCACTTTCTCATTCATGTCATCCTGAAGATCAGGAAGAACACAGCGGAGAAAGCCATCTCCATGGCTGATTTCTGGTGTCACGCCGGTTAGGGCATGGACAGCATTAATGGCACCGATGGAAACGGCAGATACGCCTGCACAGACGATATCCTTGCCTCTGTTTGCGAAGAATGCATGACCGCTTATTTCAAACGAATGAATATTTCCGGAATCTTTACGAATAATCGTTACTTCAATCATCTGAATCGCCTGATTAAGCGTTGATTTTTTCAATCACAACTTTAGTGTAAGGCTGACGATGACCTTGCTTCTTACGATAGTTTTTCTTTGCTTTGTACTTGAATACAGTGATTTTCTTTTGACGGCCTTGTTTTTCAACTTTAGCTGTAACAGTAGCACCTTCAACTACAGGGCTTCCTACTTTTACGCTGTCTCCGCCAACGAAAAGAACCTTTTCAAATGTAACTGTTTCGCCTGCTTCAGCGCTAAGCTTTTCGATGTAGATAGCTTGACCTTCTTCTACACGTAATTGCTTACCGCCAGTTTCGATAATCGCGTACATGAACTGCACCTCCTCTTAGACTAAGACTCGCCATCCCAGGCGCCGACACGAAAGCGGGCTTATGTACCTGTTCTGTGCGGTTGTAGCACGGGTGCGCTACAAACATAACATAAAAATCCTATCATATAATGATTAATCATGTCAATAAGAATTATATGATTCTCTTTGTTTGCACCTAAAAGTGACTTTTTTGCGTGCCTATACAATTATAATGCTAATGGGGTTATTAGGGAAGTGGGAAATACTGCACTAAAAAAGCAGGCGGGGTGGTTAAATCCGCCTGCTTTGAACTAACCTAGCTCATTGGCACTGCCAAACTTTCTGATTTCATAAAATGGCTTGCACTTTTCCTTATAGGAAAACATGATTTTTAGTCCAATGCTGTCTTCGATTCTCTTTTTATGGGCATCATTTTCCCCTGAGAATACCGCTGCTGTGTCTGGGGTGGTTTCGATTAAGACAGCTTCATGGTCATTGCCTCGATGTTCCCACAGTTCTCTTTCCAGCCTGAAGGCAATGGTTTCAGCACTCAGCACTCTTCCGGTGCCTTCACATACTTGACACCTTTCGGTAAGTGATTCTGAAATGGCCGGTTTCGTTTTTTTTCGGGTCATCTGGAGGATTCCAAGCGGGGTGAATCCAACAAGTTTAGTGCGTCTTTCATCCTTTTTCAGCGCATTTTCCATGGTGGAGAGGATATGGTTGCGGTCAGATGCTTCTTTCATGTCGATAAAATCGATTAGGATCATGCCGCCTATATCGCGGAGCCGGATCTGTCTTGCAGCTTCTTCGGCCGCCTGCTGGTTCGTTTTTAACACAGTTTCCCTGCGGTCCTGCTTACCGGCGAACTTTCCGGTATTTACATCGATGACTGTTAAAGCTTCGGTTTCATCAAAAATAAGATATGCGCCAGTTTCAAGCCATACAATCCGTTTCAGCGCTTTATCAATTTCAGATTCAACATTAAAAGCGGAGAAGATATTTTCCTTGCCAGAATGCAGCCGAATTGGCAAGCTGGTGTGTTTCTGGAGCACACTCTTCAGTGTTAAGTCGTCCACTGCGATTTCTCCATCGGCCAGTTTCTTTGCTTCTTCTTTAATTTTCTCAATAAAAGAATTCGCTTCGTAAACTTTTCCCGGTTTTTTCTTTACTTCTGCTGCCCTTAAAAGGTCCCTGTACTCCAGTCTTAGCCTTTCAAGTTCATCTATGAGTTCAATTTCTTTCTTGTTATCACAGGATGTTCTGAAAATCAGCCCTTCATTCTCTTTCTTAGCACGATAGCCAAATTGGCGCCAGTTTTCTCTTGCTTCACTATCCTCAATTTTCTTGGATACAGCAACATAACGGCCATTTGGCATATATATCAGCGAATCTCCTGAAAACTCAAGCACCCCTGACAATCTCGGTCCTTTAGTTCCGGCAGCGTCCTTTTCAACTTGAACAAGTATTCTTTCTCCCTGATGGACAAAAGAAGAGATGCTCCGTTTTTCCTTTACTTGAGATTCTTCGGCAGAACAAACATAGGCTGCCAGTTTGTCCCGGTGTATAAATCCGCTTTGATCTTCCCCAATCTCTACAAAAGCTGCATTCAATCCAGGCATTACTTTTGCAACGGTGCCCAAGTAAATATCCCCTACTGATGAACGCTGCTTCGGCTGATCGATAAATAGCTTCTCGACCCTCTTATCTTTTAAATGTGCAAACCGGCGCTCTCTTGATGCATAATTTACAACTAACATGTCCAAAACTATTTCCTCACTTTAAACCATTATTTATTCATTTCAATAAAAACTCGCTCTTCAGTAAACATAAAGCAAATCTCCAATTTTAGCAGTCAGCACTTTTTCTGCAAAGCACGCATGCAGCAATTCATTTTCATCTAAAGCACCCTTCTCTTTCCCGTCCTTTTCAACTATGATTGGGTGTTTGCATCCTCGCTGAAATCTTTCCAGAACGTCAATAACCAATTCTTCCTCTCTTACAACGATAGGTTTTAATGTCCGGAAGTCGCTGTGCTTCCCATAGTATCTTTCGAGGAGAAAGCGGATAAATATGAATCGGCTCTGCTTCCATTCATGATATAGCGAAAACACCAAAAAAGCGAGGACTACCCATATATTCAGGTTTACAGGAGAGGTCAGCAAAGTTAATATTATGAAACTGAATAGACCCGCAGCCGAAATAAAAAGTGTTTTTCTGTGCGCTTCCGGAAATGCCTTATTAAGAGAAAGCCATAAAAAAACAAGCTTTCCTCCATCTAATGGCCATACAGGTAGCAGATTAAAAATCAGGATCATTAAATTGAACTGAATAAACAGGTGAAAAATATCAGCAGATACAAAAGAGAGCTCATAAAATAACAGCGCCGCCCCCATCATCCAAATATGCTGAAGCGGCCCTGCTATAATGACTACGATTTCCTCTTTCAGCGGCCGGTTTCCGTGTTCATCCATTTCCGCTACACCGCCAAATGGCAAAAGGGCGATCTTTTTTATTCTCCAGGAATAAAGGGATGCTGCAGCTGCATGGCCCATTTCATGAACGAAGATAATCAGGAGCAGCATGCATAATTCCATAAAATGAGCAGTTGCGACAGATAGTCCGATAATGGCCCATAACAAAGGATGTATATGAATATATTTAATTAATCCTGTTATTTTATTCAAATGGGATCACCTGGATCGGATCTATAAAATCATCATCTTTTTTAATCGCGAAATAGAAAGACCCTTTTTCTCCATCACCGGTGTCACCTGCAGTGCCAATACCGGTTCCTTTTTCAACATATTGATATAAATTCACATTAATTTCAGCCAAATTGCCATACCAGGACTCACTTTTATCACCATGCTGAATAATAACCGTATTTCCGAAACCATCTTTCTTTCCAGCAAACCGCACAAGCCCTTCACTCATTGCTTCGATGGATGCTTCTTTACCTGTTTCGATTGTTATTCTCTGTCCATTATCATTAAAGTCTTCCAGGATTTTTGCAGAAGCAGGCAATGCATACTCACTGTTTTCTTCAACGTTCTTCTCATCTTTTTTGCCATCTGAAAATGGCAGCAGTGCCAGTGGTTTTCCGAATTGTTCTTCATACCAGCCGGAAACTGCGGCGAATTGAAAATCCTTCTCCATGGCTGCCTTTACAAAATCTCTAGCAGGATCAAATGTCGCAGCCTGGTTTTTAAAAAGAATAGCAGCGAATAAAAAAATACAGGCAGAAGCTAGCAGCTTGAATAGAAATAGTTCCTTTCGAAATAAAGGGTGGTTCCCCTCATCGAGTTTGCTCTCGTATGAAGGCAGCTTACTAAACCCATACCGCTCTTCATCTTCTGTCCAAAGAACTGTTGAATCTTTCTTATTTGAGAATCTTTCTTTCTCTTTTTTTCTCCGCTCAATTCTCTTGCGTATTTCATCCGCTCTTGAATTCATAATATCCCCACCATTTCTATATAGCTCTATTTGTACAAGTTTATGAGTTGTCCAAATAGAGTATGACTTGAAGTGGGTGTCTGAGATAAAAAAATAAACCGGAGAAGTCTCCCCGGCTTTTGTTCGATAAATTATAATTATTTAACACCAAAAAACTTTTTTAGTTTTGAGAATACACCTTTATTCTCTTCTTCAAGAGGCTGAAGCGGAACAGCTTCACCAAGTATGCGGCGGGCGATATTACGGTAAGCAATAGAAGCCTTACTGTTAGGGTTTAATGCAATAGGCTCACCATGATTGGATGCCTTGATTACTTCATCATCATCTGCCACAATTCCAATTAAATCAATCGACAAATGTGCGGTAATTTCATCTACATCGAGCATGTCGCCATTTTTCATCATATGGCTTCTAATTCTATTTATTATCAGTTTTGGAGCCTCTACATTTTCCTCTTTTTCAAGCAAGCCGATAATCCGGTCAGCATCACGTACGGCTGAAACTTCCGGAGTGGTAACAACAATTGCTTTATCAGCACCGGCAACAGCATTTTTGTACCCCTGCTCAATTCCAGCAGGGCAGTCTATGACAATATAGTCATAATCCTGCTTTAATTCATCGACCAGCTTTTTCATCTGCTCTGGAGTAACAGCCGTCTTATCACTTGTTTGAGCAGCAGGAAGCAAATACAGCAAATCATCAAACCGTTTGTCTTTAACCACAGCCTGATGTATTTTGCACCGGCCTTCGACTACATCGACCAGATCATAAATAATGCGGTTTTCCAATCCCATCACCACATCAAGATTTCGAAGGCCAATGTCTGTATCCACCAGGCACACTCTTTTCCCCTGAAGGGCAAGAGCAGTACCTACATTTGCGGAAGTAGTCGTTTTTCCGACTCCGCCTTTTCCGGACGTAATGACAATCGCTTCTCCCATCCTAGCTTCCCCCTTGCAATCTAGTTATATTAGGTCTCAGATGCATTAATACTTGTAATCTATCTACAGTTATTTGATCATTTTCATCTATGTAAGCACATTCCATTTCTCTTTTTTCGTCATCCTGATCCTTGTCTGGGGCCCGGTTAATACAATTGCTGATCCTTAATTGGGATGGTTTCATAAGCGAAGCAACGATCACAGCTTCCTTATTCCCATGGCATCCGGCATGGGCTATGCCTTTTAGCGCCCCCATTATAAAGATGTTTCCACCTGCCATGACAGTGCCTCCGGGGTTTACATCTCCGATAAGAAGCAGATCTCCCGCCACTTCGAGAACCTGCCCGGAACGAATCACCTTCGCAACAGATACAATTTCATTTTCTTCCTTCTGTTTTTCAGCTTCTTCTTTGGTAATGACATTCGAGCTTATAGACTCAACGATCAGGTTCTTCTTTTGCCTTATTAACTCCTTCAATTCTTCCTGCTGCTCTTCTGTGAGATAACGATTGCCGACTTGTACCCTCACTGAAAGAAGCCGGTCTTCAACCGATCTCGAGTTTTCTGAAAGCTTTCTATCAAGTTCTTTCTTCAGCTCTCCATATGAACAGGAATCATCGAGATGCAGTGTCAGACCATCTTTCGTCCCTTTTATTGTAACGTTTTGGTTTTTTTTCATTTCAAGATGTTCACCTCAATGATAAGAAACACATAAGTGCTGGTGGCACTCTATTTTAAAGCAGTCCATGAACTGCTATATTTTCAATCAGCCTCGCAGGGCCATTCTTTTAAAAATAAATTATGTCAATTATCCCTATCCAATTTGCCCATAAAGGTAGAATTCGACAGAAACCTTCTAAATTCCTTTTTTACTAAAAATTATTCATTTAAAAGAAACCGGATTAATCCGGTTTCTTTTAAATGAACTGTGAAATTATATCACTTCAAACAATTAGTCGTTTAAGCTATCTGAAAATTTTTCAGAAAGTCTTTTAAATGGATAAACAGCTAAAATAATGAAAATGGCATTTAAAATCAGAGTTGGCACGAGGCGTGACGATAGAAAGGCTGCAAAAACCATATCAGTATGGTGAATTAATAAGTTCATCTGGTAGACACCTGCCTCAAGGAGAGTGATGCCTAAAAGCACAATGATGGAAGCCATAGCCATATTTGTCTGAAGAATTTTCATCAGTTTAGTTGTAATAAAAGCAATGACTGGAAATAGAAACAGGTAAATGCCGATAATTTCAACATATACAATATCAAAAAGCAAGCCGAATAATAAGCTGTAAAGAATTCCGTGTTTTTTTGAGCCAAAGATGGTCAAAAAAAGCAATCCGGCCAGCAGGAAACGGGGAACAGCTATTTTTCCGCTGCCTAACAAATCATGCGGAGTTATTTGAACAAATATGCTTTCACCGATAAATAAGGCCAGGAGTATGAGAGGAAGAAGGAATCTTCTCACAGTTCCTCCTCCTTCTCATCAACCATTTCCATTAGCTCAGGCTGTAAAGCACCTCTTTTGACGACCATTACATGTCCAATATCGTAGAAATCTGCCCCCGGCTTAACATAGGCGGTTTGAGTGAGACCAAATTCATCAGGAACAACATCTACAACCTTCCCAATCGGAAGGCTCTCAGGAAAAACACCGCCCAGACCTGAAGTAATAACGTTTTGATCCTTTTTTACCTTTGCATCATAAGGAATTCGCTTAAGCAAAAGAAGACCTTTTTCTTTATCATAGCCTTCTATCAGACCGAAAAAGTTATTATCGCCCGCCTGAATTTTTGCAGAGATGCGATTTGTCGGGTCCATTGAACTAAGAAGCTGAACTGTTGAAGTAAAGGTATTGCTGCTTTTCACTTTGCCGATCAGGCCTTTAGACGTAATAACAGCCATGTTCGGTTCAATGCCAGCATTTTTTCCCTTATTAATGATAAGCAATTCATGCCATCTGTCGGGATTTCTTCCTATAACAGTTGCCTGCTTTGGCTCAAATTCACTTAAAGAGTCTTTCTTATCCAGAATCTCACGAAGTTCTGTATTATCCTTTTTCAGTCGCTGAACCTCAGACTCAAGGCGTGCAAGCTCATCCAGCCTTGTCTTTAGCTCTTTATTTTCTTTGTATGTATTTTGCAAGTCTTCGACATTTTCAAAGAATCCTGCCACATAATTCACTGGGCTGGAAACAGCATTTTGTATAAACCCGGTAGTATCTTTTAAAAATTGTTCAGGCCAGGTCAAATTTTCTCTATCTTTTAAAGAAAATCCAATCAATGCCACGAGAATAATAATGCTGACAAGCAAAATAATCAGGCGTTTGTTCAAAAAGAACTGTGGCATCCGTTACACCTCGATTAGTATTTTTTCAGAAAAGATTGCGCCATTCAGGCACTGCTCAACAAAATATAACATATATCTGCAAAATTATCATTTATGGTTCAAGAAAAAAACCAAATTTGAGCCCATGCACTTTTTAAGAAGTGAATGGGCTTTATCATTTTCTTATTCAGGCTTCAATTTATCTGGATTCTTTTGCTTTTGTTTTGAATAAATCGATATGGTCAAGAGCTTTTCCAGTACCAATTGCGACACAGTCCAATGGGTTTTCTGCAATAAGGACAGGCATTTTTGTTTCTTCGCTGATCACCTTGTCGAGGTTGCGAAGAAGCGCCCCCCCTCCAGTCAGGACAATACCTCGGTCCATAATATCTGCTGCCAGTTCAGGAGGAGTTTTTTCAAGAGTATTTTTTACTGCATCCACAATCGCATATACAGTATCATTCAATGCTTTTGAAATTTCTTCAGCAGTAATTTCAATTGTTTTTGGCAGGCCTGTCAGCAGGTCACGTCCGCGGATTTCCATGTTTTCAACACCTTCAGGATCTCCTGCAGAGCCAACCTCTACTTTAACGGTTTCTGCTGTACGGTCACCAATCATTAAGTTGTAAGTTTTGCGGATATAATTGATGATCGCGTCATCCATTTCATCACCGGCAATGCGGATGGATTGGCTCGTAACAATTCCGCCCAAGGAGATGATGGCAACTTCGGTAGTTCCTCCCCCGATATCAACCACCATGCTTCCTGTCGGTTCCCAAACAGGAAGATTAGCCCCGATTGCAGCGGCAAACGGCTCTTCGATGGTATAAGCATCGCGTGCCCCTGCCTGGCGGGTTGCATCGACAACAGCACGTTCTTCAACAGCTGTAATGCCGGATGGTACACAAACCATTACATATGGCTTGCCTGCAAAGAAGCCCTTATTTTTATTGGCTTGTTTAATATAATATTTCATCATGACAGCGGTTGTTTCATAATCCGCAATAACGCCATCCTTCATTGGACGGAGCGCAACAATATTGCCAGGTGTACGGCCGATCATATTTTTTGCATCATTGCCGACAGCTACAATATTTTTAGTATCTGTCTGCAGTGCTACTACTGACGGCTCTCTGACAACAATTCCTTTTCCTTTAACATAGACAAGTGTATTAGCTGTTCCTAAATCTATTCCAAGGTCTCTAGTACCGATTCCAAACATAAATGGTATCTCCCTTTCTGATACAAATTGCTCATTTTCCTAAGTAAGGTATTTTAATGGAATTTTCTTTAATTTTTCTAGTACAATGAGCCTCCAAAATGCGAGGCATCTCAAAAATCATAACCAATATTATAGCGTAACGTCAAATAAAAACATAGTGTTATAAATACCCTTTTTCCTTTAAACTGACAAATTTATTTTCACCGATGATAAGATGGTCCAGCACTTCAATGCCGATTATTTTTCCGGACTCTGCAAGTCTCTTGGTTACTTCAATATCTTCCCGGCTTGGAGTCGGATCACCGCTCGGATGATTATGAATGCAGATAATCGACGCAGCCGATCTGCGAAAGGCCTCTTTAAAAACCTCTCTCGGATGAACAATTGAAGCATTCAGGCTTCCAATAAAGATGGTCTTCTTATGAAGCACCTGATTTTTTGTATTTAAATAAAGGCATACAAAATGTTCCTGAGACAGGAATCGCATATCATGCATGACATAATTTGCTCCATCCTCAGGAGAACGGATAGTATATCTGTCGTCATATGTGAGAGTTGAAATCCTCCGGCCAATTTCAACTGCTGCCAGCAGCTGTATTGCCTTTGCCGATCCTATTCCTTTAATGGCCGTTATTTCATCCAGGGATGCATCCTTTAATAGCCGGAGTCCTTCAAAATGGGTAATAAGCCTGTTCGCTAATTGGAGGACAGATTCATCTTTCGTGCCTGTTCTGAGTAATATCGCTATCAGTTCGTGATTGGATAAGCTTTGCGGACCATTTAGGACAAAGCGCTCACGAGGGCGTTCATCCTGAGGGAAATCTTTAATCAATAGAGTATCCGTTTGCATATTTTCCTCCCTAAACTCTGGGGCCAGGAGCTGAGGATGAAAAAAAGTATATTAAGGAAGCGAATATCCTGCTTTCCTTAGTTCACGAACCGTTCTGGAGACAGGAAGGCCGACAACAGAGAAATAATCTCCATTTATGCTTTTTACAAGCATGCTGCCAATGCCTTGTATCCCATATGCACCTGCCTTGTCAAATGGTTCACCGGTGCCGATATAAGAGTCAATTTCTTCATCTGTTAACTCCCAGAACACCACATCGGTTTTTTCATAAAATGTAATTACATTTTCAGGCGTCACGATGGATACACCTGTGTAAACAGAATGGGTGGTTCCAGACAGACTTTTGAGCATAGTGAAGGCTTCCTTGCTGCTGCCTGGCTTTCCTAAAACATTGCCGTCTTTAACTACAACTGTATCTGAGCCAATTACATATGAATCAGGGTGTTTATTAAATACAGCCTGTGCCTTTCTATGGGCAAGCTCCTTCACGATCTCTCCTGGTTTCAGCACTGGATCAAAACTTTCATCGACATCACTGCTGGAGACTTCAAATTGCAAATGAAGATTTTCAAGAAGTTCTTTTCGCCGCGGGGAAGAAGAGGCTAAAATGAGGTTTTGCATGTAATCACCTTACCTTTATGTATCATATTGGGAGATACAGATTAATCGTATCAAAAAATTGCCAGACAAACAATTTTTAAGAGGTAATTTGTAGATATTTTTATCATAAATTATCGAAATGTGGCAAAAAGAAAGAGTCTGTCTAAATTTCCCGAACAGACTCCATTTAATATGTGATATTTCCCAGAAAATATTCGAATCGGATAAAATTATGGCACAATATGCCGGGACCTTACTGCCCGTCTGACTGGAGCAGAGACTGATAAGCGGCAAGAAATGCCAGCAGGTGCTCCTGAATTTTACCGGCTGATGCAGAATCCCCTGCCTGCTGGTAAGTTTCTATTTGCTTCGAGGCATCCAAAAGTTCCTCTTTTATAGATGTCAGGCTTTTATTTTGAATTTGATCTGCCTGCAGTTCATTCACTGCCTTGCTATGATTTTTTATTTCCTGAGCCGTCTCTGGCGCTATGGAGCTGCCGAGAGAGGCACTGGCAGCGCCTTCTGAGAGGCTTTGATATAAAGCAGGTGCAATGTCAGCCAGCTTTTTCTCTTCAGCATTCAGCCCTTCAATTACTTTACCTTCAAAGGCAACTTCTTTTGCAAATACATCAATTCCTTTGCTTTTTAGATCGGCACCTATTTCCTTCGCCTGATCAAGACTTCCGGATACCCCTAAAAAAAGAAAAGTCTGCTCTCCCATTTTTAATGATTGGCTATAGACTCCTTTTTGCGAGTTCGCTTCCTGGACTTGCTGTGCTGCCTCACTGTTTGACCATACGCCGCCTTGAACTACGTATGCTGTTAATGTTTCTAATTCTGCGGCTGCAGCGGGAGCCTGCTGATTTGATGCTGCCGGAGTTTCTTTAATTGGAGGCGCCACAGTTTCGGCTGCCTGATCGGTAAATACCAGCTTCAGCATGATGAATCCGAAGCCAGTCCCAAGCAGAACAGCAAAAAAGACAGCCAGAAAAATGGATGTTAAGAATCCTTGCTTATTTCTTCCCTGGAATTTCTTAGCCAGTGTACTCAAACCATTTTTAGCTGGTGATTTAGGAGGGACTGCTATTTTATATTCCTTTATATCCGCATCTTCTGTTTCCTCAGGCAGAATCCAGTCAAAGCTGTCATCCGCCTCTTTGCCTGCCGCTGTTTGTATGGATGCGAAAAATTCAGTTTGTTCCTGTTTTTTCTGTCTATCCAGCTGTCTCGGATCCCATGCTTTTTCCTGCATTTCTTCCTTTTTCTCCTGAAACGGACGGTCCTTGCCATTTATCTTAATCGTGATCGTTTTCTCGCTTTTAGGCTTGTCCATATCTCATCCTCCTTCCGTGCCGTTTCCTGAATTGTTTTCATCCTAACATAAGAAAAAAAAAAAATAACAAGACTTTTGTCGTCTTGCTACGGAAGGATTTCGTCAAATTTTTCATTTTGATTTTCAGTTAGATCTAATTTATTTATAGGTATTCCTTCATTGCCATCAGAATAGAAAAATTACAGATTTTATACTCACAGGACTGCGTGAAAGTACCATTTTATCAATTCATTGCCATAAAAGTAAGCAATTATTGTTCCCAAACCAATAAAAGGACCGAATGGAATTGGTTTTCCCTTTTTCACAACTCCTATAAGAATGCATGTACCACCTAGAAATGAACAAAA
>Ga0180215_1003245_pt1 | contig 15465 bp, 17 predicted proteins | sample eDN3rd37CBELigBY_FD_128871 | JGI IMG/M metagenome (GOLD analysis project Ga0180215, IMG submission 128871) | Enriched backyard soil microbial communities from Emeryville, California, USA - eDNA 3rd pass 37_C BE-Lig BY (version 2) (version 2) | ecosystem: Environmental > Terrestrial > Soil >...
AATAGCAGCAGCGCGAGCGACAGCGACAGCAGCGACGGCGACACCAGCGCACAGCCGCCGCTGCCAAAGAGCCGCAAGCGCTTCGTGGCGTCTGACGACGACGACGATTAATTGGCTTGTACATATTGTATCTTATAAGTTCTGCAGATGGATGGCATCCACCCTTCCGACCATGTTGACGAAACGTGTCGTATAGCGCCAGAGCTCGGCAAGGAGCCTGCTTTAATCATCCACTGGCCGCCCGCATCTCTCTATACATCTCTCTAGCGGCTCCGTGGATTCCACCCAATTCTACCCAAATCCACCGTCCCATTCCACCATACTCCAACCCAATTCGACCTGTTTCTAACACTATTCCACCCTATGCCACCCTTGTCTGCCGTTATTCTACCGTGCGTCTTTTGTGGTTCCACCCCATTCTACCCTACTCTGCCTCCGCTCCACCCCATTCTGCCACTATCCGCCACCACTCTGCCTCTCGTCTGCTCTTCGTCGCTTGTTTTTGTACGACGGCGGCCGCGACGATGGACGACCCCTTCGCTGACGACGAGCCCACGGCGGTACGCAGGCCTCCTCTCCCTTAAATGCCGCCACCACCGGATGGCCCGTGCCCTGCTCTGCCTGCCGTGCGTGAAAGTGACGATTTGTCCAAGAATTCGCTGAGTTGGGTATAATGCCCGTGTACACAGACCGCGACCGTCGCGGTCGAGGAAGACGACGCAGCCGTCGCCGTGAGCGGCGGAGACGACGCCGGCGTGGACGATGGTAGACTGGCGTGCACGAGGGGTACATTAGGCACGCGTCCACATGCTCACGTAGCACTCCGTTGCGCTTCGCTTTTGCTTCCGTCCTGGCAGTGACCGCCTCGTTGCAGAGCAGCCGCGTCTCCGAGCCGGCGCGGCCCAAGACGTCGGGCGCTGCGGGCGGCGCCTCGACGGTCCCCGTATGCTGCGCTGCAGCTGAATGCTGTCGCACCCGTGATCAGCCCGCGCTGACTAGTCCACCGCACTCGCTAGATGGCCCCTCCATACCCTCGCAGCGGGCCCCGGGCAACATTCCGTTCTTCGAGGTCAACATCACCGAGTGGTCCAAGCGCGGCGAGGGCATGAACGCCTACGTCGTGTACACCATCGTGACCAAGGTACCATTTTGCTGGTTGCGGTCTGTTTTTAAGGCGCCGTCATCTCCCTCCTAATACACAACTCTCCACCTGTGCAATGACAATTGGCACCCGTTCCCGCCGCGTAGACCTCGTCGACCGAGTTCAAGAGCCCGACGTCGACGGTCCAGCGCCGCTTCAACCACTTTGTGTGGCTCTACGAGCAGCTCACAAACGCGTATCCTGGCGTCATTGTGCCGCCCATCCCGGAGAAGCAGGCCATGGGTGCGAAGGGGCCGCCGCGAACGCCCAGCTATGCTATTGCCGCACAAGCGCTGAATGTGCAGCCTTACGCCCGACTCCGCTACGCTGTGCCGCCGCCGCCACCGCAGGTCGCTTCGACGCCGAGTTCCTGGCCAGCCGCAAGATTGCACTGGAGCGCTGCTTGCGCCGCATGGTCTCGCACCCGATACTGCACCAGTCTAGCGATCTGAAGCTATTCTTGGAGGAAGACAACTTGGAGGCCGCGGTGCGACCCCAGCGGCCGGCCCAATAACCGCGCCATGACTCTACGTCGCTGAACTGGCGCGGCGCGTTGGCATTGTAATGTCATTGGTCTCCGACGCAGATGACCAAGAAGAAGGACCTCAAGAAGGCGCTGCTAGGCGGCATGGCCAGTGTCATCTCGCAGACCGCCGGCCAGTTCTCCAAGTCGGCGGAGAAAGACGAGGTGTGCAAGCGTGCCGTCCTGCGCGGAATGTTGCTCTGGCAGTCGCGGTAGCCGATTTGCCTGACACGCGCAATGGGCGGGCGGGTGCGCATGGGCCTTCTGCCCCTGTAGTATTTTGAGTCGCGCCGCATCCAGCTGGAGAGCTTTGAGAAGCAGCTCAAGCTGCTGCTCAATGCCGTCGAGAGCATGATCAAATCTCGGAAAGGTGCGCGCGAACGCCTGGATGTCATCCGCCCGCAGCATTTTGGCCGCTCACAGATATTTAGTCCATCGCTACTGTTCATTTTCGCTTGGCAATCGCCTACAGAGCTCGCGGCTTCCCTTGGCGAGTTTGGCGTCAGCATCAAGTCGCTGGGGTCGTCGGACAGCAACGAGCCGCTCTCCAGCGCTCTCACGCAGCTGGGCGATGTCCAGAGCAAGCTCAAGGACATCCAGCTGGCGCAGGTGCGTTCCCCGGAGCAAACGTTGCAACAGATGGAGCGTCGCATGGCGCTGAGGGGACCTGCATGTCCATCACGCTGTGCGTGCGCACACGCAGGCCGAGTCTGATGAGGCGGACTTTGCCAGCGTCGTTGACGAGTACGTCCGCCTCATCTCGTCGATCCGCGTAGGTTAACCTCAATTCAGGCTGCCCCGTTCGGCTACTTCCTCGCTAACTTGGCACCATCCGCGTCCGTTAGCCCTACGCCTCACCAGCTCGCGATGGCGAACCGGAACAAGCTCATTGCGGCCAAGGACGCGGCCGCCGCGTCGGTGATTAAGAAGCGCGAGGCGCTGGAGAAGGCGCGTGGCGACGCCAAGAAGGCGTCCAAGATTCCGGCGATGGAGGCCGAGGTCGAGGAGGCCGAGGCGACGGAGCGCCGTCTTACGCAGGAGGCAGAGGACTGCACCGCGCAGCTCAAGCAAGAGTTTGAGCGCTTCGACGAGGACAAGGTGGCCGACTTCCAGCGGTCGGCCGCCGACTTTGTCAACTCGATGGTCCAGTCGCAAAAGAAGGTTTGCCGCATGGCACGGCCAGCGACGTGGAGGGCGGCGATCGTTCGGACGCTCACAGTGGTTTTATTCCCGCGGACCGCGGATTACTTCTTTGCGTGACAGATTATCGAGGTGTGGACCGCGTATCTGCCGGAGGTGCAGCGGCTGCCGGCAACGGAGAACGCGTCAGCATGAGGCCGAGGGCGGTCTAGCCGAGCGTGGACTGTGGCGCCTTGGTACCCGAACTGGTGTGATATTTTTTTCTCGCGGCAATCGTGCGCAAATCTTTGGGGGGGCAGGCGCATGCCGTGCGTGGCCACCATTTGTTGGCACGGTTTCTGCGGCGCAGCCCATGTACCTAGATGTGCGCGCTGTACAAGTACCGATACATATGCTTGTGCGAACTGCGTGCTGCTGCTGTACACCGTAGATGTCAAGGGACATCAAACAGGAGTCGTGGACGCCTGCGCGCGCACGTACGCCTCGGCGGCCATCTGCCGCAGGCGCGCCGCGGCTTCGGGCCCCGCCTGCTCGATCAACTGGCAAAAGTACGAGGCCGGGTTCTGCAGCAACCGGTGCGGCGTATCAAACTCGACGATGCGGCCCGCGTCCAGCACCTGGCCGACTAAACTCCAAACTTTGACAAGTACGACGGATTTAGTACACGCCCGGGTAGTGCGATTGTCCGAGATCTTTTGGAACGTACCAAAATGCGGTCGTTGGTGATCACAGTATCAAGGCGGTGCGCGATGGTGAGCACGGTCCCGTCGCGGAACTGCGTCCGCACCGAGTCTTGGATGAGCCGGTCCGTGCCCGAGTCCACATTGGCCGTGCACTCGTCCATGACAATCACGCTAATGAGCTCCAACATGGCAATTGGCCCGTAAAATTAGTTAGTACGCATCTGAAGGTCCTGTCCAACGCACTCTAATTACATACCGGCTGCCTCGCAGCACAGCGCGGGCGAGGCAGAAGAGCTGGCGCTCACCAACGGACAGGTTGCTGCCGTTCTCGGCGATGGCAGCCTCGAGCTGGCCCTCCATGCGCTGGACAGTGCCCTGTGGCGGAGAGTCGACCAAGCGACATGCAGCGGCGACCACCGTCAGCGCGCGCACCAGAGACTTCGGGCCAGGGATGGCCATTTCGCTGCCTACCTTGAGCTCCACGGCGGCGAGCGCCTGCCAGATCGCCGCATCGTCGTGCTCGTCGAGCGGGTCCAGATTGAAGCGCACGGTGCCCTTGAACAGGAATGGTTCCTGCGGGATGATGGACATCCGCGAGCGCAGGTCGCGCACGCCGAGCACGGAGCAGTCGACGCCGTCGATCTGTGCAGTAATCGCCAGAGTCCAGCTCCCAGCGAGCTTAGCACAACGCCAGTACTCACCGCCGACGCGGTAGCGCGAGCGGCAACGCACTACTATGGCGCTGTTCGACATGGGCTCGACGAGCCGGAATAGGGCGATGGTCAGCGAGCTCTTGCCTGCGCCGGTGCGACCTACGACGCCCACCTTCTCCCCTGGCTGGACCGTGAACGAGAGGCCTATAGTCGGAACGTCAAATATCATAGTGCGCGACGTCGTGAGAGATGCGCCCACCCATTTGTCGCATTGAACGCGCGCCCACCTTTCAGCACAGCGTGCCCGGTGGACGGGTACATCAGCGACAGGTTACGGACGACAATGTGGCCCGCGGTAGGCCATCCAGCTGGCGGACGGACGTCGGTCACCGGCGGCGCCTCGGGCGTGAGCCGCGTGTAGGCCAGCATGCGCTCCACCGAGACCACTAATCGAGCCCCATCCATACGCGTTGGGAGCGCGCGTGCCGGGTTAGCACTCGTTTGCGCACCGCGCCAATCCGCTGCTTCGCTCGCCGTACTAAAGTTTTCGACTTCGGCGGACTGGCGCGTCATCCACTGGAAGAGGCCGGTGAGGTTCATGGCGTACACAAGTGAGAGGCCCGCGAGACTCGGGTCCAGCACGGACCGCGTCCCCGCCAGCGTGAACGCCGTCGCTGCCAAAAAGACGCACGCCAGCAGGTCAAGACGCAGGCCGAGCCAGCGGGACATGTCCATGAAGCAGAAGATGGCGCGAGTGTTGGCGTCCTGGTAGGTGGTGAATTGCCGCGCAAATTGACCCTGCAAGCTGAACGCGCGGATGGACGCCAGGCCGTCTAGCGACGTCGACAGCCACGAGTATACGGGCGACCGCGCCAGCGCGTCCTATATAGAGGCGACCGAGGCAATTTCATCTACGAGCCGGGCGGCGTTAGCGCTGGTGATAGTTCGCGCGCAATTGCCGCCTAGCGGCATCACTGCGTACCAGGCGCTTGACCTCGCGCGAGCTTGTCACAAAATAGTGGCGGAGATACCAGAAGGCCGCCCCGAGCGGCAGGAGCGACAGCAAGACGTAGGGCGTCACGCGGCCGACGACCACAAAGGTGCCTAGCACGATGAAGAGGCATTGCGAAAAGTCGTAAAAGGTCATTGGCAGCAGTTCGTCCGCCAGAGCCTGTGCGTGCGGGTCAGGAATACTGGCGCGCGGTAGGAGCGTGTGTTAGCCGTGCCAGTTACGGCTCAAGCTGTTGGTGCATAATAACGCACCAGGTCCTTGGCGAAGCGGTTTAGGATACGTCCGTGCGGGTTGTCGACAAAGAACTGGACGGGCACCCGCAGAATAGTCTGCAGCATCGTGCGAAAGATGCTGCCCGACGCGTGCAGGCACACGCCAAAGAAGAGCGCCGACCGGAGGATGCCGACCACCAACGTCGCCACGACCACGCCGCCGTACAGCGCCGAATAGTACAGGCGATTCGGCGACGGCTAAGGAGGCATTATAGATTAGCCGAGAGGGGTTGGGTGAGCCCCATACACCGTGTTTTCTACGTTGCGCGAAGCGTGCCCACCTCCAGGGTCCACTGCGCGAGGATGAGATCGGCTGCAACATAGCCCGCTTGCGCCGCGCCGAGGGCAAGCTGACCCACGTTCACACTCGCGCGTGAGAAGTCCCATTGTTGTCAGTCCATGTGCCGCATCGCACATCTGACCAGGAACCTGGAGCTGCGTACGATCACGACGAGGATGATCCAGGCGCCTAGCGGGCCGCCGCCGTGCTGAAAGTAGCTGCGGTACGTTTCGCCCGTGACACGGCCCACGACGCGGTCCTCCGTGCCACCCTGGCCGATGGCGCCCGTGCCCTCCGCCGCTTTGGCCGGCGCCTCCGCCTTGGCGGCGTCGGCCGCGCCGTTGGCCTCTGCGGTGCCTGTGGAGACGGCAGCGTCTGCCGCCGCGTCCACGTGCAGGTTGGCGTCCGGCACGGCGTGGCTGTGGAGCACCGTGCGGTAGCCGAGCACCTCGGTGGCCGCGCCGTCGCTGCCATCGGCCGCTGTGAGCTCGGCAAAGGTGCCGTCGCCCGTGATCCGGCCATCCTCGACAACAATGAGGCGGTCGGCCTGGCGCGCAAAGGTGACGTGGTGCGTGACGAGGAGGACGGCCTTGCCCCGCAGGAAGCCGCGGATGGCCTGCTCGAAGAGGATGCGCGCCACGCGCGTGTCGACCGCGGAGAGCGGGTCGTCCAGCAGATACACGTCAGCTTCGGTGTAGAGCGCGCGCGCGAGGCTCAGGCGTGCGCGCTGGCCCCCCGAGAGCGTCACACCGCGTTCGCCAATTTCGGTGGCGTCGCCGTTGGGGAAGTTGGCAATGTCCACGTCGAGTGCGCACGCGCGGACCACCGCGTCGTAACGGGCAGCGTCGAACGAGGCGCCCAGCAGGATGTTTTTGCGCACCGTGTCGGTCAGGATCCACGCCGACTGCGGCGCGTATGCGATCCGGCCGTGCACCGCCGCCGTGCCAGCCAGCTGGGGCATCTCGTTCAGCAGTGCAAGCAACAACGACGACTGCGGGTGGCCGCACCCGGAGAGGTATCGAGTGGTAGTCAGTGAATGCACGTCGCGTGGCGCTAAGGGTGGCACATGCCGTTGCCGTTGCGTGCCTTGCCACTGCCGACTGGGCCGACGATGGCCACGAGCTCGCCCATGCACACTTGGAGCGACACGTCGCGCAGCGTGGGCCGCAGCCACGCCGGCGCAAATGCCGGCGAAGGTGGCAGCGACGACAGGTCGTCATCGTTGCCGTAGTTGCTGTCCGCCTCGGTGTCGGCGCTCAGTAGGTGGCGCTGGCTCGCTGCAACCCCAGCCGACGGGCTCACCCCAGCCGACGGGCTCACGGCACCGTTTGTTGAGGGCGCTGCGGCATGGGCGTCGCCATTGGGCAACGGCCTCAACGGCAGTTCCGTCGGGCTTGCGGGCGTCCCCGCCCGATTCCGCTCGAATGCGCTGGACGCAATAGAAGCATGATCGATACATACAGGACCTAGCATCAGCTGCGCGCTTACCCCGACGCCCTCCCACATCACGAGACGCACCGGCCGTAGAGGTAGTGCGAACTGCGCTGCCAGAAGCTGGCGCGCGTCTCCTGGCCGTTCACCGCGGTCGACGCCGACGCCAGCCCGCGCTGCGACACCCACCACCGCCGCGGCGCGTCGGACGGCGACGCCAACGTTTTGCCGGCCTCGGCCGCCTTCGCGCCGCTACCAGGCGCCGCGGCGGGCCACCGAAAGTTGCAGTGCGACATTTCCACGGCGATGTCGCCCGCCGCGGGCCGCTGCTGGAGCGCCGCCTCACGGCTGGCACTGTCCAGCTCGGGCAGCGACAGGAACTCCTCAGCGCGCTTCAGGGACACCCTACGATACCAGAACATTCGACAAGACGGTGTTCATCGTCTTAGCACGGCGTCGCATTACTATCTGCTGCTTGGAGCGCAGGCGCACCAGGCTTCAGAGGCAGCCTCGACGCCCTTGGGGAACAGGTTCGTCATGTCGAGGCGGATGACACCAAAAAGCGCCATGACGGCAAACACGACGTCTGGCGAGAGCGGGTTGCCAAACGCCGCGTACGGCAGGAATGTGCACAGACTGATCAGTGCCGGTGACATGAAGAACATTGTCTCGTTCAAGCCCTGTGCGTCATCAGACACGTGCGCTAGCGCAGTATTGTGTGTCTGCGCGGCGTCACAACCAGCTGATCCATTGGGCATTCCCCGCACCTTCATCCACGAGGCGGCGCGCAACTTGGCGCCTTCGCGCTCGCGCACGTTCAGGACCGACGCCTGGAACGGCTGCTCCCATGCGTATAGCTTGAGCACCTGGATGCCCTGCAGCATGTCGCTGAGCTTGCGAATGCGGTCGTCGCGGTAGGCGACCATTTGCTTGCGTAGCACGCCGAAGCGCTTGCCAAAGAAGCCTTGCATGGGGATCATCCCAAAGAGCACGATGAAGCCAAATAGCGCCGACACGCCGATCTGCGCTCGCCGCGCGGGGGACACATTGGAAGTGATGTCAGGACGCGCTTACGACTCAGGCGCCTGTCCCTAGTGCCCTACCTCGTTGAGCACGAGCCCAAGGACGATGACGGTGCCCACGGGCGCGATCCACAGAAAGTTGAGAAAGTTGGACGCGTCCTCAAACCGCTGCAGGTCATTCGAGATGAGGTTGATGATCTGCGCCCGCCGGCCTGTGCTATAACAAGTGGCTCGGGTCGTCAGCGGCAGGCGGTAGCTTGCTACGCAACATAGCGCCAGCCAGCGCACCTGGCCCGTGCTTGAGATGCTGCCGACGGCGAGATTCAGGGCCTTCTTGTACACCGTCGCCATGAGGCCCACACGGACGCGGACGCCGCATTTGGTCGCCTGGATGGTGCGATTGATGTTCCGAAGCGAAGGCTGGCGAGTTGGCGTGAGCGGCGCCCTCGCCCGTCCCATGCCCGTTCAGGCGCAGCCGTGCGGGGCAACGCAATCTACCCGGTAGAAAAAGTGCTGGTGGGCAAAGGCGACTATGACGCCCAGTAGGAACATGCCGAGCGCGTACATAAAGACCGCCCACGTCGGGACTGACAGGTCGCTGAAACTCTCGACCATCTCCTTCAACAGCAGCGCCTGGCCGATCCGCGCGAGGAGCTCCACCATGCCCACGCAGCCGGCGAGCAGGTATTCGGCGGCAAAGACGCGGGCCTGCACCGACGAACCGATTGCTAGGTAGCTGGGAAATGTGTGTCAGCAATAGCCAGGGCGCAGAGGCCCGGCATGAGGAGTCCGTACCAGCGCGCGGCCCAGGCGCGGCTGGGGCCGCTGCTGCTCGGCCGTCCATGCCTCGGCGATGCGGCGGCTCAGCTCCTCGGTCGCGTCCTTGGACCTTTCGGGGTCAGCCGCGAGGCATGGGCAGGAGGCGGGTTGGGTTGGTCAGCACGGTCCGCACGGTAGGGCCGCACAGCCAAGCCACTCCAGACATGGTTTCGCAACAGATCTAGCGTCGCCCGCGTCCTCCCCATCATCCCCACGGCCGTAGAACGGGGTGGCCAGCCGCCGCCGAGCTCGCCAGGCCGGCAGACGGCGGCCAGTGCACTGTCCACATGGCCGCGCCCGCGCCGTCGCGTCGCACCCAGCTCGCTCAATCTATCGGCCACCCGCAGACTCGAGCGACGCTCCGCCTAGCCCATGCCCCCCGTCACCCTGCTGCCGGGCGGCCGTACGGGAGCGGGAAGAGGTCGTCGGGCTCGAGCGGCCGCCGGGCGCCGCGGCGGACGACGGCGCCGGCGGCGCTCCACGTCGCCGCCGCCCACGCCCGCCGCAGCCGCGTGGAGATCCCCATCTTTCCGAGGCACCGCTAACTGACTGGGGCGCGCGCACTCGCTCGAGCGGGTGATGCCGGCGCTGGCCGTCGACGGCGCTGTGGAATAGCGTGCCGGGCGCACGGGCGAGCTATGCGGGCGCGAGGGGGGCCGCGGCGCGCGCACGGTCGACGCAGCAGCGCGGGTCGCCGGCAGCTCCTCCACCGTCCGGATGCACCTCCCTGTGATGCATATGCATACGCATATAATGCCGCATGTGCAGTATATGTCATCCCCACACGCGGGTTGATGACGTCATAACTTGCTTGGCACAGCACAGTGAGCGGCGCGAGGGAGGAAAACGCCGTCCACGCCGTCGACTCCGTCGGTGCTGGCGGACGCGGGGCGGACGCCGGGCGCCTGCGGAAGGCGTCTAGAGGTGAGCAGGACACAGCGAACGCCGGAGGGAAGCCAGGAACGGAGCAGCTACGAAGAGGAAGAAGCAAGCGTCGATGATCGGAATCTTGCGGGCAACGCCGTCCACGCTGGACGCCAGGCGACAGGCCGACGAGGACGAAAGGGCCGACCAGTGAACGATGGAGGACAGAAGAGCGAAGCGCTGGAGGACAAGAGCATGAGGACGCAGCACTGCCAGGCCGGCGGAGAGGAGTGGGAGATTCTGAGACGCCCGAGCCACGTTCTGCGCGGCCGCGTCCCTGGTAACGAAGTGAGCGCGGCGGTGGATGCCAACGGCGCGTCTTCGACGGCAAACAAAGCACGACACGCGGCTTAGGTCTAGCAAGGGTGGGCTTCAACATTGCCTCCGGGGTGGCACCACCTACCAACTGCTGTCATCTGCTACGACCACGATCGGCCGGTTGCCGTGACCCAGTTGGACCACGTGACAGCCACGCGACGGTCCCTCACTCACACCGGGTGACGCCCCAACGGGCCAGATCGCCTCGTGATGTCGGGACTCCAGCCAGGCGGCGGGCGGCTCAACCGGCCCCGCACGCCGTCGCCGCTGGCAATGCCCTCGGGAGCGGCGTCAGGGACGGCCACGCCGCTCAGCCCTGGTTCCGCCGCGGCGGCGAGCGGCGACACGTCCAACAGCGCGCCGCTAAGCCCCGGCGTGTCCGGCATCGGCGGCAGCAACACGGCCCCGGGCACAGGCGCCAGCGGCACGCCGACCGGCGGGGGCTCACCGGCGGCGCCGGTGCCCCTTCGCCTCAAGCCGGCCATGCTGCGCCACACGTCGCTGCTGCGGCCCGTGCAATCGCTCGTGCCGGGCGCCCCCGCCGGCGCCACCACCACAGCCACCGCGGCGCCCGAGGCCGGTGGCGACGCCGGCGCGCCCGGCCGCGATGGCGCGATTTCGCCGAGGCCGCCGACGGCGCCGATGCCCGTGGGCCCGCTAGTGGCGTCGACGCTGGCGGCGCTGCCGTGGGCGCGCGTCATCGAGGACGGCCCACGTGTGCAGGCGCTCACCGACAGCGCGGTGGACCAGCTCGTGCAGCTCGGCAATTGGGCGCACAACCTGCGGCGGCACGCGAGCGAGGTCGTTAAGACGATGACGACGTCGATGGTCGCCTCGGCGGGCCTCGTGAGCGCGATGGCGGCGATCGCCGAGATGGACGTTGTGCCGGACGACATCGCGCACCCGTTGCTCTCGGCGTTCACCGACGGCATGGTCGTCGTCAAGGCCCAGCGTCAGCTGTTCAACGACATCGTCGAACGGCAGCTGATTGGGCCGGCCTCCACGTACGAGGTCGTGGAGGTGCGCGCCGTGCGGGACCAGCGCCGCGCACTGGTCAAGGCGGCGGAGCGCTACGAGGCCGCGCTGACGCGGTACTCGCACGCGTCCGGCGGCCGCGGGAACTTCAGCCCCGCCGAAGACGCAGCGGCTGCGGCGCTGTACGAGGCGCGCCGCGCGTACCTGCAGGCCAGCTTTGAGCTCGTGCGGACGCTTAAGCGCACGCTCGCGCAGGCTCAGCTCGACACGGCCGAGTGGGTGCTGAACCACATGGTCTCGTCGGCTGACTTTTTCGCGCGCTGCCACGAAGCGTGGCAGGCTCAGCGGCCGGTGATCTCTGACCTGCGCGTGCAGCTGCAGGCTCGACGCGCGTCGGCGGCCGCCGAGCTGGCCGCCGCCAACGTGTCGTTCCGCGAGATGATGGACGTGGTCAACGCGCTCAGTCCGCCGACGGCGGCACGACCGGACGTGCTCGCGGCCGTCGAGCATATCGGCTACCTCTGGAAAAAGAACGTGAACCCTAAGGGCAAAGGTGGCACCGGCGGTAGTAGTGGGTCGTCGTCGTGGCAGCGCGTGTTCTGCATACTGCAGTTTGACCGCATCGAGTACCGGATCTATTCGCGCCGAACGGACATTGGTGAGAGCGACGGCCCTGGTGCCGATGGCGGCGATGCAGGCGCCCGCCTGACCCCCAGCGGCGCTGGCGGTGGTGGCGGCGGCGGCGGCGGTGGCGGCGGTGGCACTGGCGGCGTGGGCGCCGTGAGCCTGGAAGCGCGGTGCTCGTGCCCAACGTCATGCTGTGCGCTGTGAAGCCGGCGCCGCACGCCGAGCGCCGCTTCTGCTTCGAGCTCTCGACGGCCACGGACCGCTACCTGCTGCAGGCCGAAACGGAGGCCGAGCTGGCCGAGTGGCTCGCTGTAATCGCCAACGCCAAGCAGCGTGCGCTGACCGCGCACGCCGACGCCGACGCGCTGGCCGAGCATGTACAGCGACAGCTGGACACGAGCGTGAGCGACGTCGCGCTGAACGTGCCGCCCACTGAGAGCACAGTGTCGCGCGCGGTCGTCGGCCTGCGCAGCGCCGTCACGGGCGGCGGCGGTGCTGGCGGCGGCGGCGGTGTTGGCGGCTCGCTGGCCCCCGTCGTGCCCGTCGTGTTCCGCTCGACCGAGTACCACAAGAAGAACATGGAGCTGCACACGGCGTTTGCGCGGTCGGTGCCCACGACCGAAATCTGCTTCGAGGCGCTCCACTGCTCGCTGCAACCGCAGGGCGAGGTCGCCGTCCGCGGGCGGCTCTTTGCGACGCACGTGGGCTGCTACTTTGCCTCCAACGTGCTCGGCTCGCTGCGGACGCTCGCGCTGCCGTGGAACGAGGTTACACGCGTCGAAGTTGCGCGGCAGTCCGTCGTCGTCACTCTCACGCTCACAATGGAGGGCCCACCTCCCGCGCAGCATTACACGATCTGGTACACTAGCATGTCTGGCGACTACGTAGCGCGTGCCATCGAGGGCCTCTGGGCCAACGCGCGCGCCGCCGACCCCGCGCCGCCCATGGAGCTCTACGACCGGCTCTACCGCCAGATGGAGGTGGCCAAAGCCGCCGGCACCGGCAGCGGCGGGGGCGCCGCGGTCGCGGCCACGGCCTCAGGCCAGCCGGCCGAGGCAGACGACGGCGAGGGCACCGCGGGCGACGCCAGCAGCGTGACGTCCGACCCCGACGAGGCCGCGGCTGCCGAGTTTGACGAGTCGCTCGAGTCCAACGTTAGCGCCGGCCCGCTGATCGACCCCGAAGTGACCAAATCGTCGCTACCGTTCGAGTGGTCCGGCGACGTATACTGCGACCTCGTCCTGCCCGTCGCGATCGACCGGCTTTTTGCGATGCTCTTCCAGGATGGCTCTCCGACGTCCGCCGCCATCATGCGGCGTACTGGCCGCACCGAGGTGACGGCGGACCCGTGGTCACAGCCGGGCGTGATCGGTGCGACCAAGCGCATCGCGTTCAAGGCGCGTCTGGCCGCGCCGGTGGCGGGTCTACCGAGCACGCCTACGCAGTGCTACGAGACGTGCACGTTAGTCCGGCACGACCCCGGCGACTGCTACATCGTCGACCACATTGTCGTGATGCCCAAGGCGCCGCACGGCGAGAGCTTCGCCGTGCAGAACCGCATCGGCCTCGCTGCTGCGGGCGAGGGCGCGGCGAGGCTGCATATCTCTATGACGCCCGTCATCAAACGCAACCTCTTCATGCTCACGGGCATGTACAAGCTGCAGGTGACGCGCACCTTCACTGCACAGGTGCGCGGCGTCGTCAGCGTGCTCCGTGCAGAGATTCGCAGCCGCCGCGCCACCTTGCCGGCGCTGCGGACCGCCACCTCCGCCGGCTCTCTCTCGCCCGCCTCGAGCGCCGCCTTGCCGTCCAAGGTCGACCACGACGACGAGGCGGCCAAGGCCAAGGCGACTGCAGCGGCCGCTGCGGCGGCGGCGCACGAGCCGGCGGCCGTATCGCCGGCGGCGGCGTGGGTCTACACGCTGCTGGCCGTGCTGGCCCTGGCGCTGCTTGCATCGGTTAGCGGCAACGTCTACCTGGCGCGCGCCTCCGCGGAGGCGCGTGCCGCCGCTGCCGCCGCCGCCAAGCCTGCTGCCGCGCGGCCTGTGAACGGCTGGTGCGGCGATGACCTCTTGCGCGGCGGCTGGACCGCTGGCGAGTGGCCGCTCTTGAACGGCGCACTGGCGCGGACGGTGCCGAGCTTTGCGGCGTTCCGCAAGGCAGTGCCCGCGGACTGGACGACGATGGCGGCCGCCGCCGGCGATCACGGGGCCAACACCACGGGCGGGCCCTGGGTGACCCTGACTCCGTCGACGCTGACGGCACTCGCGAGCGTGGACGACCTGGGCGCGTCATTTCTGTATGCGTGCCACCGCGTGGAGCAAGCCCGCGTGGCAGCGCTGGAGACCGCGTTCGTGGGCTGGCTCGCGCGCGAGATCGAGGCGTGTCTCGTCGAGGAGCAGCGCCTGCCCAGCCACGCGGCCGCCGACAATAGCTTGCTGTGCCTCGCATACCAGCGCGACTTTTTGCACCTCTGGCGCACGTCGCTCCCAGAGCTACCGCTCGTTCCGTGAACCGAATATCGACGTGCGCATCTGTACACTAGTATGTACAACAAGTTATTCAAGCGCGCAAGGCCGTTTGCGCGCGAATACACAAAGGAGGACCTTAGGATGACAGGCTGTCCCGCCGGAAGGGCGGCGGCATCGGGCGCCGATAGTCGGGCCGGCCCTGCACGCGAATGGCGCACATGGCGGGCGCAACCCAATTGTGTCAGCCATGGGCGCTACCACATTGCTGGTGGGGTAGTTCGTACCTGGCCGGGTGCAGGCGCCGCGACGGGCGCGTTGACCGCCGGCGAGCCAGGTTGGAACGGCCGGCCGTACGCGCCACCGCCGGCGTTGGGCCACTGCGACGATGCTCCAGGTGGCTAGGCAGGACAAAAGCAGACGCGTTTAACGGGCGCGGGCGATGAGCGATTGCGGCCGTCGACATCTGGACGACGCAAACCGCCAACGTACGCGATGGCCGCCGCTACCGCCGTACGGCCGCCACGGCCCGCTGCCGCCACCGCCGCCACCGCCGGGCCGGTTCGATGGCCAGCCGCCCGGCGGGCGGTGGCCGGATGGCCCACGCCACCGGCCAAAACCTCCCGGCGGGCCCCCCGGTAGCGGCGTCGGCACACGTTCCGGCTCGTCCAGGCGGATGCGCTTGCCCTGCAGCACTGCCAGAGCGAGCTAGTAGATACGGACGCGTCAGGCCTGCGACTAACCGTTCACAACTGAGCTGGCGGCTGCGACTGTCCGCACCAGGTCGGTGTCGGAGGGCGGGCCACGGCCGGGCGGGCCGCCGCGGTAGCCGTCGTCGATGGAGCGCTTGCGGCCGGCAAAGCCGCCATCGTCGCGGCCGGGCCCAAACCCGAGCGGCACCGGCGGGGGCTCGGGCACGCCGCCGAAGCGGCCAGACTCTGACTTCACCGGCGATGTGCTGGCGCTATTGGGTCCGCTGCCACCCCCCGCGGTCGCGTGGCTGCAGTGGGATCAAGCAAATCCGCACGCACGAACGCGCCGGTTGAGGATTCGGGCGTGTGGCCTTCGCCTGAACGCAAATTTAGACTCGACGTACTGGGACCGATGGAACTGTTGGTAGTAGAGCGGGCCGTGGCCGGACCCGCTCTGCAAGTATACGTGGGCCGCGCTGTCGTGC
>Ga0180215_1003246_pt1 | contig 15457 bp, 15 predicted proteins | sample eDN3rd37CBELigBY_FD_128871 | JGI IMG/M metagenome (GOLD analysis project Ga0180215, IMG submission 128871) | Enriched backyard soil microbial communities from Emeryville, California, USA - eDNA 3rd pass 37_C BE-Lig BY (version 2) (version 2) | ecosystem: Environmental > Terrestrial > Soil >...
ACAGGAAGGTGACATTATTTATGTTACAGATTTAACTCGGATCACTCGAAGTACGCAAGATTTATTTGAATTGATTGATTTAATACGAAATAAAAAGGCAAGCTTAAAATCACTTAAGGACACATGGCTAGATTTATCAGAAGATAATCCATACAGTCAATTCTTAATTACGGTAATGGCTGGTGTTAACCAATTAGAGCGAGACCTTATTCGTATGTGTCAGCGTGAAGGAATTGAGCTCGCAAAGAAAGAAGGGAAGTTTAAAGGACGGTTAAAGAAATATCATAAAAATCACGCAGGAATGAATTATGCAGTTAAGCTATATAAAGAAGGAAATATGACTGTAAATCAAATTTGTGAAATTACAAATGTATCTAGGGCTTCATTATATAGAAAGCTGTCAGAAGTGAACAATTAGTCACTCCTTATTCCATATAAGGTCCCGATTGTGGAGTATCACTAATTACGTAGTAGAAGAAAAAAACGACATAAAACAAATATAAAAACCCCCTGAATCTAGATTCAGGGGCACTCGTTATTAAGTGACTATTGTAGTATTTGATGTTGGTGCGAAGTTTGTAACAACAAGAACCACAGGAGAATTTTGTTCTATTGTTGAGCCAGCAGGTACTGTAATTACTAGCTGCCCTACTCCTGTACCACCAGCTGTATAAGCCGATACATCTTCCATCTGTAGCACACCATTAATATAAACGTCAAAATAGCTATTATTAGTTGCTAAGGCTGGTAATGTAGTTGCGGCTGCTCCAGTGTCTGTAAAGAAATCTTCAACAGCAATTGTTAAAGTACCTGCACCTGTAACTGTCGAAGCTGCTTCATTAAAGAATCTTTCAATAGTTGGAACTGTTTCGACAGTAGAACTACCAGTAATAGCAAGTTTCATAATTTGAAGTGCCAATTTGATTTCACCACCTTTATCGTGTTCCTATTTAGTTTATGACAACAAAAAAATTTTGTTTAAACTAAAGTACCTAATTGTTACAGTTATTAGCACAATCTTAATAAAAATTTATAAAATATAGTGATATGTAAATGGAGGTTAGCCTGAATATGATAAATGGAATAACTATAAAAAAAACTGAAAATACTTTACCAAGTCCTTTACTAATGATCCCTTCTTTACCTTCAACTTCCTTATATTTTCGTTGTCCCAAAAAAATAGATGTTATTGAATTTTATGCCATATCAGATGGACGTAGCAGAATTTATAAAGAAAACGATGGAGTAAAAGGGATTGGAAAACAAATAATCCTTGACCCTAAAAAGGTATCATATATGAACCTTTTTATAAACGGAGTATTGCAACCTAAAGAAAGCTATGAAGTGGGGAGAGGAGTAATTAAGTTAAAAACAGTGGACGTACCAATAAAAGGAGCGCCGGTTATACTGCAAATGTTAATTGTGTAATTTTGGCCACTTCTTATTGGGCAAAAATGGACAAGTCATAAAAAATTTATTGAGCACTTCAAGGAAATAGTGTAAATGTAATCTTCAGCAAACAAAGCGCTTTAATGTAGTAACTAAAGCCTAATTTCTCACTTACAACACTGGTAAATTAGGCTTTTTTAAATTTGGATTTCCTTAACGTTGTAAATCCGCATTTTCCTGACGCTACCCCTATTAGTTATTAACTTTAAAACCGATCTCATTAAGTCCACTTTTTTGTAGATACCGTACTGCAAGTGTAACATTAGAGGAGAGTCTAGTAGGAAAAGCTGCCAAGGTACTAAATACAGTGAAACAAGGCTTACCTTTTGAAAATGAAATTACATTTCATAAACACAAGCGCGTGTTCGATAATTCAAAAGTAGAAAGCCATAGTGCGATTATTCCAACGTATTTAATTCCTAAATCATTGACAAGAGATGAAGAAATAGTTTATTTGGCAATTAAAAATAGATTTATTATGCAGTTTATGCCGATAGCTGAACATGAAGAGACAAAAATTATTACTAGGGCTAATACTGATGCTGTTAGTGGAGTGTTTCTATCAAAAGGCAAAGTTCAACTTGTTGAAGGATGGAAGAAGGTAGAATTTATTGAATCAAAGGATACACTATTACCTTTAGTGCACGAAAATGATGTTGTCCAAATTGTTGATCACCAAATTACAACACACGTTACTAAACCGCCGAAACATCATACTGAAAAAACGTTATTACGTGTAATGGAAACTTATGGAAAAGGGCAGGAACAGCAGGATAGTGAAGAAATTATGGCCGCCATTTTAAGCGGGTTTAGCATTGGAACACCTGCTACTAGAGCCGAAACGATAAAAAAACTAAAGGATGTTGGTTACATTACTTCAAAGGGGAAAAATTTGATATGCACAGATTTAGGTATAAGGCTTGTTGAAGTATTTCCAACGAAGAATTTGTTTGATTTAGAATTTACTGGGCGCTTAGAAAGATCTCTTTCTGAAATTGAAAAAAGGAAGTTTTCAAAACAAGATTTTTTAGAAGTTATTTATAAATTTACAATAGAAGCGGTAAAAACGATAAAAAACGAAGAGGATATTATCATTAATGAAGTTCAAGGTTCTAAATTCACCTCAAGAGAAATCTTAGGTAAATGTCCACTTTGTCGCCATAGTATTATTGAGGGGAAAAAGGGATTTGGTTGTAGCAATTGGAAAAATGGTTGTAAGTTTGTCATCTGGAAGAATGATAAATTCCTAGCAACGATGAAGAAAAAACCCACAAAAACAATGGTAAAGATGTTATTAAAAAATGGTAAGGCGAATGTAAAAGGGTTAACAAGTAAAAAAGGAAACAAATTTGATGCCGTGCTTCGTTATGAGAAAAATTCTGATAATGATTACTTTAGTTGGAAAATGGATTTCTTAAAGAAATAAATGATCAATTATGCAAATATAAGTAGGACATTGAACATCAATGTTCTACTTACGTAGTTGTAATTGCGGGGAATTGTTAGAATATTTAATTATATTTGTAGTTATTGATATAAATTTCTACTATAATTATGAGTTGGAAAGTGCAAATGAGAGGAGTGTTGTCGATTAGTTTCTAGTTCAAAATCTTAATGAACAAAGGGGAACCATAATGAAAGCCTTTATAAATCTATTAACATTTCTAAAGCCCTACCGCCTGTATGCCATTATTGGACCATTGTTTATGTTTTTAGAAGTTGCAATGGATTTAATGCAACCGATGATTATGCAATTAATTATTGATAATGGGATTGCAAACCAAGATTCATCATACGTTATTAAAATGGGAGCATTGATGATTGTTTTAGCAATAATTGGACTTGTTGGTGGGATAGGATGCTCGATTTATAGTACGAAAGCTGCAGTGAATTTTGCAACGGATATACGTAGTAATGCATTCAGAAAGATTGAACTATTTTCAGGGAAAAATACTGATTCGTTTGGGACAGGAAAATTAATTACGATAGCTACCAATGATATTACGTCTCTACAAGCAGCTTTAATGATGACACTTCGAATTTTTGTTAGAGGACCACTCCTTTTTATTGGAAGTATTATTTTAGTGTATGTTACGGCAAGGGAACTTTTTCCAATCTTAGTTTGCATCATTGTTTTCCTAATGATTTGTATTATCCTTTTTACTAAGAAGGCAGGGAAATTATTTAAGCAGGTCCAAGAAGCAATTGATAAAGTAAATACAAAATTACAGGAAAATTTAGCAGGAATTCGAGTAGTAAAAGCATTCGGTCGAGAAGCATTTGAAAAAAGTGGTTTCTTACAAGTTAACTCATACTTAACGAAGGTAAATACTTCTGCAGATCAAGTAATCATGGCATTAATGCCTGCAATGCTATTTTTAATTAATCTTGGAATTATTGCGGCGTTGTGGTTTGGCGTTATTAAAGTCGAACAAGGTACAATCCAAGTAGGAGTTATATTAGCGTTTATAAATTATTTAACAATTACAATGAATGCACTAATGACGAGTAGTAATGTATTAATTCAGATTACCAGAGCTCTTCCTTCAGCAGAACGTATACAACAAGTTTTTGATATGAAGATTGATATTCAAGAAGTAGATAAACCTTATGTATCTAGTAAAATTAAAGGTGATGTGGAATTTCGAAATGTTTGTTTTAGCTATAGTAAAAATGGTGAACTAGTCTTAAAAAATATTACGTTTTCAGCAAAACAAGGTGAGAAGATTGGGATAATAGGAGCTATTGGAAGCGGAAAATCAACGTTAATAAAATTGATTTCTAGACTTTATGACCCTGATTCAGGCGAGATTTTCATTGACGGTGTTAATAGTAAAGAATATAAATTAGAAAATCTAAGAAAGTCGATAGGCTTTGTTTCACAAAGAGCCACTTTGTTTTCTGGAACAATTGCAGATAATATTCGTTTTGGTAAAGAGGACGGGACGATAAAGGAAATTGAAATAGCAACCGACGCTGCGTGTGCAACTGAGTTTATTAGGAAAGTAGATGATGAGTATTTACATCCACTTATGCAAGGCGGAAATAATCTTTCAGGCGGACAAAAGCAAAGGTTATCAATTGCAAGAGCTCTGGTACGAAAACTAGCAATATTAATTATGGACGATTCAACATCTGCTGTGGACACCTTATCGGAACGAGCCATTCAAAAGGCATTAAGGGAACAGTATAATGACACAACAAAGATAATTATCTCATCCAAATTATCATCGATTATTGATGCTGATCAAATATTGATTATGGAAGACGGTAAAATCACTGGAACAGGGACCCACCATGAATTACTAAAGAAAAATGAAACCTATCAAGAGATTTGTCGTATACAACTAGGGAAAGAGGGAATGATGCATGAGTCAGCATGCTAAAAGCGTGTCCTCTCCTACGAAAACGTTTGAATTGCGTGGACCTAATCAAGGTGGAAGAGGGAAGTTTGGTGGTCCAATTGAAAAGCCAAAGGATAGCATTGGTACGATTAAACGGATTTGGAAATATATGCAGAGACAAAAGCAAAGCTTATTGATTTCAGTATTAATGGTGGTTATTTCCACATTACTAGGACTACTTGGTCCCTATCTAATAGGCTTCATTGTTGATGAATATATTATCCCAAAAGATATTAACGGCACGTTACGAATGGTAGCTATATTAGGGGTTATCTACATTTTGTTTTCATTTTTCACTTGGGCACAGTCATATATCATGATAAATGTCTCATTAAAAACAATCCATTCTTTACGGCAGGAATTATTTGAGCAGTTTCAAGTTCTGTCACTTCGCTTCTTCGATAAAAGAACATATGGGGAATTAATGAGTCGTGTAACAAACGACATTGACCAGTTAAACACTGCTTTAAGTCAAAGTGTCATTCAAATTTTTTCTACAATTCTAACAGTGATAGGTGTTATCATTGCAATGTTTAATTTAAACTGGATTTTAGCAATTGTAACTCTTGTTGTCGTCCCAATTATGTTTTATGCAACCAAAACAATAATAAAATATACTAGCAGCAACTTTATTAAACGCCAACGAGATTTAGGTGAATTAAACGGGATCGTTGAAGAATCAATAACTGGTCAAGAGGTAATAACACTTTTTGGAAGAGAACGTGCTGTTTTTAACAAATTCACCACTGTCAATGAACGACTTCGAAATTCATCCATGCATGCGGAAATTTTATCGGGATTTTTAGGTCCGGTTAATAACTTTATTAATAATTTAGGCCTAGGTTTAGTAATAGCCGTTGGAGCTATGCTCACACTATGGGGAATGGCAACAGTTGGAACCATTGCTGCATTCGTAACATACTCACGCCTGTTTTTTAGACCAATCAATCAATTATCTAGTTTACTAAATACGTTCCAAGCTGCAATTGCTGGTGCAGAGCGAGTGTTTGAGGTTATGGATGAAATTCCCGATATTCAAGATGCTGATGGAGCACATTCTGCTGAATCCTTTAGTGGTGATATAGTGTTCAAAGATGTGAACTTTAGCTATGAACCAGGAAAACCGATTCTAAAAAATATTAATCTAACAGTTGAAGCTGGGAAAATGGTTGCCATTGTTGGTCCAACAGGATCTGGAAAAACAACGATTATTAATTTATTAACCAGGTTTTATGATGTGGAGTTGGGAGAAATTAAGATTGATAACCGTAGTATAAAAGAGTATAAAATTCATGATTTGAGACGCAACATCGGAATTGTGTTACAAGATACATTTCTTTTTTCTGGAACAATTATGGAAAATATACGTTATGGAAGATTGGATGCGACTGATGAGGAAGTAATTGAGGCTGCGAAAATTGCATCTGCCCATGGGTTTATCAAACATTTGCCAATGAAGTATGAAACCCTAATTACTTCTGGTGGGGCTAATCTTAGCCAAGGGCAAAAACAACTAATTGCGATTGCTCGTGTTATTTTAGCCGATTCAGATATATTAATCCTTGATGAAGCAACTTCAAGCATTGATACAAAGACAGAGATTGAAATTCAAACAGGCTTACATAATTTAATGAAGGGTCGTACGAGCTTTGTCATTGCTCATCGTTTAAAGACAATAGAAAAAGCGGATGTGATTATTGTCATACGAGATGGTGAAATCATTGAAGAAGGCAAGCATGAAGAATTAGTAGAAAAAGAAGGATTTTATTCTAATTTGTATAAAACCCAATTCTCATAAATTAAAAATTAAGGAGGCTGACAAATGAATCGATATTCTATTGACGAGTTTATTAATCAAACAAAACAACAAGATAAAGGTGAAGGCTTATTCGAATTAGAAACACCTAGAATGCTAGAAGTCAATTTAAATGGCCAAATATGGGCGAAAATGGGCTCAATGATTTCGTATCGTGGTGCAATTAAATACGAACGGGAAGGTATACTGGAGCATGGTATCGGAAAAATGTTTAAGAAAGCTTTAACAGGTGAAGGTACGGCACTCATGAAAGCAGTAGGTAACGGTAAATTGTATTTAGCAGATCAAGGTAAAAAGATTTCAATTTTACAGCTGCAAAACGATGCTATTTTTGTAAATGGTAATGATTTATTATCATTTGAGCCTTCAATATCCTGGGATATAAAATTAATGAAACGAGTAGCTGGGATGATGGCAGGAGGTTTATTCAATGTTAGATTAGAAGGGACAGGTATGGTTGCGATAACATCTCATTATGAGCCGCTGACGTTACTGGTTACACCGGACAATCCTGTTATTACAGACCCAAACGCAACTGTGGCATGGTCAGGAAACTTACAACCTGAATTTATTACCGATATATCGCTAAAAACATTTATTGGAAGAGGCAGTGGGGAGTCAATACAGATGAAATTTGCTGGAAATGGGTTTGTAGTCGTACAACCATTTGAAGAAGTGTACTGGTCACAACAACAGGGATAATGAAGGAACAACCGCCTACGTTAGATGGTAGAACTGTGTTCAAATTTAGCCTTCTTATCTTTTAAAAAGGAACAACACATTTCGTAACAAGTTCCGTTCCCTTTCACAAACATTAAAAATGTAACTAAAAAACGGACAGCCTTCGTCAGTTGCGTAGCCCCTTGCTTCTACGAAGGCTTTCTGCTTAGCATCTAAATGAGGCGCACATAGCTTTCTTTGGAACATAATCCTTAATTAAGTTACCAGTGATATTTAAAATAAGGGAAGAATTTCCCGTTAAGATGCAGAATAGAGCTCGTTCCGGGGGATATAGAGGGAGATTTTCCGCTTATGCAATGCAAATTTTCCTATTTTCACATTTTTTTGGTCAATAGGGGAAATTTCTCCCTCTATTTAAACTCTATTTCAGTGCTGATTTCTAGTTAAGGGGAATTTCTCCGCTTATTTACCAAACCTAGTTTCCACTTTTCCCCCAACCGAAAAGAGAGGACCCTAACAGACCTAGATGAGGGAATCAGAATCTTTTTATGGACTGACCTAAAAATGGCTCAGTACAGTGAACTGAGCCATTTAATATTAATTGCTAGGATAGATACAAAAGGCATTACAAATGGGTGTACATTTTCGCTTGCATTTTCAGTATTTGCGACAGCAAACGGAACCTGTTCCACATCTGGTTTGTTCTTTTTTTCTATAACCTCCCCCTTACTCCCAAATATATGGTGTTTCTTGGTAAACATAATAATTTAACCAATTTGAAAATAATAAATTAGCGTGTGACCGCCAAGTATGCTTTGGTTCTTCTTTAGGATTATTATTTGGAAAGTAGTTTTCAGGGATCGGTGGTATTAATCCTTTGTTTATATCACGTTCGTATTCTTCCTTTAAGGTTGTCGCATCATACTCAGGGTGTCCAGTTAAAAAGATTTGCTTTCCGTCTTCAGAGATAACAAGACAAACGCCAGCTTCCTTCGAAATAGATAAAATTGTTAATTCTTTAATTGATGAAACATCTTTAAAGGAAACATCGGTATTTCTTGAATGTGGTGCAAGATAAGTATCATCAAACCCCCTAACTAGATTAATCTTATTTTCTAGTAATTGATGTGTGTAAACACCAGAGAGTTTTGTTTCTAAACGATATTTATTTACTCCATAGTGATAGTATAATCCTGCTTGTGCGCCCCAACAAATATGTAGGGTAGAAGTGACATTGGTTTTTGTCCATTCCATAATTTCCTTCAGTTCATCCCAATAATTTACTTCTTCGAACTGTAAGTGTTCGATTGGTGCTCCAGTAATAATCATCCCGTCAAATTTTCTATGTTTAATCGCAGTATATGTTGTATAGAACTGCTCTAGGTGGTTCTTACTGGTTGTTTTTACTTCATGTGTTTCGGGACAAATGAAAGTAACATTAACTTGTAAGGGTGAATTTCCTAGTAGGCGAAGTAGTTGAGTTTCTGTTTTCACCTTTTCGGGCATAATATTAAAGATTAGTATATTTAAAGGTCTAATATCCTGTGAATAGGCTCTTGTTTCATCCATTACAAAAATATTTTCATTTTCTAAGATGTCTTTAGCTGGCAAGTCATGAGGAATATTTATCGGCATTATGGTCATCCCCCTACGTAATAGTTAATTTTTTGCTTCTTCTCATAAAAAATCTTTCATTAAAGTTTCTATTATTTTACATAATAAAACAGTGTTAATGAGACGCCTAATAAAAAAGTCCTTTTTATATTATAGAAACAATAAGGAAATTAATCAATGAATATTACCTGTTTTCCGAATTTAATAAAAATCATGGATTTTTATCATTCGATCGTTAATTTTATGTAATATATATATAGATACATATGATGTATTAGGAGGCATGGACATGACGAATATAAATGGAGTGAAGTCAGATATTGAAATTGCCCAAAGTTCTTCAATGAAACCAATTATGGAAATTGCTAAATCGCTATATATTAATGAAAAAGATATTGAACAATATGGACATTATAAGGCAAAACTTTCCTTGGAGTTGTTAAATAATAATACAAAAAAAGACGGTAAAGTCATCCTTGTCACTGCTATTAACCCAACACCTGCTGGAGAGGGTAAATCAACTGTTACAGTTGGACTTGGTCAAGCCTTTCATAGACTAGGTAAAAACGCTGTGATCGCGATGAGAGAACCTTCCCTTGGACCAATAATGGGAATCAAAGGTGGAGCAACAGGTGGAGGTTATTCGCAGGTCCTGCCTATGGAAGACATTAATTTGCATTTTACTGGAGATTTTCATGCAATCACATCAGCAAATAACGCCTTATCTGCATTAATAGATAATCATATACATCAAGGAAATGATTTGCAAATAGATGTGAGAAGAGTAATGTGGAAGAGAGTAGTTGATTTAAATGATCGGGCACTGAGGCAAGTAATTGTAGGTTTAGGAGGTCCAATGCAGGGGGTACCTCGTGAGGATGGGTTTGATATAACGGTAGCGTCTGAAATTATGGCCATATTCTGTCTAGCAAATGATATTGAAGATTTAAAGAATAGGCTGTCTAAAATTGTTATAGCTTATAACGTGAATAAAAAACCTATTACAGTTGGTGACCTAGGTGTAGAAGGTGCCTTAACTTTACTATTAAAGGATGCCTTAAAGCCTAATCTAGTCCAAACAATTGAGCATACACCAGCATTGATTCATGGTGGTCCTTTTGCCAATATCGCTCATGGCTGTAATAGTGTCATTGCTACAAAAATGGCTGCAAAACTTGGTGAATATGTGATAACAGAAGCAGGCTTTGGAGCAGATTTGGGAGCAGAAAAATTCCTTAATATTAAAACTAAGGTTGCTGGTTTTGAACCTTCTGCAGTAGCAATTGTTGCAACAATTCGCGCGCTTAAAATGCATGGTGGCGTATCAAAGGAACGATTAGCTGAAGAAAACATTCCAGCCATAAATAAAGGGATTGAGAATTTAAGAAAACATGTTGAAACCATCGAATTCTTTGGATTACCTTTTGTAATCGCTATAAATCGTTTTATCACAGACACAAACAGTGAGATCAAAGCTGTTGAGCGTTGGTGTGAGGAGAATGACTATCCTGTTGCATTAACAGAGGTTTGGGAGAAAGGTGGAGAAGGAGGAGTAGATCTTGCTTCAAAACTTTTACAGGTTATAGAGAAAGTAGAAAATAAATTTGCTAGGCTATACGATGAGTCTGAAACCATTGAAGAGAAGATCACAAAGATTGCTACCACTGTGTATGGTGCGAAAGGAATAGAATTTTCAGCAAAGGCAAAAAAACAACTTGTTCAGTTTAATGAGAATGGATGGGGTAAATTGCCAATATGTATGGCAAAAACACAATATTCTTTATCTGACAATCCTACAGCTTTAGGCAGACCAACAAATTTCACAATTACCATTCGTGAGCTTCGAGCATCGGTAGGAGCTGGCTTTATTGTTGCACTTACTGGTGATGTTATTACGATGCCAGGTTTACCAAAGAAACCAGCTGCATTAAATATGGATGTAGACGATAATGGTAATGCTATTGGATTATTTTAATTAATATAAGAGATTAAAAGTGCCTGCCACTTTGTTAACCTTACTCATGACTTGTGCTTTTTCTTAAGGGAGTGTTTTTTATGTTCGACCCAACTGTATTTGACAATTTAAAAGTAGTAATAGAAGGTGCTTTTTATGATTTAGATTTAGAAGGTGAATATACTGTTTATGATCGTCATGATATTATTGACCTGGCTACTATGAAACGCGCATATGAAATATCCCTGAGAAATAATAACCATCATAATAAATTGTATGGGGTAACGTTTCAGTTGTACATGGACATCTCTAATTTATCAGCAGAACTGTTGAATATCGAAGGTACTAACCCAGGATGCGCTGTTAAAATTACCTTTTCATTACAGGTGACTAATATAAACAAATGTTCACAAATAAAAATGATTATGGCTGAAATATGGGGAACTGATAGACAAATTGAGCAGGTTATTTCCTTCCATTATCCTGAGCAACCCAACACAACATACCATGTAGATGTAAATATTTCCTTTAACCGGACTATTACAGAGGATCAAATTGACGATATCATTGAAATGATTGCGTATATTACTAAAACATTGGACCGTCTAAATCAAAGTGTAGAGTAATTTGTAGGAAAGGTCCTGAATATATAAGAATAATTTCATTCTCCCTTTGCATATTTTAAATTAAAGTATTTTTTAATATAAAGGAAAAGAGACTTCGACAACCCTTTTTTCAGTACTTAACAAGATTGTGCGGGGGGAGAATTATGCAGAAAATTGCATGGGTGACAGACAGTACAACCTTTTTGGACAGAGAATTACTTCAACACCCAGATGTTTATTCTATTCCTATTTCAATTTTTTTCGAAACAGAGGAATATTTAGATGGAATTACAATTACCCAACAGGAATTTTATGAAAAACTTAAAACTACCTCGATTATTCCAAAGACCTCGCAACCTTCGATTGGTAAATTTGTTGAACTTTATCAAGAACTTTCAATAAAGTATGATTTAATTTTCTCAATCCATATATCTAGTGATTTGAGTGGGACTGTTTCTACTGCTAATCAAGCTGCCAAATTAGTTGATATTCCTGTTGAGGTAATCGATTCAAGACTTATTTCATCTCCGATATCAGTTCTCATTAAGAAGGGAATTACAGCAAGTTTACTAGATCCGTTGGTATCATCGATAAAGTCAACTATACTAGATTTAACAAAATGTAATGAAACGTATGTACTTGTGGGAAATCTAGAACAACTCCACCGTAGTGGTCGAATGAGCTCAACTCAGTATGTTATCGGTAGCATGATGAAGATTAAACCTATTATCGTGTTAAAGGATGGGCGATTAAAAATTGTTGAAAAGGTGCGTTCTGAGAAAAAGGCTACAAATAAGGTCATTGATTTCTTTAAAGAAGCTTATTCAATAAACTATATAAAGGAAGTTCATCTCTTATATGGATTAAATGACGATAAGGCAAAAAAGTGGAGAATATTGATAGAGGAATTTTCGGATGATGTTATTGTAAAATTGTTTCCATTAGGTGCCGCAATTGGAGTTCATGCAGGAGAGGAAACTGTAGGTATTAGTTGGTTTAATGAAGGGAGCAAGTAAAGTGGATGAAGTATTAGAAGCATTTAATGTTATGATTGAAGATTGGAATATGATGCAACAAACAAGTGGTGATGTAGGAGCTGAATGGGCTGAACGATTTGAAAAACACTTCTATGAATTTTCTAAACAATTAAAAGACTGGATTAATCTGTTACAACCGAGGCCAATGACATTGGAGGAAATAGAAAACTTACCAGAAATGAAAAAGATGTTAGAAATTCTTCCCGAACCGCTCCATTTAAATCTAATAATTGAGCTTGAAGAAATTATTGAAGATATCGAAACACACCGTTATGACTAACACCTAGGTTAGGAGGAAATGAGGATATATTGAACTTCGCTTTCTGAAATCGGCACTGCAGAATGGATTTGATAGCCGATACTTATGAATTGAGCGAGGGTTTCTGCACAGTTAGGGTGTGGCGGCTCTGTTGGAGCATGAAGACTATGATCTAATTTCAGGAATTGATTGTGATAAGGATTACATCTTATCATCACAACGTGGTGCCCGTGCCAAGCAGTTCCAATCATTGGTTGGTTACGAAACATATGAAATATTCACCTCAGTTAGAATAAATTATTTATAATAAGTTATGCAAATGAATAAAACTTTGTTAAATTTTATAAATCCCACACTTAGTGTGGTAGCATGTTAAAATAGAAAACGAAATAAAACCATAAAGTATATAATAACTTCTGAATTTTATTATTTTAAACAGAGAATAGAATGGTGGACACTATGAAACTTTTAACAGTAGAAAATCTATCCAAATCCTTCAATGAAAAGGAACTATTTACAGATATTTCATTTAGTATTACAAATAATGAGCGAATCGGAATTATTGGTGTGAATGGGACTGGTAAATCAACTTTATTAAAAATAATTGCGGGTATAGAAGAATCTGATTCAGGGCTTATCACACACTCGAAAGGCTATACGATAAGTTATTTACCTCAGCAGCCTGATTTTAATGTTAATCATACAGTTCTTGAACAAATTTTCTATGGTGATACACCGTTGCTCCGACTTTTGAAACAATATGAAGAGGTAATGCTCGAGCTCGAGAGAAATCCTGAGAATCAAAGAGTTCAAGAAAAATTATTTGAGCTGCAACAACAAATGGATACGATGAATGCTTGGGAAGCAAATTCTAATGCGAAAGCAGTTCTAACTAAGTTAGGTATTACTGACTTTTCAAGATCTATTGGAGAGTTATCAGGCGGTCAGAAGAAACGAATCGCCCTTGCACAAAGTCTTATTGAGACTCCAGATTTATTAATATTAGACGAACCTACAAACCATCTAGATTATGAAACGATTAAATGGTTAGAAGACTATCTAGGAAAGTATAATGGAGCACTGTTATTAGTAACCCACGACCGTTATGTCCTAGATCGAGTGACAACTCGAATATTAGAGATAGATGAAGGAAATTTATATAGCTACTTAGGGAATTATGCTGCTTTCTTAGAAGCTAAAGCGTTAAGGATTGAGCAACTCCAAGCAACAGAAGAGAAGCGACAAAACTTATACCGTAGAGAGCTAGCTTGGATGAGGAGAGGAGCAAAAGCACGAACAACAAAACAAAAAGCAAGAATTCAACGCTTTGAGGAGATTGAAAATTCAGCGACTTCAGTTACAACAGATAATGTTGATATCTCAATCGGTACCAGTCGCTTAGGTAAGAAAGTATTTGAGTTATCGAAAGTAACGAAAGGATATGGAGCCTCAAAGTTAATAAATGGTTTCACGTTTGTCATTAAACCAGGAGATAGGATTGGCGTTGTTGGAAAAAATGGAAGTGGGAAATCAACTTTTTTAAATCTCCTTGCACAACACGTAAACCCTGAAAGCGGGACGATTGAAGTAGGTCAAACTGTTAAGATAGGTTATTACACCCAAGAAAACAGGGGTATGGATATTACTAAACGTATGATTGAGTATATTAAAGAGTCAGCTGAAGTTATCCACACAACTGATGGAAAAGTACTCTCAGCAGCTAGTATGTTAGAGCGATTTTTATTTCCACCACATACTCATGGAACGCCAATTAGTAAGCTTTCTGGTGGTGAAAGACGTAGGCTATACTTGTTGAAAATATTAATGGACGAGCCTAATGTATTATTGTTAGACGAGCCTACAAACGACCTAGACACACAAACATTAACCGTTTTGGAGGACTATCTTGAAGACTTTCCTGGAGTAGTTGTCACTGTTTCACATGATCGTTATTTCTTGGATAAAATTGCTGAGCAATTACTTGTAATAAAAGGTAACGGTGAAATCCAATCGTATTTTGGTGCGTACTCTGAATACTTAGAATCAACATTAAATAAAGCTGAAACGCTTATGAAGGATAATCTGAAGAAAAGTACAATCGTTCAAACAGCTGAGGGTGAAAAAAATAAGCCAAAGAAGAAGAAACTTTCTTATAATGAACAAAAAGAATGGGAACAAATTGAAGGTAAGATTGCAGAATTAGAAGAAAAATGCGAACAATTGCTTGAAGAAATAGAACGAACGGGCAGTGATTATCAAAAGGCACAAGAATTAATGCGCGAGCATGAAAACACAAATTCTGAGCTTGAACTGTTAATTGAACGGTGGACTGAGTTATCTGAAATTGTAGAAGGCTAATCAATAGCAAAAACTAATATTCTAAAATAGGATTAGTCAATATTGGCTATTCCTATTTCAATTTGTTAGGTTCCTAACTATCTTAAGAAAGGTAAGAAATAATTTATGCTTGTGCTTTTATAGAGCATATTTCAATTTTCTAACCTAGCTTGTGCGACGTAAGCCCGTAATCAAACAACGCATATAAATAGAGCAGCACCTCCGGTACTATAAACGTATCACTTAAAGGAGGTGCTTTCGTATGCCGCAACAAAAACTTACCATCGTCCCCGTTAAATTA
>Ga0180215_1003247_pt1 | contig 15455 bp, 12 predicted proteins | sample eDN3rd37CBELigBY_FD_128871 | JGI IMG/M metagenome (GOLD analysis project Ga0180215, IMG submission 128871) | Enriched backyard soil microbial communities from Emeryville, California, USA - eDNA 3rd pass 37_C BE-Lig BY (version 2) (version 2) | ecosystem: Environmental > Terrestrial > Soil >...
CTCGAACATGCCGCGAGCGTGCTCGAAATCGGCGTGCTGCGCGGGCCTGCGCCCGCGCCCGGCATCGAGGGCATGCGCGCCGCGCTCGATGCGCGCCGCCACGGCAAGGACCATCGCACGCCCCGTCCCCGCGCCCGTCTCACCGAGGAGGATTGGGACCTCGCCGACACGCTGCTGCAGCGCCTCGGCTTCGCCTTCCAGACCTTCACGCCCGCCGCCCATGGGGAAGAGCGCATCGACCTCATGGCCCTCGTGGAGCGCCACCGGCGCGCCTTCGAGCTTCTCTGCGCCCGGCCCGAGGACGAGGAGAGCGAGGACGAGCCGTCCCTCGAGCCGCTCGCCGCGCTCTTCGACGATCTCGAGAACTCCGACATCCGCGAGGAGGAAGGCCATCCGCTTGCCGGCCGCTTCGTAGATTATCCGGCCTTCTTCACGGCGCTCGCCAAACAGCGCGCTTTGAGCCCCTCGCCGCGCGCCACCCATCGCCGCCTGAAGATCCTGGGTCTTCTGGAGGCGCGACTTCTCTCCGTGGACCGGGTCGTGCTCGGCGGATTGGACGAGGGGACCTGGCCGCCGCGCACGGTCACGGACGCATTTCTCAACCGCCCCATGCGGACCCGCGTCGGCCTGATGCCGCCCGAGCGGCGCATCGGCCAGACCGCCCATGACTTCGTGCAGGCGCTGGGGACCCACGACGTGGTGATCACCCGCGCGCACAAGCGCGACGGCTCACCCATGGTGCCCTCCCGCTTCCTGCAGCGCCTCAAGGCTTTCACCGGCAAGGAGGTGTGGGAGCGCATGACGAAGGCCGGCGACGATTACCGCCGCCTCGCACGCACCCTCGACACGCCGGAGCCCGCGCCCGCTCTGCCGCGCCCGCGCCCGAAGCCCGATCCCGCGCTCTTCCCGCGCTCCCTGAGCGTCACGGAAGTGGAGACGCTCGTGCGCGATCCCTATTCGATCTTCGCGCGGCACGTCCTCAAGCTCGACGCGCTGGAGCCGATCGCGGTCGCGCCGAGCGCCGCAGAACGCGGCACGATCATCCACGACGTGATCGGCCAGTTCGCCGAGCGCTACCCGACGGGCCTTCCGGCTCATGCGCAGGAGATCCTGCTGGGCCTCGGCGAGGAAGCCTTCACGGAAATCCGCGAGGCCTATCCCGAGCTCTACGCGGAATGGTGGCCGCGTTTCGAGCGCCTGGCGGTCGAGTTCGTCGCCTGGGAGCAGGCGCGCCGCCCCGCGATCGAGCACGTCTACGCGGAGCGCTCGGGGCGCCTCTCGATTCCGCTCCCCGACGGCTCGATCTTCAATTTGCGGGCCCGCGCCGACCGCATCGAGCACCGCCGCGACGGCGGCTTCACGATCATCGACTTCAAGACGGGCCAGCCCCCGGGCGTGCGCGAGGTCTATGCGGGCTTCTCGCCGCAGCTGACGCTCGAAGCGATGATGCTCATGAAGGGCGCCTTCAAGGGCCTGCCCATGGCGAAGGAAACGCCGGATCTCGTCTATGTCCACACCACCGGCGGGCGCGAGCCGATCAAGCCGCGCGAGATCAAGCCCGGGCGGGACGAGGAGCGCTCCGTGCCCGAGATCGTGGAGGAGCACCGCCGCCGCTTCGAGGGCATGATCGCGCGCTTCGTGAAGGGCGAGGCCGCTTACGTGTCGCGGCCCTTCCCGAAATATGCGCGGCGCTTTTCCGAATACGACCATCTGGCTCGCGTGAAGGAATGGTCGCTGGCGAGCGCGGGCGGGGCCGAGGGCGGCGAATGAGCAACGATCTCGTCATTCCCGACTACACCAAGGAGGCGCAGCGCCGCGCCGCGAACCCGCGCGCCTCGGCCTGGGTGTCGGCCAATGCGGGCGCGGGAAAAACCAAGGTGCTCACGGACCGCGTGGTGCGCCTGCTGCTTTCCGGCTCGCTGCCCGGGCGGATCCTGTGCCTCACCTTCACCAAGGCCGCCGCCGCCAACATGGCGATCCGCGTTTTCGAGCGGCTGGGACGCTGGGTGACGATGGACGAGGAAAGCCTCGTGGCGGAGCTGACGGAGCTCGAAGGCACGAGGCCCACGCGCCAGGAGCTGAAGCTCGCCCGCACGCTCTTCGCCCGCGCGGTGGAAACGCCGGGCGGCCTGAAGATCGACACGATCCACGCCTTCTGCGAGCGGCTTCTGCATCTCGTGCCGTTCGAGGCCAACGTGCCCGCGCGCTTCGCGGTGCTGGACGAGAGCCAGACCGACGAGATGCTGGCGCAGGCCACGAAGAACGTGCTGGCGGACGCCTCCAACGGCAATGTCCCCGACCTGAAGGAGGCGCTCGACATCATCAGCGTCGATGCGGTGGGCGACGCGCTCACATCCGCCGTGAATGCGGCCCTGCGCTGCAAGGATTTCCTCCACGACGCCTCCGGAATCGCACGCCTGCGCCAGGAACTCGGCCTCGGGCCCGGCGAGACGCTGGAGAGCATCGAGCGGACGATGCTGGAAGACGGGATCGCCCCGGAGAGCTGGCCTGCCGTCGCACAGGAGCTGATGACCGGCAAGGCGACCGATCAGGAGCGCGCCGCGGCCTTCGTCGCGGCAGCGCAGGCGAGCGATCCCGCCGAGCGGCTCAAGCGCTACCTGTCCGTCTTCCTGAAGGAATCCGACGGCCTGCCGCGCGCGGAATCGCGCCTCGTCACAAAATCGGTCTCGCCCGCGCTGAAAGAGAAGCTGCTCGACGAGCAGAGCCGGATCTGGTCTCTCGTCGACAAACAAAAGGCCGCGCGCGCCGTGGAGCGCACGCAGGCGCTCTTCCTGCTCGCCGCCGAGATTCACGACCGGGTCGAGAACCAGAAGATGCGCCTCGGCGCGCTCGACTTCCAGGACCTCATCGACAAGACCCTGGCCCTGCTCTCGCGCGGCGATACGGCCTGGGTGCTCTACAAGCTCGATCGCGGCATCGATCACGTGCTGATCGACGAGGCGCAGGACACGAACCCGCAGCAATGGGAGATCCTGCGCAAGATCACGGAGGATTTCACGGCGGGCGAAGGGGCTGCGGGCCAGCGCATCCGCACGCGCTTCGCCGTGGGCGATCCCAAGCAGTCGATCTACGGCTTCCAGGGCGCCGTGCCTCTGGAATTCGAACTGACGCGCAAGAGCTGGATGCGGGAAGCGCGGGAAGCGGAGCTTCACTTCGAGGACGTGTCGCTCACCATGTCGTTCCGCTCCACGAAAGCCGTGCTCTCGGCGGTGGACGCCACCTTCGCGGTCGAGAAGAACTTCAAGGGCCTGTCCTTCGAGGACAGCGCCATCGGCACCGTGCACGAGAGCGCGCGCCCGCATGCGCCGGGCCTCGTGGAACTGTGGCCCACGGAAGCGCCCGCCTCCGAGGAGGAGCCGGAAGCCTGGGTTCTTCCCGTTGACGAGCCCGAGCAGCAATCGCCCCCCGTGGTCGTGGCGCGGCGCATCGCGCAGGCGGTGAAATGCTGGACCACCAAGGGCGACGAGCACGGCCGCACCTGGTCCGCGGGCGACGTGCTCGTTCTCGTGCGCAAGCGCGGCGCGGCCTTCGAGGCGGTGATCCGCGCGCTCAAAGAGGCGGGCGTGCCGGTGGCGGGCGCCGACCGGCTCAATATCGGCGAGCATATCGCGGTGCTCGACCTCGTGGCGGCCGGACGCGCGGCGCTGCTGCCGGACGACGACCTGACCCTCGCCACCGCGCTGAAATCGCCCCTCGTGGGCCTCACCGACGAGGACCTGATCCGCATCGCCGCGGACCGGGCCGACGAGGTGTCGCTGCACGCGGCCCTGCAGCAACGGGCAGAGGCCGGCGACGCCAAGGCGCAGCGCGGCTGCGAGGCCCTGCGGGCCTGGCGCGAGCTCGCGGCGCAGCATGGCCCCTTCGGTTTCTTCGCCACCCTGCTCGGACCGCGCGGCGGGCGCTCGCAGCTCGTGGCGCGCCTGGGCAGCGAGGCGGGCGACGCCATCGACGCCTTCCTGTGCTTCGCCCATCAGGCGGAGATGACGGAGACGCCTTCGCTCACCGCCTTCATCAACCGGTTCGAATCCGCCTCGCACACCATCAAGCGCGACCTCGATTCGGTGAACGACGAGGTGCGCGTGATGACGGTGCACGGGGCCAAGGGCCTGGAGGCCCCCATCGTCGTCCTCATCGACGGCTGCGAGGTCCTGGGCCGCGACCCGCCGCTGCTGCAGCTGCAGACCAGGACGGGCGCGACGATCCCCGTCTGGGCCCCGGGCAAGGGCAACGATTGCGGCGTGATGGAAGAGGCCCGCGACCGTCTGCACGCCAAGGGCTACGAGGAGCACAACCGCCTCCTCTACGTGGCCATGACCCGCGCCAAGGACCGGCTGGTGATCGCGCCCTACCGCACCAGCGGCAAGGAGAACCCGCACGACGCCTGGTGCGAGATGATCCGCCATGGGCTCGTGCAGAAGGCCGGCGGCCTGGAGCGCGGCGAGGCGCCCTATGGCCCCATCGACGTCTGGCGCGAGGGATCGCCGCTCGCGCGCACCCTGGCGGCGGAATCCGACATCGCGCCGCTCGAGGCCTTCGAGGTGCCGGACTGGCTGACCCGGCCCGCGCGGCTGGAGCCCGAGCCCCTGCCGCCGATCCGCCCCTCCAGCGCCCTCGGGGCGGCCGAGCGCATGACGCGGCCTGGGGATGGCCCCTATGCGCCGGAGGCACGGCTTCGCGGCACCCTGGTCCATGCCCTGCTGGAACGCCTGCCCGCCCTGGACGCGCAGCATCGTGTGGCCATGGCGCGGGCCTATGTGCGGGCCCGGGCCCCGCGCCTGGCCCCCGAGATCCGCGAATCGGTGATCGCCAACGCCCTCGGCGTCCTGGAGCACGAGGACCTGAGGGCGCTCTTCGGGCCGGGCTCCCGGGCCGAGGCCCCCATCGCGGGCCAGGTGCGGACGGCGGAGGGGGACCTCATGGTCTCCGGCCAGATCGACCGCCTCGCCGTGCTGGAGGGCGAGGTCCTGGTGGCCGATTTCAAGACCACGGCGCGCCCGCCGAGGCCCGGCCAGATGCCGCCCCGGTCCTATGTGGCCCAGCTTGCGCTCTACCGGACGCTTCTCTCCGAGATCTATCCGGACAAGCGCATCCGCACCTTCCTGGTCTGGACAGCGGGGCCCGTGATCCACGAGCTGATGGAACCCGATCTGGAATCGGCTCTTACCCTCATCAAAGCGGCGTGAGGGGAAGATTGCCCTTGCTTGATTCCCGGATCGGCCGTTCTTACCTTGGCTCTATCCCGAGCGGCTCGCACTGAGTCGCCGTATCAAAAGTTCAAAGGTGATGTGATGGCGACCGTTAAGGTGACCGACGCGAGCTTCGCGCAGGACGTCCTGCAATCCTCCGAGCCCGTCGTGGTCGATTTCTGGGCCGAATGGTGCGGCCCCTGCCGCATGATCGGCCCGGCCCTGGAAGAGATTTCCAACGAGATGGACGGCAAGGTGAAGATCGCGAAGATCAATGTGGACGAGAATCCGCAGATCGCTTCGCAGTTCGGCATCCGCTCGATCCCGGCCCTCATGCTGTTCAAGGGCGGCCAAGTGGTCTCCCAGAAGATCGGCGCCGCCCCCAAGGGCGATCTCGCCCGCTGGATCCAGGCCTCGGCCTGACCGGTCGAAGCGTTCAGGAATAAGGAAAAGGGGTCCCTTGAGGCCCCTTTTTCGTATCCGATGCTTTCTCTCTGGACCAGAGCATCGGACGTGAAACCGAACTCACATCCGATGCGCTAGCCAAGAGAAGGAGCCTCGGATCAATCCCAAAAGTGCAAGTCCACTTTTGGGTCCGATGCTTTAGGCCCGGTCCAAGGCAGCCTGGTCCATGTAGATGATTTCCCAGATATGCCCGTCGAGATCGCTGAAGCTGCGGCCGTACATGAAGCCGTGATTCTCCGGCTCCCTCACCTCCCGGCCGCCCTGCGCCAGGGCCCTGTCCACCAGCTGGTTCACCCGGGTCCGGCTCTCGACCGAGAGGCAGATGAGTATCTCGGTCATTCTGGTGGTGTCGGCGATGGGCCTGCGGGTGATTTCCCGGAACTTCGCTTCCGTGAGCAGCATGGCGAAGATCTCGTCCGAGACCGCCATGCAGATGGCGGTTTCGTCGCTGAACAGCGGGTTGAGGCCAAAGCCCATCGCCTGGAAAAAGCGCACCGACCGCTGAAGGTCCTTCACCGGCAGGTTGACGTAGATCTTGGTGGCCATGGCCGCTTTCCTTATTCCGGCAGCGTTCCGTTGGCTGCCAACACCTCACCTGCCAGATAGAGCGAACCGCAGATCAGGACACGGGGAGGACGGTCCCAAACATAATTGTGGAGGGCGGCCAGTGCGGATTCGACGCTCGGCGCCACGGAGGAGGTCAGCCCGACGCTCGCCGCGATGGCCGCCACCTCCTCGGCCGGGCGCGCGGCGATCTGGCCTGCGATCGGCACCGCGATCACCTCGCGCGCGAGGCCGGAGAAGTTCTTGAAGAAGGCCTGGCTGTCCTTGGTGCCGAGCATGCCGGCGATCAGCACCAGGGGCGCGTCGGAGCGCTCGCTCTGGTCGGCCATGGCGGCGGCGAGGACGCGGCCGCCGTCGATATTGTGCCCCCCGTCGAGCCACAGCTCGCAATCCTTCGGTGCGATTTCCGGCAGGCGGCCCCGCGAGAGGCGCTGCAGGCGCCCGGGCCATTCGGCACGGGTGAGGCCCGCCTCGAAGGCGGAGGTCTCGAACTGCTCGAAGCCCGCGGCGCGCAGGGCCGCGATGGCGGTGCCCGCATTGACGAACTGGTGGCGCCCGATGAGCTTCGGGCGCGGCAGGTCGAGCAGGCCCTTCTCGTCCTGGTAGACGAGGCGGCCGCCCTCCTCGTGCACGGAGAAATCCTGCTGGCCGACGAGCAGCGGGGACGCGCCGATGCGCTCCGCCTCGGCACAAAGGGTCTGGTCGGCCTCCGCGTAATCCTGCGGGGCGATGACGGCCGGGCAGCCGCGCTTGAAGATGCCCGCCTTCTCCCGGGCGATGGCCTGGAGCGTCGTGCCGAGATATTCCGCGTGATCGTGGCCGATGGGCGTGACCACGGCGGCGGCGGGCCTGTCGACGACGTTCGTCGCGTCGAAGCGGCCGCCTAAGCCCACCTCGAGCAGCAGGACATCGGCGGGCTCCTCCGCGAAGATGAGCAGGGCCGCGGCCGTGGTGATCTCGAACACGGTGATGGGCGCGCCCGCATTCACCGCCTCGCAGCGACGGAAGGCTTCGACGAGCCTTTCCTCGCTCACATATTGCCCCCCGCCGAAGCGGCCGAGGCGGATGCGCTCGTGGAAGCGCACGAGATGCGGCGACGTGTAGACATGGACGGCGAGCCCCGCGCTCTCCAGGATCGCCCGCATGAAGGCGATCGTCGAGCCCTTGCCGTTGGTGCCCGCCACGTGGATGACCGGCGGCAGGCGACGCTCGGGATGGCCGAGCTGCGCGAGCAGCCGCTGGATGCGCCCGAGCGACAGGTCGATCGTCTTCGGGTGCAGGGCGAGAAAGCGCGCGATCAGCGCATCGGAGGATTCCATCGCCCTGCTCCAAGCATGATCCGAAAAGGACGGAACCGGTTGTTCGCCAAGATCATGCGACAACGAAAATGGCTCTTGAAGAATTACTCGGCCGCGGCCGCAAGCGCGGTCGTGGTCTCGGTCGGAGCGGCCGCAGGCGCCTTCATGAACAGGCGCGAGAGGCGGGCGATCGTCGGCTTCAGGTCATGGCGGTGCACCACCATGTCCACCATGCCGTGCTCCTTCAGGTATTCCGAGCGCTGGAAGCCGTCGGGCAGCTTCTCGCGAATGGTCTGCTCGATCACGCGCGGGCCCGCGAAGCCGATGAGCGCCCCGGGCTCGGCGATATGCACGTCGCCCAGCATCGCATAGGACGCGGTGACGCCGCCGGTGGTGGGGTTCGTCAGGACCACGATATAGGGCAGCCGCGCGTCGCGCAGGCGCCGGATCGCCACCGTGGTGCGCGGCATCTGCATGAGCGAGAGGATGCCCTCCTGCATGCGGGCGCCGCCGGAACCGGCGAAGAGCACGAAAGGCGTCTTCTTGTCGAGGGCGGTCTCGGCGCCCTTCACGAAGGCCTCGCCCGCCGCCATGCCCAGCGAGCCGCCCATGAAGCCGAAATCCTGCACGGCGATGGTCATCGGCAGGTCCTCGACGCGGCCGAAGCCCACCTTGAACGCGTCCTGCTGGCCGGTCTTGGCGCGGGCATCCTTCAGGCGGTCGATGTAGCGCTTCTCGTCGCGGAACTTCAGCGGGTCGACGGCGACCTCGGGCAGCGCCACGTCGAGCCAGGTGGCGCCGTCGAACATGAGCTGGAGACGCTGGGTCGCCGAGATGCGCATGTGGTGGTTGGAGCCGGGGATCACCCACTGGTTCGCCTCCACGTCCTTGTGGAAGACCACCTGTCCCGTATCCGGGCACTTGATCCAGAGATTGTCCGGCGTCTCGCGCTTGAAGAGCGTCTTGATCTTCGGACGGACGACTTCGGAAATCCAGTTCATCGTTCAATTCCTTTCAGAGGCATCCTTCGCAGCCTCATCCTGAGGAGCGAGCGTGCTCGCGTCTCGAAGGACGAGGCGTCTCCGGCGCCTTCTGGACCCTCCTTCGAGACGCAGCCTTCGGCCGCCTCTCAGGATGAGGTCGTTTGCTGTTTCCTACGCGGCCGCGCGCTTCGAGACGGAGCGCACGCCTTCGCTCAGTTCCTTCACCAATGTGGTGACGGCCTCGACCGAGCGCGAGGTGGCGCGGCCCTGGTCGTCGAGGGTGTCCTTCAGCACGCTGATGAGCGCCGAGCCCACCACCACGCCGTCGGCGCCCTTGGCCACCGCCGCCGCATGGGCCCCGCTCTTCACGCCGAAGCCCACCACGACCGGCAGGGGCGTGTGCCGCTTGATGCGCTCCACCGCCGAGGCGACCTTGCCGAAATCGGGCGTCGCCGCGCCGGTGATGCCGGTGATCGAAACGTAATAAACGAACCCGGCCGTGTTGGCGAGCACCGCCGGCAGGCGGGCGTCGTCCGTGGTCGGGGTCGCGAGGCGGATGAAGGCGAGGCCGGCTTTCAGCGCCGGCAGGCAGAGCTCGTCGTCCTCCTCCGGCGGCAGGTCCACCACGATCAGGCCGTCGACGCCCGCTTCCTTTGCGTCGGCGAGGAAGCGGTCGACCCCGTAGACATAGATCGGGTTGAAATAGCCCATGAGAATCACGGGCGTGTCCCGATCCTCCGCCCGGAAGCGGCGGATGAGGTCGAGGGTCCTGGTCGTGTCCTGGCCGACCTTCAGGGCGCGAAGCCCCGCCGCCTGGATCGCCGGGCCGTCGGCCATGGGATCGGTGAAGGGCAGGCCGAACTCGACGATGTCGGCGCCCGCCTTGGGCAGGCTCTTCAGGATCTCGAGGGAGGTTTCCGGATCAGGGTCGCCCGCCATCACATAGGTGACGAGAGCGGCGCGGCCTTCCGCACGGCATTTTTCGAAACGGGCTTCGATGCGCTTGGTCATGGGCAGGGTCTTTAGCATGGGAGGGATTCGGGTGGAACTGGTTCGACGCTGCCGTCATGCCCGCGCTTGTCGCGGGTATCCACGTCCATGATCCGCTCGGGTTCCTGAAGAAGCGGATGGCCGTCCCCGGATCGAGTCCGGGGACGGCCATGACGAAGGACGCTCAGGCGATCCGGTTCCCCAGATGCTCGGCGATCTGGAACAGGTCCTTGTCGCCCCGGCCCGAGATATTGACCACCATCAGGTGATCCTTCGGCTTCTTCGGCGCGAGCTCGATGACCTTGGCGAGCGCATGGCTGGGCTCGAGGGCCGGCAGGATTCCCTCGAGGCGAGAGCAGAGCTGGAAGGCGTCGAGGGCCTCCTGATCGGTCGCGGAGATGTAGGTCACCCGGCCCATCTCGTGCAGCCAGGCATGCTCGGGACCGATGCCCGGATAATCGAGCCCCGCCGAGATGGAATGGGCGTCGTTGATCTGCCCGTCCTCGTTCATGAGGAGATAGGTGCGGTTGCCGTGGAGCACGCCCGGGCGGCCGCCGGAGAGCGAGGCCGCATGGAGCTTGTCGAGGCCGTGGCCCGCCGCCTCGACGCCGTAGATCTCGATGTCCTTGTCGTCCAGGAAGGGATGGAACAGGCCGATGGCGTTGGAGCCGCCGCCGATGCAGGCGACGAGAGAATCCGGCAGGCGGCCCTCCATCTCCATCATCTGCTTGCGGGTTTCCTCGCCGATGACGCACTGGAAATCGCGCACCATGGCCGGATAGGGGTGCGGGCCCGCCACCGTGCCGATGCAGTAGAAGGTGTCGGCCACGTTGGTGACCCAGTCGCGCAGCGCCTCGTTCATGGCGTCCTTGAGGGTCTTCGTGCCCGATTCCACGGGCACCACCTTGGCGCCCAGCATGTTCATGCGGAACACGTTGGGCTTCTGCCGCTCCACGTCGACCGCCCCCATGTAGACGATGCATTCGAGGCCGAAGCGCGCGCAGAGGGTGGCGGTGGCGACTCCGTGCTGGCCCGCGCCGGTTTCGGCGATGATGCGCTTCTTGCCCATGCGGCGGGCGAGAAGGATCTGGCCGAGCACGTTGTTCACCTTGTGCGCGCCGGTATGGTTCAGCTCCTCGCGCTTGAAGTAGATCTTCGCGCCTCCGAGATGCTCCGTCATGCGCTCGGCGAAATAGAGCGGACTCGGGCGGCCGATGTAATGTTTGGAGAACGACTCCATGTCGGCATGGAAGGCCGGGTCGTTCTTGGCCTCCTCGTAGGCCTTCTCCAGCTCCAGGATATTGGGCATCAGGGTCTCGGCGACGAAGCGCCCGCCGAATTGCCCGAAATGCCCGCGCTCGTCGGGACCGGTGCGGAAGGAATTGGGTTGAGCTTGAGCTGACACGGCCTGTCCTGCCTTACATTGAGCATTCCCCGAAAAAGCCGCGGCCGGTTCTTTCGGGAGGAGATGCGTTTTTCCTTTATCGCTGGGCAGCGAATGCTGTCCGGGCTGCCTTGATGAAGGCTTCGATCTTGCCTGCGTCCTTCAGCCCCGGCCCGCTTTCCACCCCCGACGAGACGTCGACGGCCCTGGGCCGGCTGAGCCTGATGGCCTCCGCCACGTTGTCGGGGTTCAGGCCTCCTGACAACATGATGGGAAGAGCCGGGTCAAGCCCGTTCAGCAGCTTCCAGTCGAAGGATACGCCGTTGCCGCCGGGCAGGGCCTCCGCCGTGCGGGGCGGCTTGGCGTCGAGCAGGATGTGCTCGGCCTCCTTCACGTAAGGGGCGAGGGCGTCCAGATCCCCCCTGTCGGCGACGCCGAGGGCCTTCATGACCGGGCGGCCCGCCATGGCGCGGATCTCGGCGACCCGCTCGGGGCTTTCGCTTCCATGCAGCTGGATCAGGTCAGGGTTGATGGCCTCGACGGCCTGGGCGATCTCCTCGTCGCCGGGATTGACCAGCAGCACGACGCGCTTCGCCCTTCCCCTCGCCTGCAGGGACAGGCGATGGCCGAGATCGAGGGTCACGTGGCGAGGGCTCTTCGGGAACCGCACGAAGCCCACCATGTCCGCGCCGGCATCCAGCGCGGCCGCCAAGGTTTCCGGGGTCGAGAGCCCGCAGATCTTGATCAGAGTGTTCATGGGCCTGTTCTACGACGTTTTGGGCAACAAACGCCATACCAGCATCGCCGCAGCCAGATCCTCCAGGGCGGTCCCCACCGATTTGAACAGGGTGACGGCCCTCTCGTCCCGCCGAGGCGGGCTGCGGCAGAGATCGAACAGGGTGCCGCGCACCTGCCCTTCGGAGAATGCGCCCTCCCGGATGGCGACCGCCACGTCGCCGCCTTCCGCCTTGGCCGCATCGGTGTCCACATAGACCTGGCTGCGGTTGAGGGCCTCGCCGTCGGCCTCCCGCATCTTCAGATTGAAGGCGCCCACGAGGTCGAGATGCGCGCCCTCCTTCAGCCAGGTGCCCTTCACCACGGGCGCGGTGGAGAGCGTGGCGCAGGAGACGAGATCGGCCTCGCGCACCGCCGCCTCCAGATCCGTCACGGCCGCGACCGGAAGCCCCTCGGCCAGAAGCTCGGCGGCCAGGGCCTGCGCCTTCTCGGGCCGGTGATTCCACAGGAAGACCTCCCGGATCGGGCGCTGGCTCAGATGGGCGCGGATCAGGAAGGGCGCGAGCGCGCCCGCCCCCACCATGACCATGCGGGCGGCATCCGCGCGGGCGAGGTGCCGGGCCGCGAGAGCCGAGGCGGCGGCCGTGCGCCAGACCGTGAGCCGGGTGCCGTCGAGCACGGCGACGGGCTCCCCCGTCACTCCATCCATCAGGAGATACGAGCCCATGACGCTGGGAAGGTTCCGGGCGCCGTTCTCCGGAAACACCGAGACCACCTTCACGCCCACGAACCCGTCCGTGACGGTGGGTCCGGTCCAGGAGGGCATCAGCAGCAGCGTGCCGGGCGCGCCCGCGCGCTCGATCTCGTGATGGTGCCGGACAGGCGTGACCATGTCGGACCGGAAGGCCTCGCCCAGGGCATCCACCAGAGCCGGAAAGGTGAGAGCCCGATCGATCTCGGTGGATGAAACGACGCGCATGGATGAGACCGGCCCGAAGGACGCTAGAGGCTCTGCGATTGCGGGGACGGCAGCGTCGCGGGCAATCCGGCCGCCGCGTTCTGGCTGCGCAGGCGCTCGGTTTCATGGCGCAGCTGATCGGCCTCGCGGCGATAGCGGCGGCGGGCCTTGCGGGTTCGGCCCTGGGCCAGCCAGCTCGCCGTGCCGCCGATGATGATTCCAACCATGACGGCGGCGAAGATCACGGCGAAGAGGGGCAGCTGGACCGCGAATTCAGGCGCGTCCTTCGAAAACGGATCCAGCGACAGGGTCACCGGAACGCGGTTTGCGACCGCCAGCAGCACCACGACGATGGCGATCGGCAGAAGAATGAGCGCCTTCAGGAAGCGAATCACGAACACCTCTCAAGCGTTATTGGGCGGCAGCCGCCTTCAGCACCTTGGACGCCGGAGCGTTGAGACGCTGCCGCATTTCCTTGCCCGTCTTGAAGACGGGAACGACTTTTTCGGAGATGGAAACGGATTCGCCCGTGCGCGGGTTGCGGCCCGTGCGGGCATCCCGCTTCTTCACGGAGAACGCCCCGAAGCCACGCAGCTCCACCCGGTCGCCCCGCGCCAGCGCATCCGCGATGGTGTCGAGAATCGCGTTCACGATCTTCTCCACATCGCGTTGGTACAAATGCGGGTTCTGCTCAGCGAGCTTGAGCACCAGTTCTGATTTGATCATGGATGAGCTATATCTTTGACGATGCTTTATTTTTCGGAAGGTTGCCAGACGACCAGCAGCCCGTCAAGCCGTGCTGCCTCAACGTGAGTATCCGCTCGGCGCAGGGCTTCGGCGACTCGCTCGAAGCCTAGCAGGTCGATTGTCGTGGCCGCCATGGCGAAGATGGAGAAATCCCGTCCCGACCGGGGTTTCCAGTCGCGAACGGGCAGATCCTTGGCGACCCCCTTCTCGGTTTCGAGCCACGCCACCGCGTCGCGCTCGCTGCCGAGCCGGTCCACGAGCTTCATGGGCACGCCCTGCCGGCCGCTGAAGACCTGGCCCGTGGAGGCCGCGGCAAGCTCGCCCTCGCTGAGGCGGCGGCGCTCGCGCACCAGGTTCTTGAACCAGTCATAGGTATCGTTGACCACCTGCTGGGTCGCGGCGCGGGCCTCCGGCGAGGTGGGCGTGAAAGGGTTCGGCTCCGCCTTGAGGGGGGTGGATTTGATCGCCTCCATCTTCACGCCGACATTCTGCATCAGCCCCGTGAGGTCGGGATACTGGAACAGCACGCCGATGGAGCCGACCAGGGAGGTCTCGCGGGCCACGATGTAGTCCGAGGCGATCGCCGTGATGTAGCCGCCGGAGGCCGCCGTGCCGTCCACGAAGGTCACCACAGGCTTCTTCTCGGCGAGTCTGCGGATGTTGCGATAGAGCTCCTCGGACCCGGTGGTGGTGCCGCCGGGGCTGTTGACGGAGATGACGACGCCGGACACGAGGCTGGAATCCCCGACCCGCTCCATCAGCTCCGCCAGTCGCTGGTTGCCGGTGATCACGCCGTCGATGGAGATGCGGGCGATCTGCTGCTGGACCGCCCCATAGCCCATGCGGTCGGCGGCGGCATAGCCCAGGGCAGCGACGGCTGCGATCAATCCCGAGAATCCGGCGATGCGCCAGAAGGAAAGCTTGCGGCGCAGACGGCGGCGGTCTGCGAGGGCTTCGGCATCAATAGACATCGGTCGATCCCTGAACTGAATTCATTACTGCGCGGGAGGCAGCACCCTAGAGCATCGGCCCTGAAAGTGGAAACCACTTTCGAGATCAAGGCGATGCTCGGTTCCTGGGTCAGCACCGCGCGAGGGCAGATAGGGCAGCAGGACCTGAGGCCAACAGGAATCTGCGCGGGTTCGCCTCTCCCGGCGGGAGATGCGATGGCTGTCATGGCGTCCGCCATGGGGCGTGTATTGCGGCCATCCCCCCGCTCTCCCGCAGCCCTCACCCTGAGGAGCGAAGCGTCTCGAAGGACGAGGGGGATGGGGAGAGAAGGAAGGAACCGCCGCGGCCATCGAACGCCCCAAACAAAAAATCCCCGGGCCGAAGCCCGGGGATTCCATCAGGTCTGAAATGTCAGGACCCGATTACTTCTTGTCCTTGGCCTTCAGGGCGGCGCCGAGGATGTCGCCGAGCGAAGCACCCGAATCGGCCGAGCCGTACTGAGCCATGGCCTCCTTCTCCTCAGCGACCTCGAGGGCCTTGATGGAGACGGTGACGCGGCGAGCCTTGCGGTCGAACTGCGTGACGCGGGCGTCGATCTTCTCGCCCGGAGCGAAGCGCTCGGGACGCTGGTCGGCGCGGTCGCGAGCGAGCTCGGAGCGCTTGATGAAGGTGTTGAGGTCGGAGTCGACCAGCTTCACCTCCAGGCCGCCGTCCTTCACCTCGAGAACCTCGCAGGTGACGATCTGGCCCTTCCTCAGCTCGCCGGCATCGGCGAAGGGGTCGCCGGCCAGCTGCTTGATGCCCAGCGAGATGCGCTCCTTCTCGACGTCCACGTCGAGAACCTGGGCGCGCACCATGTCGCCCTTCTTGAAGTCGTCGATGACCTGCTCGCCCGGACGGTTCCAGTCGAGATCCGAGAGATGGACCATGCCGTCGACGTCGTTCTCGAGGCCGATGAAGAGACCGAACTCGGTCTTGTTCTTCACCTCGCCCTCGACGACGGAGCCGACAGGGTGCTTCTCGGCGAAGGCCTCCCACGGGTTCTGCAGGGTCTGCTTCAGGCCCAGCGAGATGCGGCGCTTCACCTGATCGACCTCGAGGATCACGACCTCGACCTCCTGGGAGGTGGAGATGATCTTGCCGGGGTGGACGTTCTTCTTCGTCCAGGACATC
>Ga0180215_1003248_pt1 | contig 15453 bp, 15 predicted proteins | sample eDN3rd37CBELigBY_FD_128871 | JGI IMG/M metagenome (GOLD analysis project Ga0180215, IMG submission 128871) | Enriched backyard soil microbial communities from Emeryville, California, USA - eDNA 3rd pass 37_C BE-Lig BY (version 2) (version 2) | ecosystem: Environmental > Terrestrial > Soil >...
AATCACTATCCTCGGACACTGGTCCCTGCTGTCGCGGCACGAACGGGGCGGCGATCAACCGCGGCCGCGATAGGGGGCGACGCCCTGGTCGGGGACCCAGACTCCCTTCGGCAGCTTGCCCGCCTGCCAGAACACATCGATCGGCATGCCGCCGCGCGGATACCAGTAGCCACCGATTCGCAGCCAGCGCGGCTTCAACAGGTCGTTCAGGCGCTTGCCGATCGCCACCGTGCAGTCCTCGTGGAAGGCACCGTGATTTCTGAAGGAGTTAAGGTAAAGCTTGAGCGACTTCGACTCGATCAGGAATTTGGCCGGAACATAGTCGATCACGAAATGCGCAAAGTCGGGCTGGCCGGTAATCGGGCAAAGCGCGGTGAATTCGGGCATCGTGAACCGCGCCACGTAGTGGGTGTCCGGATGCGGGTTCGGGACGCGGTCGAGCCGTGCCTTGTCGGGCGAATCGGGCAGGGTCGTCAGGCGGCCGAGCTGGAGATTGGATTTGCGAGCCATTCCCGGCTCTTAGCGCGACTTGCGCAGGCAGGTCCATCCTGTACAAGGCGGCCAAAGCAACCTGAGCCGGATCTGAGCAATGACCGCCATCGTCAATATCGTCGGCCGCGAAATCCTGGATAGCCGCGGCAACCCCACCGTCGAGGTTGATGTGCTGCTGGAGGATGGCTCGCTCGGCCGCGCCGCGGTGCCGTCCGGCGCCTCGACCGGGGCGCATGAGGCCGTGGAACTGCGCGATGGCGACAAGGCCCGTTATCTGGGCAAGGGCGTCCGCAAGGCCGTGGATGCGGTGGAAGGCGAGATTTTCGACGCCATCGGCGGCATGGATGCGGAGGATCAGGTCCGGATCGACCAGACCATGATTGCGCTCGACGGCACGCCCAACAAGGCGCGGCTCGGCGCCAATGCGCTGCTTGGGGTGTCGCTTGCCACCGCCAAGGCCGCCGCGAGCGCGAGCGGTCTGCCGCTCTATCGCTATGTCGGTGGCGCCGCGGCCCGCACCCTGCCGGTGCCGATGATGAACATCGTCAACGGTGGCGCGCATGCCGACAACCCGATCGACTTCCAGGAATTCATGGTGATGCCGGTCGGCGCCTCGTCCTTCGCCGAAGCGCTTCGGATGGGCGCGGAGATTTTCCACACCCTGAAGGCGGCGCTGAAGGCGGCCGGCCACAACACCAATGTCGGCGACGAAGGGGGATTTGCACCCAACCTGCCGAGCGCGGAAGCCGCGCTCGATTTCGTCATGGAGGCGGTGACCAAAGCCGGCTTCAAGCCGGGTGACGACGTGCTGCTCGCGCTCGACTGCGCTTCGACCGAATTCTTCAAGGACGGCGGCTACGTGTACGAAGGCGAGGGCAAGACGCGCTCGGTCCAGCAGCAGGTCGACTATCTCGCAGGACTGGTCTCGAACTATCCGATCGCCTCGATCGAGGACGGCATGGCCGAAGACGATTTCGAGGGCTGGAAGCTGCTGACCAAAACAATCGGCGCGAAGTGCCAGCTGGTCGGCGACGATTTGTTCGTGACCAACGTGAAGCGGCTCGCGGACGGCATCAAGCAGGGGATGGGCAATTCGATCCTGGTGAAGGTCAACCAGATCGGCACGCTGACCGAGACGCTGGCCGCAGTCGAGATGGCGCACAAGGCGGCTTATACCGCGGTGATGTCGCATCGCTCCGGTGAAACGGAAGATTCGACCATTGCCGATCTCGCGGTCGCGACCAATTGCGGGCAGATCAAGACCGGCTCGCTTGCGCGCTCCGACCGCACCGCGAAATACAACCAGCTGCTGCGCATCGAGCAGGAACTGGGCGACCAGGCGATCTATCCCGGGCGGGGCGCGCTGAAGGCGTGAGACGAGATTCGCTTAAGGATGCCGCTGCGCTGGCGCGTTGATGAATGTGTCTCCAAGGATATGTGTTAGGTCGCGACACGATGATCGAACTCACGCTCTTCGAGCCGAGCACTGTCGGCGGACCGACGTGAGCTCGCCGCAACGAGTCCATTAATCCGCCCTTAACAACGCGCAGGCATGTTGACGCAATGGTTTCGCGCAGACGCGCACGCGGCATCCTGACTGCGCTCGGCCTTTACATGGTGGCCGCGGCGCTGATCAGCTATTTCGGCTTTCATGCCTTCAACGGGCAGCGCGGCCTGCATGCACGCCACCAGATCGACCAACAGATGACTGAACTGACTGCAGAACTGGATCGGCTGAAAACCGAGCGCTCGCAATGGGAACGCAAGGTTGCCTTGCTGCGGCCTGACAAGATCGATCCTGACACCCTGGACGAACAGGCGCGCTCGCTCCTCAACTTCGCGCATCCCAACGATGTCGTGATGATGGTCAAGACCCGATAACGCGCGAGAATCGGGAAATTTCCCGTTTCAACTCAGGCATTTCGCCGCAACGCGCTGTGCGTCTGGCGCATGGCGCGCGCTTTAATCCGCACGCGAATTCGGGTAAGTGATCCCCGTTCGAGACAAGCGCAGGGAGCGCCAGGGATTCCCAGATGGCCGCAGCCAAAAAGACGTCAGTGTCCGCCGAAACCGCAGGGCAGCCCGCGGCATTCAGCAAAGAGCAGGAGTTTGCGGCCTATCGCGAAATGCTGCTGATCCGCCGGTTCGAGGAAAAGGCCGGACAGATGTACGGCATGGGCCTGATCGGCGGCTTCTGCCACCTGTATATTGGCCAGGAGGCCGTCGTGGTCGGGATGCAGATGGCTCTGAAGGAGGGCGATCAGGTCATCACCGGATACCGCGACCACGGCCACATGCTGGCCTGCGGCATGGATGCCAAGGGCGTGATGGCCGAACTGACCGGACGTCGGGGCGGCTATTCCAAGGGCAAGGGCGGCTCCATGCATATGTTTTCAGTGGAGAAGGGTTTTTACGGCGGTCACGGCATTGTCGGTGCGCAGGTGCCGCTCGGCACCGGTCTCGCCTTCGCCAACCGCTATCGCGAGAACGACAATGTCTGCCTGACCTATTTCGGCGATGGCGCGGCCAACCAGGGCCAGGTCTATGAAAGCTTCAACATGGCCGAGCTCTGGAAGCTGCCGGTGGTTTATGTGATCGAGAACAATCGCTACGCCATGGGTACGGCGGTGCATCGCTCCTCGGCGCAGCCGGATTTCTCCAAGCGGGGGGCATCCTTCAACATTCCGGGCGAGCAGATCGACGGCATGGACGTGCGCGCGGTCAAGGCCGCGGGCGACAAGGCGGTCGCCTGGTGCCGCGAGGGCAAGGGCCCCTACATCCTCGAAATGCAAACCTACCGCTATCGCGGCCATTCGATGTCGGATCCGGCGAAATACCGCACTCGCGACGAAGTGGAGAAGGTCCGTTCTGAACAGGATCCGATCGAACAGGTGCGCCAGCGCCTGCTCGCCAACAAATGGGCCAGCGAGGACGACCTCAAGAAGATTGACGCCGAGGTTCGCGCGGTCGTCAACGAAGCTGCCGAGTTCGCGACTGTCGATCCGGAGCCAGATCCCTCGGAGCTGTATACCGATGTCCTGCGGTGACGTCCCCGTCCTCGTTCCTTCTTGCTCAACAGAGAGCGTCCATGCCGATTGAAGTTCTGATGCCCGCGCTCTCGCCCACGATGGAGAAGGGTAACCTCGCCAAGTGGCTGAAGAAGGAGGGCGATGCGGTCAAGTCGGGCGACGTGATCGCCGAGATCGAAACCGATAAGGCCACGATGGAGGTCGAGGCGGTCGACGAGGGCACCCTTGGCAAAATCCTGGTCCCGGAAGGCACGGCCGATGTCGCAGTGAATACGCCGATCGCCGTGCTTCTGGGCGACGGCGAGGATGCGTCGGCGATCAAGGCCGGCGCGGCTCCGCAGCGCAAGGCGGAGCGCCCGGACGAGCAGCAGAAGGCCGACGAATCGGAGGCGCCCGACGCACCCGCTTCCGAACAGCCGGTCGCAAAGGGCGAGGCGGCTTCCGCGGTCGCCGCTCCGCCGCGGCCGGAGGAGGAGCCCGAGCCCGACGTACCGGACGGCACTGAGATGGTGACGCAGACGGTGCGCGAAGCCTTGCGCGACGCGATGGCCGAGGAAATGCGCCGTGACGATACGGTCTTCGTCATGGGCGAGGAGGTCGCCGAATATCAGGGCGCGTACAAGGTCACGCAGGGCCTGCTTCAGGAGTTCGGGGCGAAACGCGTGGTGGATACGCCGATCACCGAACACGGCTTTGCCGGCCTCGGTGTCGGCGCAGCGCTCGCCGGCCTGAAGCCGATCGTCGAATTCATGACCTTCAACTTCTCGATGCAGGCGATCGATCAGATCGTCAATTCGGCGGCGAAGACACTTTATATGTCGGGCGGCCAGATGGGCGCGTCGATCGTGTTCCGCGGTCCGAACGGCGCCGCCGCGCGCGTCGCCGCCCAGCACAGCCAGGATTTTTCCGCCTGGTATTCGCACATTCCGGGGCTGATCGTGATTGCGCCCTATACCGCAGCCGACGCCAAGGGGCTCCTGAAGGCGGCGATCCGCAATCCCAATCCGGTGATCTTTCTCGAGAACGAAATCCTCTATGGCCATTCGTTCCCAGTGCCGAAGCTCGACGATTTCGTGCTGCCGATCGGCAAGGCCAAGGTGGTGCGGCCCGGAAATCACGTCACCATCGTGTCGTTCTCCATCGGCATGACCTACGCGCTGAAAGCCGCGGAGGAACTCGCCAAGAAGCACATCATGGCGGAGGTGATCGACCTGCGTACGCTGCGGCCGCTGGATGAGGCGACGATCATCGCGTCGGTGAAAAAGACCGGCCGGCTTATCACGGTAGAAGAAGGCTGGCCGCAGAACGGAATCGGCGCCGAGATTTCCGCGCGGGTGATGGAAAAGGCGTTCGACTGGCTCGATGCGCCGGTGATGCGCATCACCGGCAAGGACGTGCCGATGCCGTATGCCGCCAATCTTGAAAAGCTTGCGCTGCCTTCGGTCGCTGACATCGTCGATGCGGCCAAGGCCGTGACCTATCGCTGATCGGAGCGCATGTCATGCCGATCGACATCCGGATGCCCGCGCTCTCTCCCACGATGGAGAAGGGCAATCTTGCCAAGTGGCTCAAGAAGGAGGGTGACACGGTCAAGTCCGGCGACGTGATCGCCGAAATCGAGACCGACAAGGCGACGATGGAAGTCGAGGCCGTTGACGAGGGGACGCTGGCGAAAATCGTGGTCCCGGAGGGCACCGCGGACGTGCCGGTCAACCAGGTGATCGCGGTGCTCGCCGGCGAGGGCGAGGATGTGAAGGCGGCGGCGTCCGCAGCGGCCTCGTCCAAAGCAGCCGCTCCGGCGACACCAACACCCGCCGTTACCCCCTCACCTCAGCCCTCTCCCCCAAGGGGAGAGGGAGCAGACGGAGGCGGTGGAAAGGTCGTCGCTGCGAACGCGCCGCAAGCTCAGCGCCCGACCTCTCCCCAGGGCGGAGAGGTCGCCGCGCGAAGCGCGGCGGGTGAGGCGGCAAGAGCGCAAGCTGATGGCAAAGGCACCCGCATCTTCGCCTCACCACTGGCGCGGCGTCTCGCCAAGGAAGCCGGGCTCGACCTTGCCAACATCCAGGGCTCCGGGCCGCACGGCCGCGTGGTCGCCCGCGACATTGACGCGGCGAAGTCCGGCAAGGGATTGAAGGCGCCGGCCGCAGCGCCCGCGACGCCGCAGATCGCGGCGGCCATGGCCGACGACAAGATCCGCGCGCTCTATGCCGACGGCTCCTACGAGGTGATCCCGCACGACAATATGCGCAGGGTGATCGCGCAGCGGCTCACCCAATCGACCCAGACCGTGCCGCATTTCTACCTCACGGTGGACTGCAACATCGGCAAGCTGACGGTTGCGCGCGAGGAGATCAACAGTCAGGCGCCAAAGGACAAGGACGGCAAGCCGGCCTACAAGCTCTCGGTCAACGACTTCGTCATCAAGGCGCTAGCGCTTGCGCTGCAGCGTGTGCCGGACGCGAATGTCAGCTGGACCGAAGCCGGGATGCTCAAGCACAGGCACTCCGATGTCGGCGTTGCGGTCGCGATGCCAGGCGGGCTGATCACGCCGATCGTGCGCGCGGCGGAAACGAAATCGCTGTCCACCATTTCCAACGAGATGAAGGATTTCGCGGCGCGGGCGCGGGCCCGCAAGCTGAAGCCGGAGGAATATCAGGGCGGCACCACGGCCGTCTCCAATCTCGGCATGTACGGAATCAAGGACTTCACCGCGGTGATCAACCCGCCGCATGCCACGATCCTCGCGGTCGGGACGGGGGAAGAACGCGCGATCGTCAAGAACGGCAAGATCGAAGCCGCGATGATGATGAGCGTGACCTTGTCCTGCGATCACCGCGCGGTCGATGGTGCGCTCGGTGCGGAATTGCTGATCGCGTTCAAGACGCTGATCGAAAATCCGGTGATGATGGTGGTGTGATGACTTCGTTCCTCTCCCCGCTTGCGGGGGGAGGGTGGCGAGACCCGCAAGAGTCGAGCCGGGTGAGAGAATATCGGGCTGACCCTCACTCGCCCTCCGCTTCGCTCGGGCGACCTCTCTCCGCAAGCGGGGAGAGGGAACGGATAGTGCAAGGCAAACAATGGCTGACTCCGCTTTCGACATCATCATCATCGGCTCCGGACCGGGCGGCTATGTCACCGCCATCCGCGCGGCGCAGCTCGGATTTAAGACCGCGATCGTGGAGCGCGCGTTTCTCGGCGGCATCTGCTCGAACTGGGGCTGCATCCCGACCAAGGCGCTGCTGCGCTCCGCTGAAATCTACCACTACATGCAGCATGCCAAGGATTACGGGCTCTCGGCCGACAACGTGAGCTTCGACGCGGCGGCCGTTGTGAAGCGCTCGCGCGGCGTCGCCGGCCGCATGAACAGCGGCGTCGCCTTCCTGATGAAGAAGAACAAGGTCAGCGTGATCTGGGGCGAGGCCACGATCGACGCGCCCGGCAAGATCACGGTGAAGCCGCACGACTCGCGGCTTGCTGTGAATGTCCCGAAAGAAGCGCTCGGACCCGGCAGCTATCAGGCCAAGCACATCATCGTCGCGACCGGCGCGCGGCCGCGCGTCCTGCCGGGTCTCGAACCGGACAAGAAGCTGGTCTGGACCTATTTCGAGGCGATGAACCCGGACAGAATGCCCAAGTCGCTGCTGGTGATCGGCTCCGGCGCGATCGGGATCGAGTTCGCCTCGTTCTACCGCACCCTGGGCGCGGACGTGACCGTGGTCGAGGTCTTGCCGCAGATCCTTCCCGCGGAGGATGTCGAGATCGCAGCCTTCGCGCGCAAGCAGTTCGAGAAACAGGGCATGACGATCATGTCCGGCGCCAAGGTCGTAAAGCTCGACAAGAAGGCCGACAGCGTCGTCGCCACCATCGACGACGGCAAGGGCAAAACGCAGAGCGTCGAATTCGAGCGGGTCATCTCGGCGGTCGGCGTGGTCGGCAATATCGAGAATATCGGTCTGGAAAAGCTCGGTGTGAAAACCGATCGCGGCACCATCGTGATCGACGGCCTGTGCCGGACCAATGTCACCGGCATCTACGCGATCGGCGATGTCGCAGGTCCGCCGATGCTCGCGCACAAGGCCGAGCATGAAGGCGTGATCTGCGTCGAGGCAATCAAGGGGCTGCATCCGCATCCGATGGACAAGTCGCTGATCCCCGGCTGCACCTATTGCTTCCCGCAGATCGCGTCGGTCGGCCTCACCGAGCAGGCGGCGAAGGACCAAAAGCGCGATATCCGGGTCGGGCGCTTTCCGTTTGTCGGCAACGGCAAGGCGGTGGCGCTCGGCGAGGATCAGGGTCTCGCCAAGGTGATCTTCGACAAGAAGACCGGACAGCTTCTCGGCGCGCATCTGGTCGGCCCGGAAGTCACCGAACTGATCCAGGGCTTCGTGATCGCGATGAACCTCGAGACCACCGAAGAGGAACTGTTCCACACCATCTTCCCGCATCCGACCCTGTCGGAAACGATGAAGGAAGCCGTGCTCGACGCCTATGGCCGCGTGCTGAACATGTAGTGTCGAGTCAAACAATGCGGCGGGCGCAGCGTTGACGTTAAGCCAGAACGCGGAGGACGCCATGCAGGAGCATGTCTACAAGATCGTCGAACTCGCCGGATCGTCCGAGAAAAGCATCGAGGATGCGATTCAAACGGCCATAACGCGCGCCAGTCAGACGGTTCGAAACCTGCGCTGGTTCGAAGTCCTGGAAACACGCGGCCATATCGAGAACGGCAAAGTGGCGCATTATCAGGTGACGCTGAAGGTCGGCTTCACCATGGAAGACGGCAAGTAGTCCGTTCGTCCGGCCTTATGCCGCGTCGCGGTGTGAAATCTCGATCACCCGGGCGCGCTGCGCAAGCTCTTCGACCAGCGCATTGGCTGCGGCGCGGTTGGGCCCGTCGAGATTGGCGTCCCATTCGTCAAGCAGATAGATCGGCGCATCCGTATGCGCGACGATTTCCTGCAGCGATCGGATCTGCCGCTCTCCGGACGAAAATCCACCCTTGCGCTTGCGCCGCTTCGGTGCCGCATCATCCCCGTCTTCGGCCGGTTCCGGCTCCTTGCCGGCGAACTCGAACGCCAGCCGGTCGGTGGTCGGCCAGTAATAGGCGCGGTTTCTGATCTGTGCCTTGAGCGCGGCGAGGAGCGTCGACTTGCCCGAACCGTTGCCGCCGCGCACATTGATGCGGCCGCTCGGCGCTGCCAACAATAGACGCATCGCGTCATCGACCGAGGCGACGGACCGGATCTCGCCGCCTTCACGCAGCACGAGGCGATCGAACTTGATGCGCCGGTTGAAATGCGGGTCCGGTTCGGGCCGCATATTGTCGACGATGCCGCCGACCCGCGTCCAGGCTGCGAGCACGTCGTTGAAGTCGATGGCGAGCTGATGAACTTCGTTGGTCATGTCGATCTGGCGTGGCAGCGTCGCCGCCATGCCGATCAACAGAGCGGTATTGCCCGCGTCCCGGAAGGCGATATAGGCGAGCGTTGTGAACACGACCGTGAGGCCGAAAATGGCGCCGGCCGCACTCAGACCCTCGCGTGCGACGATCACGCGAATCGCGGCTCGCAGACAGCCGCGCGCTCGCTCCTTGAAGGTGGCGAACCAGAGACGCAGGTTATAGCGGTTACCGGCAAACACATTGTCCCACAGCGTGTAGCCATGCGCGGTGACGCGGTTGTTCCAGCGCTGACTGTCGAGATAGATTTCCGTGACGCGCCGGCGCACCAGGAGCTGCAGCAGGATCAGCGTGGTGAATACCGTGCCGTAGGCGAGCGGCAGCAGCCCGTCGATCTCCATGCCGAGCACGATCGCGTTGAAGACCAGCGCCAGCAGAATCTTGAGTTGCGCTTCGACCTCATACATCAGGCGATAGATGGTGTGGAAGGTTTCGCCGGTCAGGAATGGCTCGACCTGCTCGCGCGCATGACGGTCGCCGAGCAGCGTCGGGAAATGGCGGTTGTCGCGCGCAAATCTCGTGATGTAGAGGCCGAACGCGCGCATGCCGGTGCGCTCGGCATAGACCCAGCTCACCGCGCCGGCAGCATAGGAGGCGCATTGAACGATCAGGATCCAGATCAGATCGTAAATCAGCCGGCCGCCGCCCTCTGCCACGTCGCGGCCGGCCTTGATCACGAGCCAGGTGGTCGCGGCCGAAAGCAGGGCTTCCACCACCAGCAGGACCAATGTCACATACATCGGCCCGCAAAAGAAAAATCGAACGAATTGGAGCCGTGTGAAAGGCTCGCGTATCGTGGTCTCGCGGGTCATGGCTGCGTTCCGGCGGCAGATGGCCGCGACGCTAGCCGCCTTGCGGTGAATGGCGGCAAAACGTAAGTAAAGCGCACGCCAAGCTCCTGACGGCGTTCCCTGTTCTTGAGGCACCCGGTTGACGGTCATCATCGACACCATCGCCCGGCCGCGGCCGCGGCATCCGGAAAAGGCCCACCGGCCCGACAGCCCGATCCTGCGCAAGCCGGACTGGATCCGGGTCAAGGCGCCGGTATCAAAAGGCTATGCCGCGACGCGCGACATCGTGCGCGAGAACAAGCTCGTCACCGTCTGCGAGGAGGCTGGCTGCCCGAATATCGGCGAATGCTGGGAGAAGAAGCACGCCACCTTCATGATCATGGGCGATACCTGCACGCGGGCCTGCGCCTTCTGCAACGTCAAGACCGGCCTGCCGGGCGCGCTCGATCCCGACGAGCCGGACCATGTCGGCGCGGCGGTGGCGAGGCTTGGTCTGTCGCATGTGGTCATCACGTCGGTCGACCGCGACGATCTCGCCGATGGCGGGGCGGAACATTTCGCGCGCACGATCGCGGCGATCCGGGCTGCGTGCCCGACGACCACGATCGAGATCCTCACGCCCGATTTCCTGCGCAAGGACGGCGCGCTGGAAACCGTGGTGGCGGCGAAGCCCGATGTGTTCAACCACAATCTTGAGACCGTGCCGTCGCGCTATCTCGCGGTGCGGCCGGGCGCGCGCTACTTCCATTCGGTCCGGCTCCTGCAGCGCGTGAAGGAACGCGATCCTTCGATCTTCACCAAGTCGGGCATCATGGTCGGATTGGGCGAGGAGCGGAACGAGGTGCTGCAATTGATGGACGATCTGCGCAGCGCCGATGTCGACTTCCTCACCATCGGGCAATATCTGCAGCCGACGCGCAAGCACCACCCCGTCATCCGCTTCGTGCCGCCGGACGAGTTCAAGTCCTACGAGGCGATCGCCTATGCCAAGGGCTTCCTGATGGTCTCGGCCTCGCCGCTGACGCGCTCGTCGCATCATGCAGGCGAGGATTTCGCGCGCCTGAAGGCGGCGCGGGAAGCGAAAGCCTGAACGCGGATGCCCGAATTTTCAACAACGCGGCGGGTGCGGCACAATGCATCCGACATGTTCGATCTGGTCGCCGATGTCGAACGCTATCCGGAATTCCTGCCGCTCTGCAGCGGCATGAAGCTGCGCAGCCGCAAGGAACAGTCGGAAGGCGTTGTGGTGATCGTCGCCGACATGACGGTAGCCTACAAGCTGGTGCGCGAGACATTCCGCAGCCGCGCGACGCTCGACCGCGCCAACCTGCAGATTCTGGTCGAATATCTCGACGGCCCGTTCAGCCGCATGGAGAACCGCTGGGAGTTCCATCCTGTCCACGACTGGCTGTGCGACGTGAAATTCTTCATCTCGTACGAATTCAGAAGCCGCATGCTCGGGATGCTGATGGGCGCGATGTTCGACACCGCATTTCGCCGCTTCGCGCTGGCATTTGAACGCCGCGCCGATGCGGTTTACGGGCGCAGGACCGCCTAAACGAGAGACCTCAGGCTCGCGGCGGCCGCGCCGTTTCGCCCTCGGCGAGATCGTGCAGCATGCGAAAGGCCTGCAGCACCGATTGCTTTCGCACCTCGGCGCGCCCGATATCACCGAAGCGCTTCTCGGCATGGACGAGCTGGCCGGAACGCGTGGCCGCAGCAAAATGCACAAGCCCGACAGGCTTTTCGGCGGAGCCGCCATCGGGTCCGGCAATGCCGGTGACGGCGACCGCAAGATCAACCGGCGCATGCGCAACGGCCCCGCGCGCCATCTCCTCCGCCGTCTGACGCGACACCGCGCCGTAAGTGTCGAGGGTTCGCGCCGATACGCCGAGCATGTCCTGCTTGGCCTGATTGGAATAGGTGATGAATCCGCGCTCGAGCATGCTCGAAATCCCGGGGACTTCGGCAAGCGTGCCCGCCACGAGACCGGCGGTGCAGGACTCCGCTGTCGCGACCGTCAAGTTCTTGCGTCGGCAGATGTCGAGCAGCCGATTGGCCGCTTCGACGATATCGTCATCCAGCATGGCGGATCAACTCGCAGGCAGCCTGATGGTTGCGGTGACATAGGCGACCATGCCTTCACCGCGTCCGATGAAGCCCATGGCCTCGTTGGTGGTGGCTTTCACGCCAACGCGGTCCGGCGTGATGCCGGCGATCTCGGCGACGCGCGCGCGGATGGCATCACGATGCGGACCGATCTTCGGCGCTTCGCTCACCACGGTGATGTCGAGATGCGCGAGGATGCCGCCGCGCCGGGCGAGGCGGTCGACCGCGAATGCCAGAAAGCGGTCCGACGTCGCGCCCTTCCATTGCGGGTCGCTGGGCGGAAAATGCGCGCCGATATCGCCATCGGCCAGCGCGCCCAGGATCGCGTCGACCGCCGCGTGCAGCACGACATCGGCATCCGAGTGACCGGTCAGCGCGCGGTCGTGCGGGATGCGCACGCCGCCGAGCGTGACGTGATCGCCGGGGCCAAAAGCATGAACGTCAAATCCCATGCCGGTCCGGATATCGGAAAGGCGATCCTGCAGCATGGCCTCGGCCCGCATGAAGTCCTCCGGTGTCGTGAGTTTGACGTTGCCGGCTTCGCCCTCGAAGGTGGACACGGCATGGCCAGCCCACTCCATCAGCGCGGCATCGTCGGTGAAGTCGCAGCGGGCCGCGGCCTGCGCCTTGCGATGCGCCGCAATCAGCGGCGCGAAGGCAAAGGCCTGCGGAGTCTGTACGATCCGCAAAGCATCGCGGTCGGCGGTGCCGATGATGCGGCCGTCGGCGCTCACGGTCTTGATCGTGTCGGCGATGCGGATCGCGGGGATGGCGGCGCCGCTCGCGCGTGCGGCTTCGATCGCCCGCGCGATCAGGGCCGGTGTCGCAAACGGGCGGGCCGCGTCGTGGACAAGAACCAGGCTCGGGCGGCCGGGTTCGAGGGCCGAGAGACCGGCCAGCACCGAAGCCTGCCGGGTCTCGCCGCCTGCAACCGGCGGCGGCAGGTCAAATCCCCGCACGGCCTCCTCATAAAGATCCCGATCGTCCGGATGGATCACCACCTGAAGCTGCGACGGCCCATCGTCTGCCGTGAACAGCGAGAGGCTGCGGCGCAGCGCCGACTGCCCGCCAATCGGGCGGTACTGTTTCGGAATACCGTCTCCACTGCGGCGGCCGCGCCCAGCGGCGACGATGACCACCGCGCATCCTATTACCATTTTTGGATCGCTCCCCCGCCGCCCAGATGCCTTGGGCGGCTAAAGTAACTCTTTTTGCAGTGCAGCGTTTGTGTCATGGTCCCGCGTGGCTAAACTCTAAGCATCAATCATGACGCCTAATTTTTGTGCAACCCCTGCAATGATAAGCGGCAGCAAGCGTATCGCGATCAACGGCCAGCTGCTGCCGAACCCGGTTGTGCTGGCTCCGATGTCGGGTGTGACCGATGCGCCGTTCCGCCGGCTCGCCGAGCGCCTCGGCGCGGGGCTAGTCGTATCCGAGATGGTGGCAACGTCAAAGCTTGCCGATGGCCGGCGAGACGCGGTCTTGCGCGCGGATGGCAGCGGGGTTGCGATCCACGCAGTCCAGCTCGCAGGATGCGAGGCGCGCTGGATGGCGGAGGGGGCGCGGATTGCGGAAGCCGCGGGCGCCGCGATCATCGACATCAACATGGGCTGTCCCGCCAAGCATGTGACCAACGGCCAGTCGGGCTCCGCTCTGATGCGCGACCTCGACCACGCCATGACGCTGATCGACGCGACCGTCGGCGCCGTCTCGGTGCCGGTCACGCTCAAGATGCGCCTCGGCTGGGATCGTGATTGCATGAATGCGCCCGAACTGGCGCGCCGTGCGGAAGCGGCCGGCGTCAGCCTTGTGACGGTGCACGGCCGTACCCGCAACCAGTTCTACAAGGGCAGGGCCGACTGGAGCGCGGTGCGCGCGGTGAAACAGGCGGTCTCGATCCCCGTGGTGGTGAACGGCGATATCATGAGTTGCGCCGATGCGCAGACCGCGCTCGCGCAATCGGGAGCCGACCTCGTCATGATCGGACGCGCGGCACTCGGGAGGCCGTGGCTCCCCGGACAGATCGCCCGCCATCTCGACGCTGGCGGGGGCGCTGACGATCCGCCGCTTGACGCACAATTCGAAATTGCGAGCGCGCTGTATGAGGAGATGGTCGACCATCACGGCGTGGAGATCGGCCGGCGTCATGCGCGCAAGCATCTGGCTGCCGCTATCGACGTCGCAGGCGAAACCGCCGCGGCTTGCGCCGATGTCGTGAAATCCTGGCGCGCGCAGGTGCTGACGGCCGACACACCGCAACAGACGCTGCGCCTTCTGGCCGCTGCTTTCGATGCCTTCCAAGCAATAACGCGCCCGGTGTCCGGCGCACGGGCGAGGGCTGCTGCATGAGCCTTCGTATTGCAAGCATGTCCGGCACGCCTGAGGCGGTGCTCAACGCATTGCCGCTGCCGGTGGTGGTGGTGGCCCCGGACGGCAAGGTGGTCGAGGCGAATGCCGCTGCTGAAAGCTTCTTCGAGGCGTCGGCGCCGCTGCTCAAGCGGCACTTCCTGCGCGAACTGATTCCGTTCGGCAGCCCGCTGCTGTCGCTGGTCGATCAGGTGCGCGATCAGGGTGGGGCCGTGAACGAATATCGGGTCGACCTGTCGACGCCGCGCAATCCGGGCGAGCACATCGTCGATCTGCATGTCGCGCCGCTGCCCGAGCGCGCCGGTCATGTGGTGGTGATGCTGCAAGAGCGCACCATCGCCGACAAGATGGATCGCCAGCTGACGCACCGGGGTGCGGCGCGCTCGGTCAGCGCGCTGGCCGCGATGCTGGCGCATGAAATCAAGAATCCGCTGTCCGGCATCCGCGGCGCGGCGCAATTGCTCGAACAATCCGCCGCCGATGACGACCGTGTCCTGACCCGACTGATCTGCGACGAAGCCGACCGCATCGTGAAGCTGGTCGATCGTATGGAAGTATTCGCCGACGAGCGCCCGGTCGAGCGCGCGCCGGTGAATATCCACTCCGTGCTGGAGCACGTGAAGCGACTGGCGCATTCCGGATTCGCGCGCCACATCCGTTTCGTCGAGGAGTACGATCCCTCGCTGCCGCCGGTGTTCGCCAACCGCGACCAGTTGATCCAGGTCTTCCTCAATCTCGTGAAGAACGCAGCCGAGTCGATCGGCGAGGGGGGCATCGACGGCGAGATTCAGATGACGACGGCGTTCCGCCCGGGGGTTCGGCTGACATTACCGGGCAGCCGCTCGCGGGTGTCCCTGCCGATGGAATTCTGCATCAAGGATAACGGTCCCGGCGTTCCGGCGGACCTCCTCCCGCACCTGTTCGACCCGTTCGTCACCACCAAGCCGTCCGGATCTGGCCTCGGACTTGCATTGGTCGCGAAGATCGTTGGCGACCATGGCGGCATCATCGAATGCGAATCTCAATCTCGGCACACCGTCTTCCGGATCCTCATGCCCATGTATGCGGGAACCGGTTCCCTCCCCGAGGCGGAACCGGAGCTGGCGGAGGCGGAACCGCGATGATGGGACGGGGCTGATGCAGATGCCCGCCGGAAACATCCTCGTTGCGGATGACGATGCCGCGATTCGAACCGTGCTGAACCAGG
>Ga0180215_1003250_pt1 | contig 15437 bp, 14 predicted proteins | sample eDN3rd37CBELigBY_FD_128871 | JGI IMG/M metagenome (GOLD analysis project Ga0180215, IMG submission 128871) | Enriched backyard soil microbial communities from Emeryville, California, USA - eDNA 3rd pass 37_C BE-Lig BY (version 2) (version 2) | ecosystem: Environmental > Terrestrial > Soil >...
ACGAGCCGGCGAGCGACTGCTCGGCGAGCTGGCGGATCTCGTCGTCGATCACCCGGTCGATGGGCATCGGCTCGTCGTAGTCGAGGAGGCCGCCGTACTCGAGGAACATCTCCTGCATGCGGGTGGCCGTCTCGGGTTGCTGCGCGAGATCGGCCGGCACGGCGTACGGCGGCGCGTTCTGGATGGACTCGACGGGGATCTCGTAGGTCTCCGACACGGCCTGGACGAGCGCGTCGTTGCTGCGGTAGTCGCCCTGCATGTCGGCGGCGGCGCGCAGCAGGGCGCGCATGAAGGCCACCGCGGCCTGCCGGTTGTCCTCCAGCAGGTTCGGTCCCATGATGAACGCCGACTGCGTCTCGTCGCCGTAGATGTCGCGCGCCGATCCCAGCTCGACCGCCGCACCCGAGTCGAGGGCCTGCTGGGAGAACGGCGAGGTGAGGAAGGCCAGGTCGACCGACCCCTGCTGGAGCCCGGTGAGGCTGTCGGCGATCCCGAGGTTCACGAGCTCGACGTCCTTCAGCGTCAAGCCGCCCGCTTCGGCGTAGAGGCCCACGAGGTAGGAAGCGGACGCGCCCACGCCGCCGACGGAGGCGACGCGCCGGCCGGCCATGTCGGCGTAGTCCGTGATCTCCCCCGAGTCCGCCAGCTCCTTGCGCACGAACACCCCGGACGGGGCGGGCGTGTCGGCTCCCGACACGGCGCCGATGGTGCTCGGCGTGCCGACGGCCTTGACGGCGAGGCCCCTGTCGATGCTGTTGAAGAAGCCGGCCGACATCGAGCCGGTGATGACGTCGAACTCGCCTTGCGCCAGCAGCACGTTGGCGTCCTGCGATGACTGGATGACGCTGAGGGAGACGTCGAGGTTCTCCTCGTCGAAGTAGCCGAGCCCCTGCGCGGCGCCCAGCACCGCGACCGACAGCGACGGGAGGTAGCCGACCGTCAGCGACACCCGCTCGTCCAGAGGCTGGGCCTCGTCGGGGAGGCCCTCTCCGGAGGTCCCGCCCGGGCCCGTGGTCTCCGTCGGCGCGCCCGTGCCTGAGGCACCGGTGTCGTCACCGTCGTCGTCGCCGCACGCGCCGGCGAGCAACGCCAGCACGGCGAGGAGACCCACACCTGCTCTTGCCGTCCATCGGGATGAACCTGTGGTCGCTTCCCTCATGCGTCGTCCTCCCCCTCCATGCGCCGGACGGACCGACTGTAGCGAGGCCTCCATCCGGGGGTGCCGCTATCGTCCGCTGGATGCGCTTCGACGGGCAGGTCGCCGTCGTCACCGGTGCCGGCAAGGGTCTGGGCCGTGCGTATGCCGAGCTGCTGGCGGAGCGGGGGGCGGCCGTTGTCGTCAACAACCGGCCACCGCGAGGCGACGCGCCCTCGACCCTCGAGCGCGTGGTGCAAGGCATCCGCTCCGCCGGGGGGACCGCCATCGCGAACCACGAGGCCATGGGGGAGCCGGGAGCGGGCGCACGCGTGGTCGCCGACGCGCTGGACCACTTCGGGCGGATCGATGTCGTCATCGCCAACGCCGGCGCCTCCGCGCCGCGTGCCTTCCACCACGAGGACCTCGACGACGTCCGCGCCACCATCGACGCCCACCTGTGGGGGACGGTCGAGCTGGTGCACGCAGCGCTCGGTGCCATGCGTGCGCAGCACTACGGCCGGATCCTGGTGACGTCGTCGTCCGCGGCTCTGCACGGCGACGCGGGTTTCGTCGCCTACGCCACCGCGAAGGCGGCGCTGCACGGCTTCGTCGGCTCGCTGGCCAAGGAAGTGGCGCGAGCGGGCATCGCGATCAACGCCATCGTGCCGTTCGCACGCACGTCCATGACGGAGGGCCTGTTCGACAGCGGGGTCTTCCCGGAGGGAGCGGCCGAGGTGCTCGACGTCGGCACGGTCGCCGCGGCGGCGGTGTGGCTCGTCAGCGCGTCCTGCGCGCGCAACGGGGAGATGTGGATCGTGGGTGGCCGGCAGCTGCGCCGCGCCGCCACCGTGGTCTCGCCCGGCACCCTGCTCGACGCCGATCCGATCACGCCTGAGGCGGTGGCGGCCCGGGCCGAGAGGGTCGTCATCGACGGGAGTGCGACCACGTACGCCAGCGGGGCCGAGCTGCTCCAGGACATCGCCCGGGCATCCCTGAGCGTCGAGGAGCAGAGCACCCTCGACGAGCGCTGATGACGAGGCGGAGCGGGCCCGAGGCACCGCCGGGGACCCGTAGCCCGTGCGCTACCTTCGCGGCGAGGGAAGAACGGCGTTCGCGGATCTCGACAACAGGAGCCATCATGGCGGCGCAGCAGGCACGGACCAACGGGCGCGAGGACGCCGACGCCGACGCCGACGTCTCGGCGACCGACGGCTGGCGTGCTCGCGTGGTCTCGCGCTCGCTGCGGCGTGCCACCGAGAAGTCGCTCTCCCGGGGGGAGGCGTTCATCAAGGCGGCGCAGGCGCTGCTCTACGAACGTGGCCTCGACGGCTTCACCGTGCAGCAGGTGGCCGACGCGGCCGGCCAGTCGTTGCGCACCTTCTACCAGCACTTCTCGGGGAAGGACGATCTGCTGCTGGCGCTGCTCGAGGAGGAGCTGATCGTCCATGCCGCCTACATCCGCAAGCACGTCAGTCGCTCCGCCGACCCGATCGAGCGCCTTCGCACCTTCGTCACGGCGGGTGTCGGGCACGCCAGGCTCGACGCTCACACGACCGCCATGGCGCGGTACAGCTTGAACTTGAGCGCGTCGCATCCCGCCGAGCTCTCCTCCGTGCAACGCCCCGTCGTGGAGCTGGCCCGTGAGCTGGTCCGTGAGGCGGTCGAAGCGGGTGCCATCCCCGCGTGCGATCCGGACGTCGCGGCGTACTTCCTCATGAGCATGAAGGTGGCGTACGGGAGGTCGAGGGTCTTCGGGAACGACCTGGGCACGGCGATGCCATCGCCCGACGAGCTCGCAACGATGTGCGTCCGCGGCCTCGGCGGTGCGGTGCCGCCCCCTCGCTGAGCGCCTGCAATTCAGAGGATCCATGCCTGCCTCCTGCCATTCCACCTTCCTGCACCCCAAGGCCGCCGCGTTCGAGTCGCCGGGCGGACCGTGGCACCAGCAGGACCTGGCTTCACTCCTCGCCGATGCCCCGGATCGCAGCGATCTCATCTGTGGCGAGGGAGCTCGGTGGAGCACGTCGCAGCTCCGGACGGCGACCAGTCGGGTCGCGGCCTGGTTGGAGGGGCACGGCGTGCGCCATGGCGACGCCGTCGCCTGGCAGCTGGGGAACGGGCCGGATGTCGCGGCGCTGTACCTGGCGTGTTGGCGGCTGGGCGCCGTCGCGGTGCCCTTCCACGAGCAGATCACGGTGCCGGAGGCGCAGCGGGTCCTGGAGCAGCTGGGGGAGGGGGCCATGGTGGTCGCCGCCGACGACCTGCCGCTCGCCTCGATCGCCACCGCGGTGGTCGGCGAGGGTGCCCTGCTCGACGTGGTGGGCGATGCCACGGCCGGCCCGCCGGCGTGCCGGCCGCACGACCTGGCCGTCGTCCTCACCACGTCGGGTTCGAGTGGCACCCCCAAGTCGGTGCTGCTCTCGCACCGCGCCCTCGCCTACAAGGCGCGCCAGATCCCGACGCTGCACGGCACCGGTGTGGGCGACGCCGTGCTCATCCCCGCGCCGATGGCGCACATGGCCGGTCTGCTCCACGGCGTGCTGCACCCGATCGGTGGCGGCGCGAAGGCCGTCATCATGCGCCGGTGGCACGCCGGTCGTGCCCTGGATCTCATCCGGGACGAGGGCGTCACCATGCTCTTCGGCCCTCCTGTCTACGCGCTCGGGCTCGCCGCGCTGGACACGTTCACCGCTGAGGCCGTGGCGTCGGTCCGACTGGTGTCGAGCGGGGGCACCTCGATCACCGAGAGCTACGTGCGCAACGTCGAGCGGACGTTCGGCGCGGTCGTGAAGCGCACCTATGGCTCGACCGAGGCGCCCGTCGTGTGCACGGTGACGCCTGGTGACGATCCCCGGTTCGGGTGGACCACCGATGGCCGCCCCGTGCCCGGTGTCGAGCTGGAGATCCGCGCTCCGGACGGGACCACCCGCCTCCCTCCAGGCTCGCAGGGCGAGCTCTGGCTCCGAGGCCCCGAGATGTGCGACGGGTACCTCGACCCCGTGCAGACCGCCGAGACGTTCGTCGACGGCTGGATGAGGACGCGCGACCTGGCGCGGATCGACGAGGCGGGGTACGTGTCCATCCTCGGCCGTGTCAGCGGGCTCATCATCCGAGGCGGGATGAACATCTCGCCCGCCGAGGTGGCCGCCGCACTCGAGGCCCACCCTGATGTCCACCAGGCCGTCGTCCTCGGCTACCCCGACGAGGTGTACGGCGAGCGCATCGCGGCGTTCCTCGTCGCCGAGCGCACCCTCACCCGCGACGACTGCGTCGACTGGTTCCGCCGGCACGGCGTGGCCAAGTACAAGGTGCCGGACCGCCTGGTCCACGTCGAGGCGATCCCCACGCTGGCGACCTACCAGAAGCCCGACCTCGCGGCCCTCCGGGCGCTGCTCTGAGCCTCGGGTCCGGCGCCGGCAGCCGCTACGGCCGGCGGGTGTTGCCCGCCGTGAGGTCGGTGTAGGGGAACAGGACGTCGACACCGCCGTCGACCACGAGGGTCCGCCCGGTGACGTGCGCCGAGAGGGGGGTGGAGAAGAACAGCGCGGCACTGGCGATGTCCTCGGGGGCGCCCATGCGTTGCAGCGGCGTCATCGCGGCGGTGCGCGCCTGCAGCTCGCGGCGGCTGGGGTCGTCGGCCCGAGGCGTGCGCGTGGCTCCCGGTGCCACCGCGTTCACGCGCACGCCGTGAGGCCCGAGCTCGACCGCGAGGGAGCGCACCCACGACATGAGCCCGGCCTTGGCCGCGCCGTAGGCGGCGTGGTTGGGCGCTGCGGTGAGCCCGGAGATGGACGCCACGAAGACCATCGTGCCGCCGCCGTTGGCCACCAGCCGACGGCCGACGCATTGGCCGAGGAGGTAGGCGTGGCGCAGGTTGACGCCGAACTGGCGGTCCCACATCTCGTCGTCGATGGCGAGCGCCGGAGACCATCCCGAGATGCCCACGACGTCGACGAGCCCTGCCAGCGGACCGAGGGCCGACTCGGCGTCGGCGACGGTCCGCTCGACCGCGGCCCGGTCGGTGATGTCGGCCTGGAACGACACGCCGCCCACTTGTTCGGCCACCGCCGCGGCGCGGTCGCCGTCCACGTCGACGCAGGCGACCCTGGCTCCTACCGCGGCGAGGGCGTGCGAGGCCTGGCGACCGATGCCGTAGCCACCACCCGCGACGACGAACGCCTTCCCGTCGAGCCGCAGCAGGTTGGCGTAGTCGGGGACCGGGAAGTCGTCGGTGGCGGACATCGCGTGCTGCTCCTCGGGCCGGTGGTGGCGGGCAGCCTACTGACGGGCGGCTCCGCGATCAGGAGGGCGGCGATGGCCCGCGGGGTACGCTCCCAACCCCGGGAAGGGCCGGGATGGAGAGGGGGAGCGACAGCCGATGGACCTCCAATATCTGCTCGACCTCGAGGAGATCAAGCAGCTCCGCTACAGCTTCGCGTGGGCGCTGGAGACCTCGGCACCCGACGACCTGGCCGATCTGTTCACGGAGGACGGCTGGATCGACGTCGGCCCCTGGGGGCGGATGGACGGGCAGGACGCGATCCGCCGCGGCTACACCAAGGCCTACGGCAACGCGGAGCCGTGGACCGCCATGCACGCCGTGACCAACCCGCGCATCCGGATCGACGGCGACGAGGCCACCGGCACGTGGTACCTGCTCGACTGCTCGACTGTCGGCTTCGAGCAGCCGCTGCGCGTGTTGGGCGTCTACGACGAGACGTACCGGCGCGTCGACGGGACCTGGAAGATGTCGAGCCTGACGCTGCGGTTCAAGTGGAGCGAGGTCACCGGCCACGTGACGCCGCAGAACCCGATGGTCAGGCTGCCCCGCCGCGAGCAGTAGCAGGAGCCGGCCGCGGCACGGGCTCGTAGTCGCGGCCGCCCGTCATGCGCCGGACCGGGTCGGTGCCGTCCCAGTTGGCGCACACGCGGGCGGTGCCCCGGAGCCCCTTGAACATCGCCTCGGTGTGCTCCAGCACCTCGGTGAAGAGTCCGAGCGTGGGGCGTGTGTCGATGTAGGCCACCCGGCCGACCCGCGACGTGGACGTCGCCACAGGCTCGAGCCCCAGGGAGGTGAAGTGCGCAAGGGTCCCGTCGAAGTCCGAGGTGACCGTCGACAGGTGGTGGGGGCCTCCCTCGCCGGGCGCGTACATCTCGCGGAAGTAGTTGGGCGCCTCGTCGAGCACCTCGACCAGCTCCAGCTGCAGCGGACCGAGCTGGGTCACGCCCAGCCGGTAGTGCATGTGCGCGATGCCGCCGCGATAGGCGGCGTCGAACTCCGTCGGCGGGAGGAGCAGGAACGGACCAGCGCCATAGAGGTCGACCCAGCGCCACGCCGCAGCCACGACGTCAGGCACCACGTACGAGAGCTGCACGTAGCGGTACTCGCCGTCCGGGAAGGGCTGATCGTAGAGTCGGAACATGTGGTGCCTCCTCCGAGGTCGGCCGCACCGGTGCGCCCCTTCGCAGCGTAGGGCGACCACGTCGATGACGGGCACGCGATGAGCGACGCTGCCCCGCGGCGGGTCGGCGAGCATCCCTGTGCACGGGGCGACCTGCCGCCTCCGCGAGCTGACCTCGAGGTGGTCCTGGACCACGTCGTCGGCCCCGGCGACACCGACCACCTCGGCCACATGAACATCCGCCGCTACGCCGAGCTGGCCGAGAGCGCCATCCCGCGCATCGTGGCGTCGGTGGGGCTGGACGGGCCCGTCCTCGCGCGGCTGGGTGCCGTCGCCATGGCGACCGACGCCTACACCCGCCACTACCGGGAGCAGTTCACCGGCGCCCCGCTCCAGCTCCGCTTCGGGTTCCTCGACGCGGATGGAGCAGGCCTGACGGTCTACGCCGAGCTGCGCAACGTCGAGAGCGGCGACCTGGCCGCCACGTTCGTGCAGTGGGTCCGGCTGCTCGGGCAGGCCGACCGCACTGCCATCGACGTGCCCACCGCGGCCGTGGCGGTGGCGCTGGCCCGCACGGTCGAGTGGCCCGAGCACGGACGTCCCCGGACGCTGAGCCTCGCGCCCATCCGGATCGCGACCCCCGCCGAGCTGCGTGACCTCGCCCTCGAGCCCTGGAACGACGGCCACCTCGCGGCGACGCACTGCGATGCCCGCGGTTGGTTCGTGGGGGGCCTCACCGGCCTGGCGTGGGGCGTCGAGCGCGAGCTCCACTCGGACCTCGCGGAGGAGGAGCGCAGCTGGCTGCACGTCACCGCCGACGGGCGCTCCCTCGGCCTCACCAACGTCGAGAACCGCCGCGTCCTCGTCGAGCTCCCTCGCGCCGGAGCGCGGATCCGCACCGTGGCCGCCAACCTGGTGATCGCGTCCAACCGCCGTGTGCGCAGGGAGTGGAGCTTCGACCCCGGCACGGGCACCGTGTTCGCCACCGGTGACTTCGTGGACCTGGTGTTCGATTCGGGCACCCGGCGAGCCTCCGAGATCCCCCCGGGGTTCCGCGCCGAGCTCGAGCGCTGGCTCCACCCGGAGCTGGCCTGAGGCGACCCGCTACCGGGCGGCCCCGGGGGGCGCGCCGTGGCGCAGCTCGAAGATCTCCCTGAACGCCGCCTCGAACCTCTGGGTGCAGGGGCCGGTGATCGACCTCCGCTTCGTGACGTCCGCCAGGTTGCTGCGCGTCGTGCCCGGAACCGGGTTGACGACCACCTGGGCGGTGGTGCCCGCCCACTCCGCTGCCCAGGCCGCCCACTGCTGGATGGTGACCTGATCGTCTCCCGCCCAGTTCACGATCGTGGCCGGCACCGACGCCGCATCGAGCATAGGGTCGAGCTGCGCCACCATGTCCGCGACGTGGATCGGCGCGTGAGGGTGGGGGTCCCAACGGGCTGCGACGGGCTTGCCGGCGACCACGTTGTCCATGTGCGTGACGGGCATCAGGCCGTCGTGGGGTCCGTAGACGGTGTTCAACCGGGCGACGGTGACGGGGAGCTCGAGCGTGCGGGCGTACGACCGGGCCACCGCTTCCTCGGCGACCTTCGCGGTGGAGCTCGTGGGCGACCAGAACGGGATCATCCCGCCGATGGCGTCGTCTTCCTTGGGGGCGTACCACGGGTCGTCGCGCGGTGGGTAGATGATGTTGGACGACATCACCAGCACGGCCCGGGCGCGGCGGAAGCGGGTGAGCAGCGCGCCGGTGCCCTCCGCGTTGACGCGCATCGCCTCGTCGAAGTCGGCCATGCCGCCGCGGTAGTACGCGAGGTGGAGCACGTAGTCGAACTCGCCCGGCACGTCGTCCAGCGCGCCGGGCGCACCGATGTCGGCCACCACGGCGGTGATGCCGGCGTCGGTCACGCGCTGGCGTGACGCCGGATCGCTGTAGCGGGCCATGCCCCAGACGTCGTTGTCGCGCGCCAGCGCGGCGGCGAGCGGGAAGGCCACGGACCCGGTCACGCCCGTGACGAGGATGCGCCGGTCGGCGACCATCTCAGCGGCTCTGCACGACGACGCGGTCCGGGTGGAGCTGCTCGGCGAGCCGTCGCATCCCGTCGCGCCAGTGCACCGTGCCGGGGCCGGTGATGGAGATCCGCTTGGCACAGCTCCCGACCGAACCCACCGAGGCCCACTGCACGGGCGTGACGTCGACCCGCGCCTCGCACCCGAGCAGCTCACCGGCGTAGGCGGCCATCTCCTGCACGCTGGCCGGGTGGTCGCCGCACCAGTTGACGATCGTGGCCGGGACGCTGGCCTCGCCCAGGATCGGTTCGAGTTGGGCCGCGATGTCGTCGTCGTGGGTGGGGCTGTACGGGAAGGGATCCCACCGCGTCGGGTAGGGCCGGCCCGCGGCCGCCGCCTCGAGGATCTTCGTCGACACCCCGCCCCGCTCGGAGTAGTGCGCTCCCATGCGGGCGATCACCACGGGCAGGCGCAGCGACCGCGCGCAGTACCGGGCGACGGCTTCCTCTGCGATCTTCGACACCGAGTAGGGCGGCGAGAACTGCGCCTGGATGTCCCCCAACGGATCGGTTTCGACGAAGGCGTGCCACGGGTCGGGCACGGGCTTGTACACCGACAGCGTGGACATCACGAGCGCCGCCTTGGCCCGGCGGCAGTGCTCGAGCAGCAGCCCGGTGCCCTCCGCGTTCACCGTGATGGCGCGGTCGTAGCTCTCCTTCTCGTAGGCCACGGCGATGTGGAGCACGTAGGTGAAGTCGGTGGGTAGATCGCCGAACGCGCCGGTGCCCAAGTCGATCGAGCGGGTCGTGACGCCGAGCGCCTCGACCTCAGCGCGCGCCGCGGGGTCGCCGAAGCGCGAGATGCCCCACACCTCGTTGTCACGGGCCAACGAGCGCGCCAGACCGAAGGCGATGTTGCCGGCAGGCCCGGTGATGAGGATCTTCTCGTCCGACAGCATGGATCTCCCGTCAGTCGGTGCGGCGGTCACCCCGCCGCACGCACCCCGAAGCGCTCGATGTACGGGCGGAACCGGTCGCGCAGCTCGGCCTCGTCGAGCCCGAAGTCCTCCGGCGCGTACTGGTGCGCGCCGTGGGCGCCGCTGCGGTTCTCGTGCGACCACGCTTCCATGGCCGCCCGGACCTCCGGGGTGAGCTCGCGCCCGAGCCACTCGTAGATCCGCTCCACCGTGCCCATCGGATCGGCCGCGAAGTCGTGCTGGTGCAGGTCGTAGAACCGCTCGTCGCCGAGCCGGCGGCGGGACTCGATCGAGCGCTCAGTGCCGACGGCCAGGTGCTCGGCCAGGTGGCGGCCGTAGGCCTTCGTGTCGATCGTCTTCATCGTCCCCGGCGGGAACAGCGACGACACGAAGCTCACCCACGAGGGGACCGCCTTGGCGGGATCGCGGTGGGTGAGGACGAACCGGGCGCCGGGGTACGCGGCGACGAAGTCCTCCAAGTGGAACGACATGTGCGGCGACTTGAACAGCCACGTCGTGGGCGGGCGGCGTGAGTGCAGCAGCTGCGCGATCCGATGGTGGTAGTGGTAGGCCTCCACCATGGGCTGCTCGCGCCACCACCGGTGGTAGCCGGTCACGGGGACCACCGCGCTCTGGGCTCGGCCCTCCATGCCGAGGACGTCGGTGTCCTCGGTGGTCGCATCGACATCCCACAGGTGCATCGCCAGCTGCTCGGGGCGCTCCACCCGCATCAGCTCGTGGTTGCGGATCGCCTCCAGCCGTCGAGGGTCGTCGTGCTCCTCGCCTGCCACCGGCGGCGGACACGGTTGCCGCTGCTCCCAGCCGCGCAGCGGCCGGAACTGCGGGTCGAGCGACATCATGTCGGCCAGGGCGGTCGTGCCCGAGCGCGGGATGCCGGTGATCGCCACCGGTCCCGTGACCGGCACGCGCGAGATCTCGGGGTGCTCGGCGTACCAGCGCTCCACGTGGAGCCGGTTGGTGAGGCGACGCTGCAAGGTCGCCAGCGTGGGACCGAGGGCCTCGGCCGGCAGCTGGGCATCCTCGGCCAGGCTCTGGAGGAACCGCTCGAAGCCCGACCGGAAGCTGGCCGACCCGAAGTCGGACAGGCCGGCATCGCGCGACGCCGCACCCATCAGGTCGTCCAGCGACGGGATCGACACGGACGACGAGCCCATGGGCCGACGCTAGCGAGGCCTCGGGCGCCCTGCACGGGAACATCAGCTACGTTGAGCGCGTGCAGCACGGCGCAGGGGGCACCGGCCTGACGCGAGTGGGGACGGCCTCGTGAGCGAAGACCGTCGTCCGGTGGCGTTGGTGACCGGGGCGAGCCGCGGGATGGGCGCGGCGACGGCGGTGGCCCTCGCCGAGGCCGGCTACGACGTCGCCATCGCGGCCCGCACCCTGTCCACGAGCGCCCGGCCCGCGGAGGAGTACGCCACGTCCTGGCCCCGCTCGCTGGGCTCCACGCTCGAGCTGGTGGCTTCTCGGGTGGAGGCCGCCGGCGGCACTGCCCTGCCGGTGGTGATGGACCTCACCGATCGAGCCTCGGTGGCCGCGGCGGCCGACGCGGTGCTGGACCACTTCGGCCGTTGCGACGTGCTCTGCAACATCGGCGTGTACCAGGGTCGGGGTTCTGCGGAGCTGTTCCTCGACACGCCGCTCGACGCGTTCGCCAAGCACCTCGAAGCCGACGTGATGGCCCCGGCGGTGCTGTGCCAGAGGTTGCTCCCCGGGATGGTGGACCGCGGCGCCGGCACGATCGTCAACATGAGCTCGTACGTCGTGGCCAGCGACCCGCCGGGCACGGTGCACGAGAACGGGTGGACGCTGGCGTACGCCGCGGCCAAAGCCGGCATCGACCGCTTCGCCAGCGTGCTCAACGTCGAGCTGCGCGACGCCGGCGTCAACGTGTACACCGTGGAACCGGGCTTCGTGGCCTACGGGGAGGCGCTGACCCAAGCCCTGGCGAAGTTCCCGGACTCACCGGTGACACCACCCGAGGCCATCGGCGCGGCGATCGCCTGGCTGGTCAGGTCGCCGGACGCCACGCGCCTGTTGTCGAAGCGGATCCACCTCCCGGCCCTCGCCCAGCGCCACGGGCTCGTGCCGGGCTGGCAAGGCCCGGGGACGCCGTTCTCGTCCGTGTGGTGAGGGCCGCGCCCGCCTCGCGGGACGTCACCCGATGCCGTAGAGGGCCCGCGCGCTCTCGGAGGTGATGACCCGCTGCTGCTCGAGCGTCAAGCCGTCGAGCGCTTCGGCCAGCTCCTCGGTCACCCCGGGGAACTTGGCGTCGGGGTGTGGGTAGTCCGACGCCCAGATGATGCGGTCGGCACCCACGAGGGGCGAGTCGGCCGTGGTGCGCAGCATGGCCTCGTCGGGATCGAAGCTGATCCAGCACTGCCGGCGGAAGTACTCCGAGGGCAGCATCGAGAGATCGGTCACCTCCCAGTGGTACTTGCGGCAGTGGTGGTCCATGCGCTCCAGCCAGGGCACCAGCCACCCGCCGTTGGCCTCCAGGAAGATGAACGTCGCCTCGGGGAAGCGCTCGCACACGCCACCGGCCGTGAGGAAGGAGATGCTGCTCATCACGTCGAAGGGGTTGGCGATGCCCTGCGTGAAGACCTGCAGCGGGACGCTCATCAGCGGATCGTCAGGATCGAAGTCGTCGACGTAGCGACCATCCGGGCGACGAGCGCGATGCAGGCGCATGCCCTTGCAGGCCCCGGGTAGGTCGGGCGCGAAGAAGGGGTGCAGCGCGATCGGGAGCCCGGTCTCGGCCGCCGCCCGCCAGATGGGGTCGTAGACGGGGTCGTTGAAGGGCCGCCAGTCCACCGCCGGGTTCGGGCGCATGAACACCGACACCATGCCGGGCAGGGTCGCCACGCGGCGGATCTCCGCCGCGACGCGCTCCACGTCCTCCTCCTGGTGCATCGGGGGGAGCGCGCCGGCGCCGAACAACCGGCCCTCGCCTTCCTGGACGTGGTCGGAGCACCAGTCGTTGTAGGCGCGCGCCTGCACCTCGGCGAAGTCGACGTCGTGCTCGCTCTGCAGGCCGAGCAGCATGGTCGGGTACAGCACCGCCATGTCGATGCCGTCCTGGTCCATGTCCTGCAGCCGCGCCTTCGCGTTCCACGCCGCCGGCCGGGTCTCCGTGTAGCGCAGCTCGCCGCGGAAGGCCCGGGCGCGGTCCTCGTCGCTCGCCCCGGCGACGCCGGCCGCGGCCATGCCGTTCGCCGACGACCGCCGACCGTTGTAGACCAGCCATTCCTCGCCCTGGGCGTCGGTCTCGATGTGCCAGATCCTGTCGCGGTACTCGGCCGGCGCGTAGTCCGGCATGGCCGTCGGGTGCTCCAGGATGTGGCCATCGGAGTCGATGTACCGGAGCCCGTCCGTGGTCGCCATGGTCGCCTCCCTTCTGGGGGTGTCCGCGACGTTACGACGTTGGGGGCGCTTCGGGTCGGGGCACGTTGCCGTCGACGACGACGCTGCGTTGGGCGATCCGCCACCGGCCGCCGTCCTCGACGAAGCGATCCACGTAGCGGCCCCAGGTGGCGAGCCCCCAGCGGCGCAGGACCTGGAAGTACGACGTGGTGACGAGGGCGTCGCCGTCCTGCTCCACGAGCGTGTTCGTCAGCACGTGCTTGGTGCGCTCGTCGTCCGACGGCTTGGCGTCGGGACCACCGAAGAACGCGAACACCGCGTCGCGGCCTTCGACGCGGCGCCCGCCGACGTCGAGGACGGCGTCGTCGGTGAAGTGCTCCATCATCCCTGCGATGTCCGAGCGGTCCGCGCAACGCGCCACGCGCACCACCACCTGCTGGACCAACCAACCGCTGTCCACGGAACCCCCTTCCCGCTGCCGGCGGGGCCGGCGACCTGTGCGCACGAGATGCTACGGAGGTACCTTCCCACCGGTGCGGACACCGATGCTGTCCATGCCGCTGGTGAACTTCGCGGCCGAGGACCCCGGCGGGTGGCAGTGGGTCTTCGACCGGGCCGTGGCCGCGGAGCGGGCCGGCGTCGACCGGCTCGTGGTGTCGGACCACCTGGTCTTCGGCGAGCACCTGGAGGCCTACGGCCGACCGGAGCTCGGCGGCACCGTGGGCGGTCGACAGCCGACCGGCCCGGACGGGCACTGGCTCGAACCGGTCGTGCTGCTGGCCATGGTCGCGGCGCAGACCACGACGATCCGGCTGCAGACCGGCATCCTGCTGGCGGCGCTGCGCCGACCGGCGGTGCTGGCCAAGGAAGCCGCCACCCTCGACGTGCTGAGCGGTGGCCGTCTGGAGCTCGGGGTGGGCGTCGGGTGGCAGCGCGAGGAGTACGACGCCGTCGGCCTGTCCTTCGACGCCCGCGGGGCCCTGCTCGACGAGACGCTGGCCATCTGCAGGACACTCTGGCAGGACCGGGTGGCGGCCTTCGACGGGACCACGGCCCGCTTCGAACGGATCCACATGATGCCGAAGCCGACGCGTGCCGGTGGGGTGCCGATCTGGGTCAGCGGCACCGTCAACCCCCGCGTCCTCGAGCGCATCGCCCGCTTCGGCGACGGGTGGCTCCCGTGGGGGCCGGCTCAGCGCGACGTCCTGCGTGCCATCCCGCACGTGCACCAGGCCCTGGCGGATGCCGGTCGCTCTCCCGAGGGCTTCGAGATCTGCGCCTACCTGAGCCGTGTCAAGAACCGGGACGGGTCGATCGACCTGCCGGGGACCATGGCGCAGATCCCCCCGCTGGTGGAGGCGGGTGCCACCGACTTCCGGTTCAACCCCGTCGGGACGGCCCCGACGGCGTCGACGGCGGAGGTCGTCGAGTCGCTGAGCGAGTTCGTCAGCGCGTTCCGGAGCACGGTGGGTCGCTCCTGAGCCGAAGCGCGGTCAGGACGTCGCGGGGTCGACCAGGCCGTGGCGCATGGCGTGGAGCGCGGCGGCCGCCCGGGAGGACACGCCCAGCTTCGTGTAGACGTGCTCGACGTGGTTGCCGACCGTCTTGGGGCTGATCGACAACCGGCGGGCGATCTGCTTGTTGGCCAGACCCTGCGCGAGCAGACCGAGCACCTCGGTCTCGCGGGCGGTCAGCCCCTCGGGCCCACCGGCCCGAGCCTTCCCGGGAGCCTGTCCGGCCGCGGTCAGCACGGCGTCGACCGCGACCGGGTCGAGCCGGCCGGCATCCGCGTCGGCCCGTAGCGCGCCGGCGGCCGCGTCGGGATCGAGGGCCCGACGATGGGGTCGATGCTGGCCCATGGCGTGGTGGGCGTCGGCTGCGGCGAGGACCCGAGCCGGGGCCGAGATCAGCGATCCCGACAGGCCGCGGTGGTAGCCGGAGCCGTCCATCCGTTCGTGGTGGGCCGCGGCGAGCACGCCGATGCGCGCCAGCGGCTCGGGCCGGCTGAACATGCGCTCGACGAGGTAGGTGTGGAGGCGCATCCGCTCCGTCTCGGTGGCCGTGAGCGGCCCCGGCCGCTGCCAGATGGAGGCGCGCACGCCAGCGCGGCCCGTGTCGTGGACGAGCGCGGCGCGGCGGATGAGCCGGACCGTCGGCTCGGGCAACTGCATCTCGGTCGCCGCGGCCGCGGCCAACGCGGCGGTGCCGCGGGCATGGCCGGCGAAGGTGTGGCAGCGCAGGTCGCAGAAGTCGCCGATCGCAGCCAGGGCGGCATCGAGGTCGTCGTCGGTGAGCGGGCGCGGGTTCGGATCGGGGTCCGGGAGCGGTTCGCCCAGGTCGGCGAACAACGGGTCGGGATCGGCGAGCAGCGCGTCGGCCACCGTGGGATCGAAGTGCGTGCCCGACCGGGCTCTGGTCACCTCCACTGCGGCACCGACGCCGCCGGTGCGGTGCATGACCTCAGCGGTCTCTGCGACGTGGGCGATGCGGGCGGGCAGCGGGATCCCGTCGGCCGCGACCGGTGGGAACCCCT
>Ga0180215_1003252_pt1 | contig 15433 bp, 14 predicted proteins | sample eDN3rd37CBELigBY_FD_128871 | JGI IMG/M metagenome (GOLD analysis project Ga0180215, IMG submission 128871) | Enriched backyard soil microbial communities from Emeryville, California, USA - eDNA 3rd pass 37_C BE-Lig BY (version 2) (version 2) | ecosystem: Environmental > Terrestrial > Soil >...
CCGAGCTGCCGTTCGGCGGCATCAAGAACTCCGGTTACGGCCGCGAGCTCGCCGCCGCGGGCATCCGCGAGTTCTGCAACCTCAAGACGGTCTGGAAGGCGTAAGCAACGCCGCACGCAAGCGGGTCGAGCAGCTCAGGCGCTCGGCCCGCTTCGCCGTTAAGGTCGCGAAGCCGGCACCGGCCGACGGGTGTCAGGTGAAGACGCTCAGGCCACGAAGCGACGGATGAGCTCGGCCACTTCGTCTGGCTGCTGCTCCGGCACGAAGTGGTCGGCCCCGCTCACGATCGCCCCGGCAAGGTCACCCCTCAGCCACAGGCTGCGCATGAAGGCAGCCTCAGACAGGAACGGGCTCTCAGAGCCGCGCATGAGCATGGTCGGCATGCGGGTGTCGCGGAGCGCGGGAACGAGGTCGGCGTCCATGCTCTCGAGCGTGTGGCCGATGGCCGCGGCCGAGGCGACAGGGCGGAAGCCGCCTTCCTGTTCGACATAGAGATTGTGTGCCCTGCGCTCGACAGCGTCGTCTGGCAGGAGGCTCGAGCGCGCCCGGATGGCCCGGTGAACGCTCTCAACGTCTGGTAGCGGGCCCTCGCCCGCCGCCCGGGCCTCACGCAGAGCGGAGAACACGCCGGGCTCTATGGTTGCGGCATAGTCGATCGAGACAACGGCACCGATGCGTTCGGGCATGGCGGCCCCGGCGAGGATGGCGTTGCGTCCTCCGAGCGAGTGACCGATCACGGCGCGTGCTGGCCCGATAACGTCGAGCACCGCAGCCACGTCGTCGACGTAGTCCTGCGCGCTGTATCCCGACCCCGGGTGGTCGGTTGCTCCGTGGCCGCGCTGGTCGATCGCCACGACCCGGTGATCACGACTGAGGTTCGCGATCACCGGGTCCCACACCACGGCCCCAGCCGTGATGCCGTGGAGCAGAAGCAGAAGCTCACCCTCCCCCGCAACCCGCGCGCTCACCGTCAGGCGGCTCGTCTCGAGCCGCTCCACGGTGATGGCGTCGGTTGCGGGGGCGGTGATCATCTGCTGCCTCAGTAAGGGTTGGCGACGAAGAGGTCCTGCGCCGGGAACTTGGTGAGCACCTCGATGCCGTAGTCGGTGACCACGACCTCTTCCTCGATCCTGGCAGCGGACGACCCGTCGGAGGCCGGGCAGTAGGTCTCCATGGCGAAGACCATGCCTGCCTTGAGCTCCACCGGGTCCTTCATCGAGTTGAGCCTCGAGATGATCGGACGCTCGTGCAGCCCGAGCCCCAGGCCGTGCGCGAACTGCAGGCCGAAAGCGGCCAGCTCGTTCTCGAACCCGAAGTCCTCCGCCTTGGGCAGAACCGCTGCCACCTGGTCGGTGCCGACACCGGGGCGCAGGGCGTCGAGCGCCTTGTCCATCCACTCGCGTGCCTGCTTGTAGGCATCCTTCTGGCTCTCGGTCGCCCAGCCCACCCCGAAGGTGCGGTAGTAGCAGGTGCGGTAGCCGTTGAAGGAGTGGATGATGTCGAAGAACGCCTGGTCGCCGGGGCGGATGATGCGGTCGGTGAAGTTGTGCGGGTGCGGGTTGCACCTCTCTCCCGAGATCGCGTTGATCGCCTCGACCTGGTCGCTTCCGTACTCGTACAGACGCTTGTTCGCCAGTGCGACGATCTCGTTCTCGCGCACGCCGGGCTTGAGCGCCTCGACGATGTCCTGGTAGACACCATCGACCATCGCGGCCGCCTGGTTGAGCAGCATGATCTCGTCTTGGTTCTTGATCACGCGAGCGTCCAGCATGGGCTGCTGAGCATCCGCGATCCGGATGCCCTGACGCTCCAGTTCGAACAGGAACGGCGGCTCGACGATGTCGATACCAAGCGGTGCATCGGCGAGGCCCGCTGCGGTGAGCAGCGACTTGATCTCCGCAACAGCGTCGACCATGAGGCCCGCGCCGCCCTCAGGGGCGACAGCGCCCTTGAAGCCCAGGAACCCCGCACGGTAGTTCTCGTCGGGAACCCAGTCCGAGTACAGCTTGTGGTGCTTCACGGCGGAGCCGAAGTCCCACAGAATCGGGTCATGCCCGCGCATGAGCAGCGCGTAGCGGATCATCTTGTCGCCGAGCGCACCACCGATCCAGGTCTGGGTCGTGTAGCGGATGTTGTAGAAGTCGAACAGCAGGAACGCCCCGCACTCGCTCGCCTCCAGAGCATCCTTGGCCCTCTGCAACCGGTAGTTCCTCAGGCGTTCGAAGTCCACCCGGTGCTCGTAGTCGACGGCGTTCTGGCCGGGAGCGCCGAGCGGGCGCACCCCGGCCGGGCGGGCGGACGGGCGCTCAAACGCCCGTCCGCCGCCCAGGCCGTGGTTGGCGGACATATCTAGTCCACCTCGAGGCCGGTGCTCACCTGGGCGTTCTCAGACACGATGTCGAGGCCCGATCCCTTGGCGACCGTCAGGATCAGCGTGGCGAAGTCGAGGTCGACGTTGCCGTTTCCGACCTCCTGCGCCACGAGGTTGCGGGTGACGCTCGCAACCGGCATGACGACGCCCAGCTCGTTCGCAGCCTCAAGGCCGAGGTCGAAGTCCTTCTGCAGCAGCACGTTGGTGAACGTCGGGGCGAAGTCGAGGTTGACGAGCGCCGGCGTCTTGTACTGCGAGAAGACCGATCCCATGACCGAGTCGTTGAGGAAGGCGAGGAAGTCGGCACGCTTGACGCCTGCCTTCTCTGCCAGCACGGTGATCTCGGCCATCGACTGGATGACAACGCCGAGGAAGACGTTGTGCGCGATCTTGACGATGCGCGCGACTTCGCCCTCTCCAACGTAGGTCACGCCGCGACCCCAGGTCTCGAGCAGCGGCTTGGCCTCGTCGAACACGGCACGGGGGCCGGATGCTGCGACGGTGAGCTTGCCGGATGCGATGACGGCCGGGTTGCCGGAGACCGGCGTGGCCAGGAAGCCCGTGCCGCGCTTGTCTGCGACGGCGCGAACCTTCTCGCTCACCTCGACCGAGACCGTGGAGGCGTCACCGATGATGCGGGGCGCACGGTCGGGGTCGGTCAGCAGGCCGCCATCGTTCAGCATGACGTCTTCGAGGTCCCTCGGAGCGGACACCATGCTGAAGACGATGTCGCGACCGGCGAGCTCGACGGGGCGATCAACGATGGTCGCGCCGAATTCGGTCAGCGGCTCTGCCTTGGCCCTGGTGCGGTTGTAGACGGCGACGTCGTAACCGGCATCGAGCAGGCGCTTGGCCAGCTGGTAGCCCATGCGACCTGCACCGATCCAGCCGACAGTGGGTTTGTTGTCACTCACGGAAGTTCTCCTTTTGTTGATGTATGCATCCATGATGCAATCGATTGCAAATTAAGGCAAGACCACCGCCTGGGCGGTTTTCCCACCGGGTTGGTTGGTTACTCCGCGGGGGCGGCAGCCACCACGTGGAACTCGAAACGAAGGCGAGGATCGGTGGCGAAACCAGACACCTCAACGGTGGTGCTGGTCGGGATGTGACCGCCGAACCACTCCTTCTGGTGCTTGTTCACGACATCCTGGTCTTCTGCGACATGCGAGAAGAACCGAATCATGTTGACCACGTCGTGGCGCTCACAGCCGGAAGCCTTGAGGGCGAGATCGAGGTGGTCGAAAGCGTTCTTCACCTGGCCTGCGGCGTCCATCGGCATGGCGTCGAAGACCTCCGCGACGTGCGGGTGGTCGTGGTAGACGGGGGCACCGGTGACACCGCTGATGAACACCAGCCGTGCATTCGACACCACCCTGATAGCGGGCACGAACGGGCTGACGATCGTCTCGTCGTAGCCCTCGTGGTGGATGATCTCTGCGTTGCCGACTCGGCGTGGCGCGGGAACCTGCGTCATGTCTGTCTCCTGTTTCAGTGTTTCTTAGGAACCGGCAAGGTCGCCGGAACCGTGGGTAATGCGACCACCCATGACTGTGAGGTCGCTGACGATGTGGGGCAGTTCCTCCGGGGAACATGCAAGTGGGTCGAGCGTGGGAACGCACAGGTCTGCATCGTAGCCGGGCAGCAGCTGACCGCGGTGATCCTGCTCGCCCGTGAACCAGGCGGCGTCCCTCGTGTACGCGGCGATGGCATCCTCCACCGGGATGCGATGCTGCTCCGAACGCACACCGGTTCCGTCGAGCGTCGCGCCCGTGACGAGCCACCAGATCGACGCCCACGGCGAGAACCAGTTGGCGCGCGTGGCGTCTGTTCCAGCGCCGATGGTGATGCCGAGCCTCCGCATGTCGCCAATGGGGGGTGCGTTCACGGTCGCCTCTTCGCCCCAGGCCTTCACGTAGTCCCCACCCTTGAGCACGAGGCGGTTCTGCACCAGCACTCCTGCGCCGAGCTTGGCCAGCCGCTCCAGGTTTCCCATCGACGCCTCGTCGGCGTGCACGATCGAGAAGCCGCGCCCCGCGACCAGCCCGGTCTCCTGCTCGACGGCCTCCCAGGCGTCCAGGATGCGCCCCAGGGTGTCATCGAGAACCGCGTGGATGCTCATCCTCCAGCCACGCGTCGCGCAGAGCCTGACGATGTCGATGAGCTCCGCGTGCGATTGCTCCGTCATGCTGAACGGGTCCAGGCCCTCCATGTCGTGGCAGCCCAGGTGGGGTATCTCACCCACGCCGACCACCTTGAGCATTCCGTCGCCGCTGTCCGGCTGTACGAGGGTCGTCAGCGAGTCGATGTCTGCGACCTCGCCACCCCTGGTCCAGGCGGAGAGGAAGAGGCGAGTGCGCACATCCAGTTCACCGCTCCGCCACACCTCGTAGACGGGGTCGTAGTCGCGCGGGGTCACGAGCAGTCCGCCGCCGTCTACCACGCCCGTGAGGCCGTGCCTGGCGAAAGTGGAGAACATCTGTCGCACCCCGTCGGCAGATTCAGAGCCTTCAACAACGAGCGCCTGGCCGAGAGGTACTGAGTACGCGCCGACACCGTGGATGCGCCCGGTGAGCGCACCGGATGCGTCGCGGTCGAGGGTGCCTCGCGGAGGGTCTTCCGAGTCGTTCGTCCAGCCGCAGGCGGCAAGACCGGCCGAGTTGAGAACGCCAAGGTCGTACAGCTCCTGCACGTACACGGGGTTGTCTGGCGCCACGGAGTCGAGCTCTTCCCGGGTGGGTGCCCGCCCCTCTGCCAGCTGCGATGAGTGCCAGCCGCCGACAACGCTGACCCACTCTCCCGGGCCGCGGTTTGCGGCGTCCTGACGGATGCGTTCCAGCCCGTCTGCGAGCGACCGCACGTCTTCCCAGTGCACCGTCCTGGTCCAGGAGACGCCACCTCGAACGGCGTGGATGTGTGAGTCGTTCAGGCCGGGGATGACCCGCCGACCACCGAGCTCGATGACGCGTTCCGCCAGGTCGGCGTGGAGCGCCAGCTCGGCGTCGCTGCCGATCGCGACGATCCTGCCACCGGCGATGGCAATGGCCTCGACCTCGGCCGGCCCGGAATCGGCGAACGTCGAGATCCGCCCACCACGGAGCACCAGGTCAACGACCGGAAGCGCACTCGATGACACGACAGTTCACTCTCCCGTCAAATACTCAGGTAGCGCTCGAGCACTTCACCGTCGGCACGCAGCCCCTCCGAGCTGCCGTTCCAGGCGAGGGTGCCGGTGTCATCGATCACGATGACCTTGCTGGCGATGTCGAGCGCGAGGTCGACGTTCTGCTCTGCGATCAGGATTGAGAGGCCGGATGCGCTGAGGCCCGCAAGTCGGTCCTGGATGACGTCGAGCACGCTGGGCGCAAGGCCTTCGCTCGGCTCGTCCATGATCAGCAGGCTGGGGTTGGTCATGAGGGCGCGGCCGATGGCCAGCATCTGCTGCTCTCCGCCAGACAGCGAGCGCGCCATCGACTTGGAGCGCTCGGCGAGTCGCGGGAAGAAGTCGAACACGCGCTCGACCGTCCACTCCTCAGTGTCGGGCTTCACCCTCCTCGGAACGACCGTGAGGTTCTCGAGGGTCGTGAGCGAGCCGAACACGCGCCGGCCCTGCGGCACGAGGGCGATGCCCGCCTTCGAGACCTGGTGGCTCGACTTCCTCGTGATGTCGACGCCGCGGTATGTGATCGTGCCGGACGACACCGTGGGGGGCCGCAGCGCGCAGATCGCACGCACGAGGGTCGTCTTGCCCATGCCGTTGCGGCCGAGCAGCGCGACGCTCTCGCCATCACCCACGGCGAAATCGATGCCGTTGAGCACCTTCGCCGTCGCGTAGCCGACGTTCAGTCCGGTCACGTTGAGGGTCACTTCTTGTCTCGCCTTCCCAGGTAGATCTCCTTGACCTTCTCGTGTTCGCGAACCTCGTCAGGGGTTCCCGTCACCACGTGTCGGCCGTTCTCCAGGCACATCACCTTGTCGGTCAATCCCAGCGCCAGGCTCATGTCGTGCTCGATGAGCAGGATGGGCAGGGTTCTGGGCAATTCTTCGATCAGCGAACGAAGGGTGGTCCGCTCAGCGGCGGACAGTCCTGCGGCGGGTTCGTCCAGCAGGAGGATCTTGGGGTCGCTGACCAGGGCCATCGCGATCTCGAGCTGCCTCTGCTCACCGTGCGACAGGTCGGAGACCATGTCGTTGCGGCGGCCGACGAGGCCAACCGATTCGAGGGCGGCGAGGGAGCGCTGCGAAGCCTCGTCAGACATCCTCTGGGGCCACCAGAAGACACGGGCCTTCGCGCTTCCGCCACGTGTCGCCACGCGCACGTTGTCGAGCACGGACATGTCACGGAAGAGGTTAGACACCTGGAACGTTCGGCCAACACCCATGCGGGCGCGACGCGAGGTCGAGGTGCGGGTGACATCACGGCCGAACAGCTCGATGGAGCCGGTCGTCGGCGCGATGTCGCCGGCGATCATCTTGAACAGCGTGGTCTTGCCTGCGCCGTTCGGTCCGATCACCCCGATCCGCTCAGTGCCGTGCAGCTCGAGGGAGACATTCTCGACGGCTGTCACGCCGCCGTATCGCTTCCCGAGCCCCATGATGGTGAGCGCGGGGGCTCCGGCCCCGGGCCCTTGCGGGCCCGGGACCGTCGCCGATTTCATCGCAGTGTTCACTCGAGTCCCTGGAAGTCCTGCGAGTAGTTGGGCAGGGCAAGCGCCTCTTCAGGCGTGCGTCCGAGCCACTGGTCGACTGCTTCGAAGGTTTCGATCGGAGTGTTGTAGAGCTTTCCGTCGTCGAGCTTCTTGACCTCGCGGATGTACACGGGTGCCACCAGGTTGTGGTACTCGTCGAACTTCGCCTTACCGAGGATGCTGTCTTCCATCTCGATGTTGGAGATCGCGGCAACCAGGTCGGCGCCGGTCACGTAACCGTTCTTCTCGATCACGCTGGCAACGAGGCTCGCGGTCATGTACCCACCGGCGACGTTCAGCGACGGGATCTTGCCGTCGAACTTCTCGGCGTATGCGTCGTTGAACTCGCGAACGGTGTCGCTGTCGCGACCCTCAGCCCAGTTGCTGACCGAGTGGAAGCCGAGCACCTCGTCACCGAGAGCGCGCAGCGTCGCCTGGTCGAGCGAGCAGCAGTTCATGAGCAGCTCCTGCGAGTCGCCCAGTCCGAGACCGAAGAAGCTGCGCAGGAAGTCGGGACCAGGAGCCCCACCTGCGGTGGTCACGAACGCGATGTCAGCGCCAGCCGACTGGATCTGCGAGACGTAGGTCGAGAAGTCGGAGGTGCCGTTGGGGTACCAGTACTGCGCTACCACCTCGCCACCGTTCTGCTCGAAGCCCTGCGAGAACCCTGCACACGACTCCCAGCCGAACGCGTAGTCGGGGCAGAGCGTGACGGCCGTCTTGTGGCCCTCATCCGCGGCCCAGACACCACCGGGGTAGTGCATCTGGGAACCAGACATCGATCCGGTGCGAACCGTGAAGTCGTTCGCGGAGCGCTGCGTCAGGTCGTCAGCTGCTGCGACCGGGTGCAGGTTCGGAACGTCCACCGTGGAGGTGTATGCCGCGACCGCGAGGGCTGTGTTCGCCAGCAGCGGCCCGACCACCATGTCGACGTTGTCGAGCTCGACGAGCTTCTTCGCCTTGGTGAGCGACGTCTCCGGGTTTCCGGCGTCGTCCTCGACGATGGTCTCGACGGTGACACCGTTGACCTCGGTGCCGTTGATCTCCCAGTACAGGTTCCAACCGTCAACCATCTCCTGGCCGGCGATAGCGAAGTTTCCGGTGACCGGTGAGATGTAGCCGACCTTCAGCGTGCCGGTGTCGCCACCGTTATCGCCGTCATTCGAGGCTCCGGGGGGAGCACAGGCGGTAAGAGCGAGTGCTGCGGCTGCGGCAACGGCGGTGATGGCGGACCACCTCCCGCGAGGAGACATCTTCGTTGACCTCATGGGTGTTCCTTTCTTATGCGGTGTGATTGCGTTCGGACACGGGTGCGCCGGACGATGGGGCCAGGCCGGCCGGATCATCCGACGCGCCTGGAGGTTCAGAGTTGGGGCCTGGACGGAGCCGGCGGGCGAGCTTGATCACGCTTCCGACGATTCCTGCCCTCGCGAAGAGGATCACCAGGATGAAGATCAGCCCGAGCACGGTCGGCCAGCGCTCTACCGAGTTCGAGAGCACGTTCTCGACCAGCACGACGACTGCCGCGCCGATGATCGGGCCGAACACCGTGCCCACCCCACCCAGGATCACCATGACGATCAGCAGGATCGAGCGGTGGATGCCCGCAGACGTCGGGCTGACGAAGTGCGTGAGCCACACCGAGAGCAGTCCGGCGAAGCCCGCAATGGTTCCGGAGATCATGAAGGCGCCGAGGCGGTAGGACGTCACGGAGTAGCCGAGGCTGCGCATCCGGGACTCGCTGTCCCTGATGCCGCGCATGCTGGCGCCGAACGGCGACTTGCTGACGATCCAGAGCAGCACCGTCACGACGATGAACGACCCCACCAGGAAGTAGTAGAAGGTCCAGTACTCGCTGATGAACTCGGGCCTCCGGATGCCCGAGATGCCGTTCTCACCACCCGTGACGGATGACAGGCGGAACGCGAGCCCGTACACGACCATGCCCAGGGCCAATGTCACCATCAGGAAGTAGATGCCGCTCGTGCGCATCGACAGCACGCCGTACATGAACGAGACCAGCAGCGTGATACCGAGGGCGATCAGCACCTGCGTGCCCGTGTCGAGGCCGGCCTTCGATGCCCAGCCGACGCCATAGGCGGAGGCCGCAGCGATCGCGCCGTGCCCGAGGGACGCCATGCCGCCGTCGCCGACGAGGAAGTTGAGGCTCGCGGCAAGGATGCCGGCGATCAGGATCGTCGAGATGAGGGAGAGGATGTACGAGGTCGCGCCGATGTACGGCAACGCGATCGCGAGCGCGATCAGCGCGAGGATGACGACTCCTCCGGTGATCCTGGTGCGGTTCATACTGTTCTCCCAAAAAGACCGGTGGGCCGCAGCACGAGCACGATGGCCATCGGGGCGAAGATCGTGAAGTACGCGAACTCGGGGATCCATGCTTTTGCGAATGCGTCGATGAGGCCGATCAGGATGCTTCCGATGGCAGCTCCAGACACGCTCCCCAGGCCACCGATGATGATGACCACCAGGGCGTAGAGCAGCACTTCATCCTGGATGCCGGGACGGATGCTCAACACCCCGGCCCCGATGGTGCCTCCGATGGCGGCGAGCGCTGCACCGACGATGAACATCCCGGTGAAGACCCAGCCGATGTTGACGCCCATCGCCTGGATGATCTCGCGGTCGTCTACGCCCGCGCGAACCACGGCTCCGATGCGGGTGCGGTTCTGCACCAGGGTGAGCGCGATTCCGATGGCGATGGCAACACCGATGACGAAGATCCGGTACCACGGGTAGGTGAGGTCGCCGATCGTGAGCGAGCCCTGCACCATCGCGCTGGCGGGGAGCGTGTGCGGGTCACCGCCGAAGACGGCGAGGCACAGGTCGGCAACGACGAACGAGACACCCACGGTGAGCAGCACTTCCGGGAGCTCCTGGCCGCGCACGAAGCGCAACAGCACCACCTCGACGACGAACGCCGTGACTGCAACAACCAGCACGCCCGTGAGGATGCCGAGCAGCAGGTTGCCGGTGAGGCCCGCGACCACGACTCCGAGGTAGCCACCGATCATGTAGAAGGCGCCGTGCGCAAGGTTGATGATGCGCATCAGGCCGAACACCAGGGTGAGGCCACTGGCAAGCAGGAACAGGAGAGCACCGAAGCTCAGCCCGTTCAGCGCCTGCTGCGCAAGGAATATGGGTTCGAACACTGGGTCTGTCAACCTTCCGCGTCGTTGGGGATCGTGTGTGTGGACTCTCCGTTGCTGCGATTCAAGCAACCGATTGCGTAACTGTCAAGTAAGCCTGTACATACAACCCTTCATCATCATCGGTTCGCAGGCAATGCTCATGCGACCAGCTCCTTCTCCCGGTACTTCACACGCGCGAGAGTGGTGCCAAGGCCGAATCCTGCTGCTCCAATGAGCGACACCAGGAACAGCATGGGGAACGTGTGAGTGTCTGCCGCTACGGTGCCGAGGCCCGCGCCGAGCGACCCGCCGAGCATGAGCGAGATCGAGAAGAAGGTCATGCCGAGTGCGCGCGCCTCAGCCGCCGCATCCGTGATCCAGGTCTGGAGCGTTGTGTGCCCGAGGGCCCAGGCGGCGCCCATGGTTGCTGCGGCGGCCAGCACCGTGAACTGCGAGACCCCCGTGAGCAGAACACCGAACGAGGCAACCCCGAAGACTCCTGCTACGCCGAGGAGGGCCCATGCGGGAACGCGGTTCACCACCAGCTTCATCAACTGGCTGACGGCGATCACGACGATGCCGAAAGCCGCCGTCACGAGACCGGAGATGAAGACGCTCACGCCGGTCTGCTGCACCGCAACCGGAAGCAGGTTGAAGACGCCGATGAACAGGAAGCCCTCAAGAGCGGTCAGCGCGTACAGGCCCATAGTCCAGGGGTTGCGGGCAAGGTGGCGCAACTGTGAAAGCACGCGCTCATCCGAGTGGTTTCCTGCGCGCGGAAGCAGGGCGAGGGCAGGCACCATGGCAGCTGCAACGATTGCGAAGCCGCCGAAGATCACGCGCCATGAGGTGAGTTCTGCAACAGCTGCTGCACCGAGCACGCCCGCAGCGATACCCAGGGCGACAGCCGTGGCGAGGTTCGACATGGCCGCCGGTCGACGCTCGAGGGGCATGCTGTCGCCGATGTACACCAGGACCGCTGCAAAGGTTGCGGCGAACGCGCCTCCGGCAAGCGTGCGCGCGATGATGAAGGTCTCCACAGTTGGTGCGACCGCACTCGCAAAGTTCGCGGCAGCCGCGATCGACGTCGAGACGGTGAGCACCTTGACTCGACCCCAGCGCGTGGAGAGCGGACCCCACAGCAACTGCATGAGCGCGTAGGCGAGAGCGTGGGTCGTGATGGCAGAACCCGCCACGAAGATCGAGGCGTTGTACTCCTCCGCAACCACGGGAACCAGGGGAAGCAACAGCGTGCGATCGAGGGACTGCCAGAAGATGGCGAACGGCAGCAGCACTCCGGGAGCGAGGAGTCTTCTCACCTACAGACCACCCCCTGCCGACGCGCCGTGGGCGGCAGCCCGAACGACTACTGTTCAGTATTACTTCATGGGAGTTAACTAGTTCTGAACGAGCCTGTCAAGCGACGCGCTGAGCCACCGCCGCCGTAGACCCTCGCACGATGAGTGAGACAGGCAATCGAACGACATCCGTCGGCCGCTCCCCTGACTCGATCATCGCGAGCAGAAGGCGGGCCGCTTCTGCACCCATCTGCAGTGTCGGCACTCGCACCGTGGTGAGCGGAGGTGTGAAGTCCTCGGAGAAGAGCATGTCATTGAAGCCGATGACAGAGACATCGCGCGGGCAGACGAGCCCATGTGCACGGATCGAACGCAGCACGCCGAGCGCAATGAGGTCGTTGCCCGCCACGATCGCCGTCGGGGTGTCGTGGGAATCCTCGAGCATCGCATCCATCGCGCGATAGCCTGCGTCGATCGTGAGAGCGGGAACACTGACCACGCGGCCTCTCACCTGTGCAGTTGCGCACGCCCTCTCGAAGGCATCCCTGCGCGCTGTACTCGTCGACAGTCGGTCGGGGCCCGCAATATGCACGATGTCCTGGTGACCGAGCGACACGAGATGGGCGACCGACTCCTCCAGACCATGGGCGTCATCACCTGTCACCAGGGGGAACGGCAGCGAACCGGCATCACGGTTGAGCAGCACGACGGGCACGCCAGTTTCAGCCGCCTCCTCCAGCGCGCCGAAATCGCGGTGGCCGGAAGCCACGATGAGGCCGTCGACCCGGCGGGCGAGCAGTGACCCGATACCCGCGCGCTCGTTGTCTTCGCTGTCATCCGTGTTCGCCAGCAGGGCCGTGTAGCCCCTGGGGGCGAGGAAATCTTCGATGCCACGCACCATGGGAGGAAAGAGCGGGTTGGTGAGGTCAGGCAGGATCACGCCCACCGTCATGGAACTGGCGGTACGCAGGCCCCTCGCCATAGCGTTGGGAACATAGCCGAGCGACGCTGCAGCCTCGCGCACGCGCTGCACGGTCGCCCGCCCGATCTGGTGCTCAGTACGCGGGTTCAGTGCCCGCGACACCGTCGCCTTGTGCACGGCTGCAAGCCGCGCGACATCCTCGATAGTCGCCCGTCTCACCATGTTGCCCGATCCTTGCCACGCTGCAGTCCGATGCAGTCATGCTATCGACAACAGCACTCGAAGGTCGGAGCGGCTCAGCTGGTGCGTTGCTTCGCGATCTCGTAGAGCGTCACGCTCGCGGCGATACCCGCGTTGAGGGACTCGGTGGTCGAGCTGATCGGAATCGACACCACAGCGTCACAGGTCTCTGTGACCAGGCGCGAAAGCCCCTTGCCCTCACTGCCGACGACGATGACCAGCGGCTCGCCGGCCCACGACAGGCCTGGCAGCGAGACGTCACCGTCGCCATCGAGCCCGAGCACGAACACGCCGCGCTGCTTCATGGCCTTCAGGGTCTGGGTCAGGTTCGACGCCATCGCAACGGGCGTGCGCGCTGCAGCCCCCGCAGATGTCTTCCACGCAGACGCCGTCATGCCGACGGAGCGCCGCTGGGGAACGATCACGCCCTGCCCGCCGAAAGCTGCGACGGAACGGATGATCGCGCCCAGGTTGCGCGGGTCGGTGATGCCGTCGAGCGCAACGAAGAGCGGCTTCTGGCCGCGAGCGAGCACGGCGTCGAGCAGCTCGAGCGGGTGCGCGTACTCGTACGGGGGAACTTTGAGGGCGAGCCCCTGGTGCACGGAGTCGAAACCGGCGAGGCGATCCAGCTCTGGGCGCATGACCTCGAGAATCGACAGGCCACGCTTGGTGGCGATCGCCATGACCTCCTTCACGCGGTCGTCGTACTCGATGCGGGTCGCCACGTAGAGTGCCGTCGCCGGAATCCTGGCACGCAACGCCTCGAGCACCGAGTTGCGCCCCGTAACCACCTCGGGCCCGCTGCCGGAGTCCGACTGTCGGGGCCGCGGCGCGCGCTGGGTCTTCTGCGCAGCATCCGTGCTGCGACCTCCACGCTTCTCGGCGAGGCGCTCCTGGGCCGCCTTGCGCTTGCCTGCGGGGTGGTATGGCCGGTCTTCGGCCTTGGGCGTCGGGCCCCTGCCCTCCAGCGCCTGCCTGCCCTGGCCTCCGGAGCCCACCTGTGGCCCCTTGCGCCCCTTGCGCACGGCACCCGCGCGGGGCTTCTTGCCACTGCTCTTCATGTCAACTCATCTCATCGTGGGCGCCATCGCACCCGTCAATCCGCTGCCAGCGTCCAATGCGAGGCGGTGGGGGTGTCTTCGATCTGGATGCCCGCCGCCGCCAGTTCGTCGCGGATGCGGTCCGCTGCGGCGAAGTCCCTGTTCTTGCGCGCCTCGGCCCGGTCTTCGAGCAGGCCCTCCACCAGCGAAGCCAGCGCAACGGCAGCGGGCTCGTTCGCTGCAGTCTGCCACTCTACGGCCAGCGGGTTGATGCCGAGAACATCCGTCATCACGGTCACCTCGGCGCGGATCGCCGCCGCTGCCCCCAGGTCTTCAGCGTCGAGTGCGGCGTTGCCCGCGCGCACACGCTCGTGCAGCACGCCCATCGCCTGCGGGATCGCCAGGTCGTCGTCCATCGCCCGCGCGAACTCGTCGGGCACCTCAGTGGGATCCACGGCCGAGAAACGAGTGTCGGCGAGGCGGCGGTCAGCCCGCTTGAGGAACACCTCGATGCGCTCCAGAGCGGCCTCAGCCTCGAGCAGCGCACCGTCGTGGTAGTCGATGGTGGAGCGGTAATGCGCAGAGCCGAGGTAGTAGCGCACGACGAGTGGCCTGGCCATGGCGAGGAACTCCGCCGCGTAGATCGAGTTGCCGAGCGACTTGCTCATCTTCTGGCCGCCCACGTTCACCAGGCCGTTGTGCACCCAGTACGTGGCGAAGCGATCACCAGCTGCCGTCGACTGGGCGAGCTCGTTCTCGTGGTGCGGGAAACGCAGGTCGAGGCCACCACCGTGGATGTCGAACCGGTCACCGAGGTAACGCGCAGACATGGCGGAGCACTCGATATGCCACCCGGGGCGGCCATCGCCCCACGGAGACGGCCACGACGCCGATGCCGGCTCGCTCGGCTTGTGCCCCTTCCACAGCGCGAAGTCGCGTGGGTCCTTCTTGCCGCGCGGATCAGCATCCTCTGCCGGTGCCATGTCGGCGAGCTTCTGACGGGTCAGAGCGCCGTACTGCGGCCAGCTGGCGGTGTCGAAGTAGACGTCACCCGAACCATCCGTCGCCGGATACGCGTTGCCGCCGTCGATCAGCCGCTGGATGAGCTGCTGCATCTGACCGATGCTCGCGGTCGCCCTGGGCTCGTAGGTGGGCGGAAGGATTCCCAACTGGTTGTATCCGGCAGTGAACTCCAGCTCGTAGCGGTACGCGTGCGCCCACCACTCCTCATCACTGTCTGCTGCTGCCAGAATCTTGTCATCGATGTCGGTGACGTTGCGCACAAGCGTCACCCGGTAACCGCGGTAAGTCAGCCAGCGGCGCCACTGGTCGTACACCAGCGCAGACCGGAGGTGCCCGATGTGCGGGGATGACTGCACCGTCGGACCACAGACGTAGATGCCCACCTGCCCGGGCACGAGCGGAACAAGGTCGGTGAGCTCCTGGCTCTTGGAGTCGTAGAGACGCACGGTCATGCTCCCAGCCTATTTGGTGGAGTCCGACCGGAACGCGGGTTTACGCCGTGCGGTGGAGCAGCGCAGTCGCGAGCGCGAGCACACCCTCACCGCGGCCGGTGAAGCCGAGCCCGTCGGCGGTCGTCGCCGCAACACTGACTGGTGCACCCACCAGTTCGCTGAGCCGCGACTCCAGCTCGCTGCGACGGGATGCGAGCTTGGGCCGGTTGCCGACTAATTGGGCAGAGACGTTGCCCACCGTGAAACCGGC
>Ga0180215_1003253_pt1 | contig 15432 bp, 15 predicted proteins | sample eDN3rd37CBELigBY_FD_128871 | JGI IMG/M metagenome (GOLD analysis project Ga0180215, IMG submission 128871) | Enriched backyard soil microbial communities from Emeryville, California, USA - eDNA 3rd pass 37_C BE-Lig BY (version 2) (version 2) | ecosystem: Environmental > Terrestrial > Soil >...
CGGTCACGAAGCGCGGCGCCCTGGAGTCGCCGACGAAGACCGGCGCCACGACGAGCTGCAGCTCGTCGACGAGGTCCCCGGCGAGGAACTGGGTGTGCACCACGCCGCCGCCCTCGACCATGAGCCGCCGCACGCCCCGGTCGGCGAGGTCCTCGCTGAGACGGCGCATCCGGACCCGCGGGCCGCCGTCGACGATCGTCGCCACGGGACCGAGCCGGGCGCGGGCGTCGGCCACCCGCGGGCTCGGGGTGTAGACGAGCTTCTCGGACTCCCCGGTGGTGAAGAACCGCGAGCGCGCGTCGAGGTCCACGCGGTCGGTGAGCGTGATCTTCATCGGCGACGGCGGGAGCCCGCGCGCCCTGCGCCGGTCGCGGCGGGCCTGGGAGCGCACGAGCAGGCGAGGGTTGTCGGTGCGCACGGTCGCCGCGCCGACCATGATCGCGTCACACGACGCGCGCACCTCGTCGACGCGGTCGAAGTCGGCCTCGTTGGACAAGGCGAGGCGCGGCCGGCGGTCGCCGAGGTAGCCGTCGAGCGACACGCTGCAGCTCAGCAGGGTGTAGGGCCGGTCAGGCACGCAGGCCTCCGTTCCCGCGCGCCCACCCGGCCAGGAGCACCGCCGCACCCGGCAGGCTGGCGACGAGCACCATCACCCCGTAGGCGACCGCGGTGGCGACCCCGCGCGACGCGCCCAGCCCGGCGGCGGCGAACGCCCAGGCCGTCACACCCTCGCGCGGCCCCCAGCCGCCGACCGCGGGCAGCGCGGCGCCCAGGAGCACTAGCAGCGCCAGCGGCAGCAGCTCCCACGGCGGCACGTCCGCCCCGGCGACCCGCGCCGCGACGAGGAACGTCGCCACGTGACCGGCGACGACGAGGGCGGACGCGACCGCGATCGCCGCCCACGCCCGCCGCGCCAGCACCGCGCGCACGTCGCGCACGACCGCGCCGCGCAGGCGCGCGACGGGCCTCGCGCGCGCCGTCAGCGCGACGCCGGCCGCCGCGGCCAGCAGCGCGAGCAGGACGAGCGGCATCGCCCCGCGCACGGGCGACGGCGCGACGAGGAGCACCGCGACGGTGAGGACGACCTGCACGGCCTGCCCGGCCGACCGCTCCCACGCCACGGCGCGCAGCGCGCGGCCGAGGTCGTCGGTCGCGCGGCCGTGGGCGAACCCGCGGTGCACGTCGCCCGCCACCCCGCCGGGCAGCGTGAGGTTGAGGAAGATCGACCGGTAGTACGCGGCCACCGCCGCGCCGAGCGGCAGGTCGACGCCCAGCCCGCGCGCCACGATCCGCCAGCGCCACGCGCAGCACACCGTCGTCAGCAGCGCCAGCCCGGATGCGAGCGCCAGCGCCCCGCCGTCGACCGCGCGCAGCCCGTCGAGGAACGGCCCCGTGCCCAGCTGCCAGACGAGCACGGCGAGCGTCGCCGCGCAGGCGCCCAGGCGGATCCACCGCCCGCCGACCCGGGCGCGCACGGCGCAGACGGCGAGCGCGGTCACGGCAGCACCAGCAGGTCGGCGTGGTCCACGGTGACCGCGAGCTCCCCGGCGAACGCCTGCGCGAGGCGCCGGTCGCGGTAGGCGTCCGCGGCGAGCGCGGGCTCCTGCTCGCACGCGGCGGCGATCCATCCCGCAAGCCACGCCGCCGTCAGGCCCGCGTCCTGCGCGCCGAGCCGCCACGGGCTCGGCCGCACGAGGACCGACGCGCCGCTCCCGTGCAGCTCCGCGACCGCCGCCGCGGCGGCGACGGGGCCCAGGAGCCGGCCCGCCGCGGTCGCGCGGCGCTGGTGGGCGTCGAACGCCGCGCCGATGCGCGCGTCGAGCGGGTCGGCCGGGCTCAGCGAGACGCGGCCGACGACGGTGAGGGCGAGCAGGGCCGGACGGCCGCGGCACGCGGCGAGCAGGCGGCGCAGCTCGTCGCCCGTCAGCAGGTCGAGCAGCGCCGACGCGACGACGGCGTCCGCGCCGGCGAGGTCCTCCTCCGCCAGGCGCGTGACGTCCGAGCACCGCGCCTGCACGGTGGCGCCGGTGGGCGGGTCGGCGAGGGCGAGCCCGAGCAGGTCGGTGTCGCGGTCGTGCACGACCCAGTGCTGCGGCCCGGGCAGCCGCGGCGCCAGCCAGCGGCCCATCGCGCCGCTGCCGCCACCGAGGTCGTGGATCACGAGCGGCCCGTGGCCGAGGCGCCGGGCGAGCACGCCGGCGAGCTCAGCCGAGCGCGCCGCGGCGTCGGCCGGTTCGCGCAGGGCGAGCCACGCCGGGGCGACCCGCGTCTCGTGGGCGATCATCGGGCCGCTCCCGCGAGGACGCCCGCCACGGTGGAGGCGGTCGCCGGCCAGGCGCACAGCGAGCCGCGCCGCTCCCTGGCCGCCCGGCGCAGCCGTCCGCGCAGGCCCGCGTCCCCCAGCCACGCGCGCAGCGCCGCCGCGAGCGCCCCGGCGTCGCCGGGCGCGACGAGCAGCCCCGGCCTGGTGCCGTCCTCGCCGTGCCCGAGCGCCTCGGGCACGCCGCCGACGTCGGCGGCGAGCACCGGCAGGCCGCGGGCCAGCGCCTCCGTGACGACCATCCCGTAGGTCTCGGCGCGCGAGGCGAGGACGAGCAGGTCGGCCGCTGCGTACGCGCCGTCGAGCTGCGCGCCCGTGCGCGGCCCCGCGAAGCGCACGCGGCCGCGCAGCGGGCCGCGCCGCGCGCGGCGCAGGAGCCCGCCGGCCCAGGCCGGGTCGCGCTCCAGGCTGCCGACGCACGTGCACCGCCAGGGCAGGTCGCGCGCCGACTCGAGCGCGTCGAGCAGCACGTCATGGCCCTTGTGGGGCGTGACCGCCGCGACGCACAGCAGCGCGTCCCCGGCCGCCGAGCCCGGCGCGAGCGCCGCCGCCTCGACGCCCGGCTCGGCGACGTGCACCCGCTCGGCCGGCAGCGCGTAGAGGCCCACCAGCCGCTGCCGCGCCCACGCGCTCGTCGTGATCACGGAGACGGCCGCCGTGAGGACGTCCCGCTCCCGCGAGCGCACCGCGCCGGCCTCCCCGCGGGGCGGGCGATGGCCGAGCGGCATGTGCACCAGCACGACCTGGCGCAGCCGCCGGGCGTGCGGCAGGAGCGCCTCCGGCGCACCGCACGCGACCAGCCCGTCGAGCAGCACGACGGCGCCGTCCGGGATCGCCCCCATGGCGCGGGCGAGCGCCGCCGGCCCCGCACGGCCGGCGCGCGGCCACGCGCCCGCCACCGGGTGCTCGCGCACGTCCCAGCCCAGCGCGGACAGGCCGCGGCAGACCTGCCGGTCGTAGGCGTTGCCGCCGCTCGGCCGCGCCGGGTCGTCGATGCCCTCCGGGACGATGACGTGGACGTCGGTCACAGCGGCCGCTCGTAGCTGGCCCAGGCGACGTGCGACTCGCGCAGCGTCACCGCGAGCCCGTCGAGCTCGCGGGCGCCGTCGCCCAGCTCCCCGGCCCGCGCGCGATCGGCGAGCCGGTCCGCGATGACGCGCGCGAGCGCCTCCGTCGTCGTGTTCATGCCCGCGAAGTCGGACTCCTCGTCGAGATTGCGATAGCCGAGGTCCGCGAGCACGGCGCGCAGCGCCTCGGCGGCGCGGCCGATGTCGACCACGATGCCGTCGTCGTCGAGCGCCGCGCGGCGGAACGTCGCGTCGACGACGTACGTCGCGCCGTGCAGGCGCTGCGCCGGCCCGAACACCTCGCCGCGCAGGCTGTGGGCGATCATCATGTGGTCGCGGACGGTCACGCTGAACATGCGCCGTCTCCGTCGTAGGCGACCGTGTGGCACAGCGCCGGCATGCCCGCGGCCAGGCGCGCCATGACGCCGGGCAGCTCGTCGAAGCGCGACTCGCCGGTGACGAGCGCATCGAAGGCCGCGTCGCGCAGCAGCTCGAGCGCCAGCGTGAGCCGGTCCGCCGTCGTGCGCCGCGCCCCGCGCGCCGGCGAGACCGTCCCGACCTGGCTGGCGCGCACCCCGAGGCGGCGCGTGTGGAACGCGCCGCCCAGCGAGAGCCGGACCTCCCGGTCGCCGTACCAGCTCAGGTCGAGCACCGTCCCCTCCGGCGCGAGCAGCTCGAGCGAGCGCTGCAGCCCCGCGGACGTCGCGCTCGTGTGGACGACGAGGTCGCAGTCGCCGCGCGCCTCGTCGGGGAGCGCGAAGCCCGCGCCCAGCGCCTCCGCCACCGCGGCGCGTGACGCGTCGACGTCGACGAGCGTGACGTCGACCGCCGGGAAGCGCGCCAGCAGGCGCGCGACGCAGCAGCCGACCATGCCGGCGCCGACGACGGCGACGCGGTCGCCGACCAGCACCGGCGCGTCCCACAACGCGTTGACGGCGGTCTCCACCGTGCCGGCGAGCACGGCGCGCGCCGGCGGCACGCCGTCGGGGACGACCGTCACCGCGCCCGCCGGCACGACGTAGGCCGTCTGGTGCGGGTACAGGCAGAAGACCGTGCGCCCGCGCAAGGCCGGCGCGCCGCGCTCGACGACGCCGACGCTGAGGTAGCCGTACTTCACCGGGCCCGGGAAGTCGCCCTCCTGGAACGGCGCGCGCATCGTCGCGTACTGGCTCGGCGGCACGCCGCCGCGGAACACGAGCGTCTCCGTGCCCCGGCTGATGCCGGAGCGCAGGGTGCGGACGAGCACGTCGCCGGGCCGCACCTCGGGCAGCGCAGCCGGCCGGATCTCCCCCCGGCCGGGGGCACGCAGCCAGAACGCGCGGGCGTCGTCGGCCAACGTCCTATGCCTCGGGGTGGTGCGGCATCGCGCTATGGGTTCCCCGGCTCGAGCCCGGTGTCACCTGCTCAGACGCCGGCGGGGCGCGATCCTTCCCGAGCTTCGCCTCGTGGGGGGGTCGCCCCGCCCGCGATACTCCGCCACGGGCATGCTCGACTCCACGCTCCCATCGGCGTGGCTGCTCGACCGTGCCGGCGAGCGCAAGGAGCTCGAGCGCCTCGTCGCGTCCGTGCGGGCCGGCCAGAGTCGCGTGCTGGTGCTGCGCGGCGAGGCCGGGGTCGGCAAGACGGCGCTGCTCGAGCCCCTGTCGCGCGCGGCGGAGGGATGCCGGATCGCCCCGGCCGCCGCGCTCATCGCCGAGCTCGAGGCGGTCGAGCACGCGATCGGGATCTCCCTCGCCCCGCACGCCGCCCTCACGCTCGCCGCCTGGCGCGGGCGCGAGGCGGAGGTGCGCGCGCTCGTCGACGCGGCGCTGGAGGAGGTCCGCGCCCGCGGCGAGGGGACCGGCGTGCTCGTCATGCGCCGGGCGCAGGCGGTGCTCGCCAACGGCCTGGGCCGCTACAACGATGCGCTGCCCGCCGCGCGCGAGGCTGCCGGGCACCCGCACCTCGTGGGCCCGGCGAGCTGGGCCCCGAGCGAGATGTGGAGGCGGCCGTGAAGCCCGGGCGGGACGACGCCGGCGAGCAGCTGCGCACCGCCCACGAGATGCTCGCCGGCAGGGGCGCCGACGCGTTCGCCGAGCGCGCGGCTCGAGCTGCGCGCGTGCGGCGAGCACGTGCGCAGGCAGGCGCCCGCGTCCCGCGACACGCTCACGGCGCAGGAGACGCAGATCGCCCGCCTCGCCGCCGAGGGCCAGACGAACCCCGAGATCGGCGCGCGCGCCTGTTCATCAGCCCGCGCACGGTCGAGCACCACCTGCGCAAGGTGTTCACCAAGCTCGGCGTCGCCTCCCGCCGGGAGCTGCGCGAGGCGCTCGCGCGCCCGCGCCGGGCTGACGCGGCGCGCCACCGTCACGCCACCGCGAGGCGCAGCGACGCCGCGGCCTCGAGGATCAGCTCGGCGACGGCGCCCGGCCGCGAGACGGCGGCGGCGTGCGAGGCGCCGGGCAGCTCGAGCACGCGCTGCGCCTCGGCTCGCTGCGCCTCGAAGCGCTGCAGCTCGGGTGGGATGACCCGGTCCTCGCCGCCGATCACGAACCAGGACGGGACGTCGCGCCACAGCGGACGATCGCCCGACGGCTCGACGAGCGCCTCCTGGGTGGCGGGGCGCTGGGTCGCGGCCATGAGCGCAGCCTCCGGTGCGGGGACATCCGCGCAGAACACGTCGTGGAACGCCTCGCGGGCGATGTACAGGTCGGTCGTGCCGTCGCTGCGCGGGACCGGCCGCACGGTCGACTCGCCGACCATGCTGCCCGGGAACATGGCGGCCAGGCCGAAGCAGCTCTCGCCGGGCGCGGGGGCGAAGCCGTCCACGTAGACGAGCCCGGCGATGTCGCCGGCGCCTGCGTCGACGTTCGTCATCACCGCGCCGCCGTAGGAGTGGGCGACGAGCAGGATGGGGCCGTCGATCGTGCGCAGGAGATCGCCGACGCTCCGCGCATCCGCAGCGAGGCCGCGCAGCGGGTTGGCGACGGCGACCGCGTCGTGACCGGCGTCGCGCAGGATCGGGATGACGCGGTCCCAGCTCGTCGAGCCGGCGAACGCGCCGTGCACGAGGACGATGGTGGGTGCCATGACGTGGCCCTCCGGTTGGGGTCCGGGTCGCGGGCGCGACCGGCGTGCATCAGCGAAGACCGAGCGGCCGGCCGTGCCGTGACATCACAGCTCCCCCGTCTGCGGGGGACACCCGCCGGCACGGGCACCCGACCGAGGGCTGGCGGGCGCCGCGCCGGCGCGGCACGCTGGATGCGCGATGACACCGAGGAGCACGACGACGCGGCACGCCGGGGCAGGGATGACGCGCGCGCTGAGGCGCCTTGCGGCGCCCGCCGCGCTCGTCGCGCTGCTCGTCGTGCTCCCCGGGGCACAGGCCCACGCGCCGGGCACGTACGGAGGGCCGGCGCAGAAGCTCTGCGGGGCGACGATGGGAGGCTCGCTCTCCGTCGGGGCCACCCGCGTGTCGTGTCGCGCCGCCCGCCGCGTCGCCCTCCGCCGTGTCCGCGACGGGCGGCGGATGCGCCACTGGCGGTGCCCGGGAACGCGCCGGGGGAGCGCGTACGGGCACTGCCACGGCAAGGGGCCGCGGCGCGGCGCGATCGTCCACTGGGGCGTGAACGACTGAGCGCGGCAGAGCAGGGTCCCCGCGGTCGCCGGCGGGCCGAGGAGACGCTGGCCCGCGCGATGGCGGCGATGGGGCTGTAGCGCCGCTCAGTGGATGAGCGCCTTGAGCGCGATGAGCAGCCCGCCGACCGCGGCGACGGCGCCCGCGTGGATCAGCGAGCTCACGGTGCCCGTCCCCGCCAGGCGGGCCGCGGCGAACCCGTAGCCGCCGATGAGCGCCAGACCGGACCACTTCGCGAGGTCGAGCGCCAGGTCGAGGTCGATGACCCCGAGCGCGGCGAGCGCGAGGAACACACCGGGCCCGGCCACGCCGACGGCGATCGCCACCGCGCCCTCCCACGCCTCCATGAGCTCCGCCCTGGTGATGTGATGGCGGGTGCGCGTCTCCGTCGCGAGGCTCTCGCTGAACAGCTCGGCGAGCGCGAAGACGAGCGCGGTCCCCAGCAGGGTCGCGAGCGCCGCCCCGGCCTCGGGCGGATGCGCCTGGAAGACGACGATCAGGGCCAGGCCGATGATCGAGCCGTGCACGATGCGCGCGACCAGCCGGGACGCGAAATGGGCCTGGAGCGCCCGGCGCCATCGGCTTGCTCGCGGGGCCCGGGCGGACGTCGTCTCGTCCACCCGGCCCATCTAACCGGGTCGGTGCCCGTGCGGCAAACGCGCGTCAGGCGAGGATCGCCTCGCCTGACGCGGGGATCGCCCGGCCGTCATGGAGGCGGAAGGGCAGCCCGGCAGCGAGCGCCGGGCGCGCGAGGTCCATGAGCTGGAAGTGCACGTGCGGCTCGGTGGAGTTGCCCGAGTTGCCGCACGTGGCGATCTGCTCGCCGGCGCGGACGCGCTCGCCGGGGCGGACCGTCACGGACCCGCGCCGCAGATGCGCCACGAGCGCGTGGACGCCGGGCGCGACCTCGATCACGACGTGGTTGCCGAGCAGGCGCCCGGGCCCGGCGAGCTCGCGCAGCGCGCTCTCGGCGAACCAGAGCGCCAGCAGTGGCCAGGACGTGCGCCCGCCGTGGTCGCGCGCGCCGTCGCCGACGTGGACGACGGTGCCGTCGCAGGGCGCGACGACGGGCAGGCCGAAGCCGGGGAAGTCCTCCGCGCGCCGGGCGCGCGGCGACCAGCCGTCCCAGCGGCGCTCCTCGCCCTCGGGCACGTGGACGAAGTCGATCGCGTACGTCTGCCCGTAGGCGTGCAGGCCGTGGCTCGGGACCCGGTCGGCGGGCGAGTTGAGCGCCTCCCAGCGGCCGGACACGGGCGGGCGGACCGCGACAGGCGCCGCGCGGACCGCGCCGACGCGGAAGTACAGGAGCAGCCCGGCGACGAGCACCGGGACCCCGGCGAGCAGGAGGCGCGTGTCGTCCAGGCCGAGCCCCGCGAGGGTCGCGAGGCCGCCGGCTCCGGCGACCGGCAGGCGCAGCCGGGCGGCGAGGCGGGATGCGTTGGGTCGCGTCATGAGATCTACGATACTACGTAGCTTCGTAGATTCATCGGTGTTGGCGCATGAACGCCTTGTGCGCCTCGACGAACGCGAAGTACGCGGCGGCGATCCCCGCGGCGAGCAGCCAGTGCCACGCGTCGAGCGGCTCCAGCCCGAGGACGTCGCGCGCGAACGGCACGACGACCACGAGCACCTGCAGTGCCACGGTCGCCGCGACCGCGGCGATGAGCGCGCGGTTGCCCAACGGCCCGAGGCGCCGCAGGGACACGCGCTCGGAGCGCATCGCGAACGTCCCCGCGAGCTCGGCGAACGCGATCGACGTGAACAGGACGGTCTGCCAGGCGTCGTCACCGCCGTCCCACATGAGGAACGCCGGGACGCCCGCGAGCACGGTCAGCGCGACGCCGCGCACGAGGATCCGCACGCCGCGATCGGAGCCGAGCAGGCTCTCACCCAGGCGCGTGGGCGGTCGGCGCATGACGCCCGGCTCGGGCGGCTCGACCGCCATCGCCATCGCCGGCACGCCGTCCGTCACGAGGTTGAGCCACAGGATCTGCAGCGGCAGCAGCGGGATCGGCGTGCCGGCGACCGGGCCGAGCACCATGATCGCCACCTCCGCGAGGTTGCCGCTGAGGATGTTGCGGATGAACTTGCGGATGTTGTCGAAGACGACGCGCCCCTCGTGGACGGCGCCGACGATCGTCGCGAAGTTGTCGTCCTGCAGGACCATGTCGCCGGCGTCCTTCGTGACGTCCGTCCCGGTGATCCCCATGGCCACGCCGATGTCGGCCTGACGCAGCGCCGGCGCGTCGTTCACGCCGTCGCCGGTCATCGCCACGACATGGCCGTCGGCCTGCAGCGCCTCGACGATCCGCAGCTTGTCCTCCGGCGACACGCGCGCGTAGACGTTCGTCTCGCGGGCGATCGCGACCAGGCCCTCGTCGCCCGCCGCGGCGAGGTCGGCGCCCGTCACCGCGCGCGCCCCCTCACCGGCCAGGCCGAGGTCCTTCGCGATCGCCACCGCCGTGAGCGGGTGGTCGCCCGTGATCATCACGACGCGGATGCCGGCGCCCTGACACGTCGCGATCGCCTCGCGGACCTCCGGGCGGGCCGGGTCGATCATGCCCTCGAGGCCCAGCAGCGTGAGACCGGACTCGAGCCGCGCGTCCTCCGGGACCTCGGCGTCCTCGGGCCACACGCGCATCGCGACCCCCAGGACGCGGACCCCCTCGCCGGCCAGGCGCTCCCCGGCCGCGAGCGCACGGGCGCGGCGGTCCTCGTCGAGCGGGACCGCACGGCCGCCGACGTCGACGGTGTCGCAGCAGGCGACGAGCCCGTCGAGCGCCCCCTTCGTGAACGCGATGCGCCCGCGGGGCGCCCCGACGCGCTCGATCTCGAAGACGTCGCGGATGACCTCGGGGACCGTCGCCGGATCGTCCGGGAGCGCGTGCACGGTCGTCATCCGCTTGCGCTCGGAGTCGAACGGCAGCTCGCCGACGCGCGGCGCGGCCTCCTCGAGCAGCGCCTTGTCCAGGCCGTAGCGGCGCAGCACCTCCACGAGCGCCGTCTCGGTCGGGTCGCCCAGCAGCGAGCCGTCGTCGGCGACGGTCGCGTCGTTGCACAGCGCGCCGCCGGCCAGCAGCATCCGCAGCGTCGGCTGGGCCCGCAGGGCGTCGAGGCTCACCTCCGCGTCGCCGTCGCTGTCGAGCTCCTGACGGGCGCCGTCCGTGTCGAGCACGACGACCGTCATCCGGTTCTGCGTCAGCGTGCCGGTCTTGTCCGAGCAGATCGTCGTGACCGAGCCGAGCGTCTCCACCGCGTACAGGCGCCGGATGAGCGCGTTGCGGCGCAGCATCCGCTGGGCGCCGAGCGCGAGCGTGATCGTCACGACCGCCGGCAGGCTCTCCGGGATCGCCGCGACCGCGAGGCTCACCGCGGTCAGCAGCAGCGTGTCGATCGGCTCGTCGCGCAGCAGCCCGAGCGCGAAGACGACGACCACGATCACGCCCGCGGCGAGCGCGAGGCGGCGGACGAGCACGTCGAGCCGCTGCTGCAGCGGCGTGCGCCCCTCGTCGGCGCCCTGCAGCAGCCCCGCGACGCGCCCGAGCTCGGCCTGCATGCCCGTCGCCGTGACGAGCATGCTCCCGCGGCCGGCGGCGACGGACGTGCCGGAGAACACCATCGACGCGCGCTCGGCCAGCGCGGCGTCCTCCGGGACGGGGTCGGTGTGCTTGTCGACGGGCACGGACTCGCCCGTGAGCGCCGACTCCTCCACCCGCATCGCGTGGGCCTCCACGAGGCGCCCGTCGGCGGGCACGTGGGCGCCGGCCTCGAGCAGCACGAGGTCGCCGGGCACGACCTCGCGCGCCTCGACCTCCTGCGGCGCCCCGTCGCGCACGACGCGCACCGTGGGCGTCGCGAGCGCCATGAGCGCGGCCATCGCCCGCTCGGCGCGGTATTCCTGGCGGAAGCCGATCCACGCATTGAGGACGACGACGACGCCGATGACGATCGCCTCGGTCACGTCGCCGAGCGCGGCGGAGAGCACCCCCGCCCCGGCGAGCAGGAGGATCATCGGCGAGCCGAGCTGCCCGGCGAGGATCCGCGCCGGGCTCACGTCCTCACCGCGGTCGAGCTCGTTCGGGCCGTGACGCTCCAGGCGCGCCGCGGCCTCCTGCGCGGCCAGCCCGCGGACCGGGTCGGTGCCGAGGTGCTCTGCGGCCACCTCGACGGGGACCGCGTGATGCGGAGGACGCTCGGCCACCCGGCGTCAGCCTACGCGTCGGCCCCCTCGAGGAGCGCGCGCCCCGCCAGCTCGAAGTTCTCCTCCGTGAGGAAGACGTGCTGGGCGGCGGCGAGGAGGTTGCGCAGGTGGCGCTGCATCGGGTGCTCGAGGGCGAGCACCCGCCCGCCGCCGTAGCGGAAGATGTCCGCGACGAGGTCCGCGCAGGTGTCCACGGCGTGCGTGGTGCGGGCCATGCTCACGCTCTGCAGGCCCTCGTCGACGCGGTCGTCGAGGAACGCACGCCACGTCATCTCCACCGTCTCGCGGTACAGGGCACGCGCGCCGGCGAGCCGCGCGTCGGCCTCGCCGAACGCCTTCTGGAACGCCGCGCGGTCGCGCAGCGCGGCGCCGCCGCGCGACGTGCCCGCCGCCAGCGTGCGCATGTCGTCGAGCGCCCGGCGCGCGATGCCGACCGCCACCGGCCCGAGCTCGTTGCCCACGAACAGCCGGGCGGGCTGTCGGTGCAGGGGACCGCCGCGCCGTGCGGGCTCGCCGGCGAGCCGCATCGCGCGCCCCGCGGGCACGAAGTGGTCGGTGAGCTCGAAGTCGTGGCTGCCGGTGCCCTGCAGGCCCGCGACGTGCCACGTGTCGATGACGGTCGCCTCGGACTTCGGCACGCAGACGAGGCACAGCTCGCCGTCGTCGGTCTGGCATCCGCCGGAGAGCCAGTCGGCGTGCGGCAGGCCGCTGCAGAAGCTCCACCGTCCGGTGACCCGCAGGCCGCCGTCCACGCGGACCGCGCGCCCGCGCGGGATGAACTGGCCGGCGATCACGGGCAGCGGCGCATCCTCGGCGAAGATCTCCGCGATGCCCTCGTCGGGCAGCGAGCCGGCGAGGAACCCGGTGGTTCCGTTGCCGACCATGACCGCCCAGCCGGCAGACGCGTCGTGGTAGGAGACCTCCTCGAGGACGTCGCAGAACTCGAGCGGGTCCAGCTCGGTGCCGCCGAGCTCGGCGGGGGTCTTCAGCCAGAACAGGCCGAGCTCCCGCAGCCGCTGCACGGCCGCCGCCGGCAGCGTTCGCTCCAGCTCCGCCTGCCGCCCCATCGCCTCCAGCTCGGGGCCCACCTCGCGGACGGCGTCGAGGAGGCGCTGCGCGTGGTCAAGCATCGGCCCATTGTCCACGGAGGTGCACGGGATTGGAGAGCAGCCACAGACGCCCGGCGATCCGCGCCTCCACGCGGTACGCGCCGGGTCCGTCGGCGCGGACGTCCAGGGAGGCCGCGGACGCCGCCGCGACGGGCCGCCCGCCGCGCAGGACGCGCACGTCCGCGCTCCCCGGCAGCCGGACCCGCAGGACGGCGGGGCCGGCGGGCGCCTCGCCGCCCATCGGGACGATCCGCCCGTCGTCGCGCTCGGCCCAGAACCGCGCGCCGTCCGCCGGCGCGACGCACGGGCACGCGAGCCACGCGCTGCCCTCGCGCAGCGCATCGAGCACGGCGGCGCAGTCGGCGGCCGTCTCGCCGGTCAGCGGCCGCGCCGTGAGCAGGTGCGTCCGCAGGAGCCGGAACGTCGCCTCGTGGGAGACCGGCGAGCGCACGCGCCCGCCCACGCGCACGCCGTGCGCGTGGCCGTCGAGCCCGCCGATGGCCGGGACGCGCCGGCGCGCGGACAGCGCGTCCCAGGCCCGGAGGTGGTGCGCGGGCGGCCCCGCGGCGGTCGCCGCCTGCGGGTCGCGCATCCAGCGCAGCGCCTCGCGCGGCGTGCGCCACGCCTCCGCGGCGTCCGTCGTGACGCTCCACAGCTCGATGCCGTCGGGCGCGTCCGGCCCCTCCAGCCCCGGCCAGCCGTGCGGCAGGATGACCCGCCGCGCGAGCGCCGGCACGAGCATATGCCCGCCGCGGGAGAACGGGTGGGCCGCGAAACCGACGCCGCCCGCCTGGCGCACCGCGGCGGCGAGCTGCGGCGCGCTGCGCCCTGCGTGGGGGATCTCCTCCGGCACCCCGAACGCGAGCAGGTGCCCGCCTCGCGGGCTGACCTCCGTTCCCACGACGAGCAGCACGCCGTCGTGCGTGCCCTCCCAGCCGTCGCGCCGGGCGCCGAGCGTGTCGTGGTCGGTGAGCAGCACCGCCCGGGCGCCCGCCTCGCGCGCCGCCGCGAGCAGCTCGGGCACCGTCGCCGAGCCGTCGGAGTACGTCGTGTGCACGTGGGCGACGCAGGAGACGTCGTGCAGGGCGTCCATGCACCCATGGTGATCTAGCCTGCGTTCCGTGCCCCACCGCAGACCGGCGTCGCCCGTTCGCGAGCGAGCGGCCGCCTGAGCCGCGGCCGTGGTCGCCGTCCTATGGGCGCTGCTGCTCGTCCCCCTCGCCGCGGGCGTGCTCGTCCAGCGCGCGCTCGCGCGGACGATGGCGCGCTACGGCGCCGTGCCCAACCGCGCCGGGATCACCGGCGCGCAGCTCGCCCGCGCGCTGCTCGACGCCTTCGGCCTGCGCCGGGTGCGCATCGAGCGCAGCCCCGGGGAGCTGACGGACCACTACGACGGCGACGCCGAGGCGCTGCGCCTGTCCGACGGCGTGGCGTACGGGCGCAGCGTCGCCGCGCTTGCCATCGCGGCGCACGAGGTGTCCCACGCCGTCCAGGACGCCGCGGGCAGCCGCGTCTACCGCATCCGGCGCACCGTGGGCGAGCCGCTGGCGCGCATCGCGCCGTTCTCCGGGTTCCTCTTCATCGGCGGCTTCTGGTTCGGCGAGCCCGTGTTCATGATCGCGTCGATCGCGTACGTCGCCGGGCTCGTGGTCTTCGCGCTCGCGACGCTCCCGGTCGAGATCGGCGCGAGCCGTCACGCGGTCGAGCTGCTCGAGCGGATCGGGCTCTTCGACCCCTTGGAGGCGGACGGCGTGCGCAGCGTCCTGCGCGCCGCGGCGCTCACCTACGTCGTGGGGCTCCTGCGCCAGGTCGGGCTGTTCCTCTCGCTCGTGCTGTTCGCCGCGGCGGCGCACAGCGTCGCGGAGTGAGCGGGCGGGCCGCGCCGGGGCGTCAGAACGCGTAGCGCACGCGCAGCCACGGTGTGCGGCGCTCGATGAAGCTCGCGGGCCCTCGCGCCCTCGAGCCCGCGCCGGTAGCGGACGTTCAGCCCGCCCGTCTGCCACCGCTTGGGCTCCTGGGTCTCGGGCCTCCAGAGCAGCTCCTCCGGCTCGATGTTCGCGAACACCGTGATCGGGTTCGCGTAGCCCTTGCGCCGCGGGACGTAGCAGGAGGCGCAGCTCATCGCGCAGCCGTTGGCCTGCGACGGCGCGATGACGTCGCTCGAGCGGCCGTTCGGGCGGATCCGCGGCGACGTGAGCGTGCCGAGGACGGGCTCGGTGCGCTTGATGCGGTTCCAGTCGCCGACGCGCCCGTTCGCCTCAGGGCGGCGTGGTCTCCGTCGCATGCCGCGGCGGCGGCCCCGGAGGCGCCGCGCGGCGGGTCGTGATCGCGTCGAGCAGCGCCAGCGTGAGCGCGGCGCCGATGAGCGCGATGATCGCGACGAGCCCGTGGCGGAACGCAACCGCGTAGTCGCCGCCCGACGAGGCCAGCTCGCCGTAGAAGACGCTCCCGGTGACCGCCACGCCGGCCGCCCCGCCGATCCGCTGCCCGGTCTGCAGCACGCCCGCCGCGCTGCCCGCCCGGTGCACCGGGACGAGCGACAGCGTCAGCGTCTGGTTCGGCGAGATCACGAGGCCCCCGCCCAGCCCGGCGATGAACAGCGGGATCGCCGTGTACAGCGCGACCGCCTCGCCCGGCTCGGTGCGGACGGCGATCCACACGAGCACCAGCCCCGAGATGACCGTCGCGCAGCCCGCGGCCACGAGCGCGCGACCGCGGCGCAGGACCCGGCGGCTGCCCACGGAGGACATGATCGCGGTCCCGATCGCGAACGGGACCGCCGCGAGCCCAGCCTTCCAGGCCGGGTAGTGCAGGCCGAGCTGCAGGTACTGGGTGAAGATGAAGAACGTGCCGGTGAAGCCCGCGAAGTACACGAGCGCGACGCCGGCGCCCAGCACGTAGGACCGGATCCGGAACAGGTCGAGGCTCACCACGGGCTCGCGCGTGCGGCCGTAGCGGCGCTCGTGCAGCCACCAGGCGGCGAGCAGCGCGCCGGCGGCCGGGAACAGGAGCATGCGCCCGGTCCCGTTGCGCTCGATGAACGGGACCAGGAGGCAGAGCACGGCGAGTCCGAGGAGCACGACGCCGACGGGGTCGAGCTCGGTGCGCCCCGCGCGGGC
>Ga0180215_1003254_pt1 | contig 15432 bp, 14 predicted proteins | sample eDN3rd37CBELigBY_FD_128871 | JGI IMG/M metagenome (GOLD analysis project Ga0180215, IMG submission 128871) | Enriched backyard soil microbial communities from Emeryville, California, USA - eDNA 3rd pass 37_C BE-Lig BY (version 2) (version 2) | ecosystem: Environmental > Terrestrial > Soil >...
CTGCACCAGCGCCATGCCCTCGGCCTCCAGCTCCGCCTCGGACAGGTCGGCCTCGTAGCCGACACCCGCGTCCACGTCCGACAGCTCGTCGGCGCGCCCGGCGGCCAGGGAGCAGCACAGCTCCAGCCACCGCAGGCGCTCGTTGCCGTGCACCGCCGCCGCCAAGCGGCGCACCACCGCGGCGTGCCGAGGCAGCGTGCCCTCGAACGGCAGGTCCACGAAGGCGTGCGTCATCGGGTCGATGCTCCACCCTCGGGAGCATCGGCGCCATCCCTCCGGTAGGGTGCCGTACCGGCCAACGGTGGCCGGTCACACCGAATTGAGTCATTGATGCAGACAGGCACCGTGAAGTTCTTCAACGCCGAGAAGGGCTACGGCTTCATCTCGCGGGAGCAGGGCGACGACGTGTTCGTCCACTTCTCCAACATCCAGGCGGAGGGCTACAAGTCCCTCGACGAGGGTCAGCGGGTGGAGTTCGACGTCGCCCCCGGCCGCAAGGGAGAAGAGGCCAGGAACGTCCGCGTGCTCTGATCCGGACACCGGGTCGGCACCAACGGCGCCACGACGAGCACGAGGAGGTCCGATGCGGCTGTACCACGAGCTGACCGACACCCTGGTGAAGGGGCGCCTGGGCACACAGCACGAGGAGGACTGCTTCACCGGCGGCACCCGCCGGCGGGGCGTCTGGTTCACCACCGAACCGCTCTCCTCCCCCGACGTCGTCCGCGTCGAAGGCGCCGTGGAGCGTGACCTCGTGCCCTTCGAGGTCACCGAAGCGGGGTCCCGCTACCGCCAGTTCGTGGTACCCGGCAAGGTGGCCGCCGGGTTCCGCTGCACGCCGGTCTGAGCGCCGGTCGCCGGGCCCACGGGCTCGGCGACCGCCTCGGGCTGCTCGGCCCGCGCCCCCGAGCGGGAGCTTCTCGGGGCCCGGGTGGTAGCCTCGTAGGCCGCCGCGTCGGCCCCTGCCGACGATGACCCGGCGTGCCGCTGCCGCCCCGAGGCCACGCATGTCACCGTCACGCACGTCACCGCCCACGCCCTACTACCTGATCGACGAGCGCCGCCTGCAGGAGAACCTGCAGGTCGTCGACGCCGTCCGCCAGGGCTCGGGCGCCAAGGTCGTGCTGGCCCTCAAGTGCTTCTCGACGTGGTCCGTGTTCGACCTGATGCGGCCCCACCTCGACGGCACGACGAGCAGCTCCCTGTACGAGGCCCGCCTCGGCCGGGAGGAGTTCGGCAAGGAGGTGCACGCCTACAGCGTCGCCTTCCACCGCGACGAGGTGGCGGCGGTCGCCGACCTGGCCGACAAGGTCATCTTCAACTCGGCGTCGCAGCTGCGGGCCCACGGCGACCTCGTGGCGCACCTCGACCTGGGGGTGCGGGTCAACCCGGGGATCAGCCACTCGCACTACGACCTGGCCGACCCGGCTCGGCGCTACTCGCGGCTCGGCATCGCCGACCTCGACGAGCTCCGAGCCGTCGCCCCGCGCGTGCGGGGCTTCATGTTCCACTTCAACTGCGAGAACGACGACGTCGACAGCTTCTGCCGGAGCCTCGAGAAGATCGCCGCCACCTACGGCGCGCTCCTCGAGCGGCTGGCGTGGGTGAGCCTCGGAGGGGGCATCGCCTTCACCGCGCCCGGCTACCCCGTCGACCGGTTGTGCGCCGCACTGGCCGCCTTCGCCGAGCGCTTCGGCGTGCAGGTGTACCTGGAGCCCGGTGAGGCCGTGGTCACCTCGACGGCCGAGCTGGTCACGACCGTGCTCGACGTGGTGCGCAACGAGCTCGACATCGCCGTCGTCGACGCGTCGGTCGAGGCGCACATGCTCGACCACCTCATCTACGGCACGAACCCGCGGCTGGCCTCGCCGCCGCCGGGCCCGCATCGCGTCGTGGTGGCGGGGCGCACCTGCCTCGCCGGGGACGTGTTCGGCGAGTACGACGTCGCCGAGCCGGTGGAGGTCGGAGCGGAGATCCGCCTCGCCGATGCCGCCGGCTACACGATGGTCAAGAAGACCTGGTTCAACGGGTTGCCGATGCCGGCCATCGCCGTCCGCCGTCTCGACGGCACCGTCGAGACGGTGCGGACCTTCGGCTACCCGGAGTTCAAGAGCAGCTTGTCGTGAGAGCGTGAGAAGGGGACGGCCTCGGTGAAGCGCAACGTACTCATCATCGGAGCGGGCGGGGTGGCCCACGTGGCCGCCCACAAGGCCGCCATGCACAACGACGTGCTGGGCGACGTCTGCATCGCGTCGCGCACCGTCGCCAAGTGCGAGTCGATCATCGAGAGCGTGGAGCGCAAGGGCCACCGGCGCGATCCCGAGCGGCGGCTGCACGCCCGCGCCCTCGACGCCTTCGACATCGACGCCACCGTCGCGCTGATCCGCGAAACCGGCTCGGAGATCGTCGTCAACCTGGCGTCGCCCTACGTGAACATGTCGGTCCTCGAGGCCTGCCTGCGCACCGGCGCCGCCTACCTCGACACGGCCATCCACGAGGAGCCCGACAAGGTCTGCGAGGACCCACCCTGGTACGCCAACTACGAGTGGAAGCACCGCGACCGGTGCCGTGACGCAGGGGTGACGGCCATCCTCGGCGCGGGCTTCGACCCGGGCGTGGTCAACGCCTACTGCGCGCTGGCGGCCAAGCGGTACTTCGACGAGATCGACACCATCGACATCCTCGACGTGAACGCCGGCCGCCACGGTCGCTACTTCGCCACCAACTTCGATCCCGAGATCAACTTCCGCGAGTTCGTGAAGGTGCTCACCTGGGACGACCGGCAGTGGAAGGAGTACCCCACCCACGCGGTGAAGCGCGTGTGGGACTTCCCCGTCGTCGGCCCGCAGCCGGTGTACCTGTCGGGCCACGACGAGCTGCACTCGCTGTCGCACAACATCGACGCCGACAGCATCCGGTTCTGGATGGGCTTCGGCGACCACTACATCAACGTCTTCACCGTGCTGCGCACCCTCGGCCTGCTGTCGCACGAGCCGGTGCGCCTCGACACCGGCCAGGAGGTCGTGCCGCTGAAGGTGGTGAAGGCGGTGCTGCCCGACCCGCTGTCGCTGGCGCCCGGCTACACCGGCAACACCTGCATCGGCAACATCGTGAAGGGCCGCAAGAACGGCCAGGCCCGCGAGGTGTTCATCTACCAGGTGAGCGACCACGCCGCGGCCTACGCCGAGGTGGAGTCGCAGGCCATCAGCTACACCGCCGGGGTGCCGCCGATCGCGGCCGCCATCCTGATCGCCCAGGGCGCGTGGGACGTCCGCACCATGGTGAACGTCGAGGAGCTCGACCCCGAGCCGTTCGTCGACCTGCTGGCCGAGCTGGGCCTGCCGACCGACGTGCTCGAGATCGAGCCGGGCGGACCCCGCTCCTTCGACGGCACGGTGCGCGACCTGGCCGAAGAGCTGCCGTACGCCACCGCGACGGTCACCGTGTCGGCCGCCGACCCGATGATCGCGGTGCGCGCCCGACCGGAGGCCGTCGAGCCCTAGCTGCCCCCGAGATCCCCGTGCGATGAACCGCGGCCGCCCCTGCTGCGTAGGTAAGGGCGGGACCACCGTCGAGCAGGGGGTTCAGGCATGCGGCACCGCACGTTGTTCGTCGTCATCACGGCCCTCGGCCTGGCGGTGGCGGCCTGCGGCGACGACGACTCGGGCGACGACACGTCCGGCGCGGCCACCACGGCGGCCGCGACCGCGACGACGACCGCGGCCGGCGCGGCAACGACGGCGGCGGCGTCGGCCACGTCGGCAGCGGCCACCGATCCCTACGGCATGGGCGGCACCGACGGCGCTGCCGCCGGCGAGGGCACGGTGGCGCTGGCCGACAACGACGAGTTGCAGGCCAGGATCCTGGTGGACGGCGAGGGTCGCACGCTCTACCTGTTCGAGCGCGACAACGGCACCTCCACCGCCTGCGCGGCCGACCCCTGCCGCTCGAACTGGCCCGCCTTCGCCCCCGAGGGCGGCCCCGAGGCCGGCGACGGGGTCGACGCCGACGCGCTCGACACCGTGGACGGGCAGGTGCCCGGCCACGTCACCTACCAAGGCCACCTCCTCTACTACTTCGCCGGCGACCGCGCCCCGGGCGACGTGAACGGGCTCGGGATCCCGGCCTGGTTCCCGCTCGACGCCGACGGCGACAAGGTCGGCGGCTGACCCTGCCGATCTGCGAGGATCGCAGCCTTCGACCGCGTCACCGGAGGTGCGCGCATGCAGCTCGAGGGCGTGCGGATCATCGTCACGGGTGGGGCACGGGGGATCGGCGAGGCCACGGTGCGGGCCTACGTCGCCGAGGGCGCCCACGTGGCATCGCTCGACGTGCTCGACGACGCCGGTCGCGCCGTGGTCGACGAGGTCGGCGGCAAGGGGCCCGGACGGGCTCGCTACGTGCACGCCGACATCGCCCGGCGCGCCGAGGTCGACGCGGCCTTCGACGAGGCGGTGGGCTGGCTCGGCGGGCTCGACGTGCTGGCCAACGTGGCCGGCGTCGAGCGCCACGGCGCCGCCGAGGAGCTCACCGACGAGGAGTGGGACCTCGTCTTCGACGTGAACGTGAAGGGCACGCTGCACACGAACCAGGCGGCCTTCCGGGCCATGCGCGACCACGGCGGCCGCATCCTCAACTTCGGGTCCGACGCCGGGCTCAACCCCTACCCCGGCGGCGGGCACTACTCGGCCTCCAAGGGCGCCGTCATGGCCTGGACCCGCACGGCGGCCGTCGAGTGGGCCCGCTACGGCATCACCGTGAACTCGGTCGTGCCGGCGATCTGGACGCCGATGTACGACGAGTACCGGGCCAGGATGTCCGCCGAGGAGCTGGCGACCCACGACGCCGCCATGGCGGCCACCGTGCCGCTCGGCGGCCGCCTGGGCGACCCCGTGCGCGACCTCGCGCCGGTGATGGTGTTCCTCGCCGGTGACGGCGCGCGGTTCATCACCGGCCAGATCATCTCGGTGAACGGAGGCCTCAACACGGTGCGCTGAGGCGCTGGGCCACACCCCCGTTGGCAACCGGTACCCCCGGGGGTATCATGCCTCTTGCCCCGTCCGGGGCGAACGTCCAGCGAGGAGGCGCCATGGAGCTGCCCGAGACCACTGTCGACGACCTGACCCGCCGGCTTCGCAAGGTGGCCGGGCAGGTGCGGGGGATCGAGCAGATGCTGGCGGACAAGCGCGACTGCCGGGACATCGTCACCCAGCTCTCGGCGGCCAACAAGGCGCTGGAACAGGTCGGCTTCGTGCTCGTGTCGGCCGGGCTCCGGTGGTGCCTCGAGCACCCCGAGGAGTCCGCCGCGGCCGGCTACGAGCTCGGCGACGTCCAGCGCATGTTCCTCAAGCTGGCATAGAGGAGGCGGGTCATGTTCTTCCGGCAGTACCAACTGGCGTGCCTGTCGTTGTTCAGCTACCTCGTGGCCGACGAGTCCACCGGTCGCGCCGTGGTCGTCGACCCTCAGCGCGACATCACCGGCTACCTCGACGACGCGCGTGCCCACGGCTTCGCCATCGAGCGGGTCATCGAGACCCACTTCCACGCCGACTTCCTCTCCGGCCACCTGGAGCTCGCGGCCGCCACCGGCGCCGCCATCTCCTACGGCGACGAGGCCAGGGCCGACTTCCCCATCGAGCCGCTGGCCCACGGGCAGCGCATCGTGCTCGGCGACGTCGTGCTGGAGGTCCGCCACACCCCCGGCCACACCCCGGAGTCGATCTCGGTGGTGATCTGGGAGCGCGCCGACGACCCCGAGCCGTGGGGCGTGCTCACCGGCGACACGCTCTTCGTGGGCGACGTCGGCCGCCCCGACCTGCTCACCTCCGTGGGCTGGAGCGCCGACGACCTGGCCCGCCGCCTCTACCGGTCGCTGCACGACCAGCTGCTCAGCCTGCCCGACAGCACGCGCGTCTTCCCTGCGCACGGCGCCGGCTCGGCCTGCGGCAAGTCGATGAGCGACGCGGTGTCGTCGACGATCGGCGAGCAGCGCCGGTGGAACTACGCCCTCCGCCCGATGAGCGAGGACGAGTTCGTCCGCGCCGTCACGGAGGGCCAGTCGGTGGCGCCGCTCTACTTCGCCTTCACCGCCGACTCCAACCGCCGCATCCACGAGCTGCTGCGCGACGCGGAGCCGCCGGCCCGCCTGTCGGTGCAGCAGGTCGAGCAGGCGGTGCGCGACGGGGCGGTCGTGCTCGACGGCCGCGCCCCGGAGACGTTCGCCAGCGGGCACCTGCGGGGCTCGGTCAACGTCGGCCTCGACGGTCGCTTCGCCGAGTACGCGGGCGACGTGGTCCGCGCCGGCCAGCCGGTGGTGGTGGTCACCGACGAGGGGCGCGAGACCGAGGCCAAGGTGCGCCTGGCCCGCATCGGCTTCGACCGGCTCGTCGGCGCGGTCGTCGACGTGGAGCGCCTCCTGGCCGAGCGACCGGAGCTGGCCGAGCGGGCCACCCGCCTGGCCGCCGCCGAGTTCGCGTCGTGGCGCGACGCCCTGCCCGAGGTGCAGGTGGTCGACGTGCGCAACCCGGGCGAGCAGGAGGCCGGCGTGGTGCCCGGCGCCATCCGGCTCCCGCTGGCCGGGCTGCTCGACCGGCTCGGTGAGCTCGACCCCACGCTCCCGACGGTCGTCTACTGCGCGGGCGGGTACCGGTCGTCGATCGCCGCGTCGCTGCTGCGGGCCCACGGCTTCGCGCAGGTGGGCGACCTGCAGGGCGGCTTCGCGGCGTGGGCTGACGCGGGCCTGCCCGTGGAGCCCGGCGTGCCCGTCGGGTGACGGCGGTCCCGTCGTGGCCCTGCGCGGCCTGCTCGCCTCCCCGCTCGGCTTCCTGATCGGGCTCTCGCTCGGCGCCCTCGGCGGCGGCGGGTCGATCCTGGCCGTGCCCGCCCTCGTCTACGGCGCGGGGCAGACGCCCAAGGAGGCCACCGCGTCGAGCCTGCTCCTCGTGGGGCTCGCCGCGCTGGTGGGGCTGCGGCCCCACCTGCGCGGCGGGCGGGTGCGGGTGGGCACGGGCCTGGCCTTCGGCGCGGCGGGCATCCCCGGGTCGCTGGTGGGCACCGCCTTCAACCGGCGCATCGACCCCGACCTGCTGCTGGTCGGCTTCGCCGGCCTCATCCTGCTGGCGGCCTGGCGCATGCTGACCGGCTGCCCCACCTGCACCAAGGTGGGCGAGCAGCGCGCCCTGGTCGGCCTGGGGCGGGGCAACGTGGCCCTGGCGTCCTCCGTCGACGTGCGCCGCCTGGCGGCCGTGCTGGCCGCCGGGACGGGCGTGGGCTTCCTCACGGGCCTGTTCGGGGTGGGCGGCGGCTTCGTGGTCGTGCCCGCCCTCACGCTGCTGCTCGAGCTGAACATGCCAACCGCCATCGGCACGTCGCTGGTGGTGATCGCGGTGAACTCGGCAGTCGGCTTCGCGGCCCGGGTCGGCACGGTGGGCATCGACTGGGCGGTCACCATCCCCTTCGCCGTGGCCGCGCTGGCCGGGGTGCTCGCCGGTGGGCAGCTGGCCGGGCGCAGCGACCCGGCCCGCCTGCTGCGGGGGTTCGCCGGCCTGCTCGTGGCCGTGGCGGTGTGGACCGGCCTCGACGGGCTCCTCGGCTGACGGCAGCTGCCACACTGGCCGCCATGAGCCCCCAAGGGAACCCCGGCAGCCTGCCCGTCACCGTGGTCTCCGCCGACGCGGTCGCCCGCATCGCGCCCGGCGCCACCCTGCGCCAGGTGGCCGAGGCCATGGTCGAGGGCGACGTGGGCGCGCTGGTCGTGGGCGACGATGCCGGTGTGAGCGGCGTGGTCTCCGAGCGCGACCTCGTGCGGGCGATGGCCGCCGGCCAGGACGCCACCACCACCACGGCAGGCGACATCGCGCACACCGAGCTGGTGCGCTGCGAGTCGGACGCCACCGTGGCCGAGGTGGCCACCGAGATGATGGAGGAGTACGTCCGGCACGTGCTGATCGAGGAGGACGGGCGCCTGGTGGGCATCGTCTCGGCGCGCGACCTGCTCGGCGTGTACGCCGCCGCCGACGCCCCGCCCGACGCCGACGTGGGGGGCGAGGAGGCGTGACGTGACCCGTCCCCTCCACCTCCAGCTGATCCTGGGCAGCACGCGCGAGGGCCGGGCCGCCGACCGCATCCTCCCCTGGCTGCTCGACCGCATCGGCTCGGACGAGGCCTTCGAGCTCGAGCTGCTGGACCTGCGGGACTGGCCGCTGCCGATGTTCCAGGAGACCGGCCAGGGGCTCGCCGCGCCGGGCGGGCCGGCGTGGAGCGACCCCGTGGTCGGCGAGTGGAACGCCACCGTCGCCCGCGGCGACGCCTACCTGTTCGTCACGCCCGAGTACAACCACAGCGTCCCCGGCGTGCTGAAGAACGCCATCGACAGCGTGGTGACCACCTACGCCTTCCGCAACAAGCCGGCGGCCTTCGTGGGCTACAGCGGCGGCATGATCGCCGGCGCTCGCGCCGTGGAGCACCTGGCCCACATCGCCATCGAGGCCGAGATGGCGCCGCTGCGCAACACGGTGCTGATCGGCGGGATCCGGAAGTGGGACGGCTCGACCGAGCCCGCCGACCCCGTGTCCGACACCGCGCTGCGGATCATGCTCGAGGACCTGGCCTGGTGGGGCCGCGCCCTGCGCGCCGCCCGCGAGGCCGGCGAGCTCAAGCCGGCCCGCCAACGCACGGGCTGACAAGACTCAACCCGGCCCGGCGCGCCCGGCCCGTTCGGCGGCGAGAGGTGACGGCCGCCGGGGCAGGACACGGCGGCCACCGAACCAGGCGGTGACCGCTGCGGCCTCCGTCTCGATGGCCGCCCGGGCGTCGGCGCCCACATCCTCGAGCAGCGCGACGACGACGTCGCCCGCGTCGTCCTGCCACCAGCCGCCGACGATGCGGCCGTCCCACCACACCGTCGGGCCGCCGTTGCCCACGCTGTCGAACAACCGGGGCCCGTGGGGGCCGAGGTACCAGCTGCGCTCGCGCCAGCCCATGGTGGTCGGGTCGAGCGGGCCGAGCAGCGCCGCCCAGGGCTCGGCCGTCGGCGGCGGCTCGTCATCGTCGGCGAGCAGGTAGCCCACGCGGCCGTCGAGGTCGACGGTGGCCGTGGCCAGCGAGGCCAGCGCCTGGCGCACGGCCCTGCGGGTCGTGCCGAACCACCAGACGAGGTCGTCCTCCGTGCCCGGCCCGAACGCCTGCAGCCACGCCCGCACGAGCTCGCGGCGGGCGTCGTCCTCCGGCGGTTGCTCCACCGGGCCGCCGAGCCACGCTTCGGTGCGGGCCCAGCGGGGCCGGGACGTCCACCAGTCGCCGCCGTTGGTGGCCCGGACCACCTGGCCGTCGGCCCACATCACGGTGAGCACGCGGGCGGTGAGACCCTGGCGGGCCTCCCACGTCCGCCCCACGCCCGTGGTCAACGAACCGACGAGGACGGGCAGGGCGTCGCGCAGCTCGATGGTCGTGGCCTCGCGGCCGTCGGCGAGGTGGCCGGCCACCGCCTCCGTGGCGGCGCGCAGCCACGCCGCGCCGTCGGACCGCACCCCCTGCCGCTCGACCTCGGCCACCAGCCGGCGGCGCTCGGCCTCGGCCACGCGCGCGCTGACCCCCCGCAGCACGGCGCCGAGCCGGTGCCTGGGCACCACCCAGATGGTGCGGCGCATGGCCATCTGCCGCACGAGGGTCCGCCGGTGGTGGAGGGCGGCGTCGAGGTCGTCGGGCACCGTGCCCCGGGTGCGGGCCCGCACCGAGAGGTGGAGGCCCACGGCGTCGGTGCCGTGCAGGGCCACCACGGCGTCGGCCGCGTCCTCCACGCCGGCCGCCCGGTGGTCAGGGCTGAGGCGGTGCCGCCGAGCCAGGCGGGCCCGGCGCTCGTCGGCGCTGACGGGGCGGGACCGGTCCACGAGCGCTCAGGCGCTGGGCTCCGGCGCCGGCGACGGGAGGGGCGACGTCGACGACGGTGCGGCGACCGGTTCCGCCTCCCGCGCCCGGCCAATGGCCGCCACGGCCGCTGCCCCGACCAGCGCGACGACGCCCAGGGCCAACCACGCCTGCCGGTAGTCGGCCAGCGCCTCGGGCCCGGTGGTGGCGCCGATGAAGGCCACCACCGCGGCGATGCCGATGCCGTTGCCGAGCTGCAGGAAGGTCCGGTTGGTGGCGGAGGCCAGCGAGAACTGGTCGGACCCGAGGCCGCGCACCACCGCGGTGGCCAGCATCGGCAGGACGGCAGCCACGCCGACGCCCATCAGCAGGTTGCCCGGGAAGTAGCCGAGCCAGTAGTTGGCATCGGCGTCGACGAGCGCCCGGTACCACAGCACCGACAGGGCGATGCCGGTCGCGCCCGGCACGCCCACGGCGACCTCGCCGAAGCGCACCCCCAGCCGGCCGACGGGGCGCGCCACCGCGATGGCCGCCAGTGACGCGGGCAGCGCGCCGAAGCCGGCGCCGACGAGGCTGTAACCCCACACGTCGCGCAGGAAGAGCACGCCGGCCAGGCTGGCGCCGCCGATGGCCGTGCCGACCATCAGCGCGGCCCCGTTCGCGCCCGCGAAGCTCCGCTGGCGGAACAGGCCCACGGCCATGACCGGCGACGGGTGCGTGCGGCACCGCTGCACGAAGAGCGGGACGAGCACGGCGGCGGCCACGAAGCCGCCCACCACGCCCGGGTGGGTCCAGCCCCACGGGCGGCCCTGCCCGATCCCGAAGGACACGCCCACCACCGCGGCCATGACCAGCACCGACCCGAGCAGGTCGGGGAGCGCGCCGCCCCGCAACGGCGCGCTCCTCGGCAGGCTGCGCTGCCCGAGCAGGTAGGCGACGAGGACGACGGGCAGGCCGAGGAAGAAGGCCGCCCGCCAGCTGCTGGCGTCGATGAGGAGCGCGCCGAGGGAGGGTCCCGAGGCGGTGCCGAGGGCCGCCGCCCCCGCGTAGAAGGACGTGGCGGCGGCCCGCTCCCGCGCCGGCGTGGCGTCGAGCAGCAGCGCCATGGCCGACGGGGCCAGGCACGCCGCGCCGACGCCCTGCGCCACGCGGCCGATGACGAGCAGCCACAGCACGGGTGAGCAGCCGGCGATGACCGACCCGGTGGCGAAGGCCGCCAGGCCGGCCATGTAGACCGTGCGCCGGCCGATGCGGTCGGCCAGGCGACCGGCGGGGACGAGCACGGCGCCGAAGACGATGGTGTAGGCCGAGACCACCCAGCCGATGGTCGTGAAGCGGGCGTCCGGGAACGACGCCCGCAGGTCGGCCACAGCGACGTTCATCATCGTCACGTTCATGCCGATGACGAAGGCCGCCAGCCCGACGGACCAGCGCGTGCGGGTCAGCCGCTCGCCGGTCGCCGGCTCCTCGTCGGTCTGCGGCCCGTCGGGCACGGCGGCTCCCTCGCGGGGGTGGACGGCGGTCGGAGCGACGCACCGTACCGCCCCCGCGGATGCGCCCGCGCCGCCCAGGTCCTCAGCTCATCATGCGCGGCGGGAGCCAGGGGCGAGTCACGGTCTAGGCGGCTTCGCCTGCGGGCGCGGCGAGCCGGCGGCGGATGCCCCAGGCCATCACCTGGTGGCGGGTGCGGAAGCCGAGCTTCTGCTTGATGTGATCGACGTGGGTCTCGACCGTGCGCCGGGAGATGTAGAGGTCGGCGGCGATCTCGCCGTTGCTCAGGCCCTCGGCCACGAGCTCGGCGACCTCCCGCTCTCGGGGGGTCAACGGCGGGACGTGCACCGCCCGGTTCGGCGGCGCCCACTCGGGGGCGTCTGGGTGCACGGTGAAGAGCTCGGTCATGCGAGACCTCCTGGGGGGATCGGTCCTCGAGAGACACACGGATGCCAGCCCCGATGTGTTCAACGGGATCATCACGGAGGCCATCTCCACCGGTCTCGGGAGCACCTCGCGCGGGATCGGGGCGGTTACGGATGCCCGGCGGCCGCGGTGACGCGCACGCTTGGTGACGTGCCCGCGATCCACCCTCCGCGGCGCGCCTGAACGCCGTGCAGATCCTCTTCGACGACGGTCTCGAGCCACGCGAGCTCGATCTCCGGGTCAACGACCCCGGTGCCACCGTGGCCGACCTGGCGACGGCGCTCGACCCGACGGCGACACGCCCAGGGCGCCTGCTGATCGGTGACCACGTCGCAGCCGCCGAGCTGGAGCTCGGCGAGAGCGGGCTGCACGAGGGCGCCGTCGTCCGGTTCGCCGAGCCGCGTCCCGCCGACGACGGACCGACGCAGAGCCGGCTGGTGCTGGAGGTGGTCGGCGGGCTCGACGCGGGGCGCCGGTACCCGCTGGCGGCCGGCACCACGGTGGTCGGCCGCGACGCCGGCTGCGACCTGGTGCTGCGCAGCTCGTCGGTCTCCCGCCGGCACGCGGAGATCCGCCTCGACGACGACGGGCGCCTCCGGGTCCGCGACCTCGGCTCGCTGAACGGCACCCGCATCGACGGCCGCCCCGTCGCCGGTGAGGTGGTCGTCGGCGACGGGCAGGTGGCGCAGTTCGGCGCCCTCCAGGCCGTGGCGCGGCCCCCGAAGACCGACGACCGCCCCATGGCCGTCGACCCGTTGCGCCACGCCGGCGCGGCGGGGACCATGCCCTTCAACCGCCCACCGCGGCCTGCTCAGGCCCCGCCCCCGGCCGCGGTCACCGCCCCCGAGGCGCCGCGCGAGCGGGCCAACCGGACCGCCTTCAACGTGGTGGCCTTCCTGGCGCCGCTGCTCCTCGCCGGCGCGTTGATCGCCACCACCGGCCAGGTCGGGTTCCTGGTGGTCACCCTGCTGAGCCCGATCATGGTGCTCGGCACGTGGATCCAGGGACGGGTCCAGGGGCGGCGCACCTCCCGGCGCGAGGCCGAGCGCTTCTCCCGGGCGCTCGAGCGCTTCCGCGCCGACCTCCACGAGCAGGTGGCCGCGGAGCGCGCCCGCCTCGAGGAGGCCCTGCCCGACGTGGCCGAGGTGGTGCGCCGGGCCCTGCTCCCCAGCACCCACCTGTGGGAGCGACGCCCCCACCACGACGACGTGCTGCGCCTGCGCGCCGGGATCGGCGACGTGCCCTGGACCCCGCAGGTGGAGGAGCTCCGCAAGGACGCGCCCGACGAGGTGGCGGAGGCGGTCCGGCATGCCGGCGTGCTGCCGGGCGCGCCGGTGGCGGTGGACCTGTCGGCGGGTGGCGTCGTCGGCATCGTGGGCGACCGGAGCGCGGCCGCCGCCCTGGCGCGCTCGCTGGTGTGCCAGGCGGCCGTGCACCACGGCCCGGCCGACCTCCCGATGGTGGTGCTGGCCGGAACCGACACCGCGCCGGACTGGGACTGGACCAAGTGGCTGCCGCACGCGCGCGACGCCGCCGGCGGCGGCCAGCGGCGCCTGTCCGCCGAGCGGGAGCTGGCCACCGCGATGGCCGACGCCTGGCTCCAGGAGGCCCGCGGCCGTGAGCGCCAGCGCGGCGCGCCCGGGGCCACGAAGGACCGGCCGCAGCCCACGCTGCTGGTGGTGGTCGACGACGAGTCGCTCACCGAGGGCCGCCGTGCGCCGGTGCGCAGCTTGCTGCGCGGCGAAGGCGGCCCCGTGGCCGGCATCGTCCTCGCGTCCACCCGCGACCGGCTGCCCGCGGTGTGCACGACCGTCATCGAGCTGCGCGGCCCCGACGGGGAGGCCGCGCTCGACGTGCCCCACCTCGGCGGGCGCATCGACCGGTTCCTGGTCGCCGGTGTGGGCGACGACACCGCCCGGGAGTGCGCCCGCGCCCTCGTCCGGTTCGAGGACCCGGAGCTGGCGGTGGCCGGCGCCGGCCTGCCGGACGTCGTGCGGCTGCTGCCCCTGTTGGGGGTGGGCGACGCCGATCCCGACGCCGTGCAGGCGCAGTGGGCCGCCGCCGGCGCGGTGCCCGCGCCCCGCGCGCCGCTCGGCGTGGCCGAGGACGGGGTCTTCCACGTCGACCTGCACGCCGACGGACCCCACGCGCTGATCGGCGGCACCACTGGGTCGGGCAAGTCGGAGCTGCTGCGCTCGCTCGTCGCGGGCCTCGCGGCGCGCGTCGACCCGGACCACCTCACGTTCGTGCTGATCGACTTCAAGGGCGGTAGTGCGTTCGACGAGTGCGCCCGCCTGCCGCACACCGTCGGCATGGTCACCGACCTCGACGAGCACCTCGCCGAGCGGGCGCTGCGCTGCCTCGAAGCCGAGCTCAAGCACCGCGAGCGCGTGCTGCGGGCCGCCGGGGTCAGCGACCTGCCGTCCTACCTGCGCAGAGGTGACACGGGCGAGCCGCTCCCCCGCCTCGTCGTCGTGGTGGACGAGTTCGCCACGCTCAAGGCCGAGCTGCCGGACTTCATCGACGCCCTCGTGGGCATCGCGCAGCGGGGCCGGAGCCTCGGCGTGCACCTCGTGCTGGCCACGCAGCGGCCGTCGGGCGCGGTGAGCGACAACATCCGGGCGAACACCAACCTGCGCGTCGCGCTGCGGGTGCAGGACGAGGCCGACTCGACCGACATCATCGACCGGCCGGACGCGGGCCGCCTGCCCCGCCACGCCGCGGGCCGCGCCTACGTGCGCCTCGGCGCCGGCGAGGTCGTGGCCATCCAGACCGCGCTGGTGACCGCGGCGCGCCACGAGCGGAGCGTGGCCCCGGTCGACGTGGCCCCCTTCGTCTTCGGCCCCTCCCCCCGCCCGCCGGCGCCGCCCCCCGCGTCGGCGGGCGCCGGGGACGACGGCGACGCGCCGCGGGTCACCGACCTGAGCCGCCTGGTGGAGGCGATCCGCGAAGCCCACCGGCGCAGCGGCCGTCCCGCGCCCCGGCGACCTTGGCCCGACCCGCTCCCGGCCGTCGTCGACCTCGACGCGCTGCTCGACACGGCGCCCGACGACGGCGACGAGGTGCTCATCGCCCTGGCCGACGACCCGGATCGCCAGCGGCAGTACCCGGTCGGCTGGCGGCCAGCGGACGGCAACCTCGTGGTGTACGGCGTCGGCGGGTCGGGCACAACCACGACGCTCGGCACGCTGGCCCTCAGCCTCGCCCACACGTTCCCGCCGGACCGCCTCCACCTCTACGTGGTCGACGTCGGTGCGGGCGCGCTGGCGGGCCTCGACGCGCTGCCGCACGTCGGCGCGGTGCTGGCGGCCTCCGAGCGCGAGCGGCAGGTCCGCCTCGTGCGCCACCTGCGCGGCGAGCTCGACCGGCGCCGCCAGCTGACGGCCGAGGCGCGGCGCGACGAGCCGATGGTCGTGGTGCTGATCGACGGGTTCCCGGCGCTCAACGCCGAGTACCGCGACGTCGAGGGCATGGCCGTCATCGACGAGCTCCAGCGGGTGTTCGCCGACGGCCCGGACGTCGGCCTGCACCTCGTGCTCAGCGCCGACCGGCCGGGCGGGGTGCCGTCGACGTGGGCGTCGCTGGTGCGCCAGAAGCTGGTGCTGCGCCTCGCCGACCCGTACGACTACGGCCAGTTCGGGGCGTCGGCCA
>Ga0180215_1003255_pt1 | contig 15429 bp, 16 predicted proteins | sample eDN3rd37CBELigBY_FD_128871 | JGI IMG/M metagenome (GOLD analysis project Ga0180215, IMG submission 128871) | Enriched backyard soil microbial communities from Emeryville, California, USA - eDNA 3rd pass 37_C BE-Lig BY (version 2) (version 2) | ecosystem: Environmental > Terrestrial > Soil >...
CCGGTCTGCACGCTCGTACACCGTAACAAGATGTCCAGCCTTGTTCAATTGGGCCGCGCAAGCCATGCCAGCCGGTCCAGAGCCGACAACCGCTACCCGCTTGCCTGTGCGGCGCTCCGGAATTTGCGGCACGACCCAGCCTTCTTCGAAGCCTTTATCGATAATCGCTTGTTCAATCGTTTTAATGGTGACCGCATCGCCGATCAGTCCGACCGTGCATGAGCCTTCGCAAGGCGCGGGACATACGCGGCCTGTAAACTCAGGGAAATTATTCGTTTTGTGCAGGCGGTCAAGCGCTTCGCGCCAGAGGCCGCGATAAATCAAGTTATTCCATTCTGGAATCAGGTTGTTGACCGGGCAGCCGGATACCGTTCCGCCAATCTCCATACCCGTATGGCAATAAGGCGTGCCGCAATCCATACAGCGCGCGCCCTGTGTCCGCAGCTGCTCATTCGTCAAGTGCTTATGAAACTCCTGCCAATCGTTAATACGTTCCAACGGATCGCGATCGGCCGGCAGTTCGCGTTGATATTCCATAAATCCAGTAGGTGTAGACATGATCGCACTTCCTTTATCCAAATTTCCCATTTACATTAATCGCACTTATTATTCTACGATGACAACATCAATATAATGGCGACATTATAAAGTTTTCCATTTAGTAAATAGGTATATTCTACGATTACTATGTGTAAAACATCATAGCGTTTCTACCCTAGCATCGTGTATGGATTATCCGCACAATCATTTGCACTAATTGACAGAATGTTCGCAACATGACAATGAATTGTTTATCTTATGCGTTTTTTTGCCGTTTATAAACGTTAAATGTAAAGCTGTAAGCATTCTTATCGTCTTTTTCTACACGCTCGCTGCGCTCCGGCGTCCACTGCCCTTCTTCCATCTTCGGAAAAAAGGCGTCCGCTCCTTCTATTTCAACCTCTACCTCGGACAGCATTACGGTGTCTGCAAACGGCATAAACAGCTCATAAATTTCGCCGCCGCCCATAACCATTATCTCCTCATTCCCGTAACGCTCAAGCGCTTCCTGCACCGTATGGACCGTTTCGCAGCCCTCTCTATGATAATGCTGCTGACGCGTCAAAATGACATTTTTGCGGTCCTTGAGTGGCTTAGGCAGCGATTCGAATGTTTTGCGGCCCATAATGACCGTTTTCCCTACCGTATTCTTTGTAAAATAAGCCATCTCCGCAGGCAATCTCCAAGGCATCCGATTGCCGATGCCGATGCCTCCGTTGCGGTCCATAGCCGCAATTAATGTAATGGACATGCGCTGAAAACCTCCTATACGGCTACCGGAGCCTTAATTGTCGGATGCGGGTCATACTGCTCGATCGCCAAGTCCTCTACTTCAATATCAAAGATCGAGGATTTGGACGTATTCAGCTTCAGTTTTGGCAACGCTCTAAGGTCGCGCGCAAGCTGCGTTTTGATTTGCTCAATATGGTTCACATAAATATGCGCATCGCCCAGCGTATGGATAAATTCGCCGACTTCAAGCCCGCATTCATGCGCGATCAAATGCGTGAGCAGCGCATAGCTTGCGATATTAAACGGAATGCCGAGAAAAATATCGGCGCTGCGCTGGTACAGCTGGCAGCTTAATCGTCCGTTAATGACATAGAACTGGAACATCGTATGGCATGGAGGCAGCGCCATCGTCGGTACATCCTCCGGATTCCATGCGGTTACGATCAATCTGCGGGAATCCGGGTTTTTCTTAATCGTCTCTATGACATCCTTCAGTTGATCAATCGTTTCGCCCTGCGTCGTCCGCCACTGGCGCCACTGCTTACCGTAAACGTCTCCGAGCTCCCCGTATTTCGCCGCAAACGCCTCATCCCCAAGGATGCGGCTTTTGAACAGCTCCATTTGCTCCGTGTACTGCGCATTAAAGCTCTCGTCCGTCTGGCAGCGCAAGCCGAAGTTCGTCATGTCGGGGCCGTTATACTCATCGCTCTCTACCCATCTCTTGAACGCCCATTCGTTCCAGATATTATTTTTATGCTGATGCAAATAGCGAATGTTCGTATCCCCTTTAATGAACCAAAGAAGCTCGCTGACAACTCCTTTGAAGGGAACTCGCTTCGTCGTAAGAAGCGGGAAGCCTTCATTCAGATCGAAGCGCATCTGGTAACCGAATGTTGAGAACGTGCCCGTGCCTGTCCGGTCTTCCTTTTTCACGCCATTATTCAGCACATATTCAAGCAGTTCTAAATAACTGCGTTCATTTTTACTCATTTTTCATCCGCCTTTGCATATTTTTATCGCTTCATCTATTTTAACATGAATCGGACAGCGTGCGTACCAATGAAAAAGAGAAGGGCTTCCCCTTCTCTTTAACGGCCGCTCTATTTCTCAAGTCTGAATTTGCTCAAACTTTAGATTAGTTAATGAGAACGCGCCTTCTTTATAATTTACGTCTGCATTAATCGATCCAAAGTAAATCGGAATCGCAACTTTATCTTGCGTAATACCGACGCCCAGCTCCATTTTCAAAGCATGATCCTCGATATAAAAACTTACAATGCTGCCAAATGCTAATTGCTCGTGGATAGCGCCGCCTTCTGGAGAAGCGTATGTCGCTAGGCTCACTGTATCGACTTGATCTTCGATTTTTATTATGCCGAACCATTCTTCATTCTTTTCTACAAGAGTAAAGCCGACGAGCTCGTTTATTTGCGCAGCATAATCTACTTCTTTAAATGCAAAGTCTTGGGCAAAAGGCTGATCTGTTCCGCTCTGCAATGACTTGTCATCCATTTCAACGATGCGCAATTGTTCAACGCTTATGCCCGTTCCTGAACCTATCGATAAAATAACGGCTAACTCCTCGGACCCGTCCATGTCAAAATCCTGAAGCTCCATTACAGGGTATATTGATCTCGGTGTCATGTACAGCCAATCATACTCTTGTTTTGCTTCTCCAATATGAAGCGCGACTCCATCATCCGGCTTGCTGTATAAACGAATATTTTTGTCGGGGATTTCAGCTAATAGCATGCTTTGAAGCTCTTGAGCATCTTGATACTCATTGTCCGTATGAAAAGCAGGCAGAGAACCTTCAACTTTAGCTTCATTAGCATCGTTAAGGCTCGCCTCTGCAATTCTATCAGAAATTACGCTATCCGCTTCCTTTTCCTTATTTGCTCCGCATGCAGTCAGCCCTATGCAAATTGAAGCAATCGCTGCGACGTATGCCAATTTTCTAATCTTTGTATTCAATAACAAATCGCCCCTATATAAATATTTCCTGTTAATAGAGACGTATTTAGCAGTTTAAGGTTGCGGTTTAATCAGAAAAAATGACAAAAAAATCCTCCCAGATCATAAGACCAAGGAGGATTGTTATGAATGATATTACTTAACAACCGTATGAATTGGATGCCCAAGCGCCACTTCAGCGGCGTCAAGCACGATTTCGCCAAGCGTTGGATGCGCGTGGATCGTAAGCGCGATATCCTCGAGCGTAGCGCCCATTTCGATTGCAAGAGCAAGCTCGGCAATCATGTTGGAAGCTTCCAGGCCGACGATTTGCGCGCCAAGCACAAGGCCTGTATCCGCGTCCGAGATCAGCTTCACGAAGCCTTCAGTCGCGTTAAGCGACATCGCGCGGCCGTTGATTGCGAATGGGAATTTGCCCACTTTCACATTAAGGCCTTTTTCTTTCGCTTCAGTTTCGCCGATGCCTACGCTGCCGATTTCCGGATCGGAGAAGCATACAGCCGGTACGCATTTGTAGTCAACTGCGCTAGCTTGGCCGGCAATCGCTTCCGCAGCTACGCGTCCTTCATACATCGCTTTATGAGCAAGCGCAGGTCCAGGAACGATATCGCCGATTGCGAAAATATGCGGGATGCTTGTGCGGCCTTGGCTGTCAACTTCGATCAAGCCGCGGTCCGTCATTTTAACATTGATAAGATCAAGGCCAAGCTCGCCATCCGTATTAGGGCGACGGCCAACCGTTACTAGCAAGTAATCGGCAACGATTTTCTCCTCTTTGTCACCGACTGTGTAAGTAACGGTAACTTCGGAGTCTGTCTGGTCAGCGCTCTTCGCTTGCGCGCCAGTAATAATGTCGACCTTAGCGCCTTTAAGCTTCTTCGCGACAACTGCCGATACATCCTTGTCGAAGCCAGGAAGAATGGAGTCGGAGCCCTCGATGATCGTTACTTTCGTGCCGAACTTGGAATACATTTGGCCAAGCTCAACGCCGATGTAGCCGCCGCCGATAACAACCATGCTCTTAGGCGCTTCAGTCAAGGACAGCGCGCCGGTCGAGGAAATGATGCGTCCGCCGTAAGGGAATGCTTTCAGCTCGATTGGACGGGAGCCAGTCGCAATGATGCAGTTTTTGAAACGGTAGCGAGGCGCTTCTTGATCGTTGAATACGCGCGCTTCGTTTTCGTTGATGAACATCACTTCGCCGGAGAAAAATTGTACCTTGTTCGCTTTCAGCAAGGAAGCAACGCCGCCGGTAAGCTTTTTAACGATGCCGTTCTTAAATTCTTGTACTTTGGAGAAGTTAACCGTTGCTTCGCCTACTTCAATACCGAAAGCGGAAGCATGGCTTACATTCTCGTATTGATGAGCAGCCGATATGAGCGCTTTGGAAGGGATACATCCAACGTTCAAGCAGACGCCGCCTACATATTCCTTGTCAACGCAAAGCACGCTTTGGCCAAGCTGAGCGGCGCGGATAGCCGCTACGTAACCGCCAGGGCCGGCACCTATGACTAGTGTATCGATATCGAGTGAAGCGTCACCTACAACCATTGTTTATACCTCCATGATGAACAGCTCAGGTTGGCCTAGAAGCTGTTTGATATAGTTCATAAAGTTTTGTGCAGTTGCGCCGTCAATGAGACGGTGGTCGAAGCTAAGCGACAGAGCCATAACAGGAGCCGCTACAATTTCACCGTTGCGAACAACCGCTTTTTCAGAAATTCGTCCAGTACCGAGAATTGCAACTTCTGGGAAGTTGATTACAGGCGTAAAGAACATGCCGCCTGCAGAACCGATGTTCGAGATTGTAATTGTGCTGCCTCTCAGCTCGCTTGCAGTAAGCTTGCCGTCACGGCCGCGTACAGCCAGATCGCGAATTGTGTCTGCGACCATGAAAATATTTTTACGGTCTGCATCTTCAATAACCGGAACGATCAAGCCGTTGTCAGTGTCTGTTGCAATACCGATGTTGTAGTATTTGCGAAGCACGATTTCTTGATTCGCTTCGTCAAGCGTAGCATTCATGACTGGGAATTGGCGGCAAGCTGCCACCAGCGCCTTCACGATGAACGGCAGATACGTAAGCTTGGAGCCCTTCTTCTCTGCATATGGCTTGTATTTCGCGCGCAGCGCGACAAGCTCGGTTACGTCAACCTCATCCATAATCGTAACATGAGGAGCTGTGTATACCGATTTAACCATTGCATTGGCAATTGCCTTGCGGATACCCTTGAACGGAACGCGCTCTTCTGGACGGTAAGCGCCGCCTGTAACAACTGCAGGAGCCGCTTTTTCTTCTGCAGCAGCTGGAGCCGCTTGCTCTTGCGCAGCAGGAGCAGCAGGAGCAGCCGCAGATGCAGCTGGAGCGCCGCTGAAGCCTGTTACATCTTCACGCGTAATACGTCCGTTTTTGCCTGTTCCGGAAACTTGCGTCAAGTCAACGCCTTGCTCGCGTGCGAATTTGCGAACGCTAGGCGTTGCAAGCACAACCGCTCCGGTTGCTTTAGGAACAGCTGCTGGCGCACTTGCTGCTGCTGGCGCACTTGCTGCTGCTGGCGCAGGAGCTGGCGCTTCTTCAGCAGGAGCAGCGCCTTCAGGCAGCTCGCCTTCAGCATCGATAACCGCTACAAGCTCGCCGATATGGCACACTTGGCCGTCCTTCACAAGCACTTCAAGCACTTTGCCGTTAACCGGACAAGGCACTTCTACGACAGCTTTGTCGTTCTGCACTTCCATAATGACGTCGTCGTCCGTTACCGTGTCGCCGACTTTAATGTTAACTTTCAAAATCTCCCCTTCATGTAGGCCTTCGCCAAGCTCAGGGAAACGATATTCAAATTTAGCCATTAACGCAACCTCCTTTATTAGAAGCTCATTACTTTATTGACAGCCGCAACGATGCGAGCTGGAGTTGGAAGCCATTGATCCTCGATTTGAGCAAATGGATACACTGTATCCGGTCCAGCAACGCGAAGCACTGGAGCTTCAAGATGAAGGATAGCTTTTTCGTTAATTTGAGCAATAATTTCAGCCGCGGCGCCGGACGTTTTTTGCGCTTCCTGAACGACGATCGCGCGGTTCGTTTTTTGGATCGAAGCTACGATCGTATCGATGTCGAGCGGGAGCAGCGTGCGAAGGTCGATTACTTCAGCGCTTACGCCTGCTTTCTCAAGCTCTTCAGCTGCTTTAACCGCAGTATGAACCATAAGTCCGTAAGCGATAATTGTAACATCCTTGCCTTCGCGGACGACATTTGCTTTGCCGATTTCAACTGTATATTCGCCTTCAGGCACGTCTTGCTTAAATGCGCGGTACAAGTTCAAATGCTCCATAAAGAATACCGGGTCATTATCGCGGATAGCGGAAATCATCAAGCCTTTCGCATCGTAAGGATTCGAAGGCACGATCACTTTAATGCCTGGAGTCTGCAGCGCCAGCCCTTCAAGAGAGTCTGTATGAAGCTCAGCCGCTTTTACGCCGCCGCCGAAAGGCGTACGGAATACGATCGGCGAATTGTAGCGGCCGCCGGAACGGTAACGCATACGGGCTGCCTGAATAAACATTTGGTCAAGCGCTTCATAAATGAAGCCTACGAATTGGATTTCTGCGATCGGGCGGAAGCCTTGCACACCCATACCTACCGCCATGCCCGCAATTGCCGATTCCGCAAGCGGCGTATCAAATACGCGCTCCTCGCCAAATTCCTTTTGCAAACCTTCTGTCACGCGGAATACGCCGCCGACATTACCCACGTCCTCACCGAAGATGACAACGTTAGAGTCTCGTTTAAGTTCTACGCGCATCGCATCGCGAATCGCTTCCAACATATTCATTTGAGCCATGGTCGTCTGATCCCCCTCTACTATTGAAAATCGGCTTTTTGCTCTTCGAGATATTGCGGCGTTGTTTCGAACATCGTATCGATCAAGCCTGCAACCGTCATTTTCTCAGTCGCTTCCGCTTTCTTGATATGCTCGTTCACAGTCGCCTTCGCTTCTTCCTTCACGCGGTTCGTATCTTCTTCAGACCAAAGGCCTTTCTTCTCCAGGAACTTGCCGAAACGAACGAGCGGATCTCTTTCAGCCCAATCAGCTTCCTCATCTTTTGTACGGTATTTAGTCGTATCGTCTGCCATCGAATGCGGACGGAAACGGTATGTGATTAGCTCGATCAGCGTAGCGCCTTCGCCGTTGCGTCCGCGTTCAGCCGCTTCTCTTACTGCTTTAATTACTGCAAGCACGTCCATGCCGTCTACTTGAACGCCTTTGATGCCTGCGGCAACCGCTTTATGCGCTACCGACAATGCAGCTGTCTGCTTCGCATAAGGCGTTGTAATCGCATAGCCGTTGTTTTGCACGACGAAAATTGTCGGAATCTTGAATACGCCTGCGAAGTTCAGCGCTTCGTAGAAATCGCCTTCGGAAGAGCCTCCGTCGCCTGTGTACGTAATTGCTACGCGCTTTTCATTTTTCTTTTTGAATGCCATCCCTACGCCCATTGCGTGAAGCACTTGCGCGCCGATAATGATTTGCGGCATAAGCACGTGCACGTCTTCAGGGATTTGGCCGCCATGCTGATGACCGCGGGAATATAGAAATGCTTGGTACAGCGGCAATCCATGCCATACGAGTTGCGGCATGTCGCGGTAGCCAGGGCAAATGAAATCGTCTTTGTTAAGGGCATATTCGCTGCCGACCATCGAAGCTTCCTGACCCGATACCGGAGCGTAGAAGCCTAGGCGGCCTTGACGGCCAAGATTTACGGCACGCTCGTCCCAAGTACGAGTAAATACCATGCGGTACATAATTTCTTTCAGCTGTTCATCTGTCAAATCAGGCATGTAGTCGGCATTGATGACTTCTCCATCGACGGACAATACGGAAAGCGGAGTAACCGGCTCCGTTTGTACTTCATATGGCAATTTGCTCATTTTGAACATTCACCTCATATCGAAATATTTGAAAAACATATATCTCTGTTATAGAATTATTATAAACCTGTTTAACTAAAATGGTCAAAGCAAAAAACAAAAAAACCGTTGTTTTTTCGCCGATTCGTATCATTCTGTTAAGAAATTGTATATGCTACAGAATTGTTAAAGTAGTATAACAGCATAATACAACTAGACTTAAACAGCGAATATACCATTATTACCCCTTTATTGTTTACCCATAACAGGCCTGTTCCATTCAGTGAAGCTATTTATATCAGGAGGAAGCAATCATGACTGACGAACGCTACTTGAAACGAACAATTGTAAAGGACGCCGTTGATAGCCGTTTTTTGCCGGAGAAAAATCGCAACCTGCGCGTATTTTTGCCGCCTGGCTATAATGAAGTGCTAAGCTACCCTGTCGTGTATTGTCAGGACGGCGAAGATTTTTTCAATTTTGGGCGCATCGCTACTACAGCTACAAAGCTAATATTAGACGACGGCCTTGAGCCTTTCATTATTGTCGGCGTCGACGTCGATAAAAAAGTGCGCACATCGGAATATACGCCGGGCGGGGAGCGGAACAACGGCTATATCCGGTTTTTCGCGGAGGAGCTCCTTCCCTATGTAGAAAGCAAGTACGCGGTGCGGCGCGATCCCCAAAGCCGCCTGCTCGCAGGCGATTCGCTCGGCGGAACCGTATCGCTGCACATCGCGCTGAAGCATCCCGAGCTGTTCACCAGAGTGATGTCGCTGTCCGGCGCTTACTACGCAAGCTCGCAAAACATCATCGCCAGCGCCGGCGATTTAAGCTGGCTGTCGATTTATATGATCGTCGGCTTGCAGGAGGACGCCTATCAGACGGACACAGGCGTCTATGATTTTGTCGCATTGAACCGCAACGCACGCGCATTGCTTTTGAACAACAACGCTAACGTCCATTACGAGGAGAAGGACGGCAAGCATCAGTGGGGCTTCTGGCAAAAGGAAGTCGGGCAAGCGCTATCCTACTTCATCGATGTCGAATGAGGAAACCTCTTTCGAAGCCTGATAACAAAAGGCCGTCACCGCACGATTTCCAGCGCGGAGACGGCCTTTTGTCCGAATAGAATCGCATACTCCGCTTGTTCGGCTAAAGCTTCCGCTCTGTACGAATTTTGTTAAGCAGCTTGGCGCAGCCGGCATCGATCAGCTCGTAAACGTATGTGAAGTTTCCCGTATAATAAGGGTCCGGGACGTCGGCGAGCGCTTTCTCCGGCAGCAGCTCCATAAAGGCGAACAACGCCAGCTCTGTTCCCTCCTCAACCGTAGAAGCTTCCAGCTTCAGCAATTGCCGGACATCGCGCAGATTGTTCGTATCCATGCAGATAATATACTGGAATTCCGAGAAATCGTCCGCACTCACTTGGCGCGCCCTCATTCCTTTATAGGAAATGCTTTTCTTATCGAGCAGCTTTCGGGTCCCTTCATGCGGGGGATGGCCGATATGCCAGTCGCCCGTACCCGCAGAGTCGATTTCGATTACACCGGATAGCCCCGCCTGCTCCACCTTATGGCGGAATACGGCTTCAGCCATCGGCGAGCGGCATATATTGCCCAGGCATACAAACAATACTTTAATATTCATGCTGTCTAATCCTCTCTCTCCGGCGTCATTGCCTATTGCCCTTTTGCATTCGCTTCCGTGCTTAGCTGCGCAGATGCCTCCTTCAGCGATCGCCTCGGCAGCTTCCATTTAAAGTAAACGGACATCATTCGCAAAACGATGATAACAACGAATAAAATCAATAATTCCAACGTTGACTTGAACAAGCCCAGCCCAACGAGCAATCCGGCGATAATCGCCCACAGGGCGTAAATCTCGTCCCGAAGCACTAGCGGCTTCCGTCCAGCCAGCATATCCCGAATAATGCCTCCGCCGATGCCTGTCAGCATGGCGGCCACGACTACCGCGCTTATGGACAGATTGACGTTCTTAGCGTATAGCGCCCCTTGAATCGCGAAAGCGGACAAGCCGATCGCATCAAAAAAAGCTTCGCTTCGCCGCCAGCGGTGAATCCATTTGAGGGGCAGCAGAAACGTAATAACCATAGCGGCTATCGCAATCCGGAACATATTTTCCTGGCTCCAAAGCATCGTAACTGGCAGCCCGATCAGCATATTCCGGATAACCCCGCCGCCAAACGCCGTTACGAAGCCAAGCACAAGAACGCCCAAAATATCGTACTCCTCTTCCATCGCAACGATCGCTCCGCTTACCGCAAACGCTATAATGCCAATTGTGCTGAAAATAGCGAAAATATCTACTTCTCCCACAGAGCTGCTCCCCGCTTTCCGTTCCTTAGACGGCTATTGGCTTCAGTCGCTTCCAACATCATTTTAGCCCTACAAGGATAGATTCGCAACGACATATTTCAGCATTGTATGCTGAAAATTTGCCCCCTTCTAAATATGACTAGTTTTTGCGGGGCAAGAAGCTATATACTGATTAGGACAATGATCGATTGCCACACGCATTATTCCATGAAAGGAAGTTTGGGCATGCCACAACGCATCGTTATTTGCACAGGCGGCTCGCTCGAGGATTGGGCGCTCCAGTATATAGAGAAGGAAGATTTGCTAATCGGAGCAGACAGCGGCGCCCGCTTTTTAGCCGTTCACGGCTATCGGATCGACGCTGCCATCGGCGATTTCGATTCCGTTTCCCTAGAGGATATGGACTTGATCCGCAAAAGCAGCGTCAGGACGATCGAGTGCGATCCGATCGACAAAGACTACACGGACACGGAGTTGGCAGTACGGCTTGCGCTCGATATGAAACCGAAGGAATTGCTCATACTCGGCGCATTGGGCACCCGCTTCGACCATACGCTGGCCAACGTCTATTTGCTGGCGTTAGCGGCCGAGCAGGCTGTCAGCGCTTCAATCATCGATCGGCATAATAAAATAACGGTTATACGAAACAACCTTACGCTGCGCAAGGAAGGCTATGATCATGTATCGCTGCTTCCTTTGTCAGCCGTCGTAAGCGGCATCACGCTGACCGGCTTCCAATATCCGCTTACGAACGCTGAGCTGACGATCGGACAAACGCTCGGAATAAGCAATGTTCTAGAGGCTGAAGCCGGGAGCATTGAAATAACAAGCGGGCTTCTGCTTGTTATTCAAAGCCGAGATTGACACGAGAGCGCAATTAAAAAAGCCGGCCCAAAATAAACTGTACCCTATCGAGAAGACACTTTAAAAAAGTCTCTCGGTAGGGTACTTTTATTTATATCAGAAAAGATGGGAATGGAAAAATGAAGTGAGCAAGAAAATATTCACAGATAAAGAAATCAAGTTGTTGTCTAACAATCCGTAAGTGAAGTCTGCAATCTGCCTAGACTTTTTTAAAATGCCCTTTACAAGGGGTACAGTTTAAAAGAGGCCGGCTTTCTTGATGCGTATTAGTGGTTTTCTATATCGGTTAATTCGAATCGGCTCCTAGCAAATCGTTGCGCAGAGGCGTAAATGTATCAAGCAGCACCGAAGGCTCCAGCGCCTTCACGCCATGCTCGGCATTGCACGGAATAACAATCGTTTCCCCTTGGCGCAGAACCGTCATTTCGCCGTCAATATAAAACGCAAAGCTCCCCTTCATGCAGTAGCTTAGCTGCTCATGCGGATGACGGTGCAAATAGCCTTCCGCCCCTTCTTCAAAATGAACCTCCATCATCATTAAGCTTTCGCCTGGCGAAAATACCTTCCGCTTTACGCCCGGCTCCGCATTTTCCCATTGTCCAATAACCGCCACTGTCTTCCCTCCGTCAGTTCTATTTTAGCAGTTTTCCAAGCAATGATGCTCGCACCAATCCTTTAAAAACTTAATATTCGTATTGAAGTAATTGTCGTCCATCCAGCCGCCCCATACTTCCGCAAATCCAGTGTGCAAACCCATCAGCCAAATTTCTCTGGCCGCAACGAACAGAGGTATCGCCTCCAAGTCTTCCTTCGCAAGCGATTTCTCGTTCTGGTAGGCTTCAAGAAATAACGGCCACTTCTCATTGTTGAACGCCTCTTTGCCGCGGGCACGCACTTTAGCCCATAGAAATACCGCAATGTCATAGGCGCGCCACCCGTATCCGCTGCAGTCAAAGTCAAAATGCGTCAAGCTGCCCTCATGAAAGTAGACATTGCCGCCGTGAAGATCTCCGTGACATAAGCCCCACTCTAAATGAGGAGCAGCCTCCTTCAGCCTGCGAGCCAACAAGTCTGCAACCGCTTCCAAATATGCGATATCGTCCGGCCTTTGTTTCAAAAATGGACGGATCGTTTGGAGCGGGATGTAAAGCAAATGGTCGATGTCGATAATGAATCGGTCATGGCCAGTCTGAAACGTATCCATTTCACGATGGAGCTTCGCAACCTCTTTGCCGTAAAGCTTGCTGCTCTCTTCGTTATCCGCGTATCCGCCAGGAGCAAACGTAAATACGGCTGCCGCTCGTTCGCCTTCTGGAGCGTCGATCATAAACGAAAAACCGCCGCTCTTCATTGGAATCGGGCTCGATACGGGATTGGACCTACCTGCCAAATGATGGAGCATAGCAAGCTCGAAATCGATATCTTGCCGCTTACGCCAGTTCGCCTTATAGACGCGAACCGCATAGCTCTGCTCATCTGTAGTGTAGATGTAAGTATCATTCAAGCCATTGTTCAGAAACCGGCATTCCACTGCTTTCCCGATATCATATAAATCGGGCAATACGGAGGCTAAAGCTTGCGAGGATATAACGGAATGATTATACGATAACGTTAACATAAATCCCCCTCAATCGTCTTCGTTTCTATATGTTCCTATATATTACCTGCATTTGGCTTATAAAGCCAATCATAATTTTCGATAATTGCCCGTTCTATTCCGTTTATAGAGCCAGACGATCGCCGAGACTGCAGCCGCAATAAATATAAATGATGCGACCGTATATTCGATCCGCCATTTCGGTTCTAACAACCCGTCCAGCGCTTGTATGTCCGAGCCGGCCAATTCGATCAATTTGTTGCCGCTGCATACATTCGTCGTTTCCTTTCCGCCGACATTCGATGTGAAGATGAGGTATGTCTCGCCGACGTTAAATTCGATCCCGCACATCCCGTCATTGCGGCTGTACACAAAACCGTCGTTCAGCTCGCCTTTCCACATTTTCTCGACCTGAAATTGATGATCGCCTACGATGCTCTTGCTAAGCACAGTCCCCACAAACACGGTGCTGGAATGTTCCAGGCTATCCATAACATTGATTTCCGCGCAAGAGCAGGCGAACGCCCTTTCATGGCCAAGCGAAGTAATGATAATGAATGCAAGCAATAAAATAAGCAGCACGATTCTCTTCACAATTAAGCACTCCCCGCTACCGAAATTACCCATTTACAAATAAGACGCCCGCTTTTTACTTTGGTTGCTAATTTTCGATTATTTTTTTTGGACAGGCGTAAGCGGCTGCCGCCGTTCTATAGCGGGGCAGCTTACATACCACGAAGGATTCTAAACAAAAAACTGCCCAGCCGATATCGGCGGGGCAGTTAACTTTATGTTGAAATTGTGACGTTCATTCCGGTTGTGGCGAACTTCATGCCTTCGGGCAGCGGATAGTCGCTTCCCAGATCGATATCATGCGACAAATGGGTCAGCAGCGTGCGGCGCGGCTTCCATTTCGCGGCGAGTTCAATCGCTTCTGTCACGTCATAGACGGATCGGGTATCGTAAGCGAAAGGCTCTTTATAAAAGCTCGTGCCGAGCACCAGCAGATCCAGACCGCGCAGGGGCTCCTGTTGTTCCTCGGTTAAGCCGATGGAATCGGAGCAATATGCCCATGCTAGGCCGCTGTCCTTCCGTTCGAACCGAAAGGCGTATGCATAGCCGTTCTTGCCATGATTTACCCTCCAGCTGCTTGCCATCCAGTCTCCCAGCACAATCGGCTGATCGAAGGATTTAAAGTCGATGTGGCGGGAAAGCCACGGATATCTTGCCATTATTTCGGGAATAACCTCGGAAGGCGCGTACGCTTCCCCCTTCTTCCCTTGCCACCGGCAAGCGTCAGCCCATTCCGGCAAGCCGCCGATATGGTCAAAGTGAGCATGAGTGATCAGCAGCCGGTTAAGCTCCAGCAAGCCTGCGGCTTCCATTTGCGCCCCCCAATTCGGGCCGCAGTCTATCCATATCGGTAGTTCCCCTTCAATGTCAAGCTGCACGCATGACCGCAACCGACGGTTCAGGCCGCTGCTTCGGGCTTCCCGGCATACGCCGCAGGAGCAGTATACGCGAGGAACGCCCATCGAATCTCCGGTTCCTCGAAACGTAATCCTCATAATGGCTGGAGCGCTACCTGATCCATTTGGCGAAGGCTCTCGATCATGTCGAGCCATTGCTGCGGTTTATTCGGCAAAGCGGAATAATAGCCTTCCAAAAACTGCACGACGAGCGCGGCATCGATCGACGCAAGCTCTTCATCCTGCGGCAGGAAGCATAGGTCCAGCTCAGCCACCGCTTGGCCTTCATGATCCCATGACGGATGAACGTAGGAAAGCGCCAATCGCTTGTAGCCGATATGCGACAACACCTCGCGGCGGACATAAGGATTCATCGGAGAAACGCCGCCAAAGCTATGCCCTTCTGCGCGGTAAGGATCGTATACTTCCGCGAACATGCCTAGCGGCTCTGTTCCCGATTCCTTCGCCATCAGATCGCGCTCGCGGTTGCGTAGCAGAAAACGTCCGATGCCCATGGAAGGGCGGCCGATAATCGTGAAATCGGTCATCGCAACGCGAAGCTGCGGATAATACCGGTACTCTGTAGCGCCTACTACCGCATCCTCGGCATCGTCTACGGCTACATAGACGTGAATGGACGGATCCTCCAGCGGCTCCTTCCAAAGCTCATACGCCAGCACCTCTTCAGGCGGAAATATCGTTTGCAGCAGCTTGTGCAAGGCTCCGAAATATTGATCCTCAATTGATACGATACGATGATAATTCAACATCTGTGTTCTCTCCTTTATGTATATGGATAAATAAATGGATTTCGCCATTCCATTATGGCTGCGCAATTGCAGGATTGCTCGTCATCCAAATAATGCTCGGCTACGCCGACAGGCATCCGGCCGCATTTCAGCAAAAATGAAATAACGGGATCCTTCCATTCCCCGCTCACTACCCGATCCAAATATTGCTGCGGAGTGGCCTCCCCTTGCTTAGCGGCATATCCAGGCATCCGGC
>Ga0180215_1003256_pt1 | contig 15426 bp, 6 predicted proteins | sample eDN3rd37CBELigBY_FD_128871 | JGI IMG/M metagenome (GOLD analysis project Ga0180215, IMG submission 128871) | Enriched backyard soil microbial communities from Emeryville, California, USA - eDNA 3rd pass 37_C BE-Lig BY (version 2) (version 2) | ecosystem: Environmental > Terrestrial > Soil >...
CGCGCCTTCAACGAGCTCGGCGAGGTCAGGGCGGCGCAGCGGACGATCCGGGTGGCGCCTCCGGTGGTCGATTCCTTCGAAGGCAGCGCCGACGCCCTCTGGCTCGGCAGCAGCCTCTCGCTCCATTGGACCACCCGGGGCGGCAGCTCGATCCACCTCGAGGGCGAAGGGCTCGATGAGCCGATCTGCAGCGGCCTGGAGGCCGCCGATGTCACGGAGTCGAGCTGCACCTGGACCCCGCCCGGGCCGGGCCCTTACCGCCTCACCCTCTCGGTGGAGAACGCGTCCGGCGTCGCCTCGGAGCGATGGGAGCTCTGGGTCGGAACCGGACCCAGGATCGAGATGTTCCGGCTGTTCCCCGAGGCCATCAACCAGGGAGAGCCCCTGACCTTCTCCTGGAAGGCGCTCCCGGATCCCGACGGCGCCCTCCCGTCTCTCGAGCTGCGCAGCGATCGAAGCGACGATGTCCTCGTCCTGGAGGACGCAGAGGGGAGCGTCTCCCTCGCGCCCGAGGGCGGCCAGGGGCCTCACCTCTTCACCCTGCTGGCGGAGACGACGAACCCGGCCTCCCTCGCCGTCGAGGCCCGAGCCCAGGCAGTCGTCCATGGCCTGCCGTCGGTGCAGCTCGAGGCCACGCCGGAGATCTTCGACGACAGCCAACACCAGGAGGTCGTCCTCTCGTGGAGCTCCGAGAACGCTGCCTCTCTCGTGCTCTTTCGCGTGGCAGACGACGGCCCCGTCGAGCTCCTGGAGGTCCCGGAGGCAGATCGCATCGCAGGCGTCCACCGGCTGGTCCCGGCGGAGGCGTCCAGCTATCGCATCGTCGCGACCAACGCGCTCGGGAGGACGAGCGTCGCCGAGGTCCACGTCTCCCTCGTGCCGCCCGAGATCCTGCGCTTCGACGCCGACGTCGAGGAGGTGGTCGCGGGACAGCCGGTCGAGCTGAGCTGGCAGGTCCGCGGGGCGACCGAGGTCACCCTGGATCTCTTCTCGAAGAGCTACACCCGCGAGGAGACCGCCGAGCCCTACCTCGACGTGGAGGCGCTGGGCGGGGTCCACCTCCCCCTCTCGAGCGAGTGCTTCACCGCAGGATCGGTGGTGCTCCATGGCTGCGCGCTCTTCCAGCTCGAGGGCATGGAGTTCCCCTTCGCCGGGACCTCCCATCGGAGCGTCCGCGTCTACAGCAACGGCATCCTCAGCTTCGACGTCGGCCACCTCTCCAGCGCCACCGCCCAGAACTACGCCTTCCCCGCGCCCACCGGGCAGAGCTACGTACACCTCGCTCCGTTCTGGGACGCGCTCCGCTGGGATGAGAGCCGCTACCCCAGCGGGAACCTCTACGTCCTCCGCAGGGACGAGGCCGCCGGGCGCGCCCTGATCATCCAGTGGAAGGACGTCGGCCTCGACGCCCTCCCGGTGGCGAGCCTGAACTTCGAGGTGGTCCTCTGGGAGAACGGCGACTTCGAGTATCGCTATGGCGAGATGTCGCCGGGGCCGGCCCCCTCCCCCCTCGCCAACGGCAGCAACGCCACCATCGGCTACCAGCTCCCATCGCGAGCCGAGTTCGACAACCGGCAGACCCCGGGCACGGTGAACATCCGCGGTGCCCTCTCGAATCGGACCTTCACCTACCGCAGGCCGCCCGTCCTCGGCTCGAGCGGCAGCTTCCTCTGGCATCCCTACGCCGAGCAGGATCAGAACCACGTGACCCTCCGCGCGTCGAGAGCCGGGATCAGCGACGAGGAGACCCTGACGGTCCTGGTGCATCGGCGCCCGGAGGTCTCGGTGCCGCTGCGGCCAGCGGGAGCGGTCCAGGTCGGCGCCACCTTCCGGATCGGCTGGGAGACCCTCCTGGCCGACTCGGTCCAGGTCGTCGACGCCGGCGGGGCGGAGCGCTGCACCGCGACCCAGCCGGCGGCGGTGACGGAGGGCTTCTGCGACCTGCAGGAGGGCACCGAGGCGCGCCACGTCTACCGGGTCCGGGCGGTTGGTGCCCTCGGCTACGCCGTCGAGACCACGGTCGAGGTCGACGTCTACGAGCCCTTCGGCATCTCTCGCTTCGAGGCGGACAAGGAGATCCTCGAACACGGGGACACCCTGACCCTGGAATGGGAGACCTACAACACCACGAGTGTCTCTCTTTTTGCGAACGGGGACTGGATCCTCACCGAGTCAGGGGCAGGACCCGGGAGCTTCCAGACCTCCGAGCTCCAGGGGGACACCACCTTCGTCCTGCAGGCTGCCAACGCGTCCGGCCTGGTGACGGAGGAGCAGCTCACGGTGCAGAGCTGGAAGGTTCGTCTCGACCTGGCGCCGAGCGCGACCCTGGTGCGTCCGGGCCTCCCGGTGACCATCGTCGTCGACGCCGCCTCGCAGGGAGGTGCGCCAGCGCCCCTGGTCTACGGCACCTTCCCCATGCAGGACGTCAGCTCCAGCGCTGCGTTCCAGGACATCTCGACCCTGCCCAGCGTGGTCGAGGTGGGCTTCACCAACGCGAACACGGGCCTGGCGGAGCTCTACTTCCCCGACGGCTTCGAGTTTCCCTATTTCGGAGAGACCTACCGATCGGTGCGCGTCTTCGTAGAAGGGTTCATCTCCTTCTCGATGAGCGCCACCTCGACCAACTCGAACCGGCCGCTCCCCGATGGATCCTCCGCGACCTATGGACGCATCCATCTCGCGCCCTTCTGGGATGACTTCAACCTGCGGAACAGCGGCAAGGTATGGGCAGCCCGGGTCGACCTCGAGACCTACGTGATCCAGTGGTCCTCCGTCAGCCTCGGCACCGGCTCCTCCACGTCCGCGGAGTACGATCTGAACTTCCAGGTGGTCCTCGATCGGAGCGGCGCCTTCGAGTACCGCTACGGCAGGATGGATCCCCCTGCCGCCCCCACCACGAGCTGCAGACCCGCCGGCTGCGTCAACGAGGCGAACGCGTCCTCCGCGACCATCGGCTACCAGATGCCCGATGGGGGGAGCGGCTGGACCCTCCACCACGGCGGCGCCTCCAGCAACGAGGCGAACCCGACCTTCCCGGGCGGCCTCGCGAATCGCGCCTTCCGTTACCAGCCAGCCCAGGGGCGATCGGAGGTCGTCTTCCATCCCACCGAGCAGGCGACCTACGTCTACTGCGTGATCGTCGACGGCGATCCCCTCTGCAGGTCGGTGGAGATCGCGGCGGACTTCGGGCTCGACTCCTTCACCGCCTCCGCCGACCGCGTCGACTTCGGCGGCGCCCTCACCCTCGCCTGGACCAGCCACGGCGGAACCAGCCTCCGGCTCGTCGACGACCGAGGGGTCGAGGTCTTTCAGACCACGGACCTCGCCGAGATCGATCGGGGAAGCTGGACCACCAGCCCCACTCGAAACACCACCTACACCCTCGAGCTCGGCGCCGCCGGAAACTCGGCCACCGCCTCGAAGCCGATCGAGGTGATCCGGCTCCAGCTCCAGGCGACCGCTCCCGCGAGCTCCTCCCCGGGTGCACCGATCCAGCTCGGCTGGAGCCTCTCGAAGGTCGATCCCGCCCTCGATCCGGTCCTCATCGCCCCCCTCCACGAGGTGCAAGGGGCGCCCTTCTCCGCCTACGACCTCTCCCAGGATCCGCAGGCGGAGGTCCTCCACGGCGCCGGCGTCGCCACCGCCGTCGCCCCCCTGGTCTTCGAAGCCGGCTTCCTCTTCGACTACCTCGGGACGCCGATGTCCCAGGTGCAGGTCGCGTCCGCGGGCTACCTCAGCTTCGACACCTCCTCCACCGCTGGCTCCGCGTCGAACACCGCCCTCCCCAACGCCGCCACCGCGCCGAAGCGGGTCCACATCGCGCCGTTCTGGGACAGCCTCCACACGAGGAGCTCGGGGCGAGTCCTCGCCAAGCGCTTCGACCCGGACACCTACGTGATCCAATGGGACAAGGTCAGCGTCGCCACCGGATCGACCGACGAGAACGAATACGAGCTCAGCTTCCTGGTGGTCCTCCATCGGGGCGGCGACTTCGAGCTGCGCTACGGCCCCATGCTCGCGCCGCCGGTGCCCTCGGCCTCCTGCGCTCCCTCGAGCTGCGTGAACGAGGCGAACGGCTCCTCCGCGACCATCGGCTACCAGGATCCCGGCGGCACCCTCGGACACCTGCTCCACTTCGCGAGCAACGCGAACGACGAGCGCCCGGTGCCCGGCGGCCTCTCCGGCAGGAGCTGGAGGTTCGACAGGGCGGGGTCGAGCGGCTCGATGCAGCTCGCCCCCTGGGACACCACCGTCTACGTGCTCTGCGCCCTCGACCCCGCCACCGGAGACAGCTACTGCGCGGAGCCCGTCGAGGTGGAGGTGCAGTGGGGGATCCTGGCCTTCGAGGCCTCGCCGTGGGCGCCCCTCGCCGGGGACGAGGTCGAGCTGAGCTGGGAGGTCGCCGGCCTCGACAGCCTCCGGCTCCTCGCGGGAGGGGTCGAGCTCGCGTCCTACAGCGGCGCGACCCTCTCTTCGACCGGCAGCTTCTCCCACCGCCCCGCCGCGGAGACCACCTACGTCCTGGAGGGCACTTCCCTCGGCAGGGTGATCTCGGTCGAGCGGGTGGTCCCGATCCGGACCTTCAGCCTGGAGCTCACCGCACCCGGGGGGCGGCACTTCCCGGGAGACGAGCTCCAGCTCGGCTGGAGCGCGACGGCCCATGGCGCGGGGGATCTCCAGATCACGACGCCGATGGTCGTGGTCCCCTCCGGCGCCGGAGAGCCAGGGGCCTACCAGGACGTGAGCCAGCTCAGCGGCGCGACCCGCCTCACCACCAACAACGGGAACGGCTACTCCAACGTGACGATCCCCTTCCCCTTCCCCTACTTCGGAACGAGCTACACCCAGGCCCGGGTCTTCGTGGATGGCTACCTCAGCTTCGATCTCGGCAGCACCTCCGGGGTCGGCGGCAACGTGGAGTTTCCCAGCAACACCACCTCGAACCGCCGGGTGCACCTGGCGCCCTTCTGGGAAGATCTCTTCATGCGGGGCAGCGACGCCCTCTGGACCCATCAGCCCGATCCGGACACCTTCATCGTCCAGTGGACCAGCTTCAACCTCTCCGCTGGCTCGAACGCGCCGAACGCCCTCTTCGACCTGAACTTCCAGCTGGTGCTCCGCTCCGACGGCTCCTTCGAGTTCCGCTACGGATCCATGAAGCCGCCGCAGACGCCTGCCCCCACCCCCGCCTGCTTCCCCTGCGTCGCGGAGACCATGGGCTCCAGCGCCACCATCGGCTACCAGACCGTCGACGGCGCCTTCGGCTACAACGTCCACTTCGGCGGAGAGGCCCATCGCTACCCGGGAGGCCTCGAGAACCGGGCCTTCCGCTTCGCGCCCGCCATGGCAGGCTCGGGCAAGATCCTGGTCGGCGCCGGCAGGACCTACGAGATCTGCGGCGTCCTCGACGGGTTCCAGGATTGTGCCGAGGTCGAGGTCCAGTCGGTTGCAGATCCCGGTGAGCTGATGATCACCGAGCTGATGATCGATCCCTCGGGCGGCCCTGCGGACCAATGGTTCGAGCTTCGAAACGTCTCGCAGCGTCCGCTGGACCTCGAAGGCTTCGTTCTTCGCAGCGGGGCGGGCACCTACACGATCACCGGGAGCCTCCCCATCCAGCCGGGCGATCTCGCCGTCTTCGCTGCCTCGGCCCTGCCAGGCCAGAGCCCGGCGCGGATCCATGGGTCGGCGCTCCCCCTCGACCGGAGCAGCGACAGCCTCTCGCTGAGCGCCGGCACCGCCACGATCGCAGCGGCGCGGTGGAGCGGGAGCTGGACCATCCCAGCCGGCGCTGCCCTCAGCCTGGACCCCGCCTACCAGCTCCGGGGCGTCCTCTCCAACGAGGCGTTCGAGCGGTGGTGCCCGGCAGGCCCCGGCAGCCCGGGCAGCCTCGGCTACGGCTGCACGCACCTGCGCTACGACGTGGACCCATCCGCCAGAGGGACCCTCCTCGACATCGCCGCCGTGGGCCGGAAGGTCCACGCCTTCTCCTCGAGCAACCAGATCGCCAGGCTCGAGGTCCCGGGCTTCGACTGGCCCTTCTTCGAAGAGAGGGTGGGGAAGGTCTGGGTCCACGGGAGCGGCTGGATCTCCTTCGCCGACGACCACCCCGGAGGCGCGAGCGCCTTCACCCCCGGCTCCCTCCCCAGGGCCGTGAACGTCCAGCCGGCGGGGCCACTCCTCGCCGCCTTCTGGTCCACCCTGAGCTGCGAACCTGCGAGCTTCGACTGCGCGTTCCATTACCACTACGGCGACTTCGGCGGCCAGCGGGCACTGGTCCTTCAGTGGCGGGGCTTTCGGCTCGGATCATCTCCGGGTACCGTGACCCTCCAGGCGCAGCTCTGGGAAAATGGAGACATCCTGGTGGTCTTCGGAGACGTCGAGTCCCATGACGCCCCCAACTCTTCGGCCTGGAACAACTACCGCGGGAGCACCGCCTGGATCGGCCTGGAGGGCGGCGACCGGGACGACTTCGTCTCGGGTCATCTCCGCACGATCCTCGACCTGAACCACCGCACCTTCCACTTCCGTCGAAAGCCCTGAGGTGCCGTGTCTTTCGGCGCAGAGAGACGCAGACAGGCGCAGAGATCCGATGACGATCAGTGCGAGGTGCCGACCCTCTCCCGGATCGGGGCCTCGGGTCTCTGCGGCTCGGCGGAGAGCCCCGTCCCCACCGAGGCGATGGAGACGAGGGCAACGGCGAGCCAGTGCGCCGGCGCCAGGAGCTCGCCCAGGAAGATCAGCCCGACCAGGGTCGCCACGATCGGCTCCATGCTCATCAGCACGCTGAAGGCCCGCTCCGGCAGCGCCTTCAGCGCGAACATCTCCACCGTGTAGGGGATCGCGCTGGAGAGCACCGCCACCCCGAGCCCGAACCCGAGGAGCGCTGGCGTGACCCTGCCGACCACCCCGTCCGCGAGGGCGAAGGGGAGCACGACCGCCGCGGCGATCAGCATCCCGACGCTGACGCTCTGCCCTGCGGGGAGCACACCGGAGAGCTTCTTGCCCGTGACGATGTAGGCGGCCCAACAGGCGCCGGCAGCCAGGGCGAGGACTACGCCAAGAGGATCCACGGCCTCCCCCACCCCGGCCCATGGCGTGATCAGCACGATCCCCGCACCGGCCAGGAGCGCCCAGAGCAGGTCCAGCGGCCGCCTCGATCCGAAGATCGCCACACCCAGCGGCCCCACGAACTCGAGGCTGACGGCGAGGCCCAGGGGGATCCGGGCGAGGGCCTCGTAGAAGGTGAGGTTCATGGTCCCGAGCGCGACCCCGTAGGGGAGCAGCGCCTTCCACTGCGCCTCGCCGATCCCGCGCAGACGGGGCCGGAAGATCGCCACCAGCAGGAGCGCGGCGAAGGCGAGGCGAAGCCCCGAGGTGCCCGAGGCGCCGAGGGCGGGGAAGAGCTGCTTGGCCAGGGCAGCGCCGCCCTGCACGCTCATGGCGGAGAGGAGCAGCAGGGGGATCGGCGGGATGCGCAGGCGCGAGGTGGACTTCATCGCGGCGGAAGCTAATGGAGTTGGCGCGCCGATTCCACTCCACGCCTCCGGCAGGCCCGGCACGCCCCGGCACGCAGCACGCCTTTCGCCTCGAGCCGCACAAGGGGCGCGCCCGCCGGCAGGCACGGGTGCCTGGCTGGACCCGCGCCATTACACTGGGCGGATGACCGAGACCCGCGAGCGCCCCAGCCACCTCACCCTGCCCGTGGAGGGCGGGGTCCCGATCAAGGCCTGGACCGTCGGCGTCCCCTTCGCCGAAGGGGCGAAGGAGCAGCTCGAGCGGGTGGCGCAGCTCCCCTTCATCTACAAATGGGTCGCCGCCATGCCCGACGTGCACGTGGGGATCGGGGCGACCGTCGGAAGCGTCATCGCCACCGACCGGGCGATCATCCCGGCGGCGGTGGGGGTGGACATCGGCTGCGGCATGATGGCGGTGCGGACCAGCCTGCGAGCCAGCGACCTCCCCGACAACCTCGAGCCGCTCCGATCCGCCATCGAGGCGGCGGTGCCCCACGGCAGGACCCACCGCGGGGGCAGAGGCGACCGCGGGGCCTGGGGGGAGCCCGGGAGGCCCCAGCTCGCAGCCTGGTCGAAGATGAAAGCGGGCTACGAGCGGATCGCCGCGAAGCATCCCAAGATCGGCGTCGGGGATCCCACCCGGCACCTGGGGACCCTGGGCACCGGGAACCACTTCATCGAGGTCTGCCTCGACGAGGAGGAGCGGGTCTGGGTGCTGCTCCACAGCGGTTCCCGCGGGGTCGGCAACCGGATCGGCCGCTACTTCATCGCCCTCGCCAAGGAGGAGATGCACGAGCTCTCGATCGACCTCCCCGATCAGGACCTCGCCTACCTCGGTGAAGGGACCCGGTACTTCTCCGACTACGTAGAGGCGGTGGAGTGGGCGCAGAACTACGCGAGGGTCAACCGCGAGCTGATGATGGACGCGGTGCTGGGGGCGCTCGCAGGCCAGCGGAGGATCCCGCCCTTCGAGGCTTCACTCGAGGTGGTGAACTGCCACCACAACTACGTCGCCCGCGAGCGCCACTTCGGGAAGGAGGTCTTCCTCACCCGCAAGGGCGCGGTGCGGGCGCGCGAGGACGACCTGGGGATCATCCCCGGGAGCATGGGCGAGCGATCCTTCATCGTCCGGGGCCTCGGCAACGAGGAGAGCTTCCAGAGCTGCAGCCACGGCGCAGGCAGGGTCATGTCCCGCACCGAGGCCAGGCGCCGCTTCTCCGTGGAGAACCACGTCGAAGCCACCCGCGGGGTCGAGTGCCGCAAGGACGAGGGCGTGATCGACGAGACCCCCGGTGCCTACAAGCCCCTGGACGCGGTGATGCGCGCGCAGCGCGACCTCGTCGAGGTGGTCCACACCCTGCGGCAGGTGGTGAACGTCAAGGGCTGAGGTCCACGGGCGTTCGCGGAGCGGAGGCGCAGCGTCGGCCCGTGTCCCGGGTCGGTGGAGCCGCTCAGTGGGTCGGAGGCGGCGCAGGCTCCTCGTGGATCACCTCGTGCTGCCTGGTGCCGTACGCCTCGATCTCGCCGACGTCGAAGCCCACGAAGTCCTCGTCACCCACCACGTAGGCATCGTGCCCGGGCTGGATGTAGAAGCTGTCGCCTGCGCCGATCTCCCCTTCCTGCCCGTCGTCCATCACGACCTTGAGCTTCCCCGACACGCAGTAGCCGAAGTGAGAGACCTCGCAGCTCGACGTCCCGACCTTCGGCTGCACGTGCTCGGACCAGCGCCAGCCCGGCTTCATCCTGAACAGGCCGATGCTCGCCTTCTCGAACTGGTAGAGCTCGAGTTGTCCCTTGTCTCCGAAGGACCGCGTCTCGTCCGCCGATCCCTTGTGCTTGATGGTCAGTCCAGCCATGGCAGCTCCTCATCTCGAAGGTCTAGATTCAAGGTGGGGATCGATGTGGCTGCGTGGAACCTTTCGGCGGGTGCCTCCCTCCATCCGCCAGGCGTCGGGAGGACGTGATGGAGACGTTGTCGCGGAACTGGTGGGCGATCGCGCTGCGCGGGGTCGTGGGGGTCCTCTTCGGGATCCTGGCGATCCTGGCGCCGGGGATCGGGCTCGCGTTCCTGCTGGCGCTCTTCGGGGCCTATGCGTTGACCGACGGGATCCTCTCGATCGTCTCCGGCATCCGCGCGATGAAGGAGGGTGAGCGCTGGGGCTCCCTCTTCCTCGTGGGGATCGGCGGCGTGATCGCCGGGCTGATCGCATGGTTCCTCCCCGGGATCACCGCCCTCACCCTGGTCTTCGTGATCGCCTTCTGGGCCATCGTCACCGGCCTCCTCGAGATGGTCGCGGCGGTGCGGCTGCGAAAGGTGATCGAGGGAGAGTGGGCGCTGGGACTGGCGGGGCTGATCTCGATCGTCTTCGGGCTGCTGCTCTTCATCAACCCCGGCGCCGGGGCGCTCTCCCTCGTCTGGCTGATCGGTCTCTTCGCGATCTTCTTCGGGATCCTGATGCTGATGCTGGGCTTCCGCCTGCGCACCGTGCAGACCCGCTTCGTGTAGCATGCGTGCACGACAGCGGCAGGGAGCGCCCCGATGAACGTGATGGTCTTGATCTACGCGATTGGCTCGATCGGCCTCTTCTCAGCCCGGGCGTTCCTCCCCGCCTTCGTCGTGGCGATGCTCCTTCGCTTCGGCCCGTCCATCCCCTGGTTCGATTCAATGGGGATCTTCCCGCAGCTGACCGGCGCGCCGGCGTGGTTCACCAGCGACCCCGCCCTGGTGATCCTCGGCCTCCTCGCGGCGGCGGAGGTCGCAGCCAACAAGTTTCCGGAGGTGCGGCGGATCCTCGCCTCCGTCGATCCCTTCGTGAAGACCGCGATGGTCGTCCTCACCGCCGTCGGCGTCGCCTCCGCCGTGGACGCAGACTTCGTCGCCCAGGCCCTCGCGGCAGGAGCCGGCACCGCCCTCCTCACCACCCTCCCTGCGGCTGCGGGCACCTTGGGCCTGAGCACCGTTCGCGGCGGCGTCGTCACCGCGATCTCCGACGCGGACGAGGACGATCTCCTCGGCGTGCAGCGGGTGTTCAGCTGGCTCGAGGACTTCGGCGTCGTCGCCGGCGCCTTCCTCGCCCTGCTCTTGCCGGTCCTCGTCCTCGTCCTCGTCAGCCTGGCCACCGCGGCGCTCCTCGGCGTCCGCGCCGCGCTCGGGCGATGGGACGAAGCGCAGCAGATCCCATGCCCCTCGTGCGCCGCGCCTATCTACCGCGCCGCCCTCGCCTGCCCCTCCTGCAGGGCGGCCACGCCCGCTTCCCGCCGGCCCGAGTACCGGAGCGAGGCGGCGGGCCCCGCGGACCTCCTCCCGCGCCAGCTCGATCTCCTCGAGCGGCGCCGCTGCCCGAGCTGCGCCTCCCACCACCGGGGCAAGGCCGCCGACCCCTGCGCGCGATGCGGGGCCGACCTCCTCCGCGACCCTGCCCTCGCCTCCCGCTACCTCGAGCGGATCGAGGCCCGCCTCCCCTCCATCCTCTCTGTCTGCACGGTCCTGGGCCTGGTGCCCGTCGCTGGAGCGGTCGCCGGAATCCTCTTCTACCGCCTCCGCCTCGTCGGCCCGTTGCGGATCTGGGTCCCCGCCGGCAGGAGCGTCGTCGTCCGCTTCGCGCTGGCGATGACCCAGTTCATCCTCCTCGCGTTCCAGAGCGTCCCCCTCTTCGGCGCCCTGATGGTCCCCGGCATGGCCTGGCTCGCGTTTCGCCACTACCGGCCCGCCTTCGCCGCCGTCGCCTCGCTGCCCCGGCCCTCCCCCTCCGGCCACGCCGAGGAATCCTTCCGAGAGGTGGCGGAGTAGACCCGCGGCGCAGGCGGGCGGACGGGCGGTCGTGGGTGGAGGTGACCCGTGCGGCGCCTCGCTCTTTCACTTGCCCCTGCGGGCCAGATGTTCTACTCCCTCTCTCCAGTTCTGGCTCCATAGCTCAGGTGGATAGAGCGGCGGTTTCCTAAACCGTAGGCCGCAGGTTCGAGTCCTGCTGGGGCCACCATTTCTCCCTCTGGATTCATCGGCAGGATCCCGGGATCCTGGTCCCCGGACTGCTTCGCCCCCTGGAACCCTCGGATCCGCGCCGGCCTTCGCCAGGTCCTGGCGCTGCCGCCGTTGGTCTGCCCCTGACCGAGCGGCCCGGATGAGCTCCCGCCGTCCGGAGAGGCAGCTGCTGCACCGTCCCGCTCCGAACGGGCCCTCGCGGAGCCCTGCCGCCCCGCCCTACCACTCTCGGAGGGCGTCGCGGAAATCGCTCGCCAGCCCATGAGACAAAGGGGTCGATGCATGAAACTCAACGATTTCACAGCCATGGGAGAAGGCGTCTTGACACTTGGTTCTGGCGCAAGATGAAATACCGGCCGTGTCAAGGGTGCGACGAGACTTCGCGCACTCCTTCGGAGGACATATGAAATCGCTGTTGAGGATCTTCGTGGCGATGGCCGCGACGCTCGTGATGGTTGGCTGTGGGGGGGCGGCTCCGGAAGATTTGGCAGGTGATTTCGATGAGACGCAAGCGCTGCGAGAGCGCAACGCGTGTCCCAACGAATATGAACCGGTCTGCGCGTGGGGCGGAATCACCTACGGGAACGCCTGCTTCGCCGGATTGGAGGGCGCCGAGGTGGCCCATCCGGGCGCCTGTGGCGACTGCGCCTGCCCCGAGGTCTACGCGCCGGTCTGCGGCGCCAACGGCCGCACCTTCTCCAACGAATGCACGGCGAACTGCGCCGGCATCCGGGTGAAGCACGCAGGGGAATGTGCGAGTACGCTCCCCTCCCCGTGTCCCCGGAGCCGCGAGCCGGTCTGCGGGGAGGATGGGCGCACCTATCCGAACGCCTGCGTCGCCGCGAGGGCCGGCGTCGAGATCGACCACGAGGGCAGCTGCGGTCCCGACGTCCCGGGTCCCGATCCGATCGAGCCGGGACCCGTCGAGTGCGTCCGCGTCTACGCTCCTGTCTGCGGCGCCGACGGCAACACCTACCCCAACGCCTGCATGGCGAGGCGAGCCGGGGTCGAGGTCGCCCACGACGGTCCCTGCGAGAGCGAGCCGGGCCCCGTGGAGTGCACCCGGGTCCACGACCCCGTCTGCGGCGCCGACGGCAACACCTATCCCAACGCCTGCTTCGCCAGGCGCGCCGGGGTGGAGATCGCCCACGACGGGCCCTGCGAGAGCGAGCCGGGACCCGTGGAGTGCACCCGCGTCCACGACCCCGTCTGCGGCGCCGACGGCAACACCTATCCCAACGCCTGCTTCGCCCGGCGCGCCGGGGTGGAGATCGCCCACGACGGCCCCTGCGAGCGCGACCCCGGGCCCATCGTCGTGGAATGCACCCGCGTCTACGAGCCCGTCTGCGGCGCGGATGGCCGCACCTACCCCAACGCCTGCATGGCCAGGCGGGCCGGGGTCGAGGTCGCCCACGAAGGCCCCTGTGAAGACTCGGAGCCCGGCCCGATCCCCTGCACGGTCCGCGCGCCGGTCTGCGGCGCCGATGGAAGGACCTACCCGAACGCATGCGCCGCGCGGGAGGCCGGCGTCGAGATCGTTCACGAGGGGATCTGCAGGCGGGTGGAAGCCTGCACCATGATCTACGACCCGGTCTGCGGGGTGGATGGAAGGACCTACTCCAACGCCTGCGTCGCTGGCCTCGCCGGGGTCGCTTTGGCGCACAAGGGGGCGTGCGAGCCCGCGACCTCCTTGTGCAATGACAACCGGCGCAACCCGGTCTGCGGCGAGGACGGCAACACCTACCCCAACGCCTGCATGGCCAAGCGCGCCGGGGTGGGGATCGCCCACGAGGGTCCCTGCGAGAACGAGCCGATCGGCTGCACCAAGGAGCTGGATCCGGTCTGCGCCTGGGGTGGACGGACCTACCCCAACGCCTGCTTCGCGCGGGCAGACGGGGCGGAGATCGCCCACGAGGGCGCCTGCGGCGCCTGCCGCTGCACGGCCGAGTATGCGCCGGTCTGCGGCGAGAACGGCAAGACCTACTCGAACGGCTGCGAGGCGACCTGCTGGGGCGTGCACCCGGCGCACCGCGGAGAGTGCAAGGCCGACGACGAGCCCTGCCCCCTGAACATCCGGGCCGCGCCGGTCTGCGCCTGGGGCGGCGAGACCTACCCCAGCGAGTGTGAGGCGCGGAAGGCGGGGGCGGAGATCGCCCACGAAGGTGAGTGCGGGCGCTGCGCCTGCACCGCCGAGGTGGATCCTGTCTGCGGCGAGGACGGCAAGACCTACGGCAACCGCTGCAACGCCACCTGCTGGGGCGTGCGGGTAAAGCACCACGGCGCCTGCGAGGACGAGCCGAGCGCCTGCAAGTCCACGAGCGTGCGCGACGCGCCGGTCTGTGCCTGGGGCGGCGTGACCTACCCCAACGCCTGCGCCGCCGAGCGCGCCGGTGCCGAGATCGCCGACGAAGGTGCCTGCGGCATGTGCGGCTGTCCCCGGGTCTGGGATCCGGTCTGCGGCGTCGACGGCCAGACCTACAGCAACGAGTGCACCTCCACCTGCGCCGGGATCCGCGTGAAGCACGAAGGCGCCTGCGGCGACACGACCGATTGCACGGACCCTGCCCTCGCGCCCAACAGCGGGCCGGTCTGCACCTGGGGCGGCGTGACCTACCCCAACGCATGCGAAGCCAAGCGTGCAGGGGCAGAGGTGGCCCATCCCGGCGCCTGCGGCGACTGCGCCTGCCCCGACGTCTATGCCCCGGTCTGCGGCGAGGACGGCAAGACCTACGGCAACACCTGCGAGGCCGCCTGCTCGGGCATTCGGCTCGAGCACCGAGGCGCCTGCGGCGACGGCGGTGATGTCTGCGCCGTAACTGCAGCCGGGAACGCCACGAGCGTCACGGATCTGCGCTTCATGGCGGTCTGCGGCACCGACGGCAACACCTACCCCAACGCCTGCATGGCGCGCCGCGCCGGGGTCGAGGTCGCACATCCGGGCGAGTGCAGGAACGACAGCTGCCTCTGCCCCGCGACCCTGGTCGCCGATCCGGTCTGCGCCTGGGGCGGGACCACCTACCCCAGCGCATGCGAGGCGCGCTGCGACGGCGCGGAGATCGCCCACCCGGGCACCTGCGGCGATTGCAACTGTCCCGCGGTGGTCCAGCACGTCTGCGGCGAGGATGGGAGGACCTACGTCAACGAATGTGCCGCCACCTGCGGCGGGATCCGCGTGATCGCCGAGGGCGCCTGCTCCGGCGGCGGCAACACCTGCCCCCCTGCAGCCAGCCTGACCGACAGCGCAAACTCCCGGGTCACCGCGGTCTGCGGCGCAGATGGAAACACCTACGCCCACGCGTGCCTCGCCCAGCAGGCAGGCGTCGACGTTGCCCACCGCGGGCCCTGCCTGACCAGCTGCATCTGCACCGAGGAGTACGCGCCGGTCTGCGGTGCCGACGGCCGCACCTACAGCAACAGCTGCAAGGCCGGCTGCGCCAACGTCGAGGTCGAGTCGCGCGGCGCCTGCGACGGGTCGAGCCCCTCGCTGAACCGCAACGGCTGAGCCTCCCCGGAAGGCAGGCAGTCGACGAGGCTCCCGCGGATCCGCTCCCGGGAGCCTTCGTCGTTTCGAGCGCAGGGTCTCCGCGGCCGACTACGCCCTGGGATGGAAGCGGTCGTAGAGGCCGCGCAGCCGGCGCGAGTCGACGTGGGTGTAGATCTGCGTGGTGGAGACGTCGGCGTGGCCGAGCATCTGCTGCACCGCCCGCAGGTCCGCGCCCCCCTCGAGGAGGTGCGTGGCGAAGCTGTGGCGCAGCTTGTGGGGCGAGATCGGACGATCGATCCCGGCGAGCAGGGCGTAGCGCCGCAGGATCCGCCAGAACACCTGTCGGGAGAGGGGCCGCGCACGGACGCTGAGGAAGACGTACCTCGACTCGCGCCCGCCGAGGAGCTCGAGTCGTGGGCCCTCGAGGTAGTGCTCGAGCGCCG
>Ga0180215_1003259_pt1 | contig 15417 bp, 13 predicted proteins | sample eDN3rd37CBELigBY_FD_128871 | JGI IMG/M metagenome (GOLD analysis project Ga0180215, IMG submission 128871) | Enriched backyard soil microbial communities from Emeryville, California, USA - eDNA 3rd pass 37_C BE-Lig BY (version 2) (version 2) | ecosystem: Environmental > Terrestrial > Soil >...
CTTTGGGGACTATCGCCTATCGGAGTCAGTCTCACTGCATTTACGGGAAATCTTCTGTTAATCCTTTTGCTCGGTGCCTTCTTTAAACAGGTTGAAAGCTTGCGGCAGGCAAGGAAATTAAAAAAGGGCATTACAGAACCAACAAGAAAAGAAAGGCGGTCAAAGGAGATTTGGCAAAAATACGGGATCCCGGGATTAGCATTATTAGCTCCAATCATTGTTGGAACCGATATTGCGGCCATTATTGCTCTGGCATTTGGGGCATCAAAATCGGGAGTGATAAGGTGGATGACCATAAGTTTGGCACTCTGGACTATCATTTTTGCTGTGGGTGCAGTGTATGGATTCAGCTTTTTAAATCTTTTATAAATAAAGTGGCAGGAATTTTTTATTTTGGGTTGAATATGAAGTGGTGTCCGGAAGCTGAAAAAGGGTTTTAAAAGGGGTGATTGTTCTGAGAAGTACAGCAAACTTTACGGATAGGATGAAAATAATCATGAAACATGCCGAACGGGAAGCCGGCTTTTCAGAACAAAAAGTGCTCCATCCAGTTCATCTGTTTATCGCATGCCTGGAAGAAAAGACAGGAGCACTGGGTGAAATTTCTTTGAAAATCAATTTGAATAAACTTTCTTTAAGTGATTTGACTGGGAATATAAATGGCAAAACGCAAAGCGAATTTTTTAGCATGACGGTTACAAAAGAAGTAGTGCAGATTTTTGAATCTGCCTTTAAGTATATGAAAAGGTATAATCAGGTTTATGTTAACGAAGGTCATCTTCTTAAAGCTTTATTAACAGACTCCTCCATAAAACACCATTTATCTGAAGAAGATAAGCATACCATTTTAACCCTTGGTACAACCTCCAGGGACATGATCGCTCACCTTGGCAGATATACCTTCCCCAGGTTAAACTTCCAGACTATTCGTAAAGCAAAAAAAGATGATCAAATTATACTGGGAAACTTTGTTGAAGAGCATTTCTCCAAGGAATGGTCTTATACGATCCGCAGCGGATTCCAGCAAGAGAAGCCTTCCATTTATATTGCGCTTAATCAAAATGATGAAATAATTGGATTCGCAGCATTTGATGTCTACCGGAACAAAAAGGGATATTTCGGCCCTATGGGTGTAGTAAAAACCAGCAGGGTTAAAGGCGTAGGAAATGCATTGCTTCATCACTGCTTAAGAGATATGAAAGAAATAGGATATGAATATGCAATTATTGGTGGAGCAGGGCCAATTGAGTTTTATGAGAAAGCTTGCAGGGCTGTTGTCATTCCTTCTATATAATCTATCAATTACCGGCAGCAGTGGACTGAGTTTATGGAAAGGACCGTTTTCCCCAAAAACTTTAAATGAATTAGAGAATATTGTTGCAATTTGATTTTCATTATTGGTATGATTGTTCTCCGCGCATATTTCATACATAAGAAAATTGATTTCAAAAGGAGCTGATTGTGTGAAGCAGGAATTCATCGAAATTTTCAATGCCAGAGTTAACAACCTGAAAAATATTGATCTGAAGATTCCAAAAGGAAAGATCACAATATTTACAGGTGTCTCCGGTTCAGGCAAATCATCTATCGTGTTTGATACGATTGCCCAGGAGGCAGGCCGCCAGTTAAATGAGACGTACAGCAGTTTTCAGCGGCTTTTTCTTCCGAAATATAGCCGTCCGGAAGCAGATGAAATCAACAATCTTTCTACTGCCGTTGTAGTCGATCAAAAACGGCTCGGCGGAAATGCCCGATCCACACTTGGAACCGCTACAGATATTAATCCTCTTCTTCGCCTGTTATTCTCCCGGTTTGCAGAACCTCATTTAGGTTACAGCAACGCATATTCATTTAATGATCCCAGCGGCATGTGCCCGAAATGTGAAGGGATTGGGAGAATTATTACGCTAAATCTTGATGCTGCTCTTGATAAGGAAAAAAGCTTAAATGAAGGAGCTATTCTGCTTCCGGGGTTTGGACCTGGAACATGGCAATGGAAAGCGTATGCGGAATCCGGATTCTTCGATATTGATAAGAAAATTAATGATTATACAGAAGAAGAATTTAATAAGCTTGTCTATGCAGAGCCGCAAAAAGTAACAGTCAGTTATATGAATAATGATATGAATGCAACCTATGAGGGCCTGGCAGTCAAATTTATGCGGCAGCATGTGAAGAGGGACAAAGAGACTTCAAAATCAGGCGAGAAGCTCCTGAAGAACTTCAGCACCATGACGGAATGCCCTTCCTGCGGAGGAAAACGCTACAATGAGAAGGTGCTTTCATCCACAATCAAAGGCTATTCCATTTTTGACTTGACGTCCATGCAATTGGATCAGCTAATCGAAACCCTTCCACAGGTTACATCACCGGAAGCTAAGCCAATCGCTGACGGGATCATGGAACGATTGGAAAACCTTTGTGACATTGGGCTCGGCTATATGGATTTGACAAGGGAAACGCCAACACTATCGGGCGGTGAATCCCAAAGGGTGAAAATGGTCAAATATTTATCCAGTAACTTAACCGGTCTTATGTACATATTTGATGAACCCAGCACCGGCCTGCATCCGCGGGATGTCCACCGGTTAAATGAATTGCTGGTTCGGCTGCGTGACAGGGGCAATACAGTACTAGTTGTGGAGCATGATCCTGATGTCATCCAAATAGCCGATCATATTGTTGATGTTGGGCCTCAAGCCGGAACACACGGGGGAGAGATTATGTATACCGGCAGTTATCAGGATTTCTTATCTTCTGACACATTGACTGCCAATTATTTAAACCGAAGTGCAGAGATCAACGCCAATCCGAGACCGGTTTCCGAGTTTATGGAAAGCAGGAAAAGCACCCTTCACAATTTGAAGAATGTGAGTCTTTCAGTTCCAAAAGGGATTTTTACTGTTATTACAGGAGTAGCTGGTTCCGGGAAAAGCACACTTGTGAACGAAGTGTTTGCGAAAGATTTTCCGGAGGCAATCCGTATTGATCAAAGCCCGGTCCACGCGAACGTACGGTCCAATCCGGCAACTTTCACTGGTATTATGAATTCGATTCGCAAGTCTTTTTCAGATGCCAATGGAGTGGAGAGCGGATTATTCAGCTATAATTCGACCGGGGGCTGTCCGTCATGCGGAGGCACTGGGACGGTTGAAATCAATTTATCCTTTATGGATACAATGGAAGTCGAATGCAGCGAATGTTATGGAAGCCGTTTTAGGCAGGACGTGCTCCAATACCTATATAAGGGAAAAAATATTGTTGAAATCATGGAGATGTCTGTAGCGGATGCTGTAGAGTTCTTTGATGCAAAAGATATTCAGAAAAAACTCAAAGCACTGGAAACTGTCGGTCTTGGCTATTTGACATTGGGACAGCCTCTGACCACCTTGTCAGGTGGCGAATGTCAAAGGCTTAAGCTTGCAAAGGAACTGAATACTAAAGGAAACATTTATATACTTGATGAACCAACTACTGGATTGCATATGTCCGATGTCGCTAATATTCTGGAAATCATTAATAAATTGGTGGAAAAGGGCAATACCGTTATAGTCATTGAACATAATCTGGATGTTATCCGCAAAAGTGATTGGATCGTTGACTTGGGTCCGGATGGAGGTGCTGGAGGCGGTGAAGTCCTGTATGAAGGACCGCCAGGAGGAATTTTGGAATGTGAACGTTCGGTTACTGCTCGGCATCTGTAATGGAATAAGGATAAGACACCAAATGGCCTTGGAATTTATTCAATGGCCATTTTCTTTATCTCTTAAGTGGAGGTGATTACTATGGAGGAACTATTAAAAGACCTGAAAGCAGAAGGTGTACACAGTATAAAAAGTGATTCCGAAATTATTTTGGAAATCTTTCAAGATGAACTAAGAAGTCCTAATAAAGTAGATTATTTAATAAATAGGCTTCTTACCCTGGATAAGAGCAGAATTGAAAAAGTAAAGATTGAGTGCCCTCAAGGAATTTTGGATAAATTAGTTGTCACTCGAGGAAAAATGAAAGTGATTGGTGAAAGACTTATTTTTAAAAAGCAGTTTGCAGAATGTGAGAATAAAAAGGTCCCTCCTTATGAAGTTTGGCCGCGCCTTAACAAAAGTTCCATTACTTTCTTATCTGAGGTTATGAATTTTACTTATGAACAAACTGAGAAATTTTTAAAGAGCATGAAAACAGAGCTCACTGAACAAGCAGATAAAATGTTTACGGTTTATACGGTTCATTCTGAACCGGCAGGAGTCGTTTTTCCTCATTTGGAACCTGGCCGGGATCGGGAAGGAAGGATGTTTTGGATCGGCATCCACCCTGATTTTAAGGGTAAAGGGTATGGTAAGAACCTGCATTTAATTGGACTCCATAGATTGCAGCATGATTTTAAAGCTGAAACATATCTCGGGGTAACCCGGGCCAATAATGGTGCCATGAGAAAAGTAATGGAAGCAAATGGATGTCTTCAGGAGAGTAATTCTGTCTTTTCCTTAGAGTATTCTTTTTCTGGATAATCAAGAATGATGTATGAAAACACGGTTGGAGAGAATAGAACAATGAAAAGAGCAGCAGCCATTTTTATCTTAATAATAGTATTGTTATTGCTTTGGCTGATAGGGATATTAAGTCAGCAGGCTCAGGTTAATGAGGGAGCGGCAACTTTGGAAGGAACAATCGTTATGAAAGAAAATATCATACTGCTTATTGAAGATAAAGGATTTACGTTGGCAGATGCAGAAACACAATCCGTCAATGAATTAATAGGAAATTATAAATCTGTGTATAAATTGAATAATGCTGTTTTGAGTGGAATAAAGAGTGGAGATATGGTGGAAATCTGGTACACAGAAATACTGGAATCCTTCCCGGCACAAATCAATGTGATAAAAATAAAGAAATTGTAAACTGGCTTTTTCATTACACTGGAGCTCATTTTTATTTTTGCCGTTTTCAGCAAGTATATATTCCGGTGGGTAAAAAGCGTCATCGTTGCCTGATGTATAGTGGTTTCCTATTATTTTATTACTGTAATAAACAGAATTGACGAGGAATTAATTCAGGTTGGGTTGACACAATCACGAAACTTAAAAGAATGTCCCATACACATCTGGGACATTCTTTTAATCTTTCAAAATTTGTTTATTATCCGATCAGGCAGTCTATTTATTCAGGTTTTCCTGCAGATCCGAGTTCAGAAAGTTCTCTGTGGCATAAGCTGAAGCCCCAAGTGCTGTTGAGTAGATCGATAAATCTGCAAATGTAATGTTTACGTTTTCCTGATTGAATCTTAAGGAATGAGTCTTGACAACTTCCATTATTGAATCCAGTAATAATTCTTTGGCGATTGCTAAGCGATTTCCGATAATGATTTGCTCGGGGTTGAATGTATTAATGATATTGTTTATGCCAATGCCGAGGCATCGGCCGATTTGATGGAACAGATCCTTTACTTCCTCATCTTCTTCGGCCATTTCAACTAATGACTCCAGGTTCAAATCATCCCGTTTTAAGTATGATTCAATATTCTTTGCCTGGTTTAGCAATGCCTGTTCAGAAGCGTACAATTCCCAGCAGCCTTTGCTGCCGCATCTGCATTCTATTCCATCTATATCGATCACCATATGGCCCATTTCACCAGTGAATCCTTCAGCGCCACGGTAAAGGCTGTTTTGTAAAATAAAGCCGACTCCAATGCCAATTCCAGCGCTAACATAGATGAGATTCTCAAAGTTTTTCCCGGCTCCGAAACGCTTTTCCCCGTATGCTCCGGCGTTCGCTTCGTTGTCGATAATAACGGGAAGGTGAAACTCTGTCTCAATTTCTGCCTTTAAATGGATATCTGTCCAGCCCAGATTAGGTGCCAGCAGGATATTGCTGCCTTCCTTATTTACAATTCCCGGCACTCCAATACCGATTCCAATCACGCCATAGGGGCTCTCAGGGGTTGAGTCCAATAAGGATTGGATAACTTCTTTTATGACAAGAATGGTTTCTTCATACCTCATGCTATTCATATGCTTCAAATGTTCGCTCACAATATTCCCCGATAAATCAGTCATGACACCTAAAATATAGTTAACCCCTAAATCAATTCCAATGGCATATCCTGCTTGTTCATTAAAGAGCAGCATCACAGGCCGCCGTCCTCCGCTCGATTTGCCCGGTCCTGTTTCGGAACAGATTTGTTCTTCTATCAGCTCGTTGACTAAAGAGGAAACAGTTCCTTTAGTCAGTCCCAAATGCTGTGAGATATCAGCCCGGGAGATAGGGGATTGGTCGATGATCGTCTGCAGAACGCGTGATTTGTTTTTCATTTTTACCAGCTGCTGATTCCAAGTCATTATCTTTCTCCTCAAATCCTCAATTTCTTTGTCTATTACAATCATATTCCATTTATACCATAATTAAAAATAAAAATAAAACTTAGTTCATTCAATAGACAAACTAAGTTTATGGTGGTAAAATCGATTTGTAATCAAATGAAAGCGATAACAAATGAAAAGAGAAGATGGAGGAATGAAAATGAACTACTTTAATAATGTGAGTGGAGTAAAATACGAAGGTCCAGATTCTAATAATCCATTGGCTTTTAAATATTATAATCCTGAAGAAATGATCAACGGCAGAAAAATGGAAGACCTTCTCCGTTTTGCAGTGTCTTACTGGCATACGTTTACTGCGGAAGGCACAGATCCTTTCGGAAATGGAACGATGATCCGTTCCTATGACAGATTTTCCGGAATGGATTTGGCCAAGGCGCGTGTTGAAGCATCCTTTGAATTCTATGAAAAACTGAATGTTCCGTTTTTCTGTTTCCATGACGCTGATATTTCGCCTGAAGGCGATTCATTAAGCGAAACTTTTAAGAACTTAGATGAGATTACGGCCATGATAAAGGAATACATGAAGTCCAGCAAAACAAAGTTATTATGGAATACCGCTAATATGTTTTCGCATCCGCGCTGGCTGCACGGTGCGGCGACAGCACCTAATGCTGATGTATTTGCCTATGCTGCTGCAAAAGTGAAAAAGGGACTTGAGATCGGCAAGGAGCTGGGTGCTGAGAACTATGTGTTCTGGGGCGGCCGCGAAGGATACGAAACACTGCTGAATACAAACATGAAGCTTGAACTCGATAATCTTGCGCGGTTCTTCCATATGGCAATCGATTATGCAAAGGAAATTGGGTTTGACGCACAATTCCTAATCGAGCCAAAACCGAAGGAGCCCACCAAACATCAATACGATTTTGATGTGGCAACCAGCTTATCATTCTTGCAATCTTACGGCTTAAAAGACTACTTTAAATTCAATATTGAAGCAAACCACGCGACCCTTGCCGGCCATACATTTGAGCATGAACTGCACACAGCACGCATAAATGGAATGCTTGGTTCAGTGGATGCAAACCAGGGTGATACCCTGCTGGGATGGGATACTGACGAATTCCCGACAGACATCTATTCTACAGCACTGGCAATGGTTGAAATTCTAAAAAATGACGGCCTTGGAACAGGCGGCCTTAACTTTGATGCGAAAGTACGAAGAGGATCATTTGACCCTGAGGACCTGTTCTATGCTCATATTGCAGGAATGGACACATTTGCGGTTGGCGCAAAGGTTGCACAGCGTCTAATGGAAGATAAAGTATTAGACAATTTTATTGCTGACAGATATAGCAGCTATACAGAAGGCATCGGCCTTGAAATCGTTGAAGGAAAGGCAGACTTCCGCAAGCTTGAAAAGCATGCCCTTCAGCTTGAAAAGATTGAAAATAAATCAGGAAGACAGGAACAGCTAAAAGCTGTCTTAAATAAATACATTCTCGAAGCTTATGCGAGTGTAAAAGCGTAATAGATTAATATAAAAAGATTAAATGTACTGGGAATACAAAAGTGTCCCAGTACATTTTTAAAAACTAAAACTTAGCATACATTTCATTATCTAAAGGATGATCAATCATGAAATATGTAATCGGGATTGACCTTGGCACGAGCTCGGTAAAAGTTTTATTAATGAATCAAAAGGGAGAAGTATGCAGCGAAGTTTCCAGGTCTTATCCGCTCATTCATGAAAAGTCGGGTTATAGTGAACAGGACCCTGGTGAATGGGTTGATAAAACAGTGGCTGCTCTTAAAGAACTTACAGAGCAGTTTGATGGAAGTGCGGAAGACATTCAAGGAATCAGTTTTTCAGGCCAAATGCACGGTCTGGTCCTTCTGGATGAAGAGAATAAGGTTCTGCGTAATGCAATCCTTTGGAATGATACCCGCACGACAGAGCAATGTAAACAGATCTATGACATGGCTGGTGAGAAGCGTCTGCTTGAAATCACAAAGAATCCGGCATTGGAAGGCTTTACTTTACCAAAGCTGCTTTGGGTGAAGCAATACGAGCCGGAAGTTTTTGAAAAAGCGGCTGTATTTATGCTCCCTAAAGATTACCTGCGCTTTAAACTGACTGGCAGGATTCATAGTGAATATAGTGATGCAGCGGGTACTTTGCTGCTGAATGCCGGCCTGAAAATGTGGAGTGAAGAGATTTGCGGGCTAACGGGGATTGATGTGAATATCTGTCCGCCTTTAGTTGAATCCCATGAATGTGTAGGAACGTTAAAGCCTGAGATTTCTGAGAAGACGGGATTATCTCCTTTAACTAAGGTATTTGCAGGAGGAGCTGACAACGCCTGCGGTGCGATCGGTTCCGGCATTCTGTCGGAAGGCAAAACATTATGCAGCATTGGGACATCCGGGGTCGTTTTATCCTATGAAGAACAAAATGACAAGGATTTTCAGGGAAAAGTCCATTATTTTAATCATGGTGAAGAAAATGCCTATTACACAATGGGCGTAACCCTGGCAGCAGGACATAGTTTGAGCTGGTTTAAAGATACGTTTGCAGAAATGGAATCATTCGATTCCCTGTTGGCTGGAATGAGCGAGGTTCCGATTGGGTCGAACGGACTTTTATTTACACCCTATTTAGCGGGTGAGCGCACACCATATGCAGATTCACAAATTCGGGGAAGCTTTATCGGCATGGACTCCTCACATAATCGAAATGATTTTGTACGATCGGTCATTGAAGGTATTACTTTTTCTTTAAATGAATCGATTGAAATATTCAGGGAAAGCGGAAAGCTTGTCGATACCATTATTTCAATCGGCGGAGGAGCTAAAAGTGAGGCCTGGCTGCAAATCCAGGCCGATATCTTCAATTGCACAATTGTAAAGCTTTCAAGTGAACAAGGACCTGCTGTAGGTGCGGCTATGCTAGCAGCATACGGATGTAAATGGTATGAATCTCTGGAAGCCTGTGCCGAAAACTTCATAACATACGAAAAGACATATACTCCAATCCCTGAAAACGTTAAGAAATATCAGGAGCTTTTCCAGTTATACAAAGAAGTTTATGCGCAAACCAAAAAGCTGAATGAGGGTTTGGCCGGGTTTAGAAAAAAGTAAGCTGACTTGAGGGAGATCGACATGAACATAACTGAAAGTATATTTGGCGAATGGAATGGACACAAGATTAAATCCTATACAATCAGCAATGATCATGGAATGGAAGTATCGTGTATCGAATACGGGGGAATCATTACCGGGATATCTGTCCCTGACAGTAAAGGAAATATAGAGAATGTGGTCCTGGGGTTTGACACTCTTGAAGAGTATATTAATTATTCACCATTCTTCGGCGCTATTATCGGAAGGGTGGCCGGAAGGATAGCGGGCTCGGCTTTCACTCTTGATGGAACTGCTTACCAGCTGCAAAAAAATGATGGGGAACACCATCTGCATGGAGGTTCAGGCGGCTTTCATCATGTTATTTGGGACTCGGCCGCCGAAAAGAGCATGAATGAGGCGAATATCAGGTTCTCCTATGTAAGCCCGGATGGGGAACACGGGTATCCTGGGACACTTGAGGTAACGGTAAACTATACACTGAACAATGAGAATGAACTGGTCATTAGTTATGAAGCGATATCTGATGAAAAAACGATCATCAATCTGACAAACCATACTTATTTTAACCTAAGCGGGGACTTAAAGAGGGACATTCTGGAGCACGAGGTGACCATGCAAAGCGATCACTTTCTGGAGCTTGATGAAACATTGATTCCTACTGGGAAACTCATACATGTTGAAAATACACCGTTTGATTTCAGAGCAGGGAAGAAAATCAAAGAAGGCGTAAAGTCCGGCCATCAGCAGAACATGCTTGCGGGCGGAGGTTATGATCATCCATTTCTATTAAATACAGGTGAAATGACTGTAGTGGATTCTGCCAGCGGACGAAAACTGACAGTGAAAACGGATAGGCCGAGTGTTGTTTTATATACAGCGAATATGCTCGGAAATGATTTTCAAATTAGAGGTGTTCAGTCAAAAAGCCATTTGGGGCTGTGTCTTGAAACTCAATGTCCGCCTGATGCTGTTCATCATGAAAACTTTCCTTCTATTGTCCTGGAGAAAAATGAGGTCTTCAAAACAAAAACCAGTTTCAAGTTTCTCGTTGTTTAATCATTTCTAATAGAAAGGAGTAAAGATGGATTTGAATTATTAATGTAAAATTGTAAGCGCTCTATTTTGGTTCAAATCTGTCTTTTACAATCTATGAAACAGAATCGGAACTCTCTATATATTGGTTCACTTACATTGGTTGCTGCGATAGGCGGTTTGCTTTTCGGATATGATACGGCTGTTATTTCCGGAGCTGAAAAGTCACTGGAAATCTATCTGATTAATAGTTTGGGATTAGGATCGCTGGCTCACGGGGCGACAACCTCAAGTGCATTGATTGGCTGTATCATTGGCGGTTTAATATCCGGTTATTTTGCGTCGAAATTTGGGCGGAAAAAATCGCTGATAGCCGCGGCTGTACTATTCTTCTTATCTGCATTAGGATCCGCTTTCCCTGAATTTTTATTTTTCACTAAAGGGGAACCGACCATCTCGCTATTATTGACTTTTAATCTTTATCGCATTATTGGCGGAATTGGGGTTGGTCTGGCGTCAGCTATTGTTCCCATGTATATCGGCGAAATTGCACCTGCCGATATCCGCGGACGCCTTGTTTCATTCAATCAGTTTATGATTATCTTCGGGATGCTTGTCGTGTACTTTGTAAACTGGGGCATTGCCAGCGGCCGTCCATTGGAATGGATCAATGATGTTGGCTGGAGGTACATGTTTGCTTCAGAAGCTATTCCGGCCCTTGCCTTTGGTCTTCTGCTGCTCCTGGTTCCGGAGACACCACGTTACCTGGCCATTCATAATCATGATGATAAAGCTTTAGCAGTCCTTGCGAAAATTAATGGTGCAGCAGAGGCTAAAACGATCTTGGGTGAAATCAAAAAATCGGTAGCAGCCTCAGCAAATGTTCCAGCAGAAAAGCTGTTTGCATACGGAAAATTAGTGATTGTTATAGGAATTCTGCTCTCTGTATTCCAGCAATTTGTCGGAATCAACGTTGCTTTGTACTATGCACCGCGAATTTTTGAAAGCATGGGAGCAGCAAAGGATGCCTCGATGCTGCAGACGATTGTTATGGGTGTCATAAATGTCATCTTTACAATTGTGGCAATTTTAACTGTAGATAAATGGGGACGCAAGCCATTATTGATCACAGGTTCCATTGGCATGGCCATCGGGATGTTTGGAGTAGCAGGAATGGCTTTCTCCAATATAATCGGCATGGGCACATTAATTTTTATCATCGTTTACACAGCTTCCTTCATGATGTCATGGGGACCGATATGCTGGGTATTGATCTCTGAAATTTTCCCAAACAAAATCCGAGGACAGGCAGTTGCGGTAGCTGTAGCAGCACAATGGGCGGCAAACTATTTTATTTCATCGACCTATCCGATGATGATGGAATTCAGCGGCGGCTTAACTTACGGCTTCTATGGACTGATGAGTGTTCTTTCAGCCATTTTTGTATGGAAGTTTGTACCTGAAACGAAAGGGAAGACTCTTGAGAACATGGAGAGTATTTGGAAAAGAACTGCCTGATTAGCTTATTCAACCATGAAAAAAGAATGTCCCGATGAATATCACATGCAGAAGGGACATTCTTTTTTCTGTTATCTGCTTGTTTTTATCATTTCCTTCACTAGTTCTTCTATCTCTTCTGCACTCTTATCCAATGAAAGTGACAATTCCTTAAATAAGATTTTTTGAACTGCATTCAGAAGTATCATCAACTCTGAAGGTTCAGTGGGCTGAATAAATCATCAGGACAAAAAAACGCTTGAATATTCAAGCGTTTTTCTTATGATTTTCTATAAAGCTCTTAATTTTAAAAACAACTTCCGTACCGATATGCATTTCAACTTCCCTAACTTTCTTTTTGATTAGTTTCTCTTCAACCCCGATTATTTGATAAAACTCCATTAAAACCTGATGATCTTGGAAGAGTTTTTTGGCAATTTCCAATCCGGCTTTTGTCAAAGTAACTGTTCCATAGGGCTGAAAATGAATGTAACCGTCTGTTTTAAGCTTTCCGGCCATTTTAGATGCAGCTGAGACGGTGACCCTCAATACCTTTGCAATGCCGGAAATGGTCGCATGCCCATGTGCTTCCTGTAATAAATAAATCTCGAGAATATACCTCTTTGAACTAATGGGGATCACATGTTTCACCTGCTTGCTGGAATAGTGACCTTTATTACCGGGTCAAGCCTTTTTTAATGGTTTTAATATTCCATTCCATCATCGAAATATAAGTATCGCCATCTTCACCCGGCTTTGCCAAGGAGTCTGTAAATACCTTTCCCATGATTGGAACATTGGTTTCATCGGATACAGCTTCCATGCTTCTTGCGTCAATGCTTGTTTCCAGGAATAGTCCTGTAATTCCTTTTTCATTAATAATATCTGTAATTCTTGTAATTTGGTCTGGTGTTCCCTGGTTTTCCTGGTTGATTTCCCAGATGTATTCTGCCTGGAATCCGTAGGCTTCGCTGAAATATTTAAAAGCACCTTCACTTGTTACGAGAACACGTTCGTTTTCTGGAATTTCATTAAATTGTTCGACTGCTTCATCATGCAGCTCTTGAAGCTTTGCAATGTATTCTTCAGCGTTTTTTTCGTAAATCTCTTTATTGTCTGGATCTGTTTTGATAAGTCCATCTCTGGCATTTTCCGCGTATTTGATCCCATTTCGGATGTCCAGCCAGGCATGGGGATCTTCTTCACTTTCTTTGCCCTTTGTGGTTAAGTGCATGGCATCAACGCCTCTGCTCATTAGGAAGACAGGCGCATCTTCACCGTCTTTTCCGGCAGTTTCCATCAGCTTATTGAACCATGAGTTGCCGGCTTCCAGGTTCAGCCCGTTGTAAAATACTGCATCTGCATCCGTTGTTTTTTTCACATCCTCAGGAAGGGGGTCATATTCGTGGGGATTGGAGCCAATGGGTGCTAAACTATGAATCTCAACCAAATCCCCGCCTACATTTTTAACAATGTCATACACAATCGAATAGGTAGTCACAACTTGGATTTTCCCATCTGCATTGGACGAGGTGCTGCTTGTTCCGCTGCTGCAGGCTGACAGGAATAACACAGACAGAAGGAATGCAGCTAATAAAAGAAAGCCTTTTTTAATCATCGGTTTTCCCTCCTAAAAAAATTTGTTTTTATTAAAATTAAACTAATGAAGCTCTCTTTTTCTTTACTTTCAGCGTTTTCCATATTAGCCCATGCTTAGGTGAAAATAAAAAAACGAGAATGAAAATAGCAGTGGATGATATGACTATTGTTGCTCCTGAAGCTAAGTTGTAGGTAAAGCTAAAGTATAGTCCCACGATGGATGAAATTACACCAATGCCAGACGCAAGGAAAATCATCATCCACAGCCGCTCGGTTAACAGATAAGCTGCCGCTGCAGGGGTGATCAGCATGGCAACAACCAGGACAATACCTACTGTCTGGAGGGATGCAACGGTTACCATCGTCAAGAGAGTCATTAGGAAATAATGAATGAAACGAACTGGCAGTCCGTAAGCTGCTCCCATCGTTTCGTCAAACGAGGTGACCAATAATTCTTTGTAAAAGAGGTATACAGCCCCCAATACAAACAGGCTGATGCCCAGTGTGATCCACATGTCGGATAATCTTACTGCCAGTACATTGCCAAATAATATATGGTAGAGATCTGTACTGCTTTTAAGCATGGTAATAATAATGATTCCTGAAGCAAATGCCGCTGTAAACATAATTCCAATCGAGGTATCATGCTTTATCCGGCTGTTTTGGGATACAAACCCAATGGCGATAGCTGTAATCACTCCGCTTATGACTGCTCCAAAGAAGAAGTTAACTCCCAGCATATATGAAATAGCGACGCCCGGAAGGACAGCATGTGATATGGCATCTCCCATGAGAGACATTCCTCTAAGGATGATAAAGCACCCAATGACTCCGCAGATAATTCCTACCATAACCGAGGTTAATAACGCTTTTTGCAGAAAACCATATTGCATGACCGCTTCAATAAAAGCCATTATAGCGACACCCCAATCTCATTCATAAAAGCAAATTGCCCCTTGTATGCTTTTGCAATTACTTCAGGTTTAAACACTTCTTCAACGGTCCCAAAACTGATCAATTCCTTATTTAGCAGAATTAACTGGTTGAAATAATCATTTGCTTTACTTAAATCATGGTGTACAACAATCACTGTTTTTCCTTGTCTGCAGAGCTCCTTCAAAATGTTCACAATGGTTTCCTCACTGGATACATCAACTCCAACAAATGGCTCATCCAGAAAGAACAAATCCGCTTTTTGAGCAAGTGCTCTCGCAAGAAAAACTCTCTGCTGCTGGCCGCCTGATAGTTCCCCAATCTGCCTTTTGCTGAACTCCTGCATGCCAACTCGCTGAAGACATTCCATGGCCCACTCTTTATCCTTTTTCTTTGGACGGCGGAACAGTTTTAAATGGGGGTAGGTCCCAATAAGAACCGCATCATGCACAGTGATTGGGAAATCCCAGTCTATGGCATTCCGCTGCGGCACATAGGCGATGCTTTTGCGAACTTCAGCAATGGATTTTCCCATCACTCTAACTGCACCTTTATCCTTTGGTATAAGATTTAGCATGGCTTTTAAAAAAGTCGATTTACCTGCGCCGTTCGGCCCGATAATTCCTACCAGATTACCTGTATTAACAGTAAGGCTGACTCCTGTCACCGCTTCATTTCCGAAATAGGAAACATGCAAATCCTCTATGCTAATTGCCGGATCCTTCATCATTTTATCCCCCTTTATTTTCCAAATTTAAATTGATTCAAATTAATTGTTTATATGCAATTATACGTCACGCGGACAAGATTTATGGATAAATTAAAAAGTTTTGCCTTAATGCAAATTATATGCGATTGATAAACAAAGTCAACACAAAAAATAATTTTTTCAGAA
>Ga0180215_1003260_pt1 | contig 15411 bp, 12 predicted proteins | sample eDN3rd37CBELigBY_FD_128871 | JGI IMG/M metagenome (GOLD analysis project Ga0180215, IMG submission 128871) | Enriched backyard soil microbial communities from Emeryville, California, USA - eDNA 3rd pass 37_C BE-Lig BY (version 2) (version 2) | ecosystem: Environmental > Terrestrial > Soil >...
CCGCTGCCGCCGCGGCCATCCAGCAGCGGACTTCGTGTGCGCCGTGTCCGGCCTCGCGCTCGATGGGGGTCTCGTCAAAACGCTCGACGGCATCGAAGTCGCCGGTCAGCAGATGCTCCAGGAATCGCCGGTCCCAGTTCTCGGACGGCGGCAGGATGAGCGGCGACGGTCCCTGCAGCGACTCGGCGGCGCGATACACGCGCGCCTGGCGTTTTTCGTAGTCTTCGGCCGTCGGCTCGTGGCGCCGCGTCAGCCTGAGACGGTCCTCGCCCTTTGCCGTGGCCAGCGCCGGCGTCGGCGGCGCGTGCGACAGGCCGCCCGACCCGATCACCAGCACGCGCCGGCCCGAGGCCGCAAGAAAACGACCGACGGCTTCGCCGAGCCGGCGCACGCGCCGAAAGGTGGGACAGGGTGGGGCAATGCAATTGATGACGACAGGCAGGACCGGCACGGCGTCGATACCGCCAGCCAGGTACATGAGGGGAATGGTGGTGCCGTGGTCGACCCACAAGTCGTGTGAAATGGCGATGTCGATGTCCGCGCGGCGGATCGCCTGCGCACACTGCAAGGCGAGGTCCTCCGGCACGTCGAGCTGGGTGCGGGGGATGCCCCAGTCCCGGGTGGAGCGCGCGCCCACGCCAATGCAGAAGGGCGGCATCAGGTCGTAGAACAGGCCGTTGTAGTGGTCTGGCGCAAACACCGCCACGACATCGGGTGCGAAAGCGCGGGTCCAGTCGGCCAACTGCCCGAAAGCCTGCCGCACCGCACGCTTGGCCTCATCGCCCGGATCGTCACCGCCGCGCAGCATGAGCGGGCTGTGCGAACAGCAGATGGCGGCCACGCTCATGGCGCATCTCCCGGCTCGCCGGCGAGAAACCGATTCACCGCCTCGACGACGCCTTGGGGATTGTCGCCGGCCAGATCGTGGCCGCCCTCGACCTCCGCCGCCCGCGCGCGCGGATTGGCGGCGCGCACCTTCGGCAGCGTCCGAGCGCCGAACATGTCGCTGCGCGTTCCGCGCAGGAACAGCGACGGCATCGGCAGGCCGGCCAGCAGCCCCCACAGATCGGCCTGGGGGGGCGCCGGCTTGGCGCCACGCAGCACTTCGAGGAAGCTGTCGCGGTAGTGCAGGTCGCGCTTGAGCCGGAACCCGCCTGGGGACGGCGCGAGAAAAGCCTCGTAGCGGGCACGCAGAATCGGGTCGGCCAGCGCGTCGCCGTGGCCGTGGTAGCGCAGAGCGTGCTCGACCGACTCGAACTCGTCGGGCTGGTTGCCGATGCGCTCGGCGACTTTGCGGCGGCCGGCGGCTTCGACATCGGGCGCGAAATCGGCGCAGACGAGCGCCGACACGCGCTCGGGGTGCCAGGCGGCGGTGCACAGGCACACGCGGCCGCCCATCGAATGGCCCACCAGCACGGCGGTCGGCCAGCCCAGGTGATCCAGCACCGCCACGACGTCGCCGGCCAGCGCGCGCAGGCCGTAATCGCGCGCGGGGCTCCACGTCGACTCGCCGAACCCGCGCATGTCGATCGCCACGACGTCGCGCTCGGTCGACAGCGCATCCGCGATGCCGATCCAGTCGTACGACAGGTAGGAAAGCCCATGCACGATGAGCAGCGGCATGCGCCGCGCACCGGTCGCCCGCGCGCGGAAATGTCGGTAGAAGATCTCGACGTCGGCGGATCGCACCCTGCCGCTGTCGTGTACGGGTGTCTGCATCGCCGCCTCTAGAGGATGAAGGTCAGATTTTCGATCGCTATGTCGCGGTTCAGCAGCAGCATCTTCTTCAGTGCGATCTTCCATTGGCCGTCCTGCCACCGCAGGCGGTGCTCGCAGCGTGCGGCGAAGCTGCGCTGCTCGCCCAGGCCGAGTTGCCGGTAATCGGCCAGCCCGGCCCGGATCTCATAGACGATCTGGCTCGAGAACACTCGCACCTCGCCGTCGCCGGCCGGTTCGACCTCGACGTTGCCGACGACATGCTGCGTGCGCGACAGGGGGTCTTGCGCGTGCGCTTGCGTTTCCAGCAGCCGATAGACCCGCTCCCGGCGGCGCAGCGACGTATCGTGGATCAGCGCCACCGTCGTCCCGGGCGCCTGGCGGTCGTCGATCGGCGCCCAGTAGAGGCCGTCGTCGGCGAACAGCGCCAGCCAGTCGTGCAGGCGATATTCGTCGATGAGGCGTGCCTCCCGGAACAGCCATGCCTCGGCCTCGTGCCGGCTCATCGTCCGTACGGAATCTTGCGTCGCGCAGAACTCGGTCGTCATCATTGCTGCTCCGACATCATGGCGGTCCACTGGCGATGGAACGCGCGTTGGGGGGTCTCGTCGCTGGGGTGTCCGGCCAGGTCGCCGTCGCCATCGGGCCGCTGGCGGCCCAGTCCGCGTCCCAGCTCCAGCCACTTCACTTCGCCGGCGGCGAGGCCGGTTTGATTGATGGCGAACATCTCGACGTCGTCGGGCGAGCCGAAGCTGGCCGGCCCGAAGAAGCGTTCGTAGCCGTCGAAGCGGGCCTGGTTGTAGGCAGCCGACGCGCCGTCCAGGTCGTAGAAGTAGAGGTCGACCTCGGTCAGATCGGGAGCCAGCGGCTGCACGACCCGGATCTGATCGAGCAGGATGCCGAGATTCGGAAAGATCCACAGGTTGTGCTGAGGCATGATCTCGTCGAGCCGGGCCGGGGCATAGGCGGCTTCCATCGCCCGTGCGTAGTCGGCGTGCGGCCCGTTCCGAAGCGATGCGATGCCCGCTTCGGGCGCCGGATACTGCAGCAGCCCGTGCCCGCCGCGAAAACCCACCGTGCGGCCCTGCTCGCGCCGCTGGAAGATCTTGGCCATGTCCAGCTCGACGTAGTTGCCATGCTGGCCCCCCTCGTTGCCGAACTGGGACATCAGCTTCCAGAACGATTGGTGCACGAAATTGCCGTGGTAGCCGTCGGTGGAGTTTTCGGCCTGAAACTTCCAGTTGCCGCGGTACACGGTGCGGTGCGCGCCGCGTTTCACCGCGATTCTTCCGGTGGGCGAACAGTCGAACAGACGATCGATGTAGGGCAGCGCGGGACCCAGGTGCTCGCGCAGCGTCGGGCCCTCGGCCGCCATGCTGGCGAAGATCAGGCCCCGGTAGCTGTCGACGCGCGCGGCCGGCAGCAGTCCCAGCCCGGACTTGTCGATGTCGTCGGGGTAGCCGCCGCGATGCATGGCCATCGCCATCAGGCTGCCGTCGCTGCGGTACGACCAGCCGTGGTACTTGCAGGTGAAGTGTGTCGTATTGCCGCTCAGGTCGCGGCACACGGCCGCGGCGCGATGCCGACAGCGGTTGAGGACGACGTGGACCCGGCCGTCCTTGTCGCGCGATACGATCACCGGCCGCAATCCGATGTAGGCGGTCTTGAAATCTCCCGGATTGGCGATCTCGCTATCGTGCGCGACGAAGACCCAGGTCTTGCCGAAGATGCGGTCCATCTCTTGCTGGAAGATGCGCGGGCTGGTGTAGATCGAGCCGTCCACCCGGAAATCTCCGGGGCGATCGACGACGAGCGAGTCGTCATCCTCTCGGAGCAACGTGGGTGCGGGGGCGTTCATGAGCGGACTCCTGTCGTCGTATGATGAAAAGATACTAAGGAGCCGCCGGCGTTTACGGTAGTCCGCCGCCGGTTGTCGCCCTATAACGGGGGCGTATCACCACTCGATACCGGATTGCCGGTCGACGAATCGCCTGCCATGACTTCGCATTTGGACAAGATCCGTTTCCGGCACCTGCTGCTGGTGGAAGCGCTGGCCGAGACCAAGAGCCTGCGCAAGGCCGCGCACACGCTGGGGCTTACCCAGCCGGGCTGTTCCAAGCTGCTGCGCGAACTCGAGCGGGAACTCGGCGTGATGCTGTTCAACCGCACGGCGGGCGGCGTGTCGCCCACGCCGTACGGCGAGATCCTCATCCGCAACGCCCACCTGATGCTGACGCACGCCAACGCCACGTTCGACGAGTTCGATGCGGTGGCCAACGGCACCCGCATCCGCGTGCGGATCGGGATGTACGGCGTGGCGCTCTCGACCTTCGTGGCCGATGTGGTGGAATCCCTGCGCGCAGGCACGCCGGGTATCCTGGTTTCGATCGAGGAAGGCACCGCCGACACGCTGCTGCCTGCGCTTGCGCGCGGCGACATCGATTGCGTCATCGGGCGTGGCAGGCAGGCCGTCGCCGCCGAAGGCTGCACGCAGATCCCGCTGTTCTTCGAGCAGGTCGTCGTGGTGGGCCGCCGCGGACACCCGCTGGCGCGGCGCAAGCGGGTCGGCGTGGAAGAGGCCGTCGCCCACGAATGGATGCTGCCGTCCGAGAAAACCATGCTGCGATCGCGATTGGAAGAGGTCCTGGCCAAGCGGCGGCTGCCGCTGCCGGCGTGCTCCGTCGAGTCGTCGGCGCATCTCATCAACCAGATCATGCTGCCCAGGGGCAACCTGCTGTGCCTGTTTCCGGAGACGCTGGCGGGCAAGCTCGCTGCGGCTGGCGACCTTGCCGTCATCCCGGTCGACCTGGGGCTCGACCTTCCGGCGGTGACGCTCTGGGTGTGGGGCCATGCCCCCTATATTCCGGCGGTGGAAAAATTCATCCAGGCCGCCAATCGGATGGCCGAGCGTCAGATATCGGGCCGCTCGGGGGCCTGAGCGCTTCGGCCAGGCCCGGTGCCGTCGTGTGAGCGATGCAAAACAAAAAACGCACAGGCGGTTGCGCTGTGCGTTTTGTGCGTGCCTGGCTACAGGCTTGTCGACCAGAAAAATGGTCGGGGCGAGAGGATTCGAACCTCCGACTCCTGCGTCCCGAACGCAGTACTCTACCAGGCTGAGCTACGCCCCGACTTGTTGGTCATTGCTAGTCAGGCTTGCCCCTATACATACCACGCATACCGGCAGGCCTTTTTCTTCAGCGATCTCGGTTGATCGCGAAAGCGCAAAATTCTAGCAGAGAATCTCGAAAAGCGGAAACGGGATAGTCCGCCATTGCCGCGACCGCCGCTTGCGCCTCGGTTCTGGCGCGGGCGCGAGTGTAGTCCAGCGCGTCCGAATCCCGGATGGCGGCCGCGACCGCGACGAAGTCGCCTTCGCCTTTCTCGATGGCGGTGCGGATCAGGTTCTGCTGGGCGGGGGTGCCCACGTCGAGCAGGCGGATCAGCGGCAGCGTGGGCTTGCCTTCGCGCAGATCGTCGCCCAGGTTCTTGCCCAGCGCCTCGGCGTCGCCGCTGTAGTCCAGCACGTCGTCGATCAACTGGAACGCCGTGCCGGCGCGGCGGCCGTATTCCGCGGCGGCGGCCTCGTGTTCCGGCGTCGCGCCCGCCAGGACGGCGCCCAGTTGGGCGGAGGCCTCGAACAAACGGGCGGTCTTGTAGCGCACGACCTGCAGGTAGCGGTCCTCGGTCACCAGCGGATCGTGCACGTTGAGCAGCTGCAGCACTTCGCCCTCGGCGATGACGTTGGTCGCGTCGGCCAGGATCTGCATGACGCGGACCGAGCCGGTCTCGACCATCATCTGGAACGAGCGGGAGTGCAGGAAGTCGCCCACCAGCACGCTGGCGGCATTGCCGAAGACCGCGTTGGCCGTGGCGCGGCCCCGCCGCAGCGCCGATTCGTCCACCACGTCGTCGTGCAGCAGCGTGGCGGTGTGGATGAATTCGACCACGGCGGCCAGCAGATGATGCTGCCGTCCCTCGTATCCCAGGGCCCGGGCCATCATCAGCAGCAGCGCGGGGCGCATTCGCTTGCCGCCCGCGCCGATGATGTAGTCGGCGATGGTGCGAATGAGCGGGACGTCGGAGGCGAGTCGTGCCCGGATGACGCCGTCGACGCTTTGCATGTCGTCGGCGATGGGGGCGAACAGGGTCGGCAGGCTCAAGAGGGATCCGTGGGTGAACTGGCCGTTGCCGGCCAGAAATGCAACAAAAAGCCGAATTGCAGCAACCGGCGGCAAGGTCTGATGGGCCCGCTTTCGGGCGCCGGCGCCCGCAAGCGCCCATGGCAACCAAATTATACGGGGCTATGCGAAACCGGTTGCGTTCATTGACGTGCCGGTACAACTCTTGTTATAGTCTATGGTTCAGCCCCTTACTGGGGGTTGATGCTTTGAACAAAACCCAAGAGGTCATCCCATGTACGCGGTCATAAAAACCGGCGGAAAGCAGTATCGCGTTGCCGCTGGCGAAAAACTGAAGATAGAACAGATACCGGCAGACATCGGGCAAGAGATCACGCTGGACCAGGTCCTGGCAGTGGGCGAAGGCGATCAACTCAAGATCGGCGCGCCCCTTCTGTCCGGAGCCGTGGTCACGGCCAAGGTTCTTGCACACGGTCGCCACGACAAGGTCCGCATTTTCAAGATGCGTCGGCGCAAGCACTACCAGAAGCGCCAAGGCCACCGTCAAAACTACACCGAAATCCAGATCGGCACCATCTCCGCCTGATCGGCACCCGGCATCGCCGGGCATCGGAACGTAGGCAGGAATCGGTAACGAACAAGCAGGAGTGCAAACATGGCACAGAAAAAAGGCGGCGGTTCCACACGGAACGGCCGCGATTCCGAAGCGAAACGCCTGGGCGTCAAGGCCTTCGGCGGCGAATTGATCCCGGCTGGCTCGATCATCGTGCGCCAGCGCGGCACCCGTTTCCACCCCGGCGTCAACGTCGGCGTGGGCAAGGACCACACCCTGTTCGCGCTGGTCGACGGCCGCGTGCAGTTTGCGGTGCGGGGCGCCCTGCGCAAGCATACCGTCTCGATCGATCCGGTCTAGGTAGAGTCCTCCTACGCGCTTACGCGCGCCCGGCATGGTGAGCCCCCAGCCGCTACGCGGCAGCCCCCCGAGGGGGCCGGGACCCGCCTTGGGGCGGCTCGGCGCCGGGTCCCGCGGGGCGGCACTGGCGGACTGGCGGAGCCAGATCCGCTCTGCCCTGGATCTGGGCTCGGCTTCGTAGAAGCAGGTGTGGTTACGGGGCGTTTCGGCGTTCCGGGAAAATAGCGCCGCCGCGCGATGTTACGCGTGGGGGCTTTTTTTTATGATCGCGCTAGTATTAGCGCTTGCACGATCATTTCTTTTTGAGTCTTTGAAACCCCGCCGCCGCTCTTCCCAGGATGCGGTGGATCCGGCTTCGCCGGTCCACCCGCATCGCCCCCTGGGGGGCGCGCGTAGCGCGTAGGGGGGGGCATGAAATTCGTCGACGAAGCCACCATTGAAGTAATTGCCGGCAAGGGCGGCAATGGCGTGGCGAGCTTTCGCCGCGAGAAATTCATTCCCTTCGGCGGGCCCGACGGCGGCGACGGCGGCCGGGGCGGCAGTGTGTTCGCCGTGGCCGACCGCAACATCAACACGCTGATCGACTATCGCTACGCCCGCCTGCATCGTGCCCAGAACGGCGAGCAGGGCAGCGGTTCCGACCGCTATGGCGCCGGCGGCAGCGACATCACGCTGCGCATGCCCGTGGGCACCATGGTGTACGACGCCGACACCAACGAGCTGTTGTTCGACCTGGCCACCCACGGGCAGAAGGTCGTGCTGGCCGCCGGCGGCAACGGCGGCCTGGGCAATCTGCATTTCAAGTCCAGCACCAATCGCGCCCCGCGCCAGTTCACCCAGGGGCGTCCCGGCGAGCAGCGCAAGCTGCGGCTCGAACTGAAGGTGCTGGCCGACGTCGGCCTGCTGGGCATGCCCAATGCCGGCAAGTCCACGCTGATCCGCAAGCTGTCGAACGCACGTCCCAAGGTGGCCGACTACCCGTTCACCACCCTGCATCCGAACCTGGGGGTGGTGCGCACCGATGACGAGCGCGGTTTCGTGATCGCCGACATCCCCGGGTTGATCGAGGGCGCGTCCGAAGGCGCGGGCCTGGGCCACCAGTTCCTGCGGCATCTGTCGCGTACGCGTCTGCTGCTGCATCTGGTCGACGTGGCGCCCATGGATCCCACGGTCGATCCCATCCACGAGGCGCGCGCCATCGTCGAGGAACTGCGCCGCTACGATCCGGCCCTGTACGAAAAACCGCGCTGGCTGGTGCTGAACAAGATCGACATGGTCGACGATCCGCAGGGATTGAAGGAAGCGTTCTGCCTGGAGTTCGGCTGGGACGGGCCGGTGTTCTGCATCTCGGCCCTGGCCGGCGAGGGCACCCGGGAGCTGGCCTGGGCCGTCCAGAACTGGCTGGACGAGCAGCGCCAGGCCGAGCAGGGCTTCGACGACGACCCGCGTTTCGACGCGGCCCCCGCCGCCGAATCGGCTCCCGGCCGCCGGCCTGCCCGGCGAGCGCCGGATGGTGGCGGCACCGCGCCGTCTTCGCCGGACGCAGCGCCCGACGGCGATGCCGACGATGGCGATGGCGGCGACTGACTGCGCGGCGCGTTCCTGATCGACACCCGCTCCCGATCGACATCTTTTCTTTGCTTCACGGCGTTCGATGAATAGCACTTCCGTGATCGCCGCCGCCCGGCGGCTCGTGATCAAAGTAGGCTCCTCGCTGGTCACCGACGAGGGGCGCGGCCTGGACCGGCGGGCGCTGTCGCGCTGGGCCGAGCAGATCGCGCACCTGCGGGCCCTCGACAAAGAAGTCGTGCTGGTGTCGAGCGGCGCCATCGCCGAAGGCATGCTGCGCCTGGGCTGGGAAAAGCGGCCCACGCTGGTGCCCGAGCTGCAGGCGGCCGCGGCGGTCGGCCAGATGGGGCTGGCGCAGGCCTATGAAAGCGTGTTCGCGCAGCACGCGCTGCACACCGCGCAGATCCTGCTCACGCACGAAGACCTGTCGGACCGCCGGCGCTACCTGAACGCGCGCTCGACGCTGTTCACGCTGCTGCGCCTGGGCGTCGTGCCCATCATCAACGAGAACGACACGGTGGTCACCGACGAGATCAAGTTCGGCGACAACGACACCCTGGGCGCCCTGGTGACCAACCTGATCGAAGCGGACGCCCTGGTCATCCTGACCGACCAGGCCGGCCTGTATTCGGCCGATCCGCGCAAGCATCCGGATGCCAGTTTCGTGTCGCACGCACAGGCCGGCGCCCCGGAGCTGGAGACGATGGCCGGCGGCGCCGGCAGCACCCTGGGCAAGGGCGGCATGCTGACCAAGATCCTGGCCGCCAAGCGGGCGGCGGGCAGCGGCGCCCACACCGTGATCGCATCGGGCCGCGAGCCCGACGTGCTGGCGAGGCTGGCCGGCGGCGCCTGCATAGGCACCGAGCTGCGCGCGTCGCTGCCGCTGCTGTCGGCGCGCAAGCAGTGGATTGCCGACCATCTGCAGTTGCGCGGCCGGGTCACCGTGGACGACGGCGCGGCCCGGGCGCTGACCCGCGATCACAAGAGCCTGCTGCCCATAGGCGTGACCGCGGTCGAGGGCGAGTTCGACCGCGGCGACGTGGTGGCCTGCGTGGACGCCTCCGGCAAGGAGCTCGCGCGCGGCCTCATCAATTATTCCTCCGGCGCCACGCGCCGCATCATGCGCCAGCCCACGAGCCGGATCGAGGCGTTGCTGGGCAGCATGGAAGAGCCCGAGCTCATGCATCGGGACAACATGGTCATTCGCTGACCGCGCATCTCGATCCCGCTGACAGGAGTCGAGGCGGCGCGATGTTGCGATAGACGCCGCCACCGCTCCTCTGTTATTTTGTGTACACCGTACACATTTACTCTGTTCGAGCGAGGAGCGCCCCGATGGCCGGATTTTCTTCCCGCAGTCCCGACGGGCTGGATGGCCGCAAGCGCTGGCTGGCCCTGTTGGTGCTGTGCCTGGGCGTGCTGATGATCGTGCTCGACACGACCATCGTCAATGTGGCGCTGCCCTCCATTCGCGATGACCTGGGGTTTTCCGAGACCGCGCTGGTCTGGGTGGTCAATGCCTACATGCTGACCTTCGGCGGCTTCCTGCTGCTGGGCGGGCGGCTGGGCGACCTGTATGGGCACCGGCGGCTGTTCGTCGCCGGCATCGCGCTGTTCACGCTCGCCTCGCTGGCGTGCGGCCTGGCCCAGTCCCAGGCCATGCTGGTGGCGGCGCGCGCGGTGCAGGGGGTGGGCGGCGCCGTAGTGTCGGCGGTGGCGCTGTCGCTGATCATGATGCTGTTCTCCGAGCCCGGGGACCGGGCCAAGGCGATGGGCGTCTACGGCTTCGTGTGCGCGGGCGGGGGCAGCCTGGGCGTGCTGCTGGGGGGATTCCTGACCAGCGTGCTGAGCTGGCACTGGATCTTCCTGGTGAACCTGCCCATAGGCGCCGCCGTCTACGGCCTGTGCATGGCCTTGCTGCCGGCCGGCGGCGGCCGGCCGGGCGAACGGCTGGACGTGGCCGGCGCGGTGGCGATCACCGCCGCGCTGATGCTGGCGGTCTATGCCATCGTCAACGGCAACGACCGCGGCTGGACGTCGCTCCATACGCTGGGATTGCTGGGAGCCGCGGCGGCCCTGCTGGCGGCTTTTCTGGCCATCGAGTCGCGGGTGCGCGCGCCGCTGATGCCGCTGGGGCTGTTCCGGCTGCGCAACCTCGCCACGGCCAATGGCGCCGGCGTGCTGTGGGCCGCGGCGATGTTCGCGGCGTTCTTCATCTCGGCGCTGTATCTACAGGTGGTGCTGGGCTACAGCCCCATGCAGGTGGGCCTGGCCTTCCTGCCGGCCAACGTCATCATGGCGCTGTTCTCGCTGGGGCTGTCGGCCCGCCTGGTGATGCGCTTCGGCGTCCGCGCGCCGCTGGCGTGCGGCCTGGCGCTGGCGGCGGCCGGGCTGGCGCTGTTCGCGCGGGCGCCGGTCGAGGGCGCCTTCCTGGCGGACGTGCTGCCGGGCATGCTGCTGCTCGGCCTGGGGGCCGGCATCGCGCTCAATCCCATGCTGCTGGCGGCCATGAACGACGTGGACCAGGGCGACGCCGGATTGGCCTCGGGCGTGGTGAACACCTCGTTCATGATGGGCGGCGCACTGGGCCTGGCCGTGCTGGCCAGCCTGGCGGCGGCACGCACGAGCTTCCTGCTGGAGCGGGGCGTGGCCCAGGCGGCGGCGCTGAACGGCGGCTACCAGCTGGCCTTCGCGCTGGGCGCCGCCTGCGGCGCCGTGGCGGCGCTGCTGTGCGCGCTGTTGCTGCGTCCGCCGGTGCGGGACCGGGCGGCCGGTCCCGCCGCGGCGGCGTAGCGGCGCGGCGGCATGCGCCCGGCCGCCACTCGCGCTACCATCTGCTTGCGTCTGGCCGACGCGTCCACGCAACGCAGGTTTCACCAGGTTTCCTCCGTATGCGCTATATCCTTTCGCTGGACCAGGGCACGACCAGTTCTCGCGCCCTGCTGATCGACCATGCCGGGCAGATCGTTGCCGTGGCCCAGAAAGAGTTTCCGCAGTTGTTTCCCCGCCCCGGCTGGGTCGAGCACGACCCCGAGGATATCTGGCAGTCGCAGCTGGCCGTGGCCCGGGCCTGCCTGGCGCGGGCGCCCACGTCGCTGGCGGGCAATGGCTATTCGCGCGCGCCGTCCATCGCCATCGGCATCACCAACCAGCGCGAGACCACCGTGTTGTGGGACCGCACGACCGGCAAGCCGGTGGCCAACGCCATCGTCTGGCAGGACCGGCGCACGGCCGACCGTTGCGACCAGTTGCGCGAGGAAGGCCACGAGGCGCTGATCCAGCGCAAGACGGGGCTCGTGCTGGACGCCTATTTCTCGGCCTCCAAGCTGCAATGGCTGCTGGACAACGTGCCGGGAGCGCGCCAGCGCGCGCGCAACGGCGAACTGGCCTTCGGCACCGTCGATGCCTGGCTGATCTGGAAGCTGACCAATGGCCGCGTGCACGCGACCGACGCCAGCAATGCCTCGCGCACGCTGCTGTTCGACGTCAACCGCATGGCCTGGGACGACGCGCTGCTCGACCTTTTCGACATCCCGGCCAGCGTGCTGCCCGCGGTCGTGCCCTCGTGCGCGGTGCTGGGCGAAACCGATCCCGACCTGTTCGGCGCAGCCGTGCCGATCGCGGGGGTGGCCGGCGACCAGCAGGCCGCCACCTTCGGCCAGGCCTGCTTCGAGCCGGGCATGGTGAAGAATACCTATGGCACCGGCTGCTTCATGCTGATGAATACCGGCAACCTGCCCATTCCCAGCCGCAACAAGCTGGTGACCACGGTCGGCTGGCTGGGTCCCGAGGCGGCCGATCCGGCCACCCGCACCGCCTATTGCCTGGAGGCGTCGGTGTTCATGGCGGGCGCCACCATACAGTGGCTGCGCGACGGTCTGAAGATGATCGCCAGCGCGCCCGAGGTCGAGCCGCTGGCAGCCAGCGTGGCCGACACGGGCGACGTCTACCTGGTGCCGGCCTTCGCCGGGCTGGGGGCGCCCGATTGGGACGCCTATGCGCGCGGCACGCTGATCGGCCTGACGCGCGGCACGACGCGCGGCCACATCGCCCGCGCCGCGCTGGAGTCGATCGCGCTGCAGGCCACCGACGCGCTTACCGCGATGATGGGGGACTCCAGCCTTGCCATCCGCGAACTGCGCGTGGATGGCGGGGCCAGCGCCAACGATCTCCTGATGCAGATGCAGGCCGATTTCCTGGGCGTGCCCGTGGTGCGGCCCCAGGTCACCGAGACGACGGCGTTGGGCGCGGCCTACCTGGCGGGACTGGCCACGGAATTCTGGGCCGACGGGGCCGAGATCGCCTCGCAATGGGCGCTGGACCGGCGCTTCGAGCCTGCGATGAACGAGACGACGCGGCGCAGCAAGGTCGAGCGCTGGCGCGAGGCCGTGGCGCGCTCACGCGCCTGGGCCCGGCCTTGATCGCGTCCGCACCGGCGCCGCTGCGCGCCGACCGCGCCGCCCTGCTGGCCCGCCTGGCCGAAGCCCGCGAATACGACCTGGCGGTGATAGGCGGGGGCGCCACCGGCCTGGGCGTGGCGCTCGACGCCGCCACGCGGGGGCTGCGCGTGGCGCTGGTCGAGACGCACGACTTCGCCAACGGCACCTCGTCGCGCGCGACCAAGCTCGTGCACGGCGGGGTGCGGTACCTGGAGCAGGGCAACTTCCCGCTGGTGCGCGAAGCCCTGCGCGAACGGCGCATCCTGCTGCGCAACGCGCCCCACCTGGCGCAGCCGCTGCCCTTCGTCGTGCCGGCCTACCGGTTCTGGGAAAAACCCTACTACGGCACCGGACTGGTCCTGTACGACCTGCTGGCGGGCAAGGCCGGCCTGGGGCCCACACGCTGGCTGGATGCCCGCGCGACCGTGGCGCGCCAGCCCGGCTTGCGGGCCGAAGGGTTGCGCGGCGGCGTCGAATACTGGGACGGCCAGTTCGACGACGCCCGGCTGGCCATTGCGCTGGCGCGCACGGCGGCCCGCGCGGGGGCGCTGCTGGTGAACCATTGCGCCGCCACCGGACTGGTCCACGACCAGGGCAGGGTAACCGCCGTGCGCTGCGAAGACCGCGAAACCGGCCACGCGTATACGGTGCGCGCGGCCTGCGTGGTGAACGCGGCCGGCATCTGGGTCGATGCCGTGCGGCGCCTGGACGCCCGCGCGCCGGTCGACGACACCCTGTTGTTCAGCCAGGGGGCGCATGTCGTCGTGGCGCGCGACTTCCTGCCCGGCGACCGCGCGCTGCTGGTGCCGCGCACCCGCGACGGACGCGTGCTGTTCGCGCTGCCGTGGATGGGCAGGACCCTCATCGGCACCACCGATACGCCGCGCCCCCGCCAGGAACTGGAGCCGCGCCCGCTGGCGGAGGAAGTGGCCTTCCTGCTGGCCGAGGCCGGGCGCTATCTGGCGCGCGCGCCGCGCCCGGAGGACATCGCCAGCGCCTGGGCCGGCCTGCGTCCGCTGGTCCGTCCGGAGGGGCACGCCAGCACCAAGGACGTCAGCCGCGAGCACGTGGTGCGCATCGACGACGATGGCCTCGTCACCGTTGCCGGCGGCAAGTGGACCACCTACCGCGCCATGGCCCAGGACACGCTGGACACCTGCCTGGACGCGGGCCTGGTCAAGGCCGCCGGGCCGTGCGTGACGGCGGACCATCCGCTGGTGGGCGCGGCGGCGGGCCGGCGCCGCATCAGCGAGGCGCCGGGGCCGTGGCTGTACGGCAGCGAACAGGACGCCCTGCAGGCCCTGCCCGGGGCGGACCGCGAACTGGGCGGCGGGCTGACCGAAGCCATGGTGCGCTTCGCCGCCCGCCACGAATACGCGCGCACGGTCGAGGACGTGCTGGCACGGCGCTCGCGCCTGCTGTTCCTGGACGCGCGCCTGGCGCGGGAGCTGGCGGGCGAGGTGGGGCGGCTGCTGGCCGAGGAGACCGGCGCCGATGCGGGCGTCGAGGGTTTCCGCGAACTGGCGGATGATTATCTGCGCTGGGCCGGGGATGGCGTGCGGTCGTCGGGTATCGGCGGGAGGGCCGAGTAGGCCGGGTACTCGTGCGATGGCCGGCGGCAAGCCGTTCGACCAAGAATGGCGGCCGGTGGAGCCGGCAGCCCCGGTCACGAGCCGAATCGTTTCGGGCTGTAGCAACCGGGACTGTCTTCCGGCTTTGGCGAACTATATTGTCCCGACGGATTCATCTGCCGTCCGGGTGCCGTCACGTCTAGCCTTATGATGGCGGCCATGTTGAACAGAATCTGATCTGTATGACCATATTAGTGACGGGTGGAGCGGGGTTCATCGGCAGCAATTTCGTTCTCGATTGGCTGCAGGAGGGTGGCGAGCGCATCGTCAACGTCGATATCCTGACCCATGCCGAAAGCGCGCGGAACCTGGACAGTGTGCGAGGCGACGAGCGTCATGTCTTCGTCCATGGCGACATTGGCGATACCGCACTGATCGGCCGGCTATTGTGCGAGCATCGGCCGCGGGCGATCGTCAACTTCGCCGCAGAATCGCATGTGGACCGCAGCATCAGCAATCCGGAGGCATTCATACAGACGAACGTGGTGGGGACCTTCCGGTTGCTGGAAGCAACTCGCGCCTATTGGCAGGCGCAGCCAGCCAATAGGCGGGATCGCTTCCGCTTTCTGCACATCTCCACCGACGAAGTCTACGGAACCCTGGACCAGAAAGACCCCCCGTTCCTGGAAACCCATCGCTACGCACCGAACAGCCCCTATGCGGCGAGCAAGGCCGCGAGCGATCACCTGGTTCGCGCCCACCACCAGACCTACGGCATTCCCACTGTAACGACGAACTGTTCCAATAACTACGGCCCGTTCCAGTTTCCCGAGAAGCTGATTCCGTTGATGATCGTCAATGCGTTGGCCGGGCAGCCGCTCCCTGTCTACGGCGACGGACTACAGATTCGGGATTGGCTGTATGTGAAGGATCACTGTTCCGCCGTCAGGCGCGTGCTTGAGACCGGCGTCGTCGGCGAGACCTACAACATCGGTGGCGGGAACGAAAAGACCAATATCGACGTCGTGCGCACCCTTTGCGCACTGCTGGACGATCAGGTGCCG
>Ga0180215_1003261_pt1 | contig 15406 bp, 12 predicted proteins | sample eDN3rd37CBELigBY_FD_128871 | JGI IMG/M metagenome (GOLD analysis project Ga0180215, IMG submission 128871) | Enriched backyard soil microbial communities from Emeryville, California, USA - eDNA 3rd pass 37_C BE-Lig BY (version 2) (version 2) | ecosystem: Environmental > Terrestrial > Soil >...
ACTCACCGACGGCGTCGGCACGAACACTACCGGTGACCAGGACGCCCTCGGACACCGACTCCAGGCGGAGATCGAGATCGATCTCGGAGTTCTCCTCGATCGCGATCAGATCGAGTCCGATGCGCGAGGGTGACGGCACCTTCCGCTCGACCGTACGCATCGATCCGGGCCGGCGACCCAGGGAGAGCGTGTCGAACACCAGCCCGGAGTCCCGGCCGGGACGGGACGTGCTGGAATCACGGGTGGACACGGAGGAACTCACCTTCTTCGGATGACGCAGGACACGACTCGGTCGTGATAGGGCAACCGCTCCATGATACGCGATGGGCGGCAAGAGCAAAAATCCCGCGGGTCAGCGGCGGCGACTCGCCCGGTGGTCGGCCTCCGCGAAGTCGGGAGCACCCGACAGCCGCAGCTGCTGCCGGCCTCGGCCGACCGACCGCAGCGTGGTTCCGAGCAGTTCCTCGAACTCCGACAGCTTGCCGTCGATGTACTCGTCGCACTCGGTCCGGAGGCGGTCGGACTCGGCGTGGGCCGAATCGATGACACGCGCCGACTCCGCGTGCGCGGCCTGCACGACCTCGGTCTGCGACACCAGACGCGCCTTCTCGGCCTCGCCCTCGGCCACGGAACGCTCGTAGGACGCCTGCCCGGACTCGACCAGGCGATCGGCCTCGACACGGGCACGCCCGGTCACGCTCTCGTACTGCTTGTTGCCCTCGGCGACGAGTTCGTCGGCCTCGGCCTGCGCATCGCGCACGAGTTCCTCGGCGTGGGCGCGGGCCTCCTTGACCATGCGGTCCGCCTGGGCCTTCGCGTCCGCAAGCATGCGATCGGCGTCGGCGCGCGCGTCCTCGAGGAGGGTTCGCGCCTCCTCGTCGGCGTCCCCGACGGTCTTGTCGGCCTGGGCCCGCGCATCGTTGATCAGCTTGTCGCGGTGATCGAGGACGTCCTGCGCGTCGTCGAGTTCGGGCGGCAGCGCGTCGCGCACGTCGTCGAGCAGTTCGAGGACATCGCCGCGCGGTACCACGCAGCTCGCCGTCATCGGAACGCTACGTGCCTCTTCGACGATTGCGACCAGCTCGTCGAGTGCCTCGAATACCCGGTACACGCCCAACCCCAATCACTCGCTCGACACGACCGGTGCGGTCGCGCCGACGTCCAGTCTGCCGCAGCGCAGGGCACGCTCGTGTGCCCTGCGCTCGGTGTGTCGGGATACGGCCGTCACAGGCCGTGCGGGACGGGTCCGTCTACTTCGCGGCGGCCCGCTCGGCGAGGCGCGCGAGCAGACGATCGTGCACGGAACCCGGCAGCATCTCGGAGACGTCGCCGCCGTAGGTCGCGACCTCCTTGACGAGCGAACTCGACAGGTAGCTGTAGACCGGATTGGTGGCGACGAACAGGGTGTCGACGCCGGTGAGCTTGTGGTTCATCTGCGCCATCTGCAACTCGTAGTCGAAGTCGTTGGCGCCGCGCAGGCCCTTGACGATCGCGGTGATCCCGCGCTCGCGGGCGTAGTCGACGAGCAGGCCCTGCCAGGCGTCGACCGTGACGTTCGGCAAGTGCGCCGTGGCCTCGGTGAGCATCTCGAGGCGTTCGTCGATCGTGAACATCCCCTGCTTGTTGGGATTGATCGTGACGGTCACGACGACCTCGTCGAACTGGGCCGAGACCCTGCCGATGACGTCGAGGTGTCCGTTGGTGACCGGGTCGAAGGATCCTGGGCAGACCGCGCGGCTCATGACCCAGCACCGTAGCAGGTGGCGATCTCCACTCTGGTCTCGCCGTAGCGCTTCGACCTGCCGACCTCGAATCCCTGCGGCCACACCGTTTCCGGTGATCGCGACGACCGTTCGACCACGACGATCGAGCCGTCCTCGACCCAGCCTCCGGACACCAGCGTCCCGAGCACGCCGGTGACGGCCTCCTCGGTCACCGCATAGGGCGGGTCGGCCAGGACGAGGTCGTAGACGCGGTCGGGGGTGCCCGCGAGCACGGCGGACACCGGTGCGGTGCGCAGCACCGCACCGGACAGTCCGACCGCTGCGATGTTCTCGCGGATCACACCCGCCGCCTTCGCGTCGGACTCGACGAGCATCGCGTGCTCGGCGCCGCGGGAGAGCGCCTCGAGGCCGAGCGCCCCCGACCCCGCGTAGAGGTCGAGGACGGCGGCCCCGTCGATGTCCATGCGTGCGTCGAGCGAACTGAACAGGGCTTCGCGCACCCGTTCGGAGGTGGGCCGGGTTCCGCGGGGCGGCACCTTCAGGCGCCGCCCCCCGGCCCGGCCGGCGACGATCCGTGTCACTCGGCGCTGTCTCCCGTGGACACCTCGACGAGCAGGTCGCCACCTTCGACCTGTTGCACCGGTCCGATCGCGACCCGCGTGATGCGTCCGCCGCGCGGCGCGGTGATCGCGGCCTCCATCTTCATGGCCTCGATCGTGGCGACGGTGTCGCCCGCCGAGACGCTGTCGCCCTCGGACACGACGAGGGTGACCATGCCGGCGAACGGCGCCGCGACGTGACCGGGATGGTTGCGGTCGGCCTTCTCCGCGGCAGGGGTCTCCGCGGCCACCGAGCGGTCGCGCACCGACACCGGGCGCAGCTGCCCGTTGAGGATGCACATGACCGTGCGGTAGCCCTTCTCGTCGGCATCGGAGATCGCCTCGAGGCCGATGAGCAGTTCGACACCCTTGTCCAGGCGCACCCGGTGCTCGTCGCCGTGCCGCAGACCGTAGAAGAACTGGTTGGCCGACAGCTCGGTGGTGTCACCGTAGGTCTCGCGGTGCTGCTCGAACTCCTTCGCGGGGCCCGGGAAGAGCAGGCGGTTGAGCATGCGGCGACGCTCGTCGGACGAACCGCCGAGGGCCTTCTCCTCCTCCGGCGCGAGCGGGGTGATCGGCTTGGGCTCGGCGCGGCCCGACAGCGCCTTGCTGCGGAAGGGCTCGGGCCAGCCGCCGGCCGGGGTCCCGAGATCGCCGCGCAGGAAGCCGATCACCGAATCGGGGATGTCGTACTTGCCGGGCTCGGCGGCGAAGTCGTCGACCGAGACGCCCGCGCCCACGAGGTGCAGCGCGAGGTCGCCGACGACCTTGCTCGACGGCGTGACCTTGATCAGGCGGCCCAGGAGGCGGTCGGCGCCGGCGTAGGCGGCCTCGACCTCCTCGAAGCGATCGCCGAGGCCCAGCGCGATGGCCTGCTGGCGCAGGTTCGACAGCTGACCGCCGGGGATCTCGTGGGTGTAGACGCGGCCGGTCGGTGCGGGCAGCCCCGACTCGAACGGTGCGTACACCTTGCGCAGCGCCTCCCAGTACGGCTCGAGATCGCACACGGCCTGCAGGTCGAGACCGGTGTCGAACTCGCTGTTCGCCGCGGCGGCGACGATCGCCGACAGGGCGGGCTGGCTCGTCGTACCGGCCAGCGCCGCGGACGCACCGTCGACGGCGTCGGCACCGGCGTGCCAGGCCGCGAGGTAGGTGGCGAGCTGACCGCCCGGGGTGTCGTGCGTGTGCACGTGCACCGGCAGATCGAAGTTGCTGCGCAGCGCCGACACGAGCGTCGCGGCAGCCGGGGCGCGCAGCAGACCCGCCATGTCCTTGATGGCCAGGACGTGCGCACCGGCCTCGACGATCTCCTCGGCCAGACGCAGGTAGTAGTCGAGCGTGTAGATCGACTCGTTCGGATTCGACAGGTCGCCGGTGTAGGACATCGCGACCTCGGCGAGGGTGGTGCCGGTCTCGCGCACCGCGTCGATCGCCGGACGCATCTGGTCGACGTTGTTCAGCGCGTCGAAGATGCGGAAGATGTCGATGCCGGTGTCGGCGGCCTCCTGCACGAAGGCACGGGTGACGGCCTCCGGGTAGGGGGTGTAGCCGACGGTGTTGCGTCCGCGCAGCAGCATCTGCAGGTTGATGTTCGGGATCGCCTCGCGCAGCGCCGCGAGCCGCTCCCACGGATCCTCGTGCAGGAAGCGCAGTGCGACGTCGTAGGTCGCGCCGCCCCACGCCTCGATCGACAGCAGCTGCGGCGTCATCCGGGCCACGTGCCCGGCCACCGTCAGCAGGTCCTTGCTGCGCACGCGGGTCGCGAGCAGCGACTGGTGGGCGTCGCGGAAGGTGGTGTCGGTGACGCCGATCGCCTTCTGCTCGCGCAGCGCACGGGCGAAGCCCTCGGGGCCGAGTTCGAGCAGACGCTGACGCGAACCGGCCGGCGGCTCGGCGTTCAGGTCGATCGCAGGCAGCTTGTCGTGCGGGTAGACCGTCGTGGTGCGCTCGCCGTGCGGCTTGTTCACCGTCACGTCGGCGAGGTACCGCAGGATCTTGGTGCCACGGTCGGCGGACGAGCGCAGCGTCAGCAGGTGCGGGCGCTCCTCGATGAACGAGGTGTTCACGTTGCCGCCGCGGAAGTCCTCGTCGTCGAGCACCGCCTGCAGGAACGGGATGTTCGTGGCGACACCGCGGATACGGAACTCGGCCACCGCGCGGCGCGCGCGGGCGACCGCGGTCTCGAAGTTGCGGCCGCGGCAGGTGAGCTTGACGAGCATCGAGTCGAAGTGGGCGGAGATCTCCGCGCCCACCGACGTGCCGCCGTCGAGACGGATACCGGCACCGCCCGGGGTGCGGTAACCGGTGATGCGACCGGTGTCCGGACGGAACCCGTTGGCCGGGTCCTCGGTCGTGATGCGGCACTGCAGCGCCGCGCCGCGGATGGTGATGCCGTCCTGCGACAGGCCCAGTTCCTCGAGCGACTCGCCCGCAGCGATGCGCAGCTGGGACTGCACGAGGTCGACGTCGGTGATCTCCTCGGTGACCGTGTGCTCGACCTGGATACGCGGGTTCATCTCGATGAACACGTGGTTGCCGCGTTCGTCGACGAGGAACTCGACGGTTCCTGCGCACTGGTAGCCGATCTCCTTGGCGAAGGCGACGGCGTCGGCGCAGATACGGTCGCGCAGCTCGGGATCGAGATTCGGGGCGGGGGCGAGCTCGATGACCTTCTGGTGGCGGCGCTGCACGGAGCAGTCGCGCTCGTACAGGTGGATGACGTTGCCGTGCTTGTCGGCGAGGATCTGCACCTCGATGTGCCGCGGGTTGACCACGGCCTGTTCCAGGAAGACGGTGGGATCACCGAAGGCGGCGTCTGCCTCGCGGGAGGCGGCTTCGATGGCCTCGCGCAGCTGGGAGGGTTCGGCGACCCGGCGCATGCCGCGTCCGCCACCACCGGCGACAGCCTTGACGAAGACCGGGAAGTTCATCGTTTCCGAGGCGGCGACCAGCTCCTCGACGTCCGACGACGGCTCCGACGACGCCAGCACCGGGAGGCCGGCGGCCTTCGCCGAGGCGATCGCGCGGGCCTTGTTGCCCGTCAGCTCGAGGATCTCCGCCGACGGACCGACGAAGGTGATGCCCGCTTCGGCGCACGCCGCGGCGAGGTCCGGGTTCTCGGAGAGGAAGCCGTAGCCGGGGTAGATCGCGTCGGCGCCGGCCGACACGGCCGCTTCGACGATCTTCTCGACCGACAGGTAGGCGCGGACCGGGTGTCCCTCCTCACCGATCTGATAGGCCTCGTCGGCCTTCAACCGGTGCAGGGAGTTCCGGTCTTCGTACGGGAACACCGCGACCGTCCCGGCACCCAGTTCGTAGGCGGCACGGAACGCGCGGATCGCGATCTCGCCACGGTTGGCGACAAGCACTTTCGAGAACATTGGTCGACGGTACCGCGCCGTAACATGCCGACTTCGACGCGCGTTCCACATCGTGGGACAAGGTGTCCGGATGGCACGACTGGAACGATGCAGTCGACCCCGCCGTAACACGTCGTCAACATGCCGGGCACGGTCACGGAAACCTCACCGCGGGTTCTGCGACACGGTGTACGGAACGTAACTCAGGACTTGTCGAGATAGGCCACGCGCTCGGCGTCGAGCGCGGCCCGCACCATGCTCGCGAGCCCCGGGTGGTGTTCGAGGCCGGGATCCTTCTCCGTCACCGTCCGGGAGAAGTCGCGGGCCGCCTCGATGACGTCGGCGTCGTCGACGAGCGAGAGCAGCCGCAGCGTCGACACGGTGCCGGACTGCGCGACACCGAGGACGTCGCCCTCCCGGCGCAGTTGCAGGTCGAGCTGGGCGAGTTCGAAACCGTCGGTGGTGCCGGCGACGGCCTCGAGCCGCATCATCGTCGGGGTCGCGGGCTTCGCGTCGGTCACGAGCAGGCACAGACCCTGGTGGCCACCACGACCGACGCGACCGCGCAGCTGGTGCAGCTGGCTGACACCGAACCGGTCGGCGTCGACGATCACCATCACTGTCGCGTTCGGCACGTCGACACCGACCTCGACGACGGTCGTGCACACGAGCACGTCGATCTCCGCGGCGTTGAAGGCCTGCATCACCGCGTCCTTCTCGTCGGCGGGGAGGCGGCCGTGCAGCAGCCCCACCCTCAGGTCGCGGAGCGGACCGGAGGTGAGGAACTCGAACTGCTCGAGAACCGAGACGGTCTCGGGCGGGGCCTGTTTGCCCTTCCCCGATCCCGACGGCTCGGGCCCGTCCGGATCGAAGAGCGCGTCGTCGTCGGAATCGCCGTCGCCGATGCGGGAACACACCACGTAGGCCTGCCGCCCGTCGGCGACCTCCTCGCGGATGCGTTCCCAGGCGCGGTCGACCCATTTCGGGTGCACCTTCGCCGGCACCACGCGGCTGACGATCGGCGACCGCCCGCGGGGCAGCTCGCGCAGGGTCGAGACCTCGAGGTCGCCGAGCACCGTCATCGCGATGGTGCGCGGGATCGGCGTCGCGGTCATCACCAGCACGTGCGGGGACGCCCCGTCGCGCCCTCGCGAGCGCAGAGCGTCGCGCTGTTCGACACCGAAGCGGTGCTGCTCGTCGATCACGACGAGACCGAGGTCGAAGAACTGCACCTTGTCCTCGATCAGCGCGTGCGTGCCGATGACGATCCCGGCATCGCCCGTCACCGCCTCGTTGAGTGCGGCCCGTTTGCGGGCGACACCCATCGAGCCGGTCAGCAGGGTCACGCGGGTCGCGAGTTCATGGGCGCCGAGTTCGCCCGCCGCGGCGAGGTCGCCGAGCATCTTCGTGAGCGAGCGCGCGTGCTGGGCCGCGAGCACCTCGGTGGGTGCGAGCAGCGCGCACTGCCGACCGGAGTCGATCACCTGCAGCATCGCCCGCAGCGCCACGATCGTCTTGCCCGAACCCACCTCACCCTGGAGCAGCCGGTTCATGGGGTGCTCGCGTGCGAGATCGGCCGCGATCTCGTCGGCCACCGAGAGCTGCCCGGCCGTCAGCTCGAAGGGCAGCCGCCGGTCGAACTCGTCGGCGATCCCACCCTCGCGGTGCGGGCAGGACGGCGCCGAGCGCACCTCGACGTCGTGCCGGCGTCCGGCGAGCACGAGCTGCACCGCGGCGGCCTCGTCGAACCGCAGGCGGTCGCGCGCCCGGTCGATCTCCTGCTTCGTGTCGGGTAGGTGGATCGAGCGGAGCGCCTCGTCGAGGCCCACGAAGCCGTGCTCGTCGCGCACCCACTCGGGCAGCGGGTCGTCGACGTGGTCGAGCTGATCGAGCACCTGCCGCACACACCGCATGACGGTCCACGACTCGACCTCGCGGGTCGCGCGGTACATCGGGATCAGCGTGCGGTCGAAGACCGACATGTCCACCCCCGATCCGTCCTGTGCGGTACGCGCGAGACCCGCCAGGGCCCCGGCGCCCCGAACCCGCGCCGGTGTCGCCGAGACGAGGTCCTCGGCGTCGCGCGGTTCGGGCAGCACGAGATAGCTCGGGTGGGTCAGGCTCCACTTGTCGCGGAAGTACTTCACGGTGCCGGAGAACATCGCGCGCACGCCGGGCTTGATGTTGTGCTTGACCCGGTGCGGGTTGAAGAAGGTGACGTCGATGCTGTGACGATCGGAGCGCAGCCGTACCGCGAGGCGTTTGCCGGCGCGGGACTTCATGGGCACCTCCTGTGCCGACTCGACCCGCGCGATGATCGTGATGTGCTGGCCCTCCACGGGCTGACTCTCGCCGAGCTCGGCACCCTGGGTGGCGTAGCGGTGCGGATAGTGCCTCAGCAGATCCTCGACGGTGGTCATCCCGAACGCGTCGTGCAAGGCGTCCGCCGTCTTGCGGCCGAGGACATGATCGAGCCGGTCCGCGAGTGTCGCCACTGCCGTCCCTTCCGCTACTCCTGCGGTGGCCTCGCGGCGCACCGGCTACTCGACGCCGAGCTGCAGCAGGTCGCTGCCCTGACCGCCCTGGTAGACCACCACGTCGATCTCCGGGTGACGGCGATCGAGGTGAGCGGCCAGTTGCTCGACGAGTCCGTCGGGGGCGTCGGCGCCGACCAGCATCGTCACGAGCTCACCGCCCGCGGCGAGAATCCGGTCGAGCAGCGACGCTCCCGCTGTCACCAGATCATGCTCGATCACTACGACATCATGACCGGCCAGTCCGAGACTGTCGCCGGGCTCGCACGTTCCGACCCAGGTCAACGCACGTTCGTTCGCGTATCGCAGAGATCCCCACCGCACGCACGCCGCCGCCTCCGACATCGCGAAGGCATCGTCGACGGTGGCGCGCATCGGATCGTGCACGGCCAACGAGGCCAGCCCCTGGACCACGGAGGAGGACGGCAGGAACATCACGTCGCGGTCGTCCCGCCGCGCCCGCGCACCCACGGCGACGACGTCCTGCGCGGACAGCGCGCCGTTGGGCAGCACGAGGACGTCCCGGCTCGGCAGCGCCCGGATCGCCTCGAGCAGTTCGTGGACGGAGATCTCCTCGGCCCGCAGCACCCGGGCGCCCTCCGCCTCGAACAGTTCGGCGGCGCCCTCGCCACCCACCACCGCGAGGACCGCCCGGGACTGCTCCCCCGCCGGCTCGGCGCGGACCGGAGCGGATACCACGGGGCCGTCGCCGCACCCGCGACGCGCGGACTCGAGCGCGAAGCACGTGATGTCGATGCGGCTCAGCGAGCCCGCCGCGAGACCTGCCTCCACAGCGGCTCCGGGATCGCAGCAGTGCACGTGCACGGACCAGCACCCCGACTCCCCGGCGACGATCGCGACCGAGTCGCCGAGCGCGTCGAGGGAGGACCGCAGGGCGTCGATGCGCGCGTCGTCTGAGTTCCCGACGAGGTACATCACCTCGTACTCCTGCTGGTCGCTGTCGGAACGCTCGTCGACGATCTCGGGTTCGACCACGGGACGCGAGGCCCCGGCGAGCACCATCCGGCGGTCCGGACGGGTTCCCGTGGTGACCTCCACCAGGCAGTCGAGCAGCACGAGCAGACCGAGACCACCGGCGTCGACCACCCCGGCCTCGGCCAGGACGTCGAGCTGGGTGGTGGTGCGCTGCAGCGCGTCGGCGGCGGCATCGGCACTCGCGACGGCGACATCGCACACGGTCGCATCCGTCTCCGAGGCGACGCGGGTCGCGCCGTCGGCCGCAGCTTCGAGGACGCTGACGATGGTGCCTTTCGCGGGTGCGCTGAGCGCTCCGGTCACGAGCGTCGCGGCGTTGGAGAAGGCGGCGGCGAGGTCCCGGGCGCCGACCGTCGTCAGTCCCGCGATCGCGTCGGCGAGACCGCGCAGTGCCTGCGCCAGGATGATCCCGGAGTTGCCCCGCGCCCCGGCGAAGGCGCCGCGCGCGAGCCCTTCGGCGACGTCGGATGCGGTGAGCGCGCCGTCCACCGGCCCGCCGATCCGGGCCGCCGCGGCCTGCAGGGTGATCAACAGATTGTTTCCGGTGTCCCCGTCGGGCACCGGGAAGACGTTGAGCGAGTTGATCTCCGCTCGGCGTTGTTCGAGCGCTTCCACACCGAACTCGACCCACCGGCGCAGCGCCCGCCCGTCCACCGTGTCCTCGGCTTCGAGCAACGATTCCACCCCCTTCGCCTCGTCCCACGGGCTTCGGCGACCTCTACGATCGGTACTGTCGAGCACGGTGCCGAGCCCTGGCGAACAGGTTAGCCGCGAGCCGCCGCACCGTCCGGTTTGGCCAACCGCCCTCGAGTTCGCTAAGCTTGCCGGGTTGCCTCGCACGGGCGGCTCGTTCCCCGTGTTCGCAAGGCGAAACAACAGACAGAAGATCTATCCACTAGACACAAGGAGTTCGCGACATGGCTGCCGTCTGCGACGTATGCGCCAAGGGCCCCGGCTTCGGGAAGTCGGTCTCGCACTCGCACCGGCGTACCAACCGTCGCTGGAACCCGAACATCCAGAGCGTGCGCGCTCAGGTTGCACCGGGCAACACCCGCAAGATGAACGTGTGCACCTCCTGCCTCAAGGCTGGCAAGGTCGTCCGCGGCTGATTCCCGGTCGAGTCGTAGCGAAGGCCCCCTGCGCTGATTGCGCAGGGGGCCTTCGCCGTTCGATCCCGCGGCCGGATATCGTGCGGGAATGACCGAGAACCAAGTTTCCTTCCCCGACAGCGACTCTCTCCGCTCACTGGTGAGTGTTGAGGACCGCGTCCTGCGGATCGCCGTGGCGACCTCCGAGCACGGCACCTCCCTGTCCCCCGCAGGGATGGAGCAGGGCATCGCGGCCCTGCGCGCGGCAGGCCCCGAGATCGGCGCCGTGCTGCTCGTCGGTGAGGGTGCGAACTTCTGCGCGGGCGGCAACGTCCACGGGTTCGCCGCGGCCGAGGACCGCGGCGCCCACCTGCTCGACATCGCGAACCTTTTCCACGACTTCGTGCGCGAGCTGGAGAAGGCGGCCGTGCCGGTCGTCGCCGCCGTGCACGGCTGGGCCGCCGGCGCCGGCATGAGCCTGGCGCTGCTCGCCGACATCGCACTCGCCGGCCCCGGCACGAAGATGCGCGCCGCGTACCCGTCGATCGGCTTCTCCCCCGACGGCGGCATGTCGTGGACCCTGCCGCGGATCGTCGGCCCGTCGCGGGCACGGGAGATCATCATGACCGACGCCGTGATCGGCGCCGACGAAGCCGTGCGCCTGGGTCTGCTCAGCCGGCTCGTCGCCGACGGCGAGATCCAGAGCGAGGGGTTGCGACTCGCACGGACCCTCGCGCACGGCCCCACGCAGTCCTACGCCGCCATCCGCTCGCTCGTGGCGGGCTCCGCCGGACGATCGCTGTCCGACCACCTCGACGCCGAAGCCGCCTCGATCTCCGCGGCCGCCACGACGCCCACGGGTATCGAGGGTGTCGACGCCTTCGTCGCCAAGCGGCGCCCGGACTGGGATTCGGCCCGCGCCTGACATCCCGGCGGCGGATCGGTGGTCAGGGCAGTCGCCAGTCCACCGGTTCGCCGCCCTGCTCGACGAGCAGGGCGTTCGAGCGGCTGAACGGACGCGACCCGAAGAAACCGCGTGAGGCCGACAGCGGGGACGGGTGCGCCGACTTCACGGTGGGCACACCGCCGAGCATGGGTTCGAGGGTCGCCGCGTCGCGGCCCCACAGGATCGCGACGAGCGGGGTACCGCGCGCGACCAGCGCGCGGATCGCCTGCTCGGTGACGGCCTCCCAGCCCTTGCCACGGTGCGAGGCCGGCTGGCCCGGCGCGACGGTGAGGACCCGGTTGAGCAACAGGACACCGTGCTCGGTCCACGGCGACAGGTCGCCGGTGGAGGGCTGCGGCAGACCGAGATCGTCGGTGTACTCGCGGTAGATGTTGGCGAGACTGCGCGGGATGGGCCGGACGTCCGGAGCCACCGAGAAGCTCAGTCCCACAGCGTGACCCGGAGTGGGATAGGGATCCTGCCCGACGATCAGGACGCGGACGGATTCGAACGGCTGCGTGAAGGCACGCAGCACGTTCGGACCGGACGGCAGGTAACTGCGGCCCGCGGCGAGTTCGGCGCGGAGGAACTGCCCCATCGCGCTGATGTCACCTGCGACGGGTTCGAGTGCTCGCGCCCAACCCGGCTCGACGAGTTCGGACAGGGGCCGACCGGAACGGGGCTCGTCCGCTCCCCCGGCCGCGGCCTGTGTGTCGACGGTGTCGGCCACCTGTCACTCCTGGTCGATGCGGCGGAGGGCGGTCCGGTAGTAGGCGGCGTTCGCCGCATACATCTCGGCGTTGGCGTCGAAGTTGTTCTCGGGCACCTCGTAGCCCTCGCGGACCTTCGCGGGGATACCCATCGCCATGCGGCGGGGCGGGAGTTCGAAGCGCGGCGGGATCAGCGCTCCGGCGGCGACCTGCGCACCGGCACCGATCACCGATCCGTTGAGGACGAGCGAACCCGAGCCGATCAGCGCGCCGTCACCGATCGTGGAGCCCTCGATGTGCGCGTTGTGTCCGACGACGCACCTCGCGCCGATGACGGTGGCCTCGATCGCGGTGCAATGGATGATCGTGCCGTCCTGGATGTTGGTCTTCTCCCCCACGGAGATCCTGCCGTAGTCCCCGCGCAGCACCGCCGAGGGCCATACGGAGGCACCGGCACCGAGGGTGACGTTGCCGATCACGACCGCGTCGGGATGAACCCACGCGTCGGGATGGATATCGGGGACACGCTCGCCGAGTGCGTAGACAGCCATGACTGCAGAACCTATCTCGAGCGAACCACACCCGTGGTGGTCGCCCTAGTGACCGGCGCCTGCCACGAAGCTCTCCCAGCCACCGGATCCGTCGTGGCGCTGCCCGTCGACGGTGACGCCCGAGCCTTCCAGGACGACGCCGATCGACCGCCATCCGTCCGGCAGGGCGACCTCGCGGGGAAAGCACGCCGCGAGGGCGTGGTCCTCGCCGCCGGTGAGGATCCATTCCCACGGGTCGGCCGCGAGCGCTTCCCCGGCCTCCCGGAGCAGCGCGTCGGGAGCGAGCGCGCCGGAGTCCAGGTCGATCGCGACCTCCGATGCGGTGCAGATGTGCCCGAGATCGGCGACGAGACCGTCGGAGATGTCGGTGCACGCGTGGGCGCCGGCCGCGGCCGCTGCAGGACCTGCCGCGTAGGGCGGAGTCGGCACGCGGTGCGCCGCGACGAGTTCGGGGAAGTCCCGGTTGCCGGCCAGCAGCAGGGCCAGACCTGCCGCGGAGCGACCGATGCGACCGGCGAGGGCGACGACGTCGCCGGCGCGGGCGGTGGAGCGGAGCAGTGGTGGCCGTCCGTCGAGTTCGCCGAGCACGGTGACCGAGACGATCACCTGATCGGCCTGCACGAGGTCGCCTCCCACGACTCCGGCGCCGATCTCCTCGGCGGCTTCGCCGATGCCGGCCGAGATGCCGTCGAGCACGGCGACGGGTGTGTGGGGTGGGCATCCGAGGCCGACGACGAAGGCGGTGGGGCGTGCGCCGACCGCGGCGACATCGGCTCCGTTCTGGGCGACGGCCTTGCGTCCGACCTCCTGCGGGGCGGACCAGTCGAACCGGAAGTGCCGTCCTTCGACGAGCATGTCGGTCGAGATCGCGATGCGCCCGTCGGCGGCTGTCACGACCGCTGCGTCGTGGCCCGGCCCGACGAGTGTGCTGTCGGGTTGCCGCCGTGCTCTCACTGCCCGTTCGATCACGGGAAACTCGCCGATGTCGGCGACGGTGGGTCCGGTCGGGTTCGCCACGGTGACGGTCGCCTCTTTCTCGGTCGGCGGTGGGAGAGAGCCGGCACGTGCCCTGCTACGTTCGATCACGCTACCGCCCCCTGTCCCCGAGCCCGGATGCTGGACACGATGAACGACACCTCTGCTTCCGATCGCGAACCGTCCGACGACGCCCCCGTCGAGGCACCCGGATCGGACGGGACGCGACGCAGTCCCGCTCTGATCGCCACGGCGATCGCACTGCCCGTCGCTCTGCTGGTCGGCGTGGTGGTCGCGGCCGTGATCGTGTCGCAGTCACCGGTGAACACGCCGGTCGGCCTCGGTCCCGTGCCCGCTCCGGAAGCAGAATCCGAATCCTGCTCGCAGTTGCTCGACGCGCTGCCGGAGGAGCTCGGCGACTACACACGCGCCGAACTGGCCGATCCGGCACCGGTGGGTGCGGCGGCCTGGCAGTCGGGCGACGGCGAGGAGGTCGTCCTGCGCTGTGGTCTCGACCGGCCCGAGCAGTTCGACCAGGCGGCGGCGCTGCAGGTGATCGACGACGTGCAGTGGTTCGAGGTGTCGGGAGCCGAGCAGGGTATCCCGGCGAGCACGTGGTTCGCCGTCGACCGTCCGGTCTACGTGGCGCTGACCGTGCCCGACGGATCCGGGCCCACCCCGCTGCAGGACATCACGGCGACGATCTCGGCCACACTCCCGCAGCAGGAGATCGATCCGGCGCCGATCCGCTGAGCGGGATCGACCCCGCCGTCTTCACTACGACCCACGAACGAAGGTCGGCCCCGGCACCGTGGTGTGGTGCCGGGGCCGACCGTGTTCGTCGCCGCGTCGATCAGGACGCGTGCATGGTCCCCGTGCGCTGGTAGCGCTCGTGGAAGGAGAACGCCTCACCGAGCAGGTGCGGGGTGTGACCTGCTCCGGGAGTCGCTTCGGCGCGCTCGATGTAGTCGAGCAGTTCGGCGCGGTAGTCGGGATGCGCGCAGCGCTCCACGACGACCCGCGACCGACGGCGGGGAGACAGGGCACGCAGATCGGCGAGACCCTGTTCGGTCACGATGACCTGCACGTCGTGCTCGGTATGGTCGACGTGCGGCACCATGGGGACGATCGACGAGATCGCACCGTCGCGGGCCGTCGACGGGCTCAGGAACATCGACAGGTAGCCGTTGCGCGCGAAGTCGCCGGAGCCGCCGATGCCGTTCATGATGCGGGTGCCCATCACGTGGGTGGAGTTGACGTTGCCGTAGACGTCGGCCTCGAGCATGCCGTTCATGGCGATGATGCCGAGTCGGCGCACGATCTCGGGGTGGTTGCTGATCTCCTGCGGCCGCAACATGATGTGGTCGCGGTAGAAGTCGATGTTCTCGACGAAGTCGTTCAACCCCGCTTCGGACAGTGCGAGGGCAGTCGCCGAGGCGAACCGGACGGTGCCGTGCTTGACGAGGTCGAGCATGCCGTCCTGAATGACCTCCGAGTAGCAGGTCAGCCCCCGGTACGGTCCGCTGTCGAGACCGGCGAGCACAGCGTTGGCGACGTTGCCGACACCCGACTGCAGCGGGAGCAGCGTGTCGGCGGGCAGGCGGCCGGCAGCGACCTCGTGCGCGAAGAAGTCGAGGACGTGGTCGGCGATGGCCCGGCTGGTGGCGTCGGGCGCCGTGAGCGCGGTGGCGCTGTCGGGACGGTCGGTCTCGACGACCGCGACGACGCGTTCCGGGTCGATCCGGAAGTAGGGCTGGCCGATGCGGTCCTCGACGTCGGTGAGGTCGATCGGACGACGGTGCGGGGGAAGTGCGGTGCCGTAGTAGACGTCGTGCACGCCGTCCATTGCGGCGGGGATCCACGTGTTGACCTCGAGGATCACCTTCTCGGCGACGTCGAGCCAGGTCTTGTTGTTGCCGATGGA
>Ga0180215_1003267_pt1 | contig 15394 bp, 11 predicted proteins | sample eDN3rd37CBELigBY_FD_128871 | JGI IMG/M metagenome (GOLD analysis project Ga0180215, IMG submission 128871) | Enriched backyard soil microbial communities from Emeryville, California, USA - eDNA 3rd pass 37_C BE-Lig BY (version 2) (version 2) | ecosystem: Environmental > Terrestrial > Soil >...
CCATTACTAAGTATACGGATCATGTTTATACTTCATTAACGTGAACTACTAAGTAAATTACCGCCTTATTGTAGGCGGTTTTCTTTTGAAACAAAAATCAACAACAAGAATTAACATAGCCAAATAAATAATAATATAAATATACCCATTTAAGAAAATATCAGAATGTACAATATAACTTTGGATCTATAAAATGAGAAAGATCTAGGACTACTATCTTACATAAGAATGGAGACATACGATGAAAAGGTTCTTCAAAATCATGCTTATTGGCTTGATCTCGATCATACTAATAGCAGGAGTTCTTCTATTATTACTAGGACGAGACAGTCATAACGATCTGAAAGGAACGATCCCAGAACAACTAGACCAATATCTTACGAAAGAACAATTCCAGGGAGTGGTATTGGTACAAAAAGACGATGAGGTTGTATTCAAGAAGGGGTACGGCTTGGCAGCGCCAGACCTTCCTAATACCCCCAGTACACATTATCATATAGCATCTTTGTCAAAAACGTTTACTGCGATCGCGATTATGCAGTTAGTTGAGAAACAGTTATTATCCGTTGACCAGCCGATCGATACTTTTTTCCCGGATTACCCGGAATCCAATACCATCACGGTCGGCCATCTGCTTAGCCATAGCTCAGGAATTCCAGATTACCTTAGACCGGAATTTGCGTTCGATTACAGTAAGGAATGGAAGCCAGAAGACATCGTAAACGTTACACAGGATGCGGAGTTGTTGTTCACCCCGGGTGACAGCTTCCACTACAGTAATACAGGGTATGTCATGCTAGGGATGATCATCGAGAAGGTCAGTGGCTTAGCGTACGCAGATTATATCGCCGAGCATATCTTTAGACCGAGCGGAATGGAGAATTCGACATTCTCATTACAAGAGGGAATACCGGCTGCTGTTGGACACGTGAAGGGTGAAGCAGGACCCGTTATGAATAGCACCGCCGCCTTCGCTGCAGGAGATATCATCTCTACAGTCGAGGACCTGGCCTTATTTGACCGGGCGATCCGCGACCATGTGCTGATATCAGCTGAGACAGACCTACTGATGGGAACGACTCACGCTAAGAAGTTTCCGTACCGATATGGTTACGGCTGGTATACGCAGGATGTCATGGGGTATGACGCGGTAGGACACTCTGGAGGATATCCGAGCGGTTTCCGACACTATGTTGCGCGTTTGCTTGATGAGGGGATTACCGTCATTGTACTGAGCAACGAGATGACCATTAATTCCAAATCGATCAATCGGAATCTAACATCCATCATGCTAGAGGAAACGATATGGATATGGGAAGAGATGCTATAGTTGCTGGTATGAGAGATTCGTTATAGGTGAGGCATAGATTAGGGCGTCCTTAGGGGCGTCCTAATCTATGTCATATATGATATGATCAAAATATTTACAAGCTAGTTTGTCAGAAGTTTCCCTTCTTATGCGTCATTACATTAGGTCGAATGATGGAGAGGTGTTTCTAATCCGTAACGAGAGGAATGAGCAGGTGGAAGTTGAGCTTGATCGTCTGGAGGACAGCGAGCTGGTGCGCCGAGCGCAGTTAGGCGACCAAGAAGCATTCGGTGAGCTCATCCGACGTCATCGGCGGCAGATATATGGTTACGCAAGACATATCACGCAAGAAGCTTTCCTAGCTGAAGATATCGTGCAAGATGCGCTGCTCCGAGCTTTTCTACATCTGGGAACGCTAGTCGATGTCCAGCGTTTCTTACCGTGGCTTCATCGGATCGTGCGTAATCAGGCATATACTCACTTGAGAAGAAGCCAGACGGTTAAGGAGAGCCCGATCTCGTCATTGCAGCGTGCAGGAGATACTAGTGAATTCGGCGATGATGATTGGTCGAACTTGGACCGTGTCGTTCATCGCATCTCACGAGCGTATGTAGAGCATAACCGCCAAGCTGCTAATCCGGAGGAACGGATGATGCGTCAGCAGCTGCAGGATATGATCGTGACACTGCTACGCTGCTTAACGAAGCGGGAGAGACAGATCTTCGAGTCGCACTTCTTCGATCATCTGTCTCCAGCTGAGATCGCGAAGCTCTTCAGTCTATCTGCCGCTAATGTCTATCAGATCATCTCCCGTTCACGGAGAAAATTAGTCCAAGAACGCATCCGAATCGTCATCGACCAATATATGATCGAGAGAAGGGATCTAGGAGCTATGAAAACGAATGTACTAACGAAGACTGAGGCGTTCCATTCACCAGGAACGTGGACATCGGTAGGTGAGTCGTTGCACCGAATATTAAGCTTTACCGACCAATCATTGTCACTGCCGATGGTGATGGGGTTAACAGGCCATGCTTTTCGCATCTGTATCTTTCAAGACGATGTGCATATAGCAGGTCCGACGATGTATCCATTCCGGGACATCATACACCGTGGGTTAAGTAACCTGGGGTGGAGCTCGCGGATCGTGGAGACCGAGAACAAGCGTGATGTACCTGGTGATAATGCGAATCTGATCGATCCTGCTTTGCTGACACCATCAGCTATGGAGAAGAGGGCGATCCAAGAGGAGCTACCTGCCGCATTGGATCTGATTCATCATTCGATCGATAGAGGGATTCCGTTGCTAGCTTGGGATTTGTTTCACCCTGAATTTGGCGTGATCTATGGATATAATGACGAGCAGAGGATGCTGTCCGTATGGGCGATGAAGGAGGAGCACCTTCCCTTCGAACATCTCGGTAGAGGGACATTAGAAGATCTGTTCGTCGTGGCTCTGGAGGCACGTACGAAGAAGAGTCTTCGATCGATGTTTCGGGACGCGCTGGCGATGGTACTCGATCATTACCATGGGAATGAGGAGCCGTTTGACCAAGGCAAAAGAGGGTTGGAAGCTTATGATGTGTGGATAGACGCTTTCCGGGGCGGCAAGATCGAGCCCAACGGCAATGCCTATAACATCGCCGTGGTAGGAGATGCGCGAAGACTGGCCGCTGATTTTCTTCGTGAAGTGAATGCAGGATGGGAGGGAGACAGCGAATCCGACGAGCAGATCCGAGAGCTCACCCTTAACGCCGCTTCGCTCTATCAGCGTATGGCGGAACAATATCAGGAGCTGGCAAGGTTGTTTCCTTTCCCTGCAGGTGGAGCCCCGAACTCGACTGACCATCGTGAGCATGTCATTCATGCTCTGCGATCGTTGAAGAGTCTGGAGGAACAGGCGGTTGCGTGCCTTGAAGGATGCGTGCAACATATATAGCTGGAGAAGCGGCTGTCGATATGACGGTCGCTTTTTTTCCGCGCGGTGGCACAGCTTCGTGTCGCAGACTTCCAATTCCGCCCAATCTAAGGGATTTTCCATGGAAAAAAGAAATATGGAAATGCGAAAAATGAGAGCAAAGTTAATGATAATCTCCACTATCTATAATATAATTGAGGGAGATGATGCTTTTAAAAAAACAACATCGGAAAGGAAGTTCATATGACATTCACGATCAATCAAGAGATGTTGCGTTCTACGCATGGCGCGTTGTTCTACCAGGAAGATGAGGCCTATAGCGGTGTTAATAAGATAGCTAGCAAGGTTATGCATGATGTGGAATTGGTATTCGGCCATGCGCCGCAAGCCACAACAGATAGGAGCAAGCTCGGGAAGTATGCGATCCTGTATGGTACGGTAGATCATAGCCCGATCCTTCGTGAGTTAGAAGAGAAGAAGTTGATCGACCTCACCGAAGTCAAGGGGAAGCGGGAGGTATACCTGTTTCAGGTTGTTCGGAACCCCTTAGCAGGTGTGGAGAGCGCACTCGTCATCGCAGGAAGCGATAAGCGCGGCTCTGTCTACGGACTATTCCATCTATCGGAACGACTGGGCGTCTCGCCGTTGGTGGATTGGGCGAATGTGAAGCCAGAGCCTAAGACCGCATTCACGTTGCAGGAGGACCTCTTGTATATATCCAAAGAGCCTTCCGTTCGGTACCGTGGCTTTTTTATTAATGATGAATGGCCGGCATTTGGCAACTGGACGACGAAGAATTACGGCGGCTTTAACGCCAGCATGTATGAGCATGTGTTCGAGCTGCTGCTTAGATTGAAGGGCAACTACATGTGGCCTGCTATGTGGTCGGCACGCTTCTATGATGAAGGACCGGGTCTTGCTAGTGCAGAACTAGCAGATGAATACGGTGTCGTCATGGGTGCGTCTCACCACGAGCCTTGCCTAAGGTATGGGGAGGAATACAAGTACCTCCGTGGCAAGGATTCCATCTATGGAGACGCGTGGAACTTCATCTCGAATAGAGAAGGCATCACGAGATTCTGGGAAGATGGGCTGAAGCGCAGCGGCAAGTTCGAGAGTGTCATCACGGTCGGGATGCGCGGCGAAGCCGATACGGCGATCATGGGGAGAGAAGCGACGCTAGCGGATAATATCCAGCTATTACGAGAAGTGCTGCAGACCCAGAATCGACTGATCCGCGACAACGTGAATCCGAACCTGAAGGAAGTCCCTCGGATGCTAGCGTTATACAAAGAAGTCGAGCCATTCTTCTATGGTGATGAGCAGACTCCAGGGCTGATCGGCTCGGAGGAGCTAGAGGATGTCATCTTGATGCTATGCGATGATAACCATGGCAACCTGCGAACGCTGCCAACGAAAGAGATGCGAGACCACCCAGGCGGCTATGGGATGTACTATCACTTCGACTACCATGGCGGACCGATCTCGTACGAGTGGGTCAACAGCTCCTATCTTCCGAAGATATGGGAACAGATGTCGATGGCGTATGACTTTGGCATCCGCGATCTGTGGATCGTGAATGTCGGCGATATCGCCACGCAAGAATTCCCGTTATCGTACTTCCTCGATCTGGCGTATGATTTCGATAAGTGGGGAACCGATGCCATCAATCAGACGGAGCGATACACGAAGCAATGGGTGGAGAAGCACTTTGCGGGTAAGCTCCAAGCGCAACATATGGACAAGGTGCAGGAGCTCTTGACCAGCTACACGAAGATCGCGCATAAGCGCCGTCCTGAACATATGAATGTCGATGTCTATCATCCTGCGAATTACAAGGAGACCGACCAGTTACTGCAACGCATCGAGCAGCTGACGGAACTGGCGAATGAGCTGTATCAAGCGGTGGATGAGCAGCATCTGCCGGCCTATATCGCGCTCGTCTATTATCCAGCTATGGCGAATCTGAATCTGCAGAAGATGTGGCTTCTCAACGGTAAGAATCATCATGCTGCCAAGCTAGGTATGATGGAAGCCAACAAGCTGGCCGAGCAGATCCGCGCTTGTATGAGTAGGGATAAGGAGCTCGTCGAGCAGTTCCATACGATCGACAACGGCAGATGGTATGGCATGGGGCTCTCGGAGCATATCGGGTTTACACGATGGAATGAGAACGAAGCGCAGAATCCGATCCTCATGCATGTGATGCCTGCCAATAAGCCTAGATTGGTCGTCACAGTTGACGGAACGACGATGTACAGCGAGGGCAGCTCCTGGCATATTAATAAGCTGTTCATGAATGATTTCTTACAACCGGATGTTGAAGAAGCGTCCTTCACGATCTCGAGTATTAGCGATCTCCCGGCAGAGTATAAGATCGACTGTGATGTGAAGTGGCTCACTTGTTCCAGAACGAGTGGTAGCCTGGATGGCATCGAGAAGGCATCGGAGGTGATCCAGGTCAAGCTCGATCGGAGTGCGATGAACGGCGAGAGAGAAGGTCGGATCGTGATCAAGATGCCACTAGGCAGATGCACGATCATCGTCAGAGCAGCGGTGAAGGATGATGAGTGGCCGGCGATGACCTATGTCCAGACCAGTGGATATATCTCGATAGAAGCCGAGCACTATGCGATGAGCAAGGAAGCGGCCCTTCCAGATGGCGGCGTCAGCCGGTTCGAAGTCATCGATGGCTACGGCAAGACATTATCTGCGGTGAAGGCTTATCCAACGACGGAGACATATACAGCAGGTAAGGACGCTCCTTATGTGGAATATCAGTTCGCGTTGCAGGAGGGCGGAAGCTATGAGGTAGAGTTCTACATGCAGCCGTCCAATCCGGTGACGAACGGTGGTACGATCTTCTTCAGTGTCCAGACGAATGAGGGTGAGATCCAGCTCGTCAAGCCACTGCCGGATCAGTATCGGGTCGATGATTTTACTTGGGCGCAAGGCGTGCTGAACCATATCCGCAGACACCGTGCTACGATCCACTGTGAGGCAGGATTGAACAAGCTAAGAGTTTATGCGGGCAGTCCGGGATTTGTCTTGGAGAAGCTCGTGATCTTCCCGGAAGGCAAGCAACCTGCAGACAGCTACTTAGGTCCGACTGAGACCTACTATGTGGGCAGATCGCTGTAACCGTCTCATCGTGACCAAACATCATATCTAGAAGCTTTACCATGAACGACAGGACTTCTTCTGATGAAGGAGCCTGTCTTTTTTTTCTTCATATATAAGAATTTATAAGTTTTGAGGGTAGGAGGGGCTCCCGCCTCAATATTGTGCTGTCGTGAGGGAATAGGGATCTTCGCAGGGAGGCGAAGTCGGTCGTCGAGCTAACGGAACTCCAGAGGGGGTATATTCGCAGGGAGGTGAAGTCGGTCGTCGAGCTAACGGAACTCCGGCGGGGGTATATTCGCAGGAAGGTGAAGTCGGTCGTCGAGCTTAAGGAACTCCGGCGGGGTATATTCGCAGGGAGGTGAATTCGGTCGTCGAGCTAACGGAACTCCGGCGGGGGTATATTCGCAGGAAGTGAAGTTGATCGTCGAGCTAACGGAACTCCGGCGGGGGTATATTCGCAGGAAGGTGAAGTCGGTCGTCGAGCTAACGGAACTCCAGAGGGGGTATATTCGCAGGGAAGTGAAGTCGGTCGTCGAGCTAACGGAACACCAGTGCGTTATTATGCGCAAATCGACCTTTTTTCGCACCCTAACGGAACTCCAGTTCCTTATTTGATACATATGGGAGGTTTTATAGCTTGAAATGACGCAATAGCGTACTCCAGTTCCGTTAAGGCCCAAGATTATACGAAAAACAGCGAAATAACGCACTCCAGTTCCGTAAGAAATTCGTAGGCCGCAGGGGCCAACCCTATTTTTCGTCGTCAGCACACGATCGCAGATTTTTCTGCTCCGCGGTATTTACATATCCTCGAACTTCGTATAATATACGTTATATAACATATGTTATATAACGGTACGAAAGTCAGAGAGGAGTGCATTCCGATCCCACCAAAAACGAAGTTCACCAAAGAAGCGATCTTGAACGCTGCCTTTGACATCGCGCAGACAGAGGGGATAGACAGTATCACGGTCAGGAAAGTAGCGGAAGCTCTAGGAAGCTCCACTGCCCCTATCTATGTGAACTTCACAGAAGTTGAAGAGTTGAAACAGGCGGTTCTAGTAAGAGTCCATGATATCGCACAGCAAATGTTAAGCGAGCAGTATACATCAGATCCATTCTTGAATATCGGTATCGCGAGTATGAGGTTTGCGAGGGAATACCCTGTTCTGTATAAGGATCTCATCTTCAACAGTAAACGGTATCTACATCATGTTCAGCCCTCACGATCGGATCTGTTGGAGCAGATGAGACAATTAGCATCTCTGAACACCTATTCCGAAGAGGAGCTAGGGGAGATCTTGTTTAAGCTGCAGGTGTTTCAACTAGGGCTTTCTGTCATGGACGTAAGCGGCATGCTTCCGGAGCATGTTGATGAGGACATGATGATTCGTATGTTAGAGAGTGCAGGCAGCGATATGATGACCGCGGCCCGCGTACGGCGAGAACAGGGTCATAATTCGAGTTCATAGTGGGAGATGAGATCATATGGTGCAGTTGCAGGAATCGGTACAGATGGATATCGAAGCATTTTTTCAGAAGAAGGTAGAGAAGGATCCCCGAATACATAACGCTTATCTGAGAGTTTATTCGGAGACACACGGAGTAGACATCAGCTTGGCAGCGGGTCCCGAGGCGATCCATGCACAACAGCCGTATTACATCGCGAGTGTGAGCAAGCTCTTCACGGCAGTCCTGATCGGGCAATTCGTCGAGCAAGGCCTCTGCTCCTACGAGGATGCCGTCTCGCAATATCTAGCTCCTGAGATACAGGATCAGCTACATGTATACAAGGGCACAGACTATACGAGCGAGATCCGGATCAAGCATCTTCTTAATCATACAGCTGGACTGAATGACTTCGTAGAGGATAAGCCGTTGAGTGGAAAGTCGATTCCCGAGCTACTAGTGGAAGAGCCGGATCGTACCTGGACTCCGCTTGAGACCGTCCACTGGGCGAAGGCGAATATGCGAAACCACTTCCCACCTGGAGGAGGGTTCCACTACTCCGATACGGGATACCATCTGTTAGGGTTCATCATCGAGCAGATAACCGGTTTACCGTATCATGAAGTGTTGAAGCGTAACATATTCGAGCCTCTTGATATGAAGCATTCACACTTCTCCCGTACACCATCGATCGAAGCTAGCCCATATGAGCTCGCGAAGCTGTATCTACGGGACAAGAATGTCACGGATCAAGAAAGCTTGAGTATCCTGTACGCTGGTGGGGCGATCGTCTCGACGACAGATGATCTACTGAAGTTTATGAAAGCCTTCGTTCGCGGCCAATTTCTAACGGCAGATACCATCGGGAGGATGAGAAGCGACTGTGGAAGATTCTTCTTAGGCATCGATTATGGCTATGGGGTCATGAATATCAAGACCGTTCCCATCCTCATGCCGGCTAAGTATAACTGTTGGGGGAATGCCGGATCCACAGGATCGTTCTTATTCTACCACCCTGCGACGGATGCTTATCTCATCGGCAGTCTGAATCAGTTCGGGTATGGTCAGAAGGGTATTCGAATCATGCTGCAGGCGGCCGAGAAGCTTCTTAAGGCGACCAAATAGTAACACGAGTGAAAGACCTCCAATCGTTGCATTGGAGGTCTTATCTATCTGCTATCATAATGTGCGCTCGCGTAAAGGTGCTTGAGTGGGCTTCACGTATGGTCTTGTACGTCTATGTTCAGAAGCTCTTAAGTATATGTTGTTAGACAACAGGGCGACGATGATGAGTAGCGTGCCTGCAAGATCATACATCGTAATCGAGTACCCCTGAAAGACAGAGATGGCGAGTGTAGTCACTGGTACGAAGTTAATGAACAGCAGCCCGTTCAGTGGTGACAGGATGCTAACACCGACGTTCCAACCAAGCAGGGCGATGAGGCCCGGGAATACGATCATGAATAGCAGATGTGGACTTGCGCTCACGAGTGCGTCGATCGATGGGACAGGCGTGTAGCCGGTAAGTGTCGTCCCGATCGTCACCACGATGGATGTGACGGTGCCGAGTAGGCAGCTTAATGTCGAGTATCGCAGAGCGGACCATCCGCTAAACTTCGAGCCGCCCATCGTATAGATAACCCAGCCAACCACGGCCAGGAAGATAAGCAGCGAAGGGAAGAATTGACCTGTGGCGCCGACAAATGCACGTATATCACCTTTCGTAATGACGAGTACAGCACCTACGAGCGATACCAGCACACAGATCAGCGTGAACGGATGCGCACGTTTGCGGAAGATCACCCATCCGATCAACAACGAGATCATCGGCATGAGTGATTCCATGATGGATGCCACCATGACGCCTGGTTCACCTAATAGATCTTCGCCCCAGAAGATGAACAGGTTGTAGACCGTGAAGGCCATCGTACCGTACAACCATAGGTGCAGTCCCTTACCCTCGAACCGAAAAGCTTGCTTCCCTTCTCTCCATAACAACAATGCGACTAAGATCAGCGTTACCGCCCCGTAGCGAATGATCGTAAAGTAGAAGGGATCGATATATTGAAAGGCGGCATGTGCGACAGGAAACATCGCTCCCCATGACACCGCTGCGATAAAGCATAGGATAGCTCCAAGTATGACACGATTCCCCACGTTTCTCTACCTCCAACATGAAATCTACTACAACATCTTCCACTATTTTTGGTATTCTGTAAAATGAATAGTAATAATGATATGCATCACTATATGTGATATCATAAAAGTAGGTTAGTGAGACGGAGGTGGGGGACATCATGGAGCTGAAGGATCTCGAGATATTTCAGTTGGTAGCGGAAAAAGGAACAGTCTCAGAAGTGGCCAAAGAGCTGAGCTATGTGCAGTCGAACGTTACGATGCGAATTCAGAAGCTGGAGCAGGAGCTGAACACGCCGTTATTCAACCGACATCGCCGTGGGATGAGCTTAACCCCGGAGGGGAAGAAGCTACTCGCGTATAGTAAGAAGATCTTGCTGCTATCCGATGAGATGAAGAAGGCCGTGCAGAATAGAGAGGAGCCATCGGGGAAATTAGATATCGGAACGGTCGAGACGGTGATTCAGTTACCGAAGATCTTATCAAGCTTCATCAAGACATATAAGAATGTCGATCTGTCGCTATTCACCGGAGTGACGGAATCGTTAGAGGAAGAAGTCTTACATCATCGATTAGACGGGGCTTTCGTGACGGATTCGGATTTTCATCCGGATATCGTGTCGCATGAAGTTTTCCAAGAGAAGCTCGTCTTGATCTCAGATACGCACTTCGTCTCGCTAGAGGAGCTGAAGGAAGAGCCGTTCCTATGCTTTAGCGAGGGCTGTGGCTATCGGGCACGACTGGAAGCGTGGTATCGCGATCAGAACATCACACCGCAGAAGGTGATGGAGTTCGGTACGCTAGAGACTATCCTACAGAGTGTTGCGATGGGATTAGGCGTTACCTTCGTACCCGAGTTAGCCGTGACCCATCTGGTGGAACAAGGTCGGATCAAGAGCTATACGCTTCCAGAACAGTATAGTAAGATCAGGACGGTGTTTATTCGACGGGCGGACTCGTACTTAACGTCTACGATGGAGAGATTTATCGAGACGATCGAGATGAGCAAGTCGATGTGATCACGTCACTCACTCCTCAAGCAGCTTAACGATATCGCTTTCGAACTCTGCGGGCTCTGTAGTAGGAGCATAGCGATTAACGACCTTGCCGTTACGATCCACTAGGAACTTAGTGAAGTTCCACTTGATAGTATTCAAGAGAAGTCCTCTTTGCTGACTCTTCATGAATGTGAACAAGGGGTCTGCATGATTACCATTAACATCAATCTTCGCGAAGATCGGGAACGTCACACCATAGTTCGTCTGGCAGAACGCCATCGTCTCTTCGATCGTATCATATTCCTGGTTATTGAATTGATCGCAAGGGAACCCGAGTATTACAAGTCCCTGATCTTTGTACTGATCATATAGCTTCTGAAGTCCTGCGAATTGAGGGGTAAAGCCGCACTTGCTCGCTGTATTCACGATTAGCAGCACCTTGCCCTTATACTCCTGCAACGGTTGCGGCTCTCCATTTGCTTTCGTTACGGTATAGTCATGTACGGTAGCCATTACGAAATCTCTCCTTTACAACTATTGAAGGCGATTAGATCCTACACGTTATATCCTATCATACGACGAACCATTTATGAAAAATAGTGGAGACACGGAAACAGACGAAGGTAGATCATTCCACCCTAATCATTAGAGAGTGATCGACCTCCGAGTGCTTCGATATATGAGCTAAAACTTCTGCGTCCATTGACTACAACTGTGCCAGCCTTTTTTCTCGAAATGGTTCTTGAAGCAGGTTTGTTTCTCCTCGGGGTTGTATTCCCAGAAGGTTCGCATGCCTTTCTTCGGTCGCACCTCTGTTCCCCCGACGGCCCCGTTCCAGTGTGAGCACATCGCACAGATCCGTGTCGTTGGCGTGCATGTTTTGAGCATATGTATTCCCCATTTCAGTGATGAGTTCTGTCATCCATATGCGAAGAATTCATTCAGATCTCGATGATCTTACCGCCCTCGATCATATTCGAGAGCTGTTCGATATTGGCGAATGGCGAGGAGGATACAACCTTGCTTAAGCCTTGCATGCCGATGCTAACGAGCTCCTTGTCTCCTTGCTTCAGCCCGTTATCGATGATCTCAAATGATTTTGCGATCGCGACTTTTCGTTCATCGAAGATACGGTCGAATACCTTGTGGTAGAGATCGTACCGCTTCTCCATCTCGGTGAGTAGGACTTCCTTCTGCGCGTGGATCTTAGCGATCTCCCGTTGTGTAGTCTGTTTTTCTTTGTAGGCATCAGTCAGTTTGTCGAAGAAGCTAAGGACATCCTTTGATGGCATTAATTCCGATACTTGATTCAGCTTTTGCAGCGCTTGTCCCGTCTGTTTACTCGACTTGCCTTTTTTCAACCATTCGAACATACCCATCTCTCCTATTCTTCCAACACTTTCGTATCGATCAGTACAGCGAACTCACTAGCGATCGCGCCGATGTAGCCGATGTTCTCAATATCTTTCTTAGAGAAATAGTTGCCTCTGAATAGTTGCTTGCGGGTCCCTTTCAAGAGCTTCGAGAGGATAGGCAGCGGATAGATCTCCTTATATACTCTATGGAACTCTTGATTGAACGTATCGTTAGCCTTCTCCAAAGCGACGATTAATTCTTCGGATCGCTGGGTGATCAGCTCGAACTGCAGGATGTTACTCTGAATCTGCTCCATCGCCCGTATCATGTTATTCATGTGCTTCTCGATATCCTTGATCTTCTTGTTCGCCTGCACATGACTGAATATACCGGTTAATGCAAGTGCGGGGATCGCGACCAGTCCTCCTAATACCGCCGTGCCTGCTGCGATGCCGCCACCTCCCGCCGCGACTGCTCCTCCACCTAACCAAGCCAGAGTGGCGTTGGTTGCAGCAGCACCAGATAATCCAGCGATCGCCGCACCCGTAGAAGCAGAGCCGAAGGTAGAGACGAGAGCCCAGGCACCGAGAGCCGTGCCGATCCCACTGGACAGACCTTTTGTCGCATTCATGGCGATCTGAGCAGAGCTTAGCGTCTCTTCGATTCGAGTGAAGTCTACCGTCTCATACTGGTTGCCGATGTTATGATAGATAACCTCTCGATCCTTCCCTTTCAGACTCTTCGAGATTTGGTTGATCTTCTTAAGGGAGTTGACGGACTTCACTTTCACCTTCACGACGGTTTCGAGTGTTCGATTCACACGATCCCTCTGCTGTTCCATCTCCCTATGTAACGCTTCGTACTCATAGCGTAAGTCTTCAAACTCCTCCATCTTGTTCTCGATTCTGCCTGAAGCGCCAAATGTGATCAGATTTTTGAAGAATCCCATATAGGTCCCCTCTCGTTATCAACTCAAGCCTTTAAATATTTCGACATAGAGCGACAGTTTTCCTACTGTTTATCGGGAATCGACTTGGAGTGCAGGTCTTTGTATTATGCTAGAAGAAGTTGTTTCTGAAACGTCTGATGTTTCGCTGGGTGGAGGGCGAGGTGACGAACAGCTGGACTTGGACTGAACGGCTGAAGGCGCAGCATCGGTTAAGTCACGAAGGCTTTTCCGGCTAGGTAGCTCGGATCAGGACGAATGTCGCGATATTTGTCAGAATTTTGTCTTTACAAGGAATCGAATATCCCTTACGATGTGAGCATTCGACAATAGGTGGGGGAATATCCCTTTGATTCGACAACCGAACTTCTGGATCGTATTTATCGCGTTTATCTTAACGAATGCTTCGAACATCTTGACGATCTATGCGCTCTCCTTTTTTCTGCTTGAGCAGTATGTGGATAATCCAGAGCTACTGTCGACTGCCGAGTTGATGAACACCTTGCCGATTATAGTCGGGTTTCTTCTGATCGGTATCTTCACGGATCGATTCCATCGCAAACATCTGGCGCTAGTTTCGCTAGGCTTTCGCTTACTTCTCGCTGTATCACTTACTCTATTTATATCTTCGGGCTGGTTAACGCTTGTATTTGCACTACTCTTTCTCCGCACATTCTTCCATAAGTTATTCAGCACGATGGAGATGGCTATCATCCAGGGCTTGCTAGAGTCCCATGAATATGTCAAGGTCGCATCGATGAAGCAGTTGGTGAACGGTGTTCTTGCGATGACCGGCTCTTTTGTTGCGCTCTATCTCTACCGATCATGTGGAATCGTCGGTGTCATGGCGGTTGATGCTTGTTTCACGGCAGGCTCCCTTCTACTCATGTGGCTGGCGAAGATCCCGCTATCCGCGACTTTGCCGAACGGTCGACCGCAACACTCTGTGGGGCTCATCAGATCGCTCCTAGCTAGTGTGAGAGAAGGCTTCGCTTACGCTTGGTCTAAGAGAATCTTACGTTCGTTCCTAGTTGTCTTCATGGTGTTCGGCGTTGTGAATGCCATCCTGGCTACCTTACCTCTCTACTCCATACGATATACGTTAACCTCGGATGTCGAGACGTATCAGCAATATATGGTCATGTTCTCGTTCCTACTCGGTCTATCATTCGTCATCGGTAGTGTATCCTCCCCTCTGTGGGCGAGACGGCTCGAGGCGAGGCGAACGATCGGAGCTAGTGCGCTGGTGATCAGTATCCTCATCACGTTACTGGGGTTCATCTCGGTACCATGGTTATTCTTCGTGAATGTGTTCCTACTCGGTCTAGTGATCGTCATCGCGAATATCGTCATCGGTGGCCATATCCCACAGATCGTGTCACCGTCCTTCATGGGTCGCATATACTCGCTGCTCGATCCAGCTGCACTCGCGACGAAGTCAGTCGGACTCGTATCGATCGGGTACCTGTACCCGCAGCTTGTCTCACTCGATATCGTGTATCTGGTCATGGGTGCGCTCTTACTCATCGGTGTGGCGATGATATGGCGGCTGCTGAGACCATGATCGGATGTGCCGGATATCCCGATATGAAGGCTCTTGGAATATCCAATCATCCATAACCGTTCATGCTCCATAGTTCGATGCTGGTGGGATCTGTACGAGCTTCGCGAGCATCGCAGCTGCTTCTTTGCGATGCATGACGTCCTGTAGACGATAATCACAGCTCAGCACCAGTCTTATCTCTCGCTCCAGAGCGTGGCCTCTCGTATCTTCGAACACGGCTGGATTCGGCGATAGAGGCAGCTTAAGCAGGCGGACGGAGTAAGTGGGGAATTCGCCGCGTAAGGTGAGATGGAGGTGCGATAGAGGTGATGGGGGAGGATGAGAGGATGGAGAACAGGAGCTGTCCAATAAGGTGGAATCTACAGCACAAATGCAGTAGATCGGGTCCTCCTCCGCCTAGCTGGGTGGAATCTACAGCACAAATGCAGTAGATCGGCGCCTCCTTCTCCTAGCTGGGTGGAATCTACTGCATAAACGGTCCAGCCCCCTAATTCCGGAGTCTAACCCTACAATCATTTGTAAATCTTAGAATAGCTCACTATTTCGGGCTGTCACATTGCTTTATGGAACTTGGATGTGTCTTCTAGCGTCTTAA
>Ga0180215_1003268_pt1 | contig 15392 bp, 11 predicted proteins | sample eDN3rd37CBELigBY_FD_128871 | JGI IMG/M metagenome (GOLD analysis project Ga0180215, IMG submission 128871) | Enriched backyard soil microbial communities from Emeryville, California, USA - eDNA 3rd pass 37_C BE-Lig BY (version 2) (version 2) | ecosystem: Environmental > Terrestrial > Soil >...
AAGCTAGTAAGACCCCTGAAAGATGATCAGGTTGATAGGTTTGGGGTGGAAGCGTGGTGACACGTGGAGCTGACAAATACTAATCGGTCGAGGACTTAACCACAATTCAATGAATGAACTTGTCAATTATCTAGTTTTGAGGGAATAATCCTTCACAGACAAAAAGTCTGGTAACAATAGCAAAGAGGTCACACCCGTTCCCATCCCGAACACGGAAGTTAAGCTCTTTAGCGCCGATGGTAGTTGGGGTTTTACCCCTGTGAGAGTAGGACGTTGCCGGGCAAAAGCCCCTCTTATAACCTATTAGGGGTTTTATTTTTTGTTTAAATACCTAAGGCCCCTTGGTCAAGCGGTTAAGACACCGCCCTTTCACGGCGGTAACACGGGTTCGAATCCCGTAGGGGTCACCATAATAATATTATGTGAACTTATTGGACATAATAGATTAAGAAGAAGCTGCGGAGGATTAGCTCAGCTGGGAGAGCATCTGCCTTACAAGCAGAGGGTCGGCGGTTCGAGCCCGTCATCCTCCACCATGATTTTTTAAGAAATGAAAATGGAGTAATACCCAAGTCTGGCTGAAGGGATCGGTCTTGAAAACCGACAGGCGGGTCAAACCGCGCGGGGGTTCGAATCCCTCTTACTCCTCCATTTAATTTTAATATCTTTTTATTATCGCGGGGTGGAGCAGTCCGGTAGCTCGTCGGGCTCATAACCCGAAGGTCGCAGGTTCAAATCCTGTCCCCGCAATTATAAGTCATTTTCAAGGAAACTTGAAAATACTTTGGTCCGGTAGTTCAGTTGGTTAGAATGCCTGCCTGTCACGCAGGAGGTCGCGGGTTCGAGTCCCGTCCGGACCGCCATTTATTCAATAATATGGAGGGGTAGCGAAGTGGCTAAACGCGGCGGACTGTAAATCCGCTCCCTTGGGTTCGGCGGTTCGAATCCGTCCCCCTCCACCATAGTTTTTTCACGCTAGTGAAAATAACTGTCAATATATGCGGGTGTAGTTTAGTGGTAAAACTACAGCCTTCCAAGCTGTTGTCGTGGGTTCGATTCCCATCACCCGCTCCATATAATAATGGGCCTATAGCTCAGCTGGTTAGAGCGCACGCCTGATAAGCGTGAGGTCGATGGTTCGAGTCCATTTAGGCCCACTAGAGTTTTTTGCGCCAGCAAAATAACTAGAGTTTTTTGCGATAGCAAAAAAGCTTTCCATTATTCCGCAGTAGCTCAGTGGTAGAGCTATCGGCTGTTAACCGATCGGTCGTAGGTTCGAGTCCTACCTGCGGAGCCATTTTATTATATTTTTTAATATAGTAAGGTCTTTGTAGTTAGACTTGTGTCTAGCTTCAGCACCTAGCGTCTAGTGGACTTCACACTCCTCCCTACGATAAGTCAACATCGAATCGCACTACCGTGCTCTTCGTGTTTCCTTTATCTCAGTCGGAGCGCTCCAGTCCATACGTCGCTGAGCAAGGTGCTTACGCATTTCGATGGGGAAGTACTCAAGTGGCTGAAGAGGCGCCCCTGCTAAGGGTGTAGGTCGGGCAACCGGCGCGAGGGTTCAAATCCCTCCTTCTCCGCCATACATAATTTGAAGCGCCTTTAGCTCAGCTGGATAGAGCAACGGCCTTCTAAGCCGTGTGTCAGAGGTTCGAATCCTCTAAGGCGCGTAACCAACAACGAATCCTTGATCATGAAATCAAAGGTTCGTTGTTTTTTTTGTGCAGAAAGAAGCAGGGGGACGGTTCTGCTGCTTCCACAAGACTCAGTCCGGTCCACAAGCCATGTTCATAACCAAATTGTAATCGCCTCCATCTCTAATGATTCGACTAAAAGTGTGGTAGGCTTCACGCGAATCATGTAAAATAAGGTATTAGATAAAGTAGAGTTATGGGGGATGAACAATCATGTATCATATACGGCTTTTCAGGGGGGTACGGGAGCCTTATGTTCAAGCGCAACAATTAGTGAAAGCCGAAAAAATGGGGGGATTTTGGCTAAAAGCAATCCTGCTGATTGTGATGACGTTCCTAGTGGCAGCACTCACTTCCTATTTCGGAATTGGAAATGAAATCATGTCAAAGGAATTACATACCCGCAGCAACACGGAATTTGAGGCAATTAAATTATTATTTGCAGGCGGTCAGATCCTTTGGTCCCTGCTGCAGGCCATTATCATTCTCATAATACCATCGCTCTTTTTCTGGGCCTTGTCAGATATCGAGTGGAAGAAATACATTACGATTCAATTCTACGTCCTAACGATTCTGTTAATTGGCAAGATTATTACAATACCTTTTACGATATTCATAGGCTTGCCGGACATCTCAAATCCATTTTCACTGGGCGTCATCGGACAGTACCTCACATCCCATGACCTCATCCTGCAATTTTTGAGCGGCATCACCATCTTTAACATTTGGGCCATGGTTCTACAATACAAATATGTCAGAGTCCTGTCAGAGCGATCCCGTTTCCAAACGATCTTATTTGTGGTCGGCTTCAATCTCATTATTCTGGCGATAAATGTATTTTTACAAATCATGGATCTTGAAAAATTGTTATAGGGGGTGGCTGAGGTGAAATGGAGGTCCAAAATCTTTATCGGCGCTGCAATTCTGTTTGTCGCCGCAAATCTATACTTACTTTTTAAAGATAACAGTAAAGTCGCCCGGTCCCTATATGTACCACAGTGGACGACGGCGAAAGAACAAAATATACGAGAAACGATGAAGACAGAAGGGGTTACTGCGCCGCTTGAGGAGCAGCCTGTTTATTATGATGAACGCAAGGGCAGCTTTGAAGGCTTTTTAGTAAAAAAAGGCGAAGAGGTCCAATCAGGAAAGACTTTATTCTATTATTCTACTGATAACTATGAAGACGCGATCGCAGTTCTGGAGTCTGAGCGCAAAAGTCTTGAAAACCAACTGGATGCCCTTGAGAATAAATGGGACGACCTGAACGACATCGATTATGATTCATCCCGCTCGGTGCTAGATGATGAGCTGTTGATCAATGATTATTCAGTTGAAATCGACCTTTACCAAACAGAGGTGGAAATCAACCGTTTGGAAAGTGAAATTGAGAAATACGATGAGCAGATTGCTTCTATTGATAAAAAGCTGCCTCACCTGGAGGAAGTCAGTGACATCAACGGGGTAGTTAAGAGCATCAACAAGGACCTCTCAAACCCAGTAATCACGATTGTATCGAAGGAAAGTATGGTTGAAGGGATGCTTTCGGAAGCTGAACAATCCAAGGTCGAGCCTGGAATGGAAGTAACGGTTACACTTTCAAACAGCAATAAAACCTACAAAGGCAGTATCCAGGAGGTTGCACACTTCCCAGAGGACGAGCCGAAGGTGAAAAAGGAAAGCGAATACCCATTCACCGTTGTTCTTGACAAAAAGGTCGAGAACCTTGCTCACGGCACACATGTCGATGTGAAAATCGTGAAGAAGGCTGTCGCGAACGCCATCACCGTTCCATATGACAGCATCGATAAAGCTGGAAAAACAAAGAGTGTCTACGTCCTTGAGAACGGCAAAGTCCAAAAACAAAAAGTCACAACTGGTCTTCACGTAAACAGCATTCAGCAAATCAAAAAAGGACTGAAAGAAGGCGAAACACTTGCCAATAAACCACTACAGTTCCAAAAAGGCAACCCAACCTTCTACACACCAATGCAAGTGAAGAAATGGGAAAAGAACATGTACCAAGACATCCGCAAAAAAGAAATGCTCAAGCAGCTAAGCAAAGGCTTCCTATCCTTTTAAGATAACATCTGGTGTCAGGCACCACAAAAAGACAGCGGCCTTGTCATAGCAGCTTTCAGCTAACAAAATTCAACTGTTGTCCGTTATATATGGACATATCTGCATCTATATTACGAAAAACATCATGGCAATAGCATACAAGCCATGATGTTTTTTCATATAAAAAAGTGAACACAGATATAATACTGTATATCTCCCCAGCTACTGCTTCTCCACAATAGCAAAGTAATTTTCCTCATGATCAGCAAAGTTAAAGACCCTTCCTTCAGGAACCTCTACAATGTCTCCAACCGTAATCTCTTTATTCTTAAAGTCCTGATACATCTGATCAAGATCCCTCGTGAAAAATAATAACGAAGGGGTTTCTAAATTGACCCCCGGCGAAAACTTCGCTACTAATTCCTTGTTGTGCAGCACAATGCTTGTCTGAGCATCCTTAGTGGGTGAAATCACAAACCACTTCATCCCTTCACCGTTGTCCTGCTCTGAAACGAGAGTAAATCCCGCTTTTTCCGTCCAAAACTTCACCGACTCTTCTTGATTATTCACATACAGCATAATTTGTCCCACGATATCAATCATAAACACTTCTCCTTTTCGACTCTAGCTATCTATACCATTGTAGTCAGATTCCGCTGAACTATTCATGAAAGAGTGTTCAAGCTGAACCGTCTGCAAGTTTACCATCCAGCCATACATGAAAACTGAAAAAGCTTGGAACAATATTTACCATCAAGTTAGAAGGAGTTTACCAAGATGGCCATTCCAGAATTACTGCTAAGACTCACCATTGCTTTCATTACCTTATTCATTTTGACCAGACTGACGGGTAGAAAAGAAATTTCACAGATGACCTTTTCCAATTTTGTGTCTGCGATTTCAATCGGTACCTTAGGTGCTTCACTTGCGATTGATCCATCTATAAGCGTCAGAAATGGAATCATCGCACTAGCTGCCTGGACGGCTTTTACCATGATTATGGGCATGATTGATTTAAAATCCCCCATATTTCGAAAAGCGATTGAAGGCCAACCCGTGATTCTGATTAAAAAAGGAAAAATCATGGAAGGGGAGCTTCGTAAAGTTCGTTTAGATATGGACGCATTACTCGCTCTATTGAGAAAGAAAGATGTCTTTTCCGTATCTGATGTGGATTATGCCATTTTTGAAACGGACGGCACCCTTTCGGTTATGAAAAAAGAACCTCAGCAGCCTGTAACGAAAAGTGACCTTAACCGAGTCCAGACAAAAGCAACTATTTTTCCCATTGCTACAGAGATTATATCCGATGGTGAAATTAAGCTGGAGAACTTAGGCAAATTACATTTGGACAAGCAATGGGTAGAGGAGCAATTGAAACGGTCAGGTATTAATTCCATCTCGGAGGTTTTTTATGCTGAGGTGAATACGGACGGCAGTTTATATATTGATCACAGGAATGATGTTCTACATTAAGCAGGCTTGCCATCACCGTGACCGGGTACATTTCAGATAGGAGTAATCAAAACGTGAATCTGCAACATTTAACGCTTGAACTTGTAACTGGCTTTTTTTACATGTTCGTCATCATCATGTTCATTGGCAGGAAAGTCATTAACCAAATCACACCCTTCACCTTCATTACATCGACCGTGTTAAGTGAGCTATTGGGAAATGCTTTATATGATAAAAAAGTCAGCGTGGGGTATATTCTCTATGCCATGACCCTGTGGGCACTATTGCTGTTTGTCATTGAATACCTTGGCAGGAAGTCGTTAGTATTTCGCGGTTTCTTTCAAGGCAAACCATCGGCGCTGATAAAAAATGGTGTGGTCGACCGGGATGCGCTGAAGAAGAATCGTATGAATCTCAATCAGCTTCAAAGCCTGCTCCGGCAGAGTGAAACCTTTTCAATCCGAGAGGTGGCCTATTGCTATTTAGAGCCTAATGGATCAATCAGTATTTTAAAAAAGCCGCCATATCAAAAAACAACACTGGAGGACTTTAAATTACCAGGCAAGCCGGCCTATGTCCCAGTAACGCTCATTCGTGACGGGAAAGTGCTAAAGGATGAACTAACCGACATCGGGTATGATGAGGCCTGGTTAAAAAATCAGCTGTCATTACAGAATGTGACGAATCTTAAGGATGTTTTTATCGCGGAATGGCTGGAGGGCGACGGAATTTTTGTGCAGACCTATTAGGGGAGGTTACCGTGGGATCATCCGGGCAAGGGGTATAAGAGATTATGATCAGTGGAAGGCGGAAACTCCAGTCTTTCACCCAAACAAGGGAAGCACCAAAGCTCCCCTGTTTGATCGCAATCCAATCTTTACACCCAGCTCGTCACCGTCTCCACAGGCAGCCGATAGGAGGGATACCCTTCACTCGCGGCCTTTCCAATCGAAATCAGCATAACGGGAACATAGCGGTCCTTATCAAGCCCGAATGCCTCGGCAATCTCATCCTTTTCGTAGCCGCCGATAGGATTTGTGTCATAGCCATGGGCACGGGCAACCAGCATAAGCTGCATGCAGACAAGCCCAGAGTCAATCAGCACCACATCACGCATATCCCGCTCCGGCATGTTCTCATAAGCAGGCTTGAAGGCGGCCAGCAGCTGATCCTTGACCTCCTGGGGCATATAGCCAAGCTCCACCTGTCTCGAGTAGATGTCCTCTGCATATTCAACACTATTCATATCGCCAAAGACGGCAATCATTGCGGAAGACGTTTCAACCTGGTCTTGATTAAATCTGGCGAGCGGTGCGAGCTTCGCTTTGCCCTCTGGCGTTTCAATCACTACAAACCGCCAAGGCTGCATATTGACAGAGGACGGGGCACGCGTCGCCTCCTCCAGAATCTCAGCCATTTCCTTCCGGCTGATTTTAACAGATGGATCATATCGTTTAACGGACCGACGTCCAAGGACAATTTGGTAAAAATCGTTTTGATTCAAGTTTTGTTCATTTTCCATCAAGTTGGTTTCAGTCATATGGTCACGTTCCTTTTAAAAATTTGCCACATAGAAAACATACAGTATGAAAAGATAAAGGGGACAGCATATCTAGATACGATCCCTTCTTTAGTAAGATGTACAAAATTCCGCTGAATATCAGTTCGATAGGAGTAAATACGTTGGAGCAATTTGGAATGTAATTAAAAAAGCCCACCAGATATGGCGGGCTGAAGATAACATATTAAATAATCGGGGAGAGAATGTTTACAGACACAATCGTTAATCCATCGATCCCATCGTTTGATACTGCTCATTCGATTGTGGAGTAACGTAAATTGTTCGGCTTGGAAATGCGGTTTCGACGCCTTCATCTTCCAAGATTCCCATGATAGCAATATTGATTTCATGCTTGATTTTTACATGCTCTGCCCAAACGGTCGTATTGGTAAAGAAATACACGAGAACATCGAGACTGCTCTCATTATAATGGTCCAAGGCTACCATGATTGTATCTGGATGAACCTCTTCATGTGTCCTCAAGTACTGTTCGATTCGAGAAACCACTCGTTGAATTTGTTCCTTGGTCGTTTTATAGTTAATTCCTAAGTGGAACGTGATGCGTCGTTTTCCCATCCGGCTCCAGTTGGTAATCGGCTCGTTGGCCAACGTAGAATTTGGCACGGTCACAAGAGCCTGGCTGAACGTTCGAATTTTCGTGCTACGGAAATTGATATCCTCAACCGTTCCCTCGACACTTGGAGTTAAAATCCAATCTCCAATGGAAAACGGTTTTTCTGTCACAATCACAATTCCACCAATCAAGTTGCCGACTGCTTCCTTGGCCGCCAACGCAAAGGCCAATCCCCCTAATCCAAGACCCGCAACCAATCCATTTACATCATAATCGAATTCCTGACCAATAATACTGATAGAGATAGCGATCAGGATCACGCGAATGGTTCTTGAAATAAACGGAAGCAGAATTTTATCAATTTTATTGTTCAATTTTTCATTCACACTAATTAAAATCCCTGTAGTCGGTGACGATAGATTAAACAAGCCCCATGTAATTAATACAATAATCATCGAACGCAGGAATTTTAAAAATAACGCATTGTGCTGCTCGATAAAAGGGAAATAATCCATAGCCACATACAAACCAACAATAATAAATGCCCATCCTAAAGGACGTTCAAAGCTTAAGCAGATTTGCGTTAGAAATTCAGTGGGTGTTTTTTTAGCTAATTTGACAATCAGCTGAAAAACATATTTGGTAAAAAGATTCCTAAACAAAATAAACGCAACTAAAATCGCAATAGAGATTCCTAAATTTATTAACAGGTCATAGTCCAACCCGTCCGTTAAAAAAGACATACGATAAACCCTTCCCTCTTGTTACAAGATCTAATAGAATAGTAGGCTCGCGATACACGAACACCCGACATTACAAGTTATTATACATCCTCATATCATAACTGCATAAATAAAATTTTTGAATACAACAAAAGTCTTAGATTCATAGGAAATTAATGGGGTGGGCGGTAGTTACGGCTACCAGTGCCGGTAAGTGGATTCCGGAAGTAATGAGATGAAAAGCAGCATCATCCTATGAAAAAAAGCAACCGAATGACAATCGGCTGCTGCTCATACTTAAAGCGCCCTTTTACACCTCGACCAATACGCTGCTAACACCTTTGCCCATCATTCGTGTCATTTCCTCGACAGATAAAGGTCGATGAAAATAATACCCTTGACCAAAATAGCAGTGATTCTCTTTTAAAAAGGCCACCTGCTGCTCATTCTCAATTCCTTCAGCAGTCACATTGAAGCTTAAGTTATTTCCCATATTGATAATCGTTTGAACAATGGCTCTCCCGCTGGAATTTTGAGTGATATCATCCACGAAGGACTTGTCAATCTTCAGCTTATCAATGGGCAAATGCTGTAAATAGCTTAATGAGGAATAACCTGTTCCAAAGTCATCAACCGATATCTTGACTCCTAAGGCTTTCAATTCATGTAATTGCTGGATTGCCTGCTCTTTATTTTGGACAACACTTTCCGTAATTTCAATTTCAAGATAGGCTGGATCAAGATCTAAGTCTTCTAATAATCGTTTGACTAATGATAGAAAGTGGCTCTGCTGCAGCTGATAGCCGGATACATTGACTGCTATGGGTATGGGAGGAAATCCCTCTTGCTGCCATTTTTTATTCTGTTTGCAGGCCGTTTCAAGCACCCATTCGCCAATCTGCACAATAAGCCCTGTTTTTTCAGCTACAGGGATAAAGTCCGCAGGGGAGATGAAACCATATTCAGGGGATTCCCAGCGAAGTAAAGCCTCTGCGCCCACTATATGACCTGAATCTAAATGAACCTGAGGTTGATACACAAGGGTAAATTCACGGTTTTCCAAGGCCTCTCTCAAGCCGGATTCGATTCGCATGATTTTTTTATTTTTTTCATCGAGAGTTGAATTGTAGAATTGATACCCGTTCCCGCCATTTTCCTTCGCCGCATACATGGCCGCATCGGCATTTTTAATTAAGATATCTGAACTGTCACCATTCAGGGGATAAAGGCTAATGCCAATACTTGTCGAGATAAAAAATGGTTTCCCATTTACGAAGATCGGGTCTGAAAATTCACGTATGATATCCTCAGCTAATGAGGATGCCTCGTAGTAGGAAGCATTTTCTTGAAAAATAATAAACTCATCCCCGCCATATCGCGAAACAATAGAATGATCCGTTATAAATCTAGACATTCTATTAGATACTTCTTTTAACAACAAATCGCCGAACGTATGTCCAAGCGTATCATTAATGATTTTAAAACGATCTAAATCTAATAGCATGATGGCTATCTTCCGCTGGGTTTGCTTTGATTGTGACAAGGATTGAGTAATTTGCTCATGTAGCAGGTTTCGGTTCGGCAAACCCGTTAAGTGATCGTAAAACGCCATGGTATGGAGCTTTTCTTCCATTTGTTTTCGGTAGGTAATATCACGAGCTACGCCATTAAGCTTCACCAGCTGGCCTTCGTGATTAAATAAAGGGTTGCCCAATGCGGCTAACCATCTTTCTTCCCCATTTTTATGGATCAATCTCCACTCACACCTGGCTGATTTTCCTGATAATAGTTCTTGATAATAATGATTTACTTTTTCCCGGTCATCCTCATGTACAGTTGTAATCCAAAGGTCATACTTTTCCTCAAATTCCTCTGCGGTATAACCATATAATTGTTCCATTCCTTTAGATACCGTATTTTTTTGTTTGTTGATATCACTGGACCATAGAAAGGAAGCGCTATTATTATAGAGACTGTTTAAATCCGCATTACTTTCTTTTAGTTTGACCAAATACCATTTCGCTTTATCGTACTGTTTTCCAAAAAACCAAGCCAGTGAAACCATGATGGGAAAACCAATTAATTCAATCAACCTGATGGATCCATCTTGTAAAAAATAATAAGCAATATAGATAGAATTTATAATGAAAACAAGCGAAGACGCTACAATCCTTCCAGTATATTGCACGATTCCTCACCATCCCATTTACCTAGTAAATAATTACTATTTTACCATACAATAAATATTTGAAATGTAATATTTATCATAGAGCCACGAGGACGGGTCCCGTGGTCCTGAAGTGAGTAATAACTGGGCATAAAAGCAACCCCCATCCGAAGCTGGATGGGGGAGTACTATCGGGAAACTATTGAATTTGAAAAATGGACCAAGGAACCCGTCCTCGCGGTCCTTTATACCACCTGAACTCTTCCATCCATCAAAGCTTCAAATTCCTTTTCTGGCAGGGGTTTGCTAAAATAATACCCCTGGGCCATATGACAACGATGCTTTTGCAGAAACTCCAGCTGCTCCTTTGATTCAACTCCTTCGGCAATAACCACCAAATGCATGTGTTCAGCCATGGAAATGATGGTTTGAACAATAGAGGCATCATTACGGTTATGAGGAAGCTCCTTAACAAAGGATTGGTCGATCTTTAATGTATGAATCGGCATTTTTTTCAGGTATTGCAGTGAGCTATAGCCTGTGCCAAAATCGTCGATACTGAGCTTGATGCCCATTTGGGACAACTCCTGAACCACATGAGAGGCGTGGCTGCTGCCAAACGGAATATTTTCCGTGATCTCCAGCTCAAGGTAGTTCGCATCCATAGCTGTTTCTTGGATGATCTGCTGAACATGGGCAAGATAATGTTCGTCCATAAATTGATTAATCGAAACATTGACCGCTATTCTAAGCGGAGCCATTCCCTTTTCCCGCCATGTCTTCCATTGCTTACAGGCTGTTTTAAGGACCCATAATCCCATCGGAATAATAAGTCCAGTCTCTTCTGCAACAGGAATAAAGCACCCCGGAGAGATAAACCCCTTGGATGGATGCTTCCATCTCATCAGTGCTTCAACCCCGATGATCTCACCTGTATGGATGTGAACCAAGGGCTGATAGACAAGAGAAAACTCCTGCCTTTCCACGGCTAAACGGAGATCCCTCTCCAGATGAAGCATATCCGGTGTTCCAGACCTTAAGGAGGAATGGTAGAATGCATACCGATTCCGCAGCGCCTTTTTGGCAGAATACATCGCGGTATCAGCGCGCTGAATTAACAGGTCAGCCTCCTCGCCATGATCTGGAAATAGACTGACACCAATACTTGAGGTCACAATCAATTCATGCCCTTTGATATAGGTTACCCGTTGTAACGTGTCGAGAAGATGTTTCGCCATCCCTGCAGCTTTTCTCTGGCTTGTATTCGGTAAAAAGAGAAGAAACTCATCGCCGCCCTGTCTGCACATGAAACCGGAATCACCGACGCAGTCACGAAGCCGTTCCGCTGTCTGCTGCAATAGCAGGTCACCAACGGAATGACCGAAGGAATCATTAATGAGCTTAAAGCGGTCTAAATCCAGAAACAGGACTGCGACCGTTTCATTTCTTTGCTTCGCCTGCAGCAAAGAATCATGAAACTGCTGATAAAAATAGCGATAATTGGGCAAACCAGTCAAATAATCATGATACGCCAAATACTCCGCCTGTTTAATTGATTTTTCCAGCTGATTATTTTTTTGGGTCAACTCAATGGTTCGATCCAGAACCGTTTGTTCGAGATCTTTATTTAACTTTGTTAGCTTTCCAAGCAGCTGCTTATTCTCTGCCAAGGTCTGAATTTGGCGAAAAAGAATGAGAATGATTGCGATAATCGATCCAATCGTCATGCTGTTAAAGCCCTTTTCTTGAAAAACAGTCAGAAGAAACAACAAAAGCATACCGATATAAGGCATCATGGCACGCGGAGATAGATTATGGATATCCCAACTTTCTTGAGAATAAATCGGCAAAACCGTTTCACCGATTCCATAAAAACTGGAAAGCCCAACCAATAAAATCCCCACTATCCAAAGGAGATCAACGGGGTGTCCGGTTTGATAGGTACCAATGGTTTCAAGATAAAAATAAATCGTATCGGCAAGTAAAAAATGGATCATCGCTATAAAAATAAACCAAAACACCTGCGGCTGTTCCTTCGATCTTCCTGAATAATAAATACAGAGGAGTACGAAGAGAACAATCAAATCACCTATGGGATAGACGATGCCGATCATTTGATCCAGGATCCCTTGATTGGTGGAGTTTTCAAGCGCAGGCTTGAGAAGATACTCCCAGCTTGAAAAGGCTATAACGACAAAAAGAATGCTTACATCATAAAGAATTTGACCAATCCGTAATGAATGACGGTGCTTGAGCATCACCCACATTAGCGCCGCAAACTGAAAAGCATTCATCACAACCCACATGAAATCAGCGACACTAGGGTAGGGCGCTTCGATTCTTAGATAGATTTCATATAAATCCCAGACGCCCATAGCGAGAGCATAGAATAAGTTGGAGATGGCAAGGAATAACCAAAATTTCCGATCACAGCTCTGATCCTGTAAATACCGTTTATAAAGCCAGATAGAAGCGAGAAGCGGTGTGATTGTTTGGAAGAAATTTGAGATGATGGTAAGCATCCATTTATTATCTCTATATATCATAATAAGGATGATGTTTAAGAAAATCAGCAAGGCGGTAATCATAATGGCTTTGCTGCGTACTGATAGATTTCTCATATGAAGCCCCTTTTGAAATGATGGAAAAAAGCTTTACGTCACTGGAAGAGTTAGCCAATGAGTTGATAGTAATATTTTACTATAAAATCTCTCTCTAATTTATTAATTTTTGTAAATATCATGGGTTCATTGCATATATCAGGGAAAGGTTAGTGTCACATAGAAAAGAGGGTCTTTCAGCGTACCCGAGACCAGGATTGTCCCCAAGCCCAACTCAGGTTACTCGCAAATCCATTCGAAGTAGATTGAAAAAAGTTGTTCAAGACTATCGTTCGAAGCATATCAGTACAAAAGTGGTACAATAGTAGAAGTCAGGACAGGTATAGATGTAAACAATGAATCGGGTCAGCTAATTTGAGTGACGAATAGCCCTCGCAGTTTACATAGTCCTTCATTTAATAATGTACCACTCTATCATTCTGAGTGTTGAAAAGGAGATAGTATGGAAAATATAGGGTTAATTTTAGAAGGCGGAGGAAGTAGAGGAATTTACACGGCAGGGATTCTTCGCTATTTGATGGAAGAGGAGATGTATTTCCCCTATACAATTGGCGTTTCTGCCGGAGCCTGTAACGGTAGTTCTTATATTTCTCGTCAAATCGACCGAAATAAAATGGTGAATATTGATCTTGTGAATCATCCTGAATATTTATCCCTTCGAAATTTGTTTAAAAAAGGGCAGCTGTTTGGGATGGATTTTTTGTTTGATACGGTACCGAAGGAGATTGTCCCCTTTGATTTTAAAGCATTTTATGAGGCGGAGGAGGAGTTTGTTGTCGGGACAACCGACTGCCTAACGGGCGAACCCGTATTTTATAAAAAAACAGACTATGCGAAGGACATGCTGACATTGCTTCGTGCATCAAGCTCATTGCCTGCCTTTGCCCCAGCTGTTCCCTTTGAAAATCGGGTACTGATGGATGGAGGAATCGCTGACCCCATTCCAATCAAACAATCAGTACAAGATGGCAACTCGAAAAATGTAGTTGTTTTAACAAGAAACAGAGGCTATTATAAAAAACCTCAATCATTCGGCGGGTATATAAGGAGAAAATACCGCGATTACCCTGGTTTAGTGAAAGCATTAGAGCAGCGTCATACGGTGTATAATGAAACCCTTCAATATATCTTTGATGAAGAGAAAAAAGGCAATGTATTTGTCCTATGTCCATCAGAGAAACTAAACGTCGGCCGCGTTGAAAAAAACAAGAAAAAACTAACCGCCCTATACCAACAAGGAATCAACGATATGAAAAATATGGTACAGCCACTAAAGGAATTTTTATCCTGAGCCACGGGGATGGGTTCCTGAAGCGAGTAATTTCTAGGATACAAACCTATAATAAGTAAAGCAACCCCCATCCAAAGCAGGATGGGGGTTTGCTGTCGGAATGATTATAAAATTTTTATTGGATTTTCCTATTAAATTATCTATTTTACTTATGACTATACATATCATACTATATGTTCGAAAGAAAAATATTTCTGAATTATCTAAAAGGCGGGTGCGTAAATATGAAAGTCCCAGTTGTTGTTATACACGAAGGGACGACCATTAATAATAGATACATTTATAGGACTTTTAACGTTAAAAAATATTTGAATATTCTGAACAAAATGTACTTAATTTGCTTAAATAAACTTATAAAACTTATTTTAATAATCTATATCTACCATATTCTATGCGCTAATATAAATTAAATCCGGGAAATAAAGAAAAGGAAACTCGAACTTTATTTAATAAACTTGTGAGGGAGGAATATATTGAACATATTGTTCAATATAAAAACCAAAATGAATATTCAAGAAAAAGCATTGCAAATACACAAGGAATTTAACGGAAAATTAGAGATTAATAGAAAAGTAGAGTTGAAATCAAAAGGAGATTTATCCCTTATTTATACTCCGGGAGTAGCAGAACCTTGTAAAGAGATCCATAAAGATAAAAATAATGCGTATCTTTATACCATTAAAGGAACCACCGTTGCCATGGTAACCAATGGTACAGCTGTTTTGGGCCTTGGCAATATCGGCCCGGTTGCATGTTTGCCAGTACTGGAAGGTAAAGCATTGCTCCTCAAGGAATTTGGCGATGTGAATGCTTTTCCAATCTGTTTAGACAGTAATGACCCTGATGAAATGGTTAAAACAATCCAAATGATTGCTCCAGGGTTCGGCGGAATCCATCTCGAGGATATTAAAGCACCAGAATGTTTTTATATTGAAAAACAATTAAAAGAAAAATTGGATATTCCGGTTTATCATGATGACCAGCATGGAACGGCAGTTGCCGTTTTAGCAGGATTATATAATGCGGTTAAAATTCTTAATAAGACTTTAGCAGAACTTAAGATCGTTATTAACGGAGCTGGGGCATCCGGAATTGCCATTGCCAGTCTTCTTTTGGCTGCTGGTGCCAAGCATCTTGTTTTATGTGATGTAAACGGTGCCCTTGTTGAAGGAGTTACGACAATTAATGAAGCGCAAAGGGAAATTGCAAAGGTAACCAATCTTGAATTTGAAACAGGTCC